>Ga0224501_10000701_pt1 | contig 25929 bp, 23 predicted proteins | sample SF_Oct11_sed_USG_4_FD_169105 | JGI IMG/M metagenome (GOLD analysis project Ga0224501, IMG submission 169105) | Sediment microbial communities from San Francisco Bay, California, United States - SF_Oct11_sed_USGS_8_1 | ecosystem: Environmental > Aquatic > Marine > Sediment | place: USA... | reverse complement strand
TGTCCGATTTGGTTATTAATAAACTTATGGTGGCTAAAAGAAGCTGGAATTGCAGAAGAATTCGTAGATGTTTAGCCTGCGAGGCGAAGGACAGTAAATCGGCTATATGTATGTGAGCCCTGGGGCTTTCAGCCTTACCAAAAAATCCCATATCCTGGACTGTTTTCAAATAACAAAATAAAAGTCAAGAATGGCAATATCACAATTTATTTTAATAATTCTCTGGGTTCTGAAATTATTACCATGAAGCAGGAGACCCCGTGCCCTTGTTCAATATCAAAATCATCAATGAAAACATGATTGAACAAACACTAGCGTGCAATCTTAGAAAGACAGTGTACTGAATGAAAACAGCTAAGCAATAATTCTGGAACCACTTGCCTACAAAACACATCTAGCACCTTCGCTGAGGGATCTTCAGTATCAAAAATAAAATTCACTTGATCATGGATTCCATGGCTGTGCTCTGACTCTGTAGAACTTAGTATTAAGTGGTACATTAAATCTGTTATGTGGCTGCAAAAATATAAGATATGTAGTCATTTCACTGAATAGGCTATACACTCTTGGGACTGGTGGGCAAACCAGATTCAGGGAGAATTCCGTACCCAGAAATTTATGACAGGGAGAATCTGGGTAGGTTCACGCAGTTTTAGTAGAAGCCATAAATGCGATGGTTGGAGTAATACGCAGACGTGTGTATGCACTTTTCTATAATTTGATACTGGTGATTGGCAGATCATACCTTGCGTGCCTGGCAGTACTCTTTATTGGTGATTTCGACAAGAAGCCAGGATCTACGTGTCTGGCCTGAGGCCACTTCGAGTCCAAGGGGTTCTAAACAGTCAGAATGCAGAAAGTGCAGCGTATTGCTGATGGTGAACACTACATAGTGCTCATGTCTTTCATCATAACACAGAATAACTTTATCGCCCACGTGACAACTAAAATAAGAGACATTGGAATAAATTACATTTTTTTCAGTTTGATTTGGTCAAAAATCCAGTCTGTACTTTGGGATGTAGAAGTTAAATAAATAAGCCCCAAACCAGTACGCAAGGTTTTAAAACAGGGTTTTGACTCGAACTTTGAATTCTAGACAATTATTGTTCAGGGGATTAACCCAAGGGTCTCTCAGAATAGTGGCATACTTTCCTGGGTAGAGGCTCACCTTTTAACAGAGACCTTCTCGTTGTCTAGAGCATCTCGAAGACTTTCAGACACGGAGTCTCTCGCTTGTACTGACTGATTAATATCTGCTGACATTACCGAATCCCCCATGGCGCTGGCACCCAAAACAGATGATGCAGGCTTAGCTAGTGCGGATCGAAGATTGGACAGCTCAAGCTGCAACTTATCAATCGCTGCATCCTTTTCTCTTCTTAGCTTTGCCAGGCTCTCATCTAGTTTCATCTGAAATAAATGAGAATTGATTACTTGCTGACAAGGTGTTGTTTGAATTTCTGAAAGTTGGCGCACTCAGAGTGGATCCAGGCTAGATGCTAATGATATGATCTTACAATCTGTAACGGTCGACGGACCCTTCGAGAAATGACGAGAATCCAGCAGCTATGACAATAAAAACGAGGCCGTCTTCTCGTTTTTGCACAGTTTCTACAGTTACTACAGCTTAGAGCCCAGGAAATCGTTTGATAGAATCCTTCGAAGAAGATTACTGCGGCGCTAGTACTCAAAGCGCTCATTAGGAAATCTTGATTTACAGGCTCATTTTTATAATTGATTTTGGGCCACACGGCACGCCGCTATTGTAATGAATAAAGCCGAGGTACACGGTGAGTAGAGCAAGATAACAGTAATGGGAGCTGTAACCATTTAGAGAATCCTACCGGTTTTGCAAACGGTTAGGAGTCGCGCGAGAAAGCATTTTGGTCACATGACACGCACAATCCCATTACGTATATCGTGCGGGAGGGTAACCATTGTCGGTAGCCGTTTGCATCTTAACCTCTCTATTTGAAGAGAATGAGCCTGGGGTAAATGACCAGTGCCGGGATAACAGAATAACTGATTTGCCTCATTTTGTCATGACTCAAGTGCTAAATTGTGACAATTCAGACTATTGATAAGATACCAACATAGGTCTCATTACAAGCTTAGGCTTGCGTTACTATCAAAGAGCGCATGAATCTGATAGCGCAATAAAGCTTGCTCCAAATAAATTTGGAGTTGTCTACGCTTGGCACAAAAATCTCATGACCTTCTACAATTATAAAACACTTGAAGACGAACGTCTCCGTGGTCAACCTGGAAACCCCCGTTTGCCGATCCATACAAATTCATATCACAGACTCTGAATGTGGCGCAAATGTTATACCAGAGAGCTGACATTACCTCACTGACGCGTGACAGACTCTCTTTCATCATGGTGGCTCTATATTCAAGCTCTTGCTTGTGTAAGGCTTCCTGTTGTTGTAAGGCATCCTCATGGTTCTGCATGATGTCACTGAGCTCAGCATCTCGATCCTGTGTCACCTAAAACAACTCCATAGTAGTAAAAAATGAATGCAACCGAGGATTCCGCAGGAAATTATTGCTGAATTTGCGTGGCTTAAAGTAAGTGCAGCTGAAATTCATGTTGGCCTATATGGCTATTTGTTGAAAAAAATTTTTAATGCGTACTGTAATCAAAATAGTTCTCAACACCGGCTTTTTCATTTGATGATGAGCTTGGAAATATTATTGTAGACTGATCATGAAAAGCATGGAGCTGGGTATATATAGCATTGAGCTATTGAGCTATTGAGCTAATGAGCTATTTAGCTATTTGGCTATTTAGCAATAAAATGTAAAAAGCGTTGTCAAGCGTTGAAAGCAAAAAGCAAAGTCTTGTGCATATTTCGACACTTCCCACAATGATGTTTTCCACATATATATGAAGTTCATTGTATGAAAGAGTGAAGCGTACTTTTGAGATAGCCTCTTGTTTCTCCAGTTCCATTGCAGCATGGAATTCCTCTTTGATTGTATTTATCAAGTCTTCGGTAGTGTTTGTTGCTTTAGCTGTAGTTTGAGCGCATTCAACCTAAAGAGAGTTTGAATGCTTGAAAAGACGCCTTGTGCCAATAAAGTAGTTGGTAAACTTTTTTTTTAAAACTGCCCATTTAATAAAATAATACAAAAACAGAAGAGATTTTTAAGAACGATGATAATAATCTGTGTTGTACAGATTGTCGCAGTGTTTTGCTGATTCCAGGGTGTGTCATAGGGTATTTAGTTCATATTAACATGAAAACGGCTTCGGTAAAGTTCAAGTGTTGTATTAGAGGGGTTAAGCTGCAAACGGTTACCGGCAAGGGTTACCTTTCCGCGCGATAGACGTAGTGGAAATGTGCGTATCATGTGATCAAAAGGATTTCCCGTGCGACTCCTAGCCGTTAGCAAAACTGGTAGGATTCTCTAAACGGTTACAGCTCCCATTACTGTTATCTTGCTCTACTCGCCGCGAACTTCGGTGAAACATACCTGGATGTCTTGTTTGAAGTCTTAGGCAACACATCTGGTTTTATTCATTACGATAGCGGTGTTCCGTGTGACCCAAAATCTATTATAAAAGTGTAAATCGAGATTTCCTAATGAGCGCTCTGAGTACTAGCACTGTGGTAGTCTTCACCGAAGGGTTCAATCGAAGGATTCGCTGGGCTCTAAGCTGTACCTCGATTTGATCGCTGTAGCCCCTGGATTCTCATCTTTTCTCGAAGTGTTTCGTTGACCATTACGCTGGAACTTGGTCTCTTAAGGGTCTCTTAAAATTGCAAATAATGTTACGTGAAAAATCGCATTGGGAATTTGCGATAGATGTTTCGCGCGAAACTGCAATTCTAGCATGCTGAATAAAATCACAAATCGTGCTTACAAAGCCCACGCTGGTTGGCCCAATCACTTCCATAGCCTGTGGGAATCCGAAGGCTATAAAGTAGAAAGTCAGAATGACCAGCTACGTCTGACTTGAAACCTTATTGGAGCCAGTTAGGGAACAGTCATCATCGTAGAGCAAGAAACAATCAGATTCATGAAAGCCAGAGCATCAGAGGTGATTGAAGAATCAAATCTGGCTGAATTTACCTGCGAGTAGCGACTATGAGCACAATTCCCACGCACGATTTCAGTTTGACCGGAAATAGAACCCCGATACGACACCCACTACGCAGTCTCATTGGCTGCGGCTATGTGACCGCGGGAAATCCTAGTAGTTCGCGAATAGTGATCGCAATCGTGTGGCTAGGAACGCGAATTGCGATTTTTCCGCAATTTGCGATTCCCAAATTTGCCCTTTAACCTCTCTACGCATTATGGTTACATTGGGCCAACGGTTGGAGCAAACCGTTTCGGCATACCGTACATATCTTAACCTCTCTAATATCACTTCATATAGTCCCAATAATGTTGTTTAGTATTGAGTTCTTTAAAGCGCATTCTGAGGCAGCGAAGCAAATGGCAACTGTCTCGTGGAAACAGATCTCATCAATGATATGATATTCCGAAATAAAGAGCAAAAACTCCTACCTTGTACTGCTCTTCAAGAGTAGCGCGTAAGTCTGCCAGTTTTTTCCCTACATTCTCTTCTATTGCCGAAGCTTGCTCAGCTATCTGTTGCTCATACGACATACAAAGCTCCTGCTTCTCTTTATCAAATCTCTGCGTCAATTTCTGAAGTGCCAGCCTACTCTCCTCTTCTAGTGACACGCGAAGCTGACTAAGCTCTTCCTGTCTTGCGTTGGCACTCGCTTGAAGTAATTTGAGTTTTTCATTCAGTTCTCTAACCTGCTCTGTGGATTCAGCGTCTTTAGCTCGTAAAGAGTCTGTGTAGTTCTGTTGGGTGGTGGAGAGTTTCTCTTCAAACTTCGCGCCAAGTTCCTCCACAATCTCAGCTCGCGTTTTCTTGACCACATCACTCAATTCCACTTGATGAGTCATCTGTAAAGCTTCAACCTGAGCACTAAGCCCCTTTATCACCCCTTGCAGGTCATCAATCTGCTTAACGAAGATGTCTTGTTGCTGAACATACACGGCTAACTGATTCAGAAGTTCCTTCTTCTCCTCTTCCTCCTCCACTTTTGCCCTGTGACTTAGAGATTTTGCTCCTGAATTCAAAGAGGCCACGACCTGCTCTTTATATGCTGCAGCAGAGCTGTAAAGCTCTAAAGTGTCCTGCTTTACCAAGTCTTTTTCCACCTTGAGAGCAGATAATTCCGTTGCTACGATCCTGGTAAGGTGTAACACCTGATGGGAGAGTTCTTCGCATTTCGCCTTATATTTTGCTTGATCTGAGGTAAGTCTTTCGATAACACTATTTTGCATGGTTATCGTTTCAGCCATTTGATTCTTGTCATAGGGAGAAGGGTCGTGTGGTGGAAACTCCTCGGTAGGAAAGTTGAAATTGGCTGTCATGAACCCTCCAGACGTGTCATCAGTAAGAGAAGCTACAATTAAAATTATACCAAATTTTGAGCAAAACTGTGAAATGTCTATTCGGTATGTAAATATCCAATCGCGTGAAAATAAAGTATTCAGCAAAGAATGGACAGCCCCAGTTCTGGTGAGGGATCGCAGTGAAAAACATAGCTCAACTGATATTCAAGTGGATAGGCCACTGAATGCACAGCCATGATTTTGGTGTAAATTCTAGTATCTAACATCTGTTAAAATTTTATGCCAGTACTACAATCGCCAATCTTAGTAATTTTGCGAAACACACTGAGTGATCTATAACCGCAATGAACTAGAATGAACAAACTGTACAAAGTGGTACAGAGAGCTAAGCCCAGCTTACCAGGGGCCTGATCATCTGAGATCTCTCCTTCATCATAGGTCTGAAGTGGACCAATGAGCTCACCGATAGCATTACCTGGGAACACTACAGCAGGTAAAGCGGTTTTGACAAAAGCGGTAAGGGAATGGTAAATGCATTCATACCAAAGTCAGTCTCATACAGCGATGGGAGGGTAGGGTAGGTTAGGTGGCGCTCTCAGTGCAACACATTTGGGGACGTTATACTGAATAAAAGATGTATGCGCAACGCATCACTGCCTCAAGTTTACTATACATGTAAGCCAAATAAGGGGTAAACAATAGCAATATCAGGGTACGTTGCATCATCCGTGTTTGCTGGAGCCCAGTCTACACAAGGCATTGCAATTGACTTCATCTGACAAAAGCGCCATGCATACTGAGGTGGGACGGACACATTCATACCGGATTCATCATTATCATCCTCGGGATCGCTTTGAGGTGAGGCAATGACGGCTATATCAGAGTTCTCCTGAGAGTCGGACGCATCCCCAGCTACTGGTGTCAGCGGGTCACCCGGCAGCCTACAGTGAACCAATAACTGCAAAATCACCAGAGTTGGAAAAGTTTATTTTTTGTGTCAAATATTCCGATACCAGTACACTGGTTTTTTGTATCACTTACAAATACCTGATACACGATACACCTATAGGGGATGTAGCATCAAAACGCCACACCTATAAAGTTGAAAACCAGCCATGTCAGCATCGCCTATCGCAAGCAACTACCCCCTCAACGAACAGTGGGCACCATTGGCAGTGTATGGCAGGAGAGCACCCCTTCGAAGGAAACTACGGGGCCAGCCAAACGCTATGAAAACGAACAGTCGGAAATACTAAACGGCGCATGCGTGGCCTTAGCTTGAGCCCGCAGGCTTTAGCCGATTGGTTTTAATCCTTGACCTCTAACTCAGACTGTTGTTACCACCGGTTGTCAGTAGCAACGGTGCTGCGTTTCTAGAGCTATCAACTACCTCTAGCGGAAAAGGCCGCTGGCTGAATTTGCAAATTCAGCGCTCGCGAAGAATTTTTTACGCGAACTTCGCAACAACCGCTGACTGGCTCACACTGGTGTTGTACCTACTTCGAGCAAGCAGGCACACCAACTTAATGCCGCGATGCGTGGGATCTATCCGCTCGCGTGCCGCCCCAAGTGTAGCGTAATCCGTTTTCCTAGCCACTCCGTAGATCAGACATTGGGGCACGCGCCGCTGTAGCCAGGTACGTTTTGCGAAAAGCTTTGGCTGGTATTGGCACCCCTGTTGAACTAGACCCCTTCTCAGAAACTAACTACATTACGTTTCCTTCGAAGGGGTGATAAACAAAGATGTCATTGAGTGAATCTTATTTCAATTATTTAGGAGTTTGTTTCTCTAGATTCTATATAAAAAGCAAAACTGTAGTTTTTGCATTTAATTATGCTAATGTGGATGCACAATGTTGATAGGTTGCACTGATTTTACACCAATCAATATCAAGGTCAAGGTGACCTAGTTGATTAAACTTGCCAAAACCGGGGTGTGGATGGAAGTTCATAGCTACTACTAGTACGATACTTAGCTAGTATTAGCAGCTAGCTTTTTTAGTCGGGTACTAGCAAACTTCATAAGCATTGAATACAGGTGAGCCAGTTATTGAGAAAATGAGAGCATCGAATGCATTCTGATTGTAACTGATACAGATTTCAATACTGAATCTTTATTCTTCATGAACTAATCGTTCCCAATTCCGCTCCACAAAATAGAACGAGTAACGTTAACGACTACCGAATTATATTCAATATTTCCAACCCTGATTATCATAATATACCTCCAGTTTAAACGCCCTTGGGTATCGATATGCTTTCATCATATGCAAGAGATGTTTTTAGAATCCCCACTGCAAATTTCTGTGTGGTATAGGCCAATATGACTATGACTGCTTGACATTTTGGCTCCAACCTACTCATGATGAATGGTTAACGCGGCCGATTTAGAGTAATCAGTTCGATGTTTTATTTCGTTTTGATATAGATGTAGCCTTCTTTTTCTTTCGATCAAATTTCAGGAGTAAGGAACGCTCCTACCTTAGCCATTCCTCCAGTTCTGGCAGAGATTGTCTAAGTTGAGCAATGTCCTCGGTCAGTATATCTGGTAGACCTTTGTCAATAACTGGTGTTGATGAGAACTGCAATTGTAAGCGAAAAGTAGCCAACCCAGACCATGACCACCATTTGGAGGTATACAGTAGATCAGCTGGGTCTGCAGTCCGGTATGTGCGGTCTGTTTCTCTGTCAATCAGTCCCCAGGTTGGAAAACAGGGCACAGTAAATAGGAAGCAATAAACAAGAGACTGTACACAGTGCACAGCCCACAGCCCACAGTGCAATGCACTGGAGGGATGAGTCATGGATGATTCGGTCTTTGGGACAAAATTTCCCAAAGATAGATGCTATGCAAATACCATTATTATGACAGTATGTGTGTATATCAGATGAACTGTGGGGCAGAATGATATATGGGCATCATGTAAGCACCATGCACCCAGCAAGTAGCGCGTTTTCATGAAAGAATCCCAGTGAGGAGGCAACATAGACAACAAATGCTTCCTTACTTACCATCAATTGCGGTGGCAGCAATTCCAAACCAGGAAACAGCGCTTTCAGAAAGTGTTTTCCTACAAAACAAAGTTGGTTTCTGTACTCTATGACTTAGTCCAGTGACCTAAAGGACTTGATGTCACTGCATAGTCATTACGATCCCTTGGGTTAGATTTGATTATGATGTTATAATTTTCTGGTTAACTTAATTGCTACATGTACTGTAAACAGTTCTTGCTACATGAAACATGCTCCCAGGGGGTATAGTGGCAGGGTAAACAATACATTCCCCCCACATGTTTTAAACCAAACAGCTACATGTACTTTGGTTTAAAACCTGTGGAGAAATGTACTGTTTATACAGTTTCCACTACACCCGTGGGAGCGGTTTTATGTACCAGGAAGTGTTTACAGCTTTTGATTGAGTAATCTATAGCATCGAGTGTGTACCATAGTTGAACCAGCCATATCAGCATCTCAAATAGCTAGCCAGGGCCTCAGCGGACAGTGGGGCGACAATGATTGAGGTAGAGAAGGAGGACAGCCAGCGAAATTCGAGACCTTATGCAGGAGAGAACGACTTCGAAACGAGCACGGTTACGGGATTTGGGTTGCCGTAAATGTTTAGTAACAGGAGTCGGGAGTTATTTTACATCGTTTAAGCATTTCGCTACAGTGCGTACAGTTGCTAATTGCCCGAAGCCCATAAGGGCTCTATCTACGCATTGACGAGTTTCCTGAGGTTTTGAAAAGCTCTAGTCATTCACTCATTGTGTACCCGTAAGCAACCTTGCGATACGCTAGTTTTCGACCAATGTTATTGCTCATACTAAGGTGAATCAACATCTCTTCTCTGCTATACTTTTGCAGTTTAACCTGCAATTCACCTATCTTTGTGCAGATTGGGAAACTCAACTCACACTCGGTACCACCAAGAAATCATTAAAGTTTATAATACTTCAGCGTTTTCGGGCCTAGCTGATCTGGGTTTTTTTTTTGACTCAAGTAGATTCATTTTGCTCCACAGACCCTAGTATTTATTGTAAACTTGCCGGGCAAATGACGCCAGAACAGGAAAACGCTAGGCTTGCAAATTGATTGCAATTCAGCTCCCTAGTAGACATAAACCCATCTCATTAATTACTAGTTAGTCTCACTGGGCGATAGATCACGAACAAGTCACATGACCATGGTCCTCCATGGACCCTGATATCTTGGTTTTCTGTTCTTGTAAACTACAATGGAGTCACTTGACACCTGGAGGTGGACACACCGCCATCACCATCATTGTGAAACTACTGAACTAGGTGCGTGTGTGTCTTTGAGAGCTTGACCAGTTGATTTTTTCACTCACCAATGGACCTGTAGAACTCTCTCCTCTGTTCCACTTCTCCCTGGTGGAGTTCTTTAGACTTTAGGAAAGCTCTCTCACCCCACTGTGAAACAAAAGATAGGAAAAGTCTTTTAATTTCGATATAATGGCATGGGGGTGAATGCTATCTAGAGGGGTATACCACTGTTTTGCACCATGACTCACGTTTGGACCTTCTACATACACTATTTTCTTTATGTTTCTACATGCACAGACATGTATGTATATATGCCATTTCATGATGGACAATAGGATAGGCGATAGGAAAGACATTAATCTCTACTTACAGTCTGGTACCTCAGAGCGAATTGCTTTCTCCTGCACACCTCCACACACAGTTTTGCATACACAACAGGAGCTCTTGAAATTTGTTCAAGTTTGTCAATTCTGTTTTTGAGCCTGATGCAATTCTGATGATGCAAACCAATATCATCATTTGTTGTAGTGACCTTATTTTCGATGTACATTAACCATCTGTAATAAAGAATGAAGGGTTTCGATTACTTATTTTATACACGCGGTTAATTGACCCATTCCCCCACAGCGATTATGCAACCAATAAAAATCATCTGGCTTTATGCAGGTCGGCTTTTGATTGAAATGAATTTCCATCAAATATTTCGTTTTTTCCGTAACTCAATTGCTCTGAAATTTACAGCGGGTAATGTTTTAACTGCACTAAAATTCATAAGTTTTCTGATATATTTAAAAAGTATCCTCGAAAATTCAATGATCTGTTGACGGCCTTTGTGGTGCTCCATTTTATTCGACAAAGGTTTTATCATCGTTTGTGGAGAAGGTATTTGGCGGACTCTCGACCACAGATATATCGGATGATTTCCGACTTAAAGCAATTAGCCGTGAAGCTATTGAGCCAACTATTAAATAAGGGCCAGTCTGTGTGAGTTGTTATAAAGCCTTATAAAGAGCACTAGTTTTCATAATTGTAAAATCCTCTACATATAGTAGCCGACTGCACTTGGGAGGTTTACCTAAGGCGAGTGTGTAGATTAGCACTAAGTTCACGTTTTGTCTCCAAGCAGCGAATGTATATATCCTCTAGTTGTGAGAACTCATCTCCCATAACACGAAGCTGCTCGCGATGACTCTCGCACAGATCAGGAAGCAGGTTAGGGTCAGAAAGCTGTCGTAGGCGGTTCTGGTTTTGCACAAAGCCCTAAACGAGCAACAAGATACTTGTGATGTATATTTTCCACTATTTTGGGTTATACAGCAGTTCATGGCAGAAGAATCCTGCCCACATCTAGAGTACCAGTTTTCTACCCCGCCGGAAGCTTTTTGATTTCATTGATATAAATCCAGGGCCCCTAAATGATATTGTAGAGACGTGTAGAAATAAGAATAGACATTCAGAAAGATTTCATAGTAATTCAAAATTTAACTTCACAGCTTATCCTAGCTTTTATATCAAATCATATATTGGTTGTTTTTTTTATGGTTGTGAAACATCATTTCACCTGAAGCAATATTGATGTTGCAAATAAATTACGATTACAATTATATTCACCGGATACACGCTTCGGGTTACTGAGAATGACAGGTGAACAGAAAGATGGTTAGGCAAGAAGACCTCTTTGGCACACTATCTCATTAAAATTCCCTATTTGCCTGATGAAAATGTGCTCAAACCTTTGCATAGTTTTCCTGGTCCTCGGCGATCTTATCTGCGCTGCTGATGAATTGATCCAAGCCAGAGAGTCGATGTTCCAACCCTCCAACTTCCTTCATATTCTTGTTGTCAGTTTGCTGCATAAGATCCTTCTTCTTCGCCATTAGCCGATCCAGCATACTGCTTTCGAGCTACAGGAGATGATGGTGCAGTGGATCACATAGGTGCGCTCTAAGGCAGGGTGCCAAGTTTTTCGAGATACATGTACCAAATATGACACAAACTTAAAATCAATTTTGTGAAATAATAATGTTCTAATATCATTCGCTGTCGAGCTTCAGATATTTTGGGATAATTTTGTGAGGTATTGAGCCTGTTTCCGCTAAAACCTAGACACTAAAAGTATGATTTGGGATAGAAAAAATTCTTTCGATGGGGAGTAACCATTTCATTGTCTTAGAAGGGGCACAAAATTTATCATAAAACAGAAGCAATTCAGTGCATAGGTCCTACTGCATTATGACTCAAACTCATTGAGCAATGAATCAGAGAGAACCCACAAAGTGGACTGCTATCTTCGAACACAACTTCGCGTGCAAACGAATGAATACTCACCTGAGAAAGTTCATTCAATGCAGTCTCCGCTTCACTGACTAGATTTTCATTTGCGTCCAGCGCAGTCAGAAACTGCATCAATGTAGTTGGCATGTTTTCATTGAATCGATCACAGATCGAGCCATTAGTGATCTCAGTAAGACATTCTAGAATGGGTATCTTTGACAGGAGTTCTACCGACCCCCGGATACTGAAAGGGAAGGGATAAGATTGCTGTTATCATACATGGTCTGGTTATAGCGTAAAATGTCAATCTTCTGTGCGGTGTTTCTATTGTTCTATGTGGGCATTTGGCCGTCTTTTTAGTGGATCTCCTAAGCCATGTTTTGGAGTAAATATCACACAGTCCGACTGCGCTTCGTTTGTCTGTTTGTCCAGCCAAATTGTTGCAACCACGCACCTGTGTAACATTTCTAAATAAGTATTTTTCTTCTCAATAAATTCTGTGAACCAGGATCTAAAGTTGTCAGCTTGATGTATGAACTCTTTGAGTACATCATCCATGTTTACCACTGCTGAGCTCCAGCCTTGATGTTGCATGTGCTGATATTGTACAATTGTTTTACAGAGACTTCGATACTTGAAACTTTGGTCACGCACTTCCTATAAATAGGAAAGACAGATGTCATGTGGCGAAATTAAAGGGAGAAAACAGGCTTTTATACAGGGAAGTGTCGGTTTTAGAATGCGAGGTTATTCATCATAACCTTGATCTGTTTAAGTGTTGCAAGGTTTATCTGTCAGCCCAAGCTTACTATTTACATCTCTTACAATCTTTAGCAACCCACAACCACTTGTTCAGGACTCATGCATACCAGAGCAAGTTGGGTCCTTATTGACACAGTGGCTAGCGTTGGTGCCATATTCATGGAGGCCTCTATTCTTCGTTGTATATCGGGTCGATCTACAACAGGAAAATCTAATGCATCTTGATGGTGACTTCTGCGTATAATCAGTGTATCTTTTACCCTGTATATGTTTTTCGTGAGGTAACTCTCCAGATATGCGCGCTGAGAAATCATCAGGATTTTAAACACAGCGCATTTAATTGCCCTATAGATGTTTTTCCCGGCATTTCCTCCGATTGAAACTAGAACAAAATCACCGTTCTTAAAGAGTTGTCGCAAAACTTGTTTCAACACAAAAAATTAATTCATGGCGAGCCTCATCGCATTGAAAAGTGTTAACCCTTTTCAGTATTTGCTTATGTGTCTTACCTATATCTATATGCATATCCGGTGGATTCTTCGATTCAATACTCATCAGATTGAATAGAAATATTGGGTTGCCTTCCTAAACCAAGGAAATAAGGCTGTAAAAATTGACCATGGGATTTATATGTGCGCGTGAATAATTACCAAGAGTGGGGCAGGGTCAGCTGATCAAAATAAAGACACGAACCCATAACAAAGCATATTAGCTACCTGGTAAGGTGCACTGGTTGGTAGCTTGCGAGTGGTTTCGGGTTCATAGCAGGAGTCTCGGGTCTGTAGCAGAAGTGTCTGATTAAGCAGGAGTTGCTGACCATGAGGTTTCTCTTAAAAAGTGGGCTTTTAATAAGTGTCATAAATCCACTTGAACTGTGGGCTCGCAGGGTGAAGATGGTGACAGCAGACAGATCAATGGAGTGGTGTGGGGGTACTCACTGTGCCAGCGCTGTGTTGGGAGAATCTCTCGTGGGACAACATAGGTGTCCCTCCGCTAAGTAGAAGAACTTGCTTAGGTATTGGAATCTGGACCTCCCGGGCTATTTCACCTTTCAGAGCACTCACGCTACAGAAAATCAAAACATGAATGGTGTAGACTTAGACTAGGCTAGCGGTCCATATGTACCCTCTAGTCTGTTGGAACACTTGCTCTCAAGAGCTCTTGACCAATGGTTATTTTCCATTTCCGTTGCCCATCTAGGCTTTCAGTATGTTGAACAATCCCTTCACTGGAATAGTCTACTGATATCCTGGATGCCTACTGAAAACTAAATTTAGCCCGTCCCGGGAAAAAATTCATCCATAATTCTACAGTAAACCAGTTATCAATTACAGCCCGCCTAGATCTATGAAGAGGTAAAAGCTCAACAGTCTGATAACCAGACTCAAATAGACAATGGCAGCTGCCTACATGCAAGGATATTATTCTGGCATTGTTCTGGCAATTTACTGCTATAGTTGTCCAGCCAGTGAAAGCTCAAATTACACATTTAATCCTCCTTATCCTGGATGTATTGATGATTTGATGACCTCCTTGACTAACGCTGGATTTGTTGACAGAAAACTGGCAAATGCTGGCTTCCTGAACAGAAAACGTGGAAATCATTTCGGGCGCCTGCCGTGATGCTTTTAGAGAACGCAGTTAGCTTGCATTTGCAACCGTAATAGTAGCATTATTGGTAAGCAAACATTCCTATCTGATCAGGCTTCGGTTGGTGTCAATTTGTCCCCCAACAACAAAACTTGAAGCGAGGAAACATTAAAAGTCTCACTATTCCATTGCAAGGTTCATGTCGAAGGTCAGCATCTCCCCTTTGTTCACATAGAACACGTGGATCCTCATCTTGCAAGTAGATAACAAATGTCTCTAAAAGAGAATAAGTAGGAGTTGGGATAATGAAGCTTTCAGACTTCGGTCGTCTTATCAAAGTCAAACCACAAGATAGATTCCCCCCTGTTAGTGTTACCTTACTTTCCAGTCTTGCCACATATAAAATTAAAAGTTATCACACACAAAAACCAGAAATGGAGCGAGACAAGAGCGTTATTTCCGCGACTGATAGGTATAAATATTTGGTCACATTTCGCGAGAGTCCGTCACGCTCTCGGAGTCTCTGTCACTCTCTGACTCAAGTGACTGACCGAGTTAGACTTGGAGTTGGACTGATCCAATTTCCAAGAACATACGCACATACGCACACAGGACGACTGGTTACCTTAGGCTCAAAACCAGGGAAGGAATTTGCAAAGCGCGGTTCTACTTACCAAAACTACGAGGTAGGCGATGGCCGGAGAGTGCAAAGAAAGCTACCGAGGGAAACTGGTGCTCGAACTCAATTCTCTGGTGTCATATTGATAAATTTGGCAATGATGACAGTTGAGATTGTTATTGTGAAATGTCGATTGCTACCTCCGATTACAAAGTCTTTATAAGGGAGTTGTCTCCTACAATTCCGACAGGCATGAATATGTTACGGGAAATCCACATGCGGTGTGTACTGCCGATAGGTTAAATCATAGAATAGTTTAATTCTACTTGTATGGGATCAACGTATATGCCCACTCAACATGTTTACCAAACAAAGCTATGATAGCCATTGTTAGTATAGTGTATGGCTTGCCAGTCATAGTCATCCTCGGAGTCTAGAGGATAACTCTATGGTCACAGGCATGGCGCAATAATCCACATTCTTTAGTTTCCTAGGTGAATTTTGCATTTTGGTGCGCCACGCAGCTGAGAATAAAATATGGACATTGCACACATTAGAGACTGCTGAGAATGCTATTCAGTTGATCTTGATCAGTATTCAGGAGTGTCGAGTGACCTGACTTCCTAGCATCTTGCGACATTAGAAACATATATGATGGGTTTGTATGATGGGTTTGTATGTTGTTTATTCCCAATGATGAATCCACACACAAATACTGTGCGACAAAGCTCTCCGGTTAATTAGCATACATAGTTCTCCAACGATCTAATTCCACATATTGGCACAACATTACAAAACTTCAAGAGCAAAACAAAATATGTCGGTAGTGCTAGTCCATGGCGTGAGCACTGCACACCATAGGGTCTCTAAAACTCATCCTGAAGTGGAACAAGCTTGAAGTAGTTTCCACATTGGCATCGTTTGGTTTCGCCTAGGAACATTCGTGTGTATCTAAGAACTACTGCATCCTCCTCACCTTCAAACATATGTCAAAAATCACCATCATGAATACACAAATGCTTTTAGCGTTCCAACCATCTCCTTAGATAACTATATTTCAATCATACGACTGCTTTTAAAAACAAAGATCTTATATATGTGTATGTGGTGCGAGCTCGATACAAACAATATAGAGAAATTGTCACCCATAATATAAGATCAAGAGGCGAGATATTAGGGCGTCCTGAAGAACACACATCACCTGCATTGTCGCCTTTATAACTGGAGAACTGAATGACAAACCTAAAACCCAGGCCTGGAAAACTGATCAGAAGAAAGTTAATGACCAGCTGCATTAGCTTCATACTTACAGACACAGGCTATAGTTCGGCTTGATTCAACTGTTGGCACTATTGTTGGGTTAGTTTTGGTACCCGGTGTTATCTTGACAGCGTCAAGCATGAATGGATCCTACAACGAAACAAAATAACTTTTGGAATGCCATACGGGACAACAGAAAAATCAATATCGCCGGTATATTTTTACTAAATCACAAACCAATATTTTTTAGTTAACATATGTATTTACTACCTCGCAATAACATGCTATTTATGCAATTCAAGGATAGACTTACAGTAATGCCTTTGGCACGCTGGATATACTCCCATCGTTCCAAACCTACAGCACCTCCGGGGCCATCCGGCATTTCAACATCCTTAGAAGCTGCAAGTATAAATAGGACTGCAATAACGGGAGGAAAGAGCACTGAATTGATTTTAATTTTGCTTATATAGTTATCGAAAGCACTTAATTCCTTGCTGTCAAGGCTGTTAAGGAAGATGTAACCAATTTTAATTACATATATAGACATAACCTTTTGATATCAACACAGATGACCATTACTACAACTATTGGTAGGAGTATACGAGAATGGGTAAATCTGGGCCGGAATTGAACTAACGGACCACACAATCTGTGAGCGTAATAGCAATACTAATTGGGAGTTTGACTGAGTTTGAAACAGACTGTAGTAGTGCGGAGTTCGAGGTTCGCAACAAACCACTGGTCTGGAATCGGTTCAATTTTCCGTAGTTCAAAGTGGAATGCACACCAACTAAACAACTAAATCACTAATTGTAATGCAGTAATTGATTAATTTAAATCAGTCACTCGGCTGATCACGTTTTTTGTTCTGGTGGTAGTGGTACTAGTGGCAGTGGTACGCCGTACTAACTGAGTGGTCCTGGTAGGGGATATTAGTGTTATTACTAGTATGACTACTACTAGTAAATAACTAAACTAAAGTCTCGAGTAAATAAATATAAAATAATTACTAAACATGATAAAACAATTTCTACCCTACCCGTCTGGCGTCTACCGTCTACGGCCTACGTCACGGTAATAATTTGCAGTTAATTATTTTTTGCAATCGAGTCTGAGGTGGCTCGTGTATATCGTCCACGTATCCGATGACGCTACGGGAAATCGTAAACTGTACCGTGAAAAGGTGACGCTAGTCAGTCTGAGTCACAGGACGGATGATCATCTTGGATTGGATTCAGAATGAGAATCGGATGATCAATCCTGGCGGATGAAATTAAAAGCCGGCTTTTTTATTCTCCTCTTTGTAGCATGTGCAAGACATAAGCGAGTACTCATTACCTACCTTCTTTTCCTTCTGCAGGATCGTAGTATGGAGGGTATTTTGAATAGCCGGCAACGCTAGTAGAAACCCTGGGTGTTAGGGATCTTTTTGCAAAGCCGATCACATTTTTCGCAAGCAGCCTGGACGCCATTTTGCCCACAAGAAGCTAACTGCGGGAACTTTCCGGAGGAAGGAAAGCCAACCGTAGCATTCCTCTAACAGTGAATTCGTTTTGGTTCAGGAAGTCTGTTGCAGAGTTCTTGCAATAATTCGCACAGAGAAATTAATTTCAGTATAAAAATTAAACTCTCAAACAAAATAAGGTACATTTTCTTGTACGTTTTTTCTCGAGACTGAAGTTTTGTTTAGCACGTATCTACAGCGCGGAACATCTTTATTCATAGACTCATAGAGCCCCAGTTTTACGAGGCTCTATCCCAAGGGCGAGCCGTGGTCCGTGGTCCTGGTGCGAGGAAAGCAGTGACTCACTGAGTAATTCTGGAGTGAGTTATTCTGTTGTTAAGAACAGCATTAAGGGCTATAAGGACTTAACTTTTATTTCAATATGAAGAATCACGTTGAGACTCTGGAGTTCGAGCCCCAACCCAAAAGAGGCAAAACTCTAATCTAAGTTACGCTTACATACATGATACAGTGAGTTACATTTGATTTAGTAACTAAAGAGTAAATCATAAATGACTAATTCACTAAATCATTTAGATTTAAAACTAAAAGTAAAATACTAATACTAGTATTACTGGTAGTAATACTAGTAATACTAGTAATACTAATAGTAATACAAGTTGTAATTACAAGTTACTCAGTTACTTGCTGACTAACTTACGTTACTAACTAAGTCGTAAGTGAGTCTAACTAACTTCTAATCTAAGTTCTAACTAAGTTACTATCTCACTCTAAACTAAAATCTAAGTCAGTGTAACTATAACTTCTAACTCTAAGTCTAAAGTCTAAACGTTTTACTTTTAAAACTAGATGATAGATCAGTAGTCTACTGAGTAGATCACTAGAGTAGATGTTCTATTATTTTTTATATTTATTTGACAATGAATGATTGAATTTGAATGAATGTCATATTGATATTCATGATAATGATGATGAGTGATAATCGATCATTTAATAAAAAGTTAATTTCGCTGATAATTTAGAATTAACTTTGTTTATTCATTTGGCTTGAAAGTTGATGATTCTGATCTCAGCCCATGAGGCATGATGTTGAACATTTATTGAAAAGTTCATCACATGAGGGTCATCATTATCATCAGTTCAGTGGAGTGGTCCGACCGTCTATCCATGCATGTTCATAGTCATGCTGATGAATAGAGTCGGAGATCGTGGTCATGACATTGATTGACTTGGTCTTGAGTAACCATCATTCACAATGACAATGAGTCATTGAATATCATCATATAATCATGTCTCGGAAATCCATCCTAAGTAAATAAGATCGACATGCTGGTTGGTCACTGTGTCGCTTGGAAAAACAGTGCATGTACTGATGCAGCGGATTGGAGGAAGTTAACGTCCATTTGAGCGGCACAGACAGCAGTGCCACTCATGGACACACCCGCTCTCGGTGCCCCTCACTCACCGCTGTCGTGCTGCTCTAGTGTAAGCCCGCTATTAAGCTATTTGAGACATTGAGCCTTGAGGGGTGATACCTTCAGTTTAGTAATGCATGTTAGTGAGATGCCATGTAGCCCATTCCCCGGATCCGAATAGTTCTGCATACGCATTGTTCTTTGCTATCTGGACAAGATCATCCGTGTCTAACAAAGCATACATTTGAATACATCTGAATAAACAACAAAATACATAATAAATCTACAAACTGACGGTGTCATCCACATTGCAGAAAGATTGGAAGCTGCGCACAAAAACCAGAGCCCTGAGAATGACTCGGGAACATAGAACACTCTTCAAACAGGGCGCGGAAGCTAGGCTATATACACAAGACTTTTTGGGTATGTTTGCTAGTGGAGCTAAATTCCCATGGATCCAACATCCAACAGTTAGACCATGTGCAAAACTGACGTCGATCCGCAAGTATCTTCAGATATGTGAATTGAATGCTGGTCTCCGCTTTCTTGTGATGTAGGCCGTAAATGTGTGGTAAAGGAGAGGTTTAGCAAGAAATACAGACATCCTGAGGTAGATCGAAGTCTGACATCTCAACGACTCAAAAATGAAGTCCGAGCTCTTGTCAAATGCCGTCAATGCGGTGAGTGACTTGGTGAAAAACTGGTTCAGCAAGCGGACTTCTATATATTTATAAATCATTCTGAAACTATTGCCATTCACACAATTACACATGAAATTAAGGTACAAGAATGGACTCCCTAACTTAAGTTGACCTGTTGCGGACCAATACCCCCAGATCAGCTGTTTGTTATGGAATGTCACTTGTCATTGTGACAAATCTCAGCGGACTGTACTCGCTGTAGAGGTAGGTGTTTTTAATGATGTGTCGACACCCGGTTGTAGGAATCGCAGCACCTGCCCTTTACCATGTAGACAGGGATGAGAGTTGCATCTATATGGAATATCTGGAAACCGCTTGCACGCTGAAAGATTACATTGATGAGTTACTAGCTATGGATAAGAGGGAATCCTTGCGAGCTGTGGCAAAGCTTGTAGGTATGTCAAGTGCAATAGATCAACTGCAATTTGGGATGCGATGTTAACTGCCTCAAGCATATTACTCGATATGAAGGCGCTCCATGTCGATAAGCCGTATATTAAAAAAAATCCAAAGCATTTTATCACCGTTTCACTACAAAATATGAAACAAGTGAAATGAGGTTGTCTACATGCGTTTTTGTTGAAATAATGTGAAAGCCATATCAATTGATGAAAATTAGAAAACGTTGCATGTCAAAGCTTAATGAACTAATTGTTTGAAGTATTCGACTGAGGAGATTTTTGTAAAGATTATGTTAAGATTTTAAGTCACTTTCTAATGAAATTGCCTGAAGATTGACCATACATGAAGAGATGGTTAAAGGGGTACCTCCCTTTAAAAATGGGGAACACAACTCCTAAAAAAAGTCTACCGTCGACCGTGTCATAACCCCTTTAAGTTCGCAATGAATGGACCTCAACTACCATTAGCATCACTTGTAGGACAAACTGTTGCCAAGTTACACTCTAGTCACGTTGTTCATGGAGACCTGACTACATCAAACTTCCTGGTGAAAAATCAGCCTGACTCTGAAGGTGATAACAGCCCCACACTTGTCCTCATAGATTTTGGTCTCTCCACTATTGAAAGTGCACATGTTCCAGAAGACAAAGGTAATTAATTAACCACGCCGTCATTACAAATTTCAAATCAAAAGGCATAATTTTACACCTGCTATACTGCAGCAAAATCGACATGATTATCGGGCCTTTCTCAGATACTCTGGCCATTGTTAGGAAAGGACTATTATTATACTGACATTTAAACAATTGGTAAAATACGAAATTTAATATGTATCGTTCGTATGGTGTAGTTACTTTTACATTTTCAGGCATTTGAACCAGAAACTAGCCATAAAACAAATTGGATTGCTTTTTTTTAGGTGTGGATTTGTATGTGTTGGAGAGAGCCTTCCTTAGTACACATCCTAACACTGAGTGGTTATTTGCTGACATTATTAAATACTACACCGAAGCTTACACGTCACAGAGCGAGTCAGTCATTGCTAAATTAGATGATATTCGCCTACGTGGCAGGAAACGAACAATGATTGGGTAGGGCCAAGCTGTTACCTAGATAAACTACCGATTTTTTTTGGTATTATGCACAACACCTATCTTGTGTCTTTCTTCATATACATCTGTTAATAATAATGCGATATTTCATGAAACTGTCTTGACTTATGTGGTGACATAGAAGTACTGACACTGATGCGCACATAGGTACTGAGAGTTGATATGAATTAGGTATGTTAACAATTATTGACATGCTCGATTATGTGATTGCTTCCATACCAGTAGGATAGCTCACTTACTTGGCTCGTGTGGTGTGAACTAACACTTCTCATCTCTCGTCCTAAAAAAAAGACAAGCTCTGTAAGATGGGGTGTGGCCTGTCCACTGAGCAGCCGCCAGCACCGATCAACTTACGCCAGACTCGCCATGACATTGAAACTCTAAAACTAAGTAAGTCTGATATCACACTCTGCGTCCTAACCTACGAACCCAGGAAACATGATGGGTGGTGGATTCGCGCACCAGTTCCTACACATTTTACTTTGTCTGCTGTCCTAAATATATTTTCATCTGTGCATGGTGTTCTGCATAGACCTGGTGAAAGCTTCATCATCCGACTCGTCCACACCCTCTTTCAAACACTCAAAGTGAACCAGGTCTTTCTGTCCTTCGACAACCCGTCTCTGCTCTTCACTTAGGCATAATACTTGGATTGGTTTATGTTACACTGCGATCCAATCATCTTTACAGTAAGCTCTTCGTTTCATCCAAAGCTCAGTATTTGAGTCTCTCCTTTATTCATGTCGGGGTAGCAATTCCATTTAGGCGGCACATATTTCTTCCGAAAAACAGAATACTTGGTCCATCAATTTGACGCACGGGTCATTGTATATGGATATAAACGGCATTCGCAAGTAAGCTTTATCCATGGGAAATCTTTTCACGTGTATCCCAAGTACTTCTTGGATCTAACAAGAACACACCCCGAAAACAAATGGCAGGAGGTCACTTCCAACAGGTTTTGGATAGTTGATTGATATTTGGGCGATCTTTCATTTCTCTATCATGAACAACATATAAGTCCTAGTAGTCATGTTAGTCATAACATTTGGGTAAGGTTGTATGGCCTCATACCCGCCAACATACATATAGTTCTACTAACTACTAGGAAGTATGACTTGAATGGCCTCACGGTATCCCGACATATGAAGTCTTTCTGACTACTTTTGCAGTAGAAACAGCAAAATGGCTAGGTGTAAAGAATCACAATGAACTTATGCAGTATGATGAAATCAGACAAAAAATTGGTTGGCTTATCAGAGTGAGTATACCTTTTACTTATGTATATACGCATTCTATTTGTCATTACTGATGATTTTTTTGTTTTTAAATTGTTCTACTCTTGTACTAGGCCGTCCCATCCTATTTAATGGGCTTCCTAGGTTCGAGTCTTGTTGGAGCGGTAGAAACTAGGATGTTAGTTTCACAATGAGCACTAAGCATGACTGGGACTGGAACTCAGAATCTTTTTATCTTGAGCCAAGCAGTCTAGCCATTGACCTATCATTATGTGCTAATCATCTGCTTTCAGAGTTTGCCCAGACTTTGCCGAAACCAAAGCCTAAAGAATATGAGGACCATCTTCGAGCAATGCTCATGGCTCCACCAAGAAAGATGGTGTTCCCAGAACTGAAACCAGAAGAACAAGATCTCAAACCGAAAGCGATGCCTAGCGCTATACTAGCTATGAACAAGGTATGGGTCTTCCTATTACTAGGCTTTTTATTTGCAACCCGCTGCAAATCGATAATTTTCTCAAATTTGAGAGTTTACCTTGTGTTGAGTTTGCCACAAAATGTGAACTATTCTCGACAATGATAGATACCTTTTTTACAGGTTATGATACCTACTGCTGATAAAAAGGTGAAGCCGCATGGTAGATACCCGAGCCATGGTGATGCCCTAGCAGCCAGAAGGCAAGAGGCCATACAGCAGTCTACGGGCAACCGGCGTGGCACAGCTCCAGCTAGCCTTAGACACAGTATGCAAATCCATAATGCTCCATCTCCTCCCAAAGGGGAACCACAACCATCTCGCCCGACTGGTCTCAACCGAGCCAAACTTCTCCCAAATCGTTTAGGCCAGTACCAACCTTCTCCTGAAGGCGGCAATATGATGATGGCACCAAGACGAGGACAAAGAGCACTTTCACCCGTACCAAGACCAGGGTTTCAACGTATGTTATTGAGACAAAACAATCATCCACCCATCGTAAAGATACCAACATACCTAGAAGCTCCGATCATTCCTGTACAAAAGTTACCATCACTGAAAAGTGCAATTCCCTCCAGAGCTCAGGCTGGGTGAGTTTAGAAAATTGATTTGTAGCTTCTCTAGAAGCTGTAACATGGACTCCCAAGACTGACAGTTGACATCTATTCAAGTCTAGGAATGTGCATAGAATGGAGTCCAGAGTTTGATTGAAACTTGATTGATTGACAAAAGTGTTTGGAATCGAGATTTGGTTGCTTTGAAAAACATTTTCGTCTCTCCATGCGTTGAGGTGTATCCTAAGCATGCATATGGTAATAAGAACCTCTGCTCATTGTAGTCATCAGATGTCCCAGGAGAAGATACCGAAAGAAGATTATCGTCCAGGGCGACCTTCTCCGCAACAGGAACTAGAGCAGGAAAAAGAAGTCTCTGAAAGTGAGGAGGAGCCAGAGGAGGAGACATCATCTGAAGATCAGGAGGTGGTCTCCGAGAAAGAACCAGAAGAACTGAAAGACCATTATCGCCCAGAGCGACCTTCTCCCGCGCAGCAAGAACTGGAGCAGAAAAAGGAAGCCTCTGAAAGTGAAATGGAATCAGAGGGAACTGATGAGGAGGCAGTCTCAGAGAAAGAGCCTGAAGAGGCGTCTCTTATAGCAAAAGAATCCGAGGCCTCCCTTTTGGATAAAGAATCAGAAGTGTCGATCCCCGCTGAAGAATCCGAAGACACATCCCAATGGGAGATGGAATCTGACGGTGCCCTCTCTCCTCTCACAGGCGAGGTCTGTGGTCCGCATGAGAGAACTCAAGTTGGCCATGAAGTTGGACCCAGTAAGGCAAGGGGTAAGTAACCGGTTGTCTTTTTCTATATCTGCGTGGAATCAAGTGTGCTGATTTGCTGCTCAATCATATAAACGATAACAGCGTCACGCCGCCAGCATATTTGATAGCTGTTGATTCCGAGGGACTCTGGACTAGAGCAGTAACAAGATAGTGAGCATCAGATATAAAAAGAAAGAAAAATTACATCTTAGAATATAAGAGATTCAGCTTTTAGTGTCGCAGCACCTAGACTTTGGAACACTTTTAATCAAGACCTTTTAAATGCAAAAACTATATAATTTCAAGACTCGGTTACGTAATTACCCAATACCCAAAATATAGATTTTTTAATGCTGACCAGGACAGTCAAATGGACTCTGTTTACCAGACCAATGTCTTTGATTAATGCTTTCTTCACTTCATGGACCTTAATGTAAAAAAAGACTTCTAGTCTTATTTAAGCTATCCATGTAAAATAAAATTAAATCAAATTAGATTCAGTTAGTTGAGCGGTCACTAGAGCATCACTCGTAGGTTTTTAAGTTCAACCAGTTTCCAAGTGTTTCTGCTGCTTACCGAGGACAAGAACGCTGCGGTTCCCTAATGCTATCAAGTGGGGTGTCATACGAATGGCAATTTATTGTTGCAGATAGTGATTTGATGAGTCGAGATGTCTCAATTCATACTAATCTAGAGAAAGATGGTCCCTTAGAAATGAGGGCCAGTCCGGTAAATGCAGGATCTGAGATTGGTTTCGTGTATGGTGATCTGACAAAGAAATTCTCGGATGGCGTTGCAGCTACCGATTCTGTAGAGTCACTCAGTGAGGTTGAAAAGGTAAACTGGTGCTGTCAAATGGTTGAACTCTGTCAATTTGCTTCTCAAGATTGGTAGTACAGTTTAATCAGTCCGTAACACCCAAAACAATTATTTGGATGTTCAGTTTTCTATTAGGAGCTGAATTATAGGAACTGTTATTCATCATCAACATTTCACTTTTGGATAAAGTTCTCTCCTTGATCTGCTCACTCCCATTCATCTTCTGTTATGATAATCAAAAGATAGGATAAGATCATGTTATTTTACAGGGATAGTATCGCTAAGCCAATGGCTTATTTTCATGATGACCCATGGCTTGCCCCATAAAGTTTCCTGTTGATTACCACATTAGTAGATGGTTGACCCAAAAAACTGAGAGATGAACTGACTTTTGCAGATGATTTCTCCTAGTGAAGGTCTTGGAGTAATGTCACCTCTCGGTCTCCTGGAGACTGCTGATGATCGCCTGGCTACTCCAACTATCTCTCAAGCCAATGCGACTGGGGCCGAATCACCAATCAACCTGGCTGAGCTTAATGCAGAACCTGAATCACCTGGTGGTGTATGTACATATGCTGTACAAAGCATGATGTTTCAACAAAATCAGATCGTTCCTTCCTATGGGGTCTGTTATGTTGCCCAGCGATAGAAGGTTTAGCTACAATGAAATGTATTTTAAGGGCCGTATTCCTTCCAACTTAACCTGTGAAACTGGCCTGGCCATAACCTTTGCTGTGCGAATCCAGTGACCAGAATAATTTTAAACTCATGCCCTCCCAACATGTACTATCATCCTTCTA
>Ga0224501_10000699_pt1 | contig 25954 bp, 42 predicted proteins | sample SF_Oct11_sed_USG_4_FD_169105 | JGI IMG/M metagenome (GOLD analysis project Ga0224501, IMG submission 169105) | Sediment microbial communities from San Francisco Bay, California, United States - SF_Oct11_sed_USGS_8_1 | ecosystem: Environmental > Aquatic > Marine > Sediment | place: USA... | reverse complement strand
AACTGACACAGTAGTCCGATGGCGAGATAAGGCCATTGAATACGGATTCTTTGATAAAGAGGCAGGAAAAGTTAAGATGAAAGAGTTCATTGAAGTATCCTGTAACTTCTTCGTCGAAAAAAGGGATATGATTGAAACGGTTGAGGAAAGAGTCAGAGATTTAGAAGCTACGGCATCCATGTTTGCCGAAATCAGTAAACCGCAAGTCCTACGAATTATTGCCCTACGGTTATACATGGACTTTGTGAACAAAGTTACACACCTAGCTGCTATCGGTATTCCTGTTCCCGAAAGCGTTATCATAGATGTGAAAAACGAGGTTAACCGAGTCATGTTATCAACATTCAGAACGAGTAAGGAGGCTCCAACTTGGCCGAGAACGTAGAAACGGAAGAAGTCACACCAGGAGAAGAGATCCCTGTAGAACTGCCGACAGAGGAAGCACCTGAACGAGTAATAGAGATCCGAGCACCCAAGCCCTTTGATGAGGAAGCCTTAGAACCCTTCATAGACATTTACATGACAAAAAGAGGACTAACTGACAAAAAGCAAGCTGCTGTTTCATTAGCTCGAGTCCTATGGAAAATGGGCTATAATCCTCAACGTGAAATAGAGAATGTTACAACCTACATCAACAACCTAGCAACAGTGATGGATGCGATACCGGATACTGCTGAGACTCTACCAGTTAAGGGCGCACTCCTATCTCGAGGTGCTATGGAAAGTGATCAGTTACTCAGGAGGGGACATTTTGGAGGAAGAGAAATGGGATTAGAAGATGAATTTAAAGACTTAACACGCTTTGCCATGAAGGCAAGAGTAACTATGCGCTCATTAGATAACATATTTGCAGGTGATGAAATGGGAACAGAAAGTAAAACGGTTCAGAGCTTAGCGGCAAGAGTAGAACGCATGGAGAAGGAAAAGGAATTTGAAGCTGCACTAGCACCCATCAAACTAGAACTTAAGAACCTCTCAGACACCATCAAGGAACTCGGCAAGGGGCCTAAAACTGCCGAAGAATCAGAAGCCCTAACAGGCCTACGTGGAGAAATACAGAAAATTAGTGATCGCTTCGAGAAGAAAGAAGAACGAGACTCACTCGCTGAAGCCATGAAAGGAATACGAGACGACCTTAAAGGCTTAGGAGACGACTTAAAAACAGGCGGCGGTAAAGGCGTAACAAACGTAGGAGACGCCTTCGACCAGGCAGTGGCCCTCATCGACAAAATTACCGAACTGACAAAGAAAGGCGGTGGCGGGGGTGAAGGTGAGATTGATTGGAAGGCAACAGCCATCACAACAGCCGGAGAGATCGCAACAGAAACCATCAAAGCAGCTCGAGACATCATGTCAGGCAAAGAAGCCGAAGAAGAAGAAAAAAGACCAACAGAAACTAAAAAAGAACTAGTCAGCGAGCGTATAGTGGATCGGAAACTACTAAACTACATACGAGAACGTGTCACTACAGGAGCTACTCAAATTAACAGCAAGAGCGCAGCAAAGGATCTAAACCTGACAGAACAACAAGTCATGGAGTCTCATGCAAGGCTAAAAGAAAAGGGTCTGATCGTGACGCCTGGAGAACCAAGGAAAAAGGGGCCTTTAGGTGGCAAAGGAGAATCAGCGGAAGAGTGGGTCGACGGCTAGTGAAACCCCTTTGGAGGAAACCCCGAAGACCTTCACTGTGGATATTAGCCTCGAAACATACATAGCAGCAAAAGAACAATATTTATCACAAGTTCCAGTCCTAGCACGTCACCCGGTAAAGCAATACTTTGAGTTTCTTAAGAAACTAACCCCTGATGAAGTAATGGATTGGATGGAAGGCGGAGAACGACTCAAAGAACTATACAACAAAGCCAACTTTGCCGAGAGAATAGGTCTCGCAGCAGCAAGAGGGCTCATCAAGTCAGTGCGCAGAGTTCGAGAAGGCGCAAAACAAGCTATCTGTTTTGAAGTTGCAGCTTATACACTCCGCTTTGAGAATCCTGGGGCCTGGGAAGTCATAGCAGCTTTCGGAGACGAAGGGATTCAAAAACTCAAAGAAGGTATTAAGGACATTAGAGAAATACTTCAACTCGAGGAAGCCTAACATGGACGAACTCGCCATAGTCAGCGAACAACAAGCCTTTACCCATTGGAAAGTAGCAACCGACATCTACAACGTCCTAAAAACTAAGGTCTCCAAATGCAACCTATACGATTGGGCAGCAAGAGAGATCCCTGAAAAGAACATTCTCTTCGTAGGAACAATTCTCTCCACTACTCTACACTACCTAACAAGATTCCTTCCAAACAGAAAAGTTGTCTTCTACACTACCCTGGAAGGAGAGCCGCTCATAGACCCTATAGGCCGCAACATCGCCAAACACGTTAAACTTGTGGCCGTAAGCCAATTCGCAAAAGAGATGCTTCAACATGTAGAACTCCACTGCGAAGGAGTAGTCTATCATGGTATTCCAATGGAGGACACACAAAGAGATCCACGCTTTGACGACTTTCTTAACATGATACAACATCCCCCCAACAAACCCAAAATCCGAAGACGAAAATACCTAACAATCAGCAGCAATATGGAACGAAAAGGACTAGACCACTTACTTGTAGCCCACAAACTAGTAGAGTTCAATAATCCAGATGCCGTTCTAATCCTGCATTCAGGCGGTGGCTTCTATGACATCACACGTTTGGCAGACTTGCTTGAGCTGACCTTTGATCGATTTTGGTTTACTAACAGTTTCGGTATGTATGACACGTTTCAGATGAACTCTCTTACTCGCTTCTCAGAGTTTCTTGTGCAGCCAAGTTTTACTGAAGGTTACGGCTTGCCAATGGCTGAGGCCTTAAAACATGAAAAGCCTGTAGTCGCCATAGATGCGCCACCATACAACGAGATTATTCAAAACGGAAAAACAGGGATCCTAATTCCTGTCCGTCAAACAAAGCGAGTGAAGTTCCTAAACCGCATTATTCTCTTGATGAAACTCTATTCAGTGAACGATTTAGCAGAAGCCATAACTAATATGTTAAACGATAAATATAGAAAGAAACTATCAGCAAACATCACAAAGAAGGTGAAAATGCGGTTTGAAGCGGAGACAACTTACCCAGCCCTTCTTAGACACTTTGAGTAAACTAAAACTCCGTGTCATAGGAACAAACCAATTTATATATCCACTGAGCAACCAAGATAGACGCTACTGCAACATAGTGGAAGCCGATGAACACCATGTTAGAATGGAACTGACTCTGGCCCACTCAGGAAACAAACTTGACCTAGTTATCACCAAGAGAGACTTTGGCATCACAGTGAAGATCGAACGCTTCATACCCACCGCTTTTAGAAACTACACATGCAACATCTACTTCCAGGATCAACTTATGATCGAAGGAATTGGAGGCGCAGAAACCCGCCACGTTGGACTTGAACTCGCATTACACAAGAAACCTATCCCTCGTCCCCCTCCCAAAATACTTGTACCCCACATAGAAAACAAGAAGATCGTAGCCGTCATAACAACCTTCAACGCCTTAAAATGGACGCAAAGATGTGTAGAAAGCATACGAAAGCTGCAAACCACACATAACGTCTCAATCGTAATAAGCGATAACTGTTCAACCGATGGTAGTCAAGAATGGTTTGAAAAAGAAAAGATTCCCTGCGTTACTCTATTTGGAAGACAATCAGTCGCAGCAGGTCTAAATCTCGGCATAAAAGAAGCCCTAAAACTTGAACCTGACTACTTACTTGTAATGAATAATGATGTCATTCTGCCCCCTGACTATTTGGATATCCTGGTCGACCACTACGAAGACAAGCGGAAAGAGAGCTGCCTTTTCATCACAGGCTACATTAGAAACATGAACTACTCGCATCCCGATCTTGTCAGAATTAAGACACTTGGAACAACAGAAGACATGAGAGACTTTATAGACACCGGGGATTTCTCCTGCTTTCTAATAACCCCTGAGACCATAGAGAGAGCTGGCTTATTCGATTCAAACTATGGCCCCCGCTATGGAGAAGATAACGATTTCTTACACGCCATCTATGTCGCAGGAGGAAAAGCCTTCCGCACAGGACAAGCAAACTTCTATCACGATTGGGGAACAACAATGACTATTCATCCAGAAGAGAAAGAACGCTGGATCCCAACCTTCCGTAAGAACTTGCTTTATTACCTAGAGAAGTGGGGCGACTTTCCGAGAGGGGCAGAGAGACACGCAACAGCAAAGGATCTCACGGATGGCTTTTCATGTGAAGGCGGCGGAATAAAGCCGAAAAAGATAAGGACGTGGAAGCGAGACCAGGTAGCCCTTATTCAAATGGGACGAATCGGAGATGTTATAGCAACTCTGCCAATCGCTAAAGAGATTCATAACGCAGGCGAAGAGGTAGTTTGGCTAGTGAATCAACGCTTTCAACAGCTCTTAGAAACAGTGGACTACATCGATGAGATAGTGACCTTCCCGGACGGACGGAATGACTCTGATACATACTTTGGAAGACGATTTGAAGAGGCTAAAGCCTACGCCAAAAAAGAAATGTTCCGCAGAACCCTAATCGTTCAAATAACGCCCATTTACACACGTGAGTTCTACGCATCCGCCTATGTTCACAACATCTTTTATTATATGCTCTGTCTAGGACGTATGCCTACAAGCCTCAAACCTGATCTACCCATAGTTCCATTTGACTTTGATAAGATACGTGAGTTCACTGTCGGCTTAATTCCTCACAGTCACAGTCTTCCTATAGATTGGAGACGCCACAACGTCTTAGATCCAGTGTTACAGTCTGTCCAAGAAGAGATAGACGTTCAGTTCCTTAATCTCAGTTTAGAGCCATACAAAGGAGAAGCCAGAGTTGAAGAGGTTGGGAAACATATAGCGATCCATCAACTAAGCGGTGCAATAGCAAACCTAGATCTACTCGTAACTGTGGATACAGGGGCGTATTATCCTGGACTTGTCACAGAGACCCCCATCATACACATTCTTCCAAATCCAAGATTTGCACATGATCCCAAAGTCCCACAAAAGTATTCGTGTGACGACCAAGGATTCTCAAGTTTCTCTGAGATCATCGACTATTGGTTCAGCGGTAGCCTAGAAGACCTGGATAGGATAATCATTAAACGGCTCACCGAGAAAACAGATTTAAGAAACATGAAGAAAGGATATGCAGGGTTGAAACGTCCATGGGTGAAGATATCCTCATAAGACTTAAAGCCTTACTTGACCGACCACTTCAATGTTATCCTTCGCCAGCAGCCCTCCTCGATACCTACGTCATTCTAAACCTAAAAATTGAACACGCCCCAACCAAAGAACTCTTAGACGAAAGAGACGAACTTGAAAGAAGGCTACGCAGAATACTAAGAGGAGCGTTAGATCGTGAGAAACTGTTAGAATTACTGCAGCAGCTTATAGAGTTTCATCGTGAAATGTGGCGGATGGAAGACATGGTAAGAGACAAGGGGCTCTCTTTAGAGCAAAGAGGTGCGATAGCGTTAAAGGCAGATATGAAAAATGATGCGCGCGCAAAACTGAAGACTGAAATAAACAAACTGTTTAGACGGCAACCAGGTTCAGAAGTCAAGGTTAGGCAGGTATAACAGGCGAAGGAAGGTCAGCGTATGACTCAAGCGTATCCTCGAGCTGTTTCTTCCAAAAGATAGCGTCCCGATTGTCTTCAAATTTCTGTTGCCAAAGGTCTTTATGATAAAAAACTAACCAAATGTGCAACGGAGCTGTACCTATTTCAGCATGAAAAAGTAAATGTTTTCCAAGTCTTTCAATCTCTCGAATCCAAAAACTCAAGGGCTGCAACTGAATAAGGCCAGGATCATAACAATGCGTAACTACCCAATGCCTTAACGCCACCTTAAGCAGAATCCCGGTCTTAGCAACTCGGGAGATCTCCCTCAAACCGAGAATTATCTCGGCCCTATGTCCGCCTCCAATATGCTCTACTGTATTAAAACCTGCGACTACATCAAACTGATCCTCAGCATGAGGTAGTTTGCGAGTGTCCGCTAATTTAAGATATTGAACAATAGTTGGATCTGCGTTTTTAATGGCGTATTCTGAGAAGTCAGTTCCAAAGGCTTCCCATTTGTGCTCTCTTGCCTTTCTAATCTCAAAACCTTTTGCCGTTCCGACAAAAAGGATAGTTCCTTTCTGTGGAAAGAACCTGTTGAGCATAGCAATTTTTAAGTTTAAGTCGTATTGCTGCGCTGGGTCTTCATATTGCAGTTTTCCCGATTCACTTCTCCAACCCTTTTCGAAGTAGCCCTTATCATATATCCGATGATTCAATTTCTTCATTCTCCACAAAGTCCTTCCAAAAGAGTATCTTCTCTGCCTTAAAAGCTTTGGAATATTCCTTTAGAGCAAGGGCGTGTCGACTAGCTATCACGGTAACAGGTATGTTCTTTTGTCTGGCCCACATTAAAGGATGCTTCCTGGTTGTAATAACGTAGTCCATGCTCTGAATTATGCCCTTCATAAAACTTGGAGTGAATAGGATTCTCATCCATTTTTGGACTTCATGCGTAAGCCCCAAATAGGTGAAGAGAGCTGTTAGCGATATTGTATCAAGGTTAATGGCGTGAAATTCGTGTCTGCACTGAACCAAAGGAACAAAGGTGTAGTCTAAGTTCTGGAGCATACGAATAAACTTGGCAGTGTAGAAAACCTTTCTACTGATGCAAAGTCCCATTAAGGGCTTGTCTAATTCAAAGTGTTTGGACAAAACAGAGTGAACAACATTTTTAGGAGGTGTCGGGATTAATAGGGAAGGATCCTCCACGACTTTGATCTCTCTGGTGATGCCGATACTTTCCAAGTGACTTTTATCCCAAGTTGTTCTTACAGATAATTCATCAACTTTATTGAAAACGTCTCTTACCGTCTCTTCATTACCTATTAAGGTGTCCGTGCCAACGCCATACACTATAACCTTCTTGCCCAAGTCTAGAAATTTTTGTATTCGTGGGGTATAGTGTAGAACATGGCCTACATAAACCCATCCACCACCCCCAAGAATCAATGAATCGTAATCCGTTGAAAAAAGACTGTCCATAACCGTTGGAACTTCAAAAAGGATGGAAGTTTTCTCAGGGCTAAATGATACAACCGTTAGGTTTTCCTTTCCGAGAAGCGTTAGCATACCCTGTAGTATAGCATCATCGCCGAGACTTCCTGCACCGTAACAACCCATAAGTAGCGTTTGTTTAGATTTGTTCCGTTCCAGCAAGTTCGTTTTCCAACCAGGTGTAAGTTGTCGAGATTCCCCCTTCTAAACTTACTCTGGGTTCCCATTCGAGAATTTTTTTAGTTAATGTGAGATCTGCGTTTCTTCCTCTAACGCCCTGTGGCTTAGTTAGGTCATGCTGCACGTTAATATCTTTGCCACTTCTCGAAATGATTAGCCAAGCGAGTTTATCAATGGTAACTAAGCGGTCTGATCCTATGTTTAGCGGTTCCAGATAGTCGCTTTCCATTCTTTTGAGTGTTCCCTCTATGGCATCATCTACGTAGCAGAAAGATCTCGTTTGCTTGCCATCGCCCCAAATGACAAAGAGTTCCTTTGGGTAACAGATCGCCTTTCTAATCAGTGAATTGATTACTTTTCCTTTTTCAGGTGTCCAGGCTGCGTATGGCCCATAGATATTGTGATATCGGAGAACTCGAATGTGGAGTCCATAGTCTTTATTGTAGGCTTCGCACATTTTTTCTGTTGCTAGTTTCTCCCATCCATAGAATTGATCGGGGTCAGCGGGGGTAACATCACTTTCTTTCAGGGGAATAACATCTGGGGATTCTTGTTTATCAGCGGGATATACGCAGGCTGAACTTGAGTAGAGAGCGTTCTGGATGCCTGCGGTTCGGCAAGCCTCGAGAAAGTTGATGTTCATTCTTAAGTTGTCTCGCATGATGTCAGCTCCTATAGAACTGATCCAACCGATTCCGCCCATGTTTGCTGCTAAATGGAAAACAAAGTCCTGGCCTCTTACAATCGTGTCGAAGTGATCTAGGTTTCTTAAATCGATGTTTCTGAATTGAAAGCGTTTGTTGTCCATAAGGTCTCCCATGTTTCTCCATTTGCCAGATAGCATATTATCAACGCCTGTAACCTGGGCGCCATCATGGAGTAGTCGGCGGGCTAAATGCGATCCGATGAAGCCTGCTGCACCAGTCACTAAAACCTTCTTATCATAGAAACTCATGTTTAACCCCGAAAGAGTATATCTATTAACAATCTCATATATAATATGACCGTAGGCCACAACCAAATTAAAGAAGTTTAATTGAGTTGTCTGTCCTTAGTAAAAATGACGCCACTTGTACATCACTTGCCATCTAATTGAAGAGTCAATTATAAAAAGCAAATCCCCCCATTCTTTCTTTGAAAAGAGGTAGATCTAAAAATGGAAATGGTCATATACCCTGTTGGGGGCGCCATACTTGGCGTCACAGTACCTATCGTTGTCGAATTCGGAGCTAAAGGTGCTCGCATCCCCGATCCAGAGACAGGAGTTAAAATCAGTGGAGTCGTAGGCCTCGGTCTAGGAATCCCTGAGGTTTTACTCGCTATTGGCGGGGAGAAGAAATGGAAGTGGGCAAAGGAACGAGTTGCTTTGCTAGCTTCAATGGGAGCTGCAAAAGCAACCACAGGAGCTGCAATTCTCATCTTGGATGAGCTACGAAAGCGAGCTGCTTATGCCTTCCGCAAGAAAAAGGGAACATCTTTGCCAATCGGAGCCAGCGAGGAAGAACTGCAGCGGGAAGAATACCCGACAGAGGAACTCGTTGAGGAGATTTGAGGAGGCGGTGAAAAGTGTCCCTTCAAGGCCCATGTTTTGCCCCTACTCACCGAGATGAGTTCTACGCTATCGTAGGCGAACGATACAATGCCGCCAGAACTGAAGCTGCATCTATCGGAGCCGCCAAACGTATCCACATGAGAGTCGAGTTCTTCAAGCCTGTTCACTTCAACTTGACGACCTACAAACTGCCTACCGGCGATACCCTAGTAACGCTCGAAGACAACTGCGCCTTCTTCCCATACGGAATAATCAACAGAGACGAATGCTTTGACTACATGAAATGGTGGGAAGGCAACAAAACGATATACATTGGCGACTGGTTCACCCTGCCAATCTATAACTACGAAGAGAAACAAGGAGCATACAAAGGAAACCTGAAGCACTACGAGTTTAGGCCAGGAGAAACCTTCGACTTCTACGTCCACTGCACAACTACACCTATGCCATCAGAAGTTGATGCGTGGCTGTTAGCCTTCATTATCTGTCCAAGAACGCTTGCAGAGACGAAGATCATTAAGTAAGAGCCCCCACTCTTTCCCCTATTTCAGTCATAAACGGTGTCCCGGGAGGTTAAAGTAATACCCATTCTATATGAGACATATGCGTCACGTCCACATCAGCAAATGCTCTTTGCTAGAACTAAAGACTCAGAACGTACCCTAACAATCATGTTAGCCGCTGGCAAAGGCGTAATCATTGACGCTTTCGCTAAGGATCTCGCAGGAAACAAAATCACGAAGGCAGCTCCAGGATCAAACCTATTGGTTGTCACCAGCATTAGAAACGATGGAGAGACCGATTATATTTGGTTCACAATCAAAGACAAAGATACCGGCGCCCTAGTGTTTGAGCCACCTGTAGAATCTACGCTTGGTGCAGGCAAGACATTGATCTATGAAAGTCCAACTCTGACAATGCCCGATAAAACATGGAATTTGCTGATCGAAGCGGGTCATGGCAAGAAATGACGTGGTCTCTTCAATGCCCCTTCTTTTTGAGGAACTAACCTTTGAACCTGCGAGGGTAAAAGATACTGAAACAGTCTTACCCATTTTTGTTCAAGTTCAGCTAACCTGCCCTGTCTGTGGTGAACCAGGGTTCACAAGTTACCAGGAACGAGACGAGCACATCAAAACCGAGCATCCGTTACAATGGTACTTTTGGTATGCACCTTACGGAAAGCCTCTTCTAGCCTTCACAGGCGTTAGCGCATTTGGTCTCTTGATAGTGGGCTTAAACAAAGCGTTTCCTCCAACACCGAGGAGATAAAAATATGCCAATCTTGTATGAAAGTTACACTCGTGTTAGACGTAAAACAGTGCGACCTAAAAGAGTAAGTTCGTTGATAACGCCGTCAGAACCCATAGAAGCGCCTCGCTGGAGAGTGGTTGAAGAATACGGCGTAAGTTCCATATACCTAACTCCTGAGCAACTCGAACAACACTTGAGAACCGAGTTAGCAAAGGCTTGCGAAGAAAAGGATAGTGTTCTAGAATACTTTAAAGTCATAGACAAGTGGGCGATATTCAAAGGATTCTACACTGAATATCACATCAAATACGAAGCCTATATCAAAGGGTCGCCAATCTCCCAAGTCATAGTCGGCTTAATATTGCTGATATGTTTAACTGCGCTTATCATCTTCGCAATCTGGCTGGTTAAAACCTACATCATTGAACCTATCTGGGGCCCAATTCCTCCCGAGCTTAAACCTATTTTGGGAACAGTACTAGTCATAGGGGGAAGTTTATTAGCGATCAGTGCGGGTGTCTACATAGTAAAAAGTATGCTCGCTAGAGGATACAAAGGACGGTAAAAAACTTGTCAAAGACGAAAAAGGAAAGGAAGATCGCAACCTTTAGCAAAGTCATGACTCCTAAAGAAGCCGAAGACGAGAAGCAGAAAGGCTCTTCCCTAGGCAAAAGTTTAAAGAAAGCAGACGAGCAATATGAAGAAAGGAGGCGAAGTACCTAATGCCCCTGTTATATGAATCCACAGATGCAGTAATACGGTATCATCGAGCAAAACTCAAATTCTCACCCGGATCAAGCCTAACCACGTATCTTGTAGTGTTCGTAGCAGGTGCTCTTACAGGTGGGATCTTGGTCTATGGGCCTACACGTGGAGCGGTCATAGCTGCTGTAGCCAAAGGCGCCAGAGTCCCAGCAGAGAAAGTGCAAGCCTGGGCAAAAGCCTAGCGAGGAAGACTTAGTGAATGGCGTCTATCCTGATCTCCGCTTGTCCCCATGATCCTTCAACAAAGGCGGGGTATCACTACCTAAAAATAGCAGCAGGGATCCTAGCAAGACATAAACACAAGGTCGTGCTTCTACGAAGTGCCGTTCTCAGCAAATTCCATAAGGCTCTCCAAGACTATGATCCAGACCTAGTTATTCTAAATGGACATGGCGGTTCAAAAGGAGTCACAGGCTGCGGAGACAACATAATTTTAGGCGTTCCTTCATGGGACAGAGATCTAGGTTTAAAAATAGAGCGTGGAAATCCCGAGTGGATGAAAGGGCGTATCGTCTATCTTTTCACTTGTAACGCAGGAAAAGAACTTGCCTATCAACTTCTCAGAAACGGAGCTGTAGCAGTTGCAGCTTACCAAGAAGCCTTTATCTTTCTCTGCGAAGAGGAAGATGGTCTAAATCGAGAAGGCCATAGTTTTTTTGATGCTGCGCTCAAACTTCCTTTCATGTTAGCGGGGGGTTTTACATTTGGGGAAGGTTGTCAGGCCGTTCGAGAGACTTTCATAGAATATCGATCAGAAGCAGAGAAAAGAGGCGATAAAATGAAAGCCAAATATTTACACCATGATTTAGTTAATTTCATCTCCCTGGGAAACCGACACGCTACTTTACAAGGACTAAGCATTTATGAGGTGAACGCTATAAGATAGAAGGGAGTGAAAAAAGACGCCTATCCTATATGAATCAACCGATGATATCATGACAGGCTTTGAACCTGTAGGCTTCACAAGAACAGTGATCTTAGCTGGTGGTGGCGTTGGCGGAACTATGCTCACTGCAGGGATCATACACGGATTAAAAAAGTGGACAGGTGAACCAGGGCCTAGAGGATGGACGAGAACAGCTCTCTTAGCCGGAGGCGGTTTCTTCGGCGCAGTAGCAGCTCACGGAATCATCCACGCTATAAAAGGCGGGCAAGGACAAACCTCTCTAAAATTTGTGGAGGAGACCTAAAATGCCACTACTCTATGAAAGCATATTCGAGGAAGCAGACCGAGAGATCCTCTCCCTTTTACGTAGTCATACCTTTGGACGATACCAGGACGCTCTAGCAGAAGCAGCTAGAATCGAAAAGGAAACAGGCGTAGCCATGACTGTCGAAGGCTTTAAACCAATTCACTTCGGCTGGGGAGAATATAAACTCCCTGTTGGATCAACCTTTATCATGCTGAAAGATAACGTGCGCTTCTACCCCGTCGGGATCTTTAGCACCGACAAAGACTTTACCACTATCAAGTGGTGGCGAGGCGCACAAGTGGAATATCTTTTTGATTGGATGACCTTTTTCGTTCCAGACAAGAAAGAAAAATCCGCAACCATGACACCACAACCGATATTCAAAACCTCTTTCTCCTTTGAAGTGGTCTCAGACGTGGCAAAGGCTAAAGTGGATGCCTGGATTCTCGCTTACGTAGTGTTGCCCTCAACCATGAGGGAAATGAAAGTAACAAGGTGATTGAAATGGGAAAAAATCTTCGAGATGCCGCTATATTCGCTACTCTTGAAGGCGGACTAGTCCTAGCAGCCTGGCTTATCCCAAAAGTAACGGCAGTCGCACCACCTAAAAAGCCACCTGTAGGTGAGGCCATACTCGAAGGCAAAGTCATAGAAGCTGAACATCTACTACCGATCCCCTATGCAACCGTCAAGTTCAACGGACTAGAATGTTCCGCAGACGAAAACGGTGAGTACCAAATTGTAGAGATCCCTCCGGGAAACTACACTATGATTGTGAGTGTAGAGGGCTATTATCCCAAAACGATTTCTGTTACCATCAAGGAAGCAAAGGTTTACACGAGAGACATCCTTTTAGAGCCGATCAGTTTATTACTCTACGTCTAAGTGCAAACGGTCAACACTTAGATGGCAGGTTACATACGACTGGCTAGTCATATTTTTTAATCCAAATACACAATCTTCTATCAACAATAATTAGAATCAGAAAAGAGGTGAAAATGAAAATGTCTTTTCAACCATACTCGATTTATGCAACTCGACTACCTGTTCTCAAACTTGGATACCTAATTGAAGCTGCAGCAAAGATGTGGCAAGTCGCAGAAGTCCGACGTCTACGGATCCCAATACCTCTAACAGCTCCGGCAGGAGGATATACCGAGCATGCACTACAAGAAACCACAACGAATCCCGAATATGCAACTTTGCATGGAAACATTGAAGTCAATAGGATTACAAACATTCAATACATCGCTTTTGGAACGGTAAACGACATTATTCTTTTCTGGATGAAAGAACCACTCGGCTCAAGATGGCATAAAGTCGTAGCAAACAACGTGCTATTTCCACTAACGCATCCCTGGGAAGTAGAGCGTTGGAGCCATAACAAAGAACAACGACTCGCCGTTACTCTAGCAGCAGCTCTCACACAGACTCTATATTTCGAGAACATGGAATACAAAGTCCAAGAATATGAAAAGGCTCTTCCAAAAGGACAGGAATTCCTGAAAATATTTGCAGACGGTCAGGCTAGAATGGTACAAAAGGCTTGAGGACGATGCTCAAAGAGGAACGCAAAGAACTTCAGCGATGTACACCTGTTACGAAGCCTATAGAGTGGCCAGTAGACGTTCCCTTTGATAGACGACCAACCCCAATAATTCCCATTTCCTCCGAAGATCTAGATGAGTTACAAGCCCGCAAGGAACCCTTTGTTAAACAAGTTTCACCGCTCACGTTAAGACCTACTCTTGTCCAAGAGATCAAGAACAAATACTATAAAAACATCAGTATCGCCGTTGGTGGCGTTGCCTTTACAAATAGAGCCATTGGACTGCGAGACTTAGACATTGTTGCAGACGAAATTACCATAATAAGTTATCCAGTCGGATCACTCGGCATTTCCTACATACTGAACGATCCAACAAACGATACTACACCTGTCGTAGCACCAGGCCAGAAAGAAGACCAATTTGAAATCGAAGAGATCTACCTAAATGACGATGGCACAGGGCCAGCAGGAAACATAATCATTCGAGTAGTCTGGAACCCCTACCTCATCCGACTAGCACCATAACCAGGAGAGTCCAAGAAAATGGGGCTAACAATTCCCAGCGTCCCAGAGGTCGACGCCGCAGCAGTGTGGAGTTATGCAACACGTCTTTTAACAAGCCTTCAAGATCCAACACATTTACAGAAGTATCTCGGTGGCCCCGCAGGAGCACTAGGAACAGTCCTGCCCTCAAACAAAAGCCTCTACGACATTTTAACAGATAACTTCGGTGCGCTTCCTGGAGGAGAAAGCCTCTACAAACTGATAGTTCTCGATCGCCTGAATATAATGGAACACGAGATCGAGTTTCCAAGCGCAGAAGCCCTAGACGACATAGCAGCCATAGGAGAACAAACAACAACCGAACGAGGTATCACAGTAGCACTACCTACAGGAGCGACAAGACGAAGAGTTCTCCTTTTAGCGGTAATAACCGCCATGAATAATACCGCGACTCCACAGAAAGTCGACATAACAGTTCAAGGAAGAAAGGGCGCAGGAGCATTTAGCAACTTCTTTAGCCAGGACGACATTATTGGCTTTGGCGCAGTAGATGGCGCAACAACAGGGATCATAACCCTACAAGACGTATCGGCACTTGTTGATGAAGCAGCAGTCTACGGCTTCAGATTAAGCGTAAACCAAAGCGCAGCAAATAGCGTAAGATACACAACACAGTACCTTCTTGTCATCACCTATCGGATGAGTTAACTTTGGCAGCAGCTCGAAGAATAATCGCCATAAAAAGAACCATCAGCGCAGGCAAACCATTAAACCCCCCAGCATTCAATTATGACATAGATATAGGAGAAATCTTTCTTGAAGGCAATCCAAGCGGATACGACCATTGGCATGATATTGAAGTCGTATCGCCAGAAGGCGCTCAGGGAGGCTATTATGACAAGAGGGTGTAAAAACTGAGCATAGAATTAAGACTTTCAAAGATAGATCCCCCCGCACCTGAACCTCCACGCACGATATACCGAGACATCGTAGACCTACCCGACCCTGTTAAACTAGGACTCACCATTCGCTACTTCAACTATGATTCTGTCGGCTTATATATGCAAATCACAGGGTCAGGAACAGGCTATACCTTTGGCACGGTGAATCTTGGTCTACTTGGTGCAGGGTCAAGCGCATATATAAACTTGGATGAGTTTGCTTCTAAAGCTAAACCCGCCCCAGGTGCACTTCCTGACGGAGAACTTGAGGAAAACATAACTTTGACTCTCAACGCCTATACGGATGCGGGGTACTCTGCTTTAAAATGGACTTACGAAAGAACTGTAATAGTCTATTGGATTAACAGTAACGATGCTTCCTTCACTACGGACTATGATGATGACTTTGACGATGGAACAACGATGGGCTGGTCAGCAGTAGACGAATCACATAACCAAGGCGGATACCCTATAATCGCTGCAAGAACCGACTATGTACTCTCTGCCTCATATAGTTGCAGATGTGACGAGAATCCCGATACCTGCCCAAATCACGTAAGATCTAGAATGGAGAAAGCCATCACAACACCCAACAGAGCTAAAGTATTCGCAATTATCAACGTAAGACTACATAAAATGAGTGGAGGCGGCAGAGTCTGTGGAGCAAAATATCTCCAAATTAGATATGATGGCAACATTCTAGTCCAACTAGGCTTCTATGATAGCGTTGTAGGTGGAGATAACTTACCGATCAATAAATGGATGCGAATAGTTGTAGCCTTACCCTCAAATTCATCAATAACTATGGAAATAGCGTATGACGTCTACCCTTCAACGTGTGGTGGAAACGGAGATACTTCCTACTTTTGGCAAGACGATTTTAAGGTTGTGAGCAAAAACTAGGTGCTATACGTGTCAAAGAAGAATCCAGGGCGTTACGTTACTCGAGCTGAGTTTCAGCAAGCCATAGACCCAATGAAAGACGACCTTAAAACTTTAAAAAGAGCACTTGTCGGCGAAGATCTGCAACATGGAATCGTCAAAGACGTAGCCGACATAAAATCAGCCTTAAAAACCGCTTCAGCCCTAAAAAACATCATTGTTCCCATCATAATTGCGGTTGCATCCTCTCTCATAACTGCTGCACTTCTGGGCAAATTGCCTATTCCCTAAATCTTATAAGCGCCTCAAAGGGTTACTTCTATTCTAGGTTGAAACAACTTGGAAGAAGTAATAAGTCCCGAACTGTTGTTCTATCTTGGTATGTTGCTCGGTGTTATCCTTAGAACTCTATTGCCCTGGCTCAAAAAGAAAGCAGAAGACCCAACGATCAAGTTTGATCCAAGATTCGTATGGACGGCAACCTTAGCCGTCATATCAACCTTCATAGAAGTAGCAGCTATCCTAGCAGGCGACCCTACCGTAATAATTAATCTCGGTCTAAGGTTTGCGTTGCTCGCTGGCTTCTTCTTTGGACTAGGAAATAACGAACTCTGGAACCGTATTCTCCACAGTGGCAAAAAGGAATGAAGATCTGTCCCGACTGTGGCCAACCACTAATCAAAGTCTCAAACGCCGATCGTCTCTACAAATGTGAAACTACCGGGCTCTACTACCCTCTGTCAAGGACAGGGGAACTAGGCGATCCTCTTGTAAATCCGCCCGCAGGTCTCTTTCATGAACAACCTCAACAAGCACCTGTAACCCCTAAACTAGCAAAACAAACAACCATGCTACCCCCCAAACTACACATGGAACTAGCAAACAACATAGGCGAAGACCAAATCCTAAACTTCATACGCTATCTGAGATCTGAGTTAAACATGAAGCCCTTTGAATTTATGATGCAGCCAAACAGACTCAAGCACGATGTAATGTCGCGCGCATTCCCTCATTGGCTAGACGCAAAAGGCCTACTCTGATTTTTTATTCGCCAGGATCGCTTCTAAGTTTTTTATCAACTCTTTAGGAAACTTAATGTCTATCGTCAAATCAACCTTACTTCTAAGTAGTTCTTGAATAACCTGATCCTGAGTGAACCTTTTCTTAAATGCAACCTTCATAAGACCATGTAACTCATCAAAAGCCTTTTTCGTCTGTGAGGACACCCTAATATGTGGCATCTCAAATACTCCGAAGTCTGTTAACAAATCAACCAATGCGACCAAACCTTAAAAGCGTTTGCTCCAATTACCTTCTTAGGAGAAAAAATCTATGCCAGTGAAATATGGACACTTCACCAAAATGGGCGGACTGAAACTCGCACCTGCCATAATCAAGTTCCTCGGCATAGAGGGACTTGTCGATGTCAAGAGACGCAGCGACCTAACCGTTTCCTCAAGCCCCTTCGGATGGGTAGACGAAGGAGGAACAGCGTTCATCAAAGGCGCACCTGTTGCCAAACACAAAACACTCAAAGAGATCGAAGACCTGGGGCCTGTCGGGAAGGCGATTGCTAGCGGGCTTAGAGCGGCAATTAGAATATCCAAGGGTCATACAGAGAAAGGAACCGCAATCGTCAACATACGAGGACGCCTCAAACGAATGCCGGCCAAAGCCGCTGCCATGATGCAAGCGGGCAAACAGAAAGAAGCAGTGAGAGCCGTAACAGTCTTCGTCTAAACCCCCCTCCTTTTCTTTTTTAAGGTGAGTTTTTGTCTCTTTCACCAAAAGAGAAAGCTGCAATAGAAGCTCAGAGACGACAAAAACCTTCATTAAGGCGTTGGTATCCAGAAAGTCCACTTGAGGCGGTAGAAGGGCTTCCTGAATGGCTTAAACCTGAGGACGCCTCAAAAATAGTTCACCAACTTGAAGATGTATATGATGATGAAGAAAAAGGTATTGAACTATATCGTGTGACTGCCCGATTGTTGAAAGATCTAGGTTTTCCTGAAATTGCAGATGAACTCGCATTGATAATATTAGACGAAACACTGCATAAAGGCAAAATTGAAGCTTTGCTTAAAAGATTTGGATGGAAACCGCTTTAACTCTGGTGGGGGGGCACCACTTTTTTAGAGCTTTTCTCTGACAGTAAGTAGGTATGTTCCCCGCTCTTGAGCAACAAGTTTACCAGCTATCCAAGCGGCCTGAATATCAGAGGCTTCAACCTTCTGCGTTGAGCCGTCCATGAAAATTAACCACCAGGTTTTGAGAGCCAATTCTAAAACACCCTGAACGGTCTTCTTTCCAACCAAGCACCAAATCCCTGAATAAGCGCCTTTTTACTCAAAGCGTCCAAGACCTTATAGTTTTCAAATGAATAACCCATGAACGTGATATACTCTAAAAATCTAGGATGCTTCTCTATCTCCTCTCTCTCACGTCTTATTTCTTCATACGTAACAAGTCCTTTAGGAACTATACGCATAGGCAGAACTCGAGGCGGAGCAATCGGTCTAATTATCCTGGCCAATTTCAATTTCAACTTGTCAAGACTGACAAGGTTACATGGCTTCCGAGGTTCACAAATATAGTATTCGTGCTCCACAGGGCATTGAAAAAGAAACATCTCACTAGGAACTTCTAAAGTTTCCCAAGGAAACTCATGGAAGCCTATAACAGGCATCAAGTCAACCCTATGAGCTGGACAAATCGGAACCTTAGGCGGTGCAGGTGCAATTACTTTAGGAGGAACCTTAACCGCACGAAGTTGCTCTATTTCACCCTTTGCCTCACGTAAGCGATCCCTAGTTTCTTTCAGTCGTACCGTTATCGTGTCGACCTGTTCCTCAAGTTCTCTAACATCTTTGGGAGGAGGCGCAGGCTTTATTCCCAACTGTTCCCGAACGCTTTCAGCCTCTTCTTCCAAGTGTGCCAGGTATTCCTCAAGTTGCGACTTGACCCCTGACATGATCTCTAATCTAGCAGTCTCGAAATAGTTACCTTCTTTCAATTCCTCTTCAGTAGGAGTAATCGGCTTCAGCCCAGCAGAAATCATCTCTGCCTGAAATATCTCTATGGCCTTCTCCAAGATCTCTTCCTTGGTCGGCATATGTGGGACTTCAGCCAAACTACTCACCTCGGGTCTCCCGGATCTCCTTAAGTATTTTCTCGACCTTCTCTTTGGCCCTTCTCAAAGCCTCTCGAGACTCTTCCTCTTCCAATTTAGCAAGCTCCCTCTTCTCAATTAGATCTATCTGCTGTTCAGCAAACTCTCTAGGGTTTGGTCGGCGCATTGACTCATCATAAATCCGCTCAGTCTCCGATTCAACTTCTTCCTCAGGAAGTCCCATCTCTACGAGTCTCTCAGTGATATACTCCCTAAGTTCCACGTCTACCAAGGGTCTGACTTTAGCAGCTTCTATAAACCCTGTAAGCACCTCACCCTTAAACTTCTCCTTCAATGTTGGCTCCTTAGGCGGGGCATATCTCTTCTCTGCAATCTTCATCTTAATGAAAATCTTGGCGTTCTCACTTGGCAGGGCTGCGATATCTCCTTTCTCGTAGGGGCCATAGGTCTTGAAATCCGTTCCTATAACTGCAGGCGTGTCCTTCAAGAAGCGGACTTCAATGAAAGCCGTAGCCATGGCCACACCAAACCCTAATATTTGCTCTTTCACCTAATTTAATCTTCTATAGATATCTTCCATAAAAAATTAAATGCTGACTTCCTTAATATTAAAGACTAACAAAAAACCATGCAAACATCCTACATATCCCAAAACCAAATATAGCACGTAAAGATTACAAGATAAGCTATGAAGGTTTACAGCATACATAGACTCACCACTATTGTACTACACTTTAACATCAGAGTAAAAGAGGTATGAACAAATGTATAAGCGAGGTGAAAACTGAAATGAATCCATGGTACTTAGTTCTCGGAATACCCTGCGGTATATTACTCTTTGCAATCGGAGACAAGATGGCAAGAAGGACGAAAAAGATTTGGGTCAAAGAACTCTGCTATACGGTTCCTCTCGGTCTGTGGTTTCTTATAGTAGTAATTGTTGATATAGTCTTTTAGCAGTAGGGGACTTCAGGATACATGGTTAAAGAAGAGACGAAAAGGGCGGAAATCAAGCGCAGCGAAGACCGTATGACATATTTTGAACGCATGATGAAAGAACGCCCACGTCTCTTAAAGATCTGGGAGTATTGGTGGCATTGGTATCGAATGCGCCGTATCTATTGGCTAACCTCTCTATGGCTACAAGAAGTCCGATCCTGGAAGCGAATACTTAGACGCTGGGAAGAGAAGGGTCAAAAACCCGACTTGAAAAAGGCAGAAACCATAAGAAAAAATGTTGGGGGCATTGAGGACGGCATAGCAGTAGTTGTTATAGAAGAGCGAGATACAGAACAAATAGCGCGCGCACGTGGTTGGAAAATTAGATTCCCCAGACCACACAAAACAATGGTAAGCTGGATCAGAGCAAAGAGACGTAGACTAACCCGCATCCGACACTGGATCAAAGAAATACGAAAAGAGCTGCCTGCACTATGGAAAAAATTTGTCTATGTTATCTATTACGCTTATACACAACCAGGATCAGAACGCCACCTAGAAGCTCATCTCGAGGGCCAATGCCACATAGATCCAAACGTGCAAGCCAAAGTAAAAATGCTCGCAAACAAGCTTCTTCGTCTCTGGGTCGCAAAACCCATCACAACAGCAAGAGGAGTCGAAAAACCAGGCTACTCAATACCTTTTCTAGTCCCTCCAGGCATCGCAAAAGCACCCTACGAAGGAAGTTTCAAAAAGGGCTTCGCAGAATGGGAATGGGGCGTCCAATGGGAACACACCGTAGAAGCAGGAGAAATTAAACCTGCACCCCCCGAAGTCGAAACTAAAGAAGAGGTTTTATTACGTCTTGAGGTTTACGATTTTGATTATGCTACTTTGCGTATGTTCAATCAATATCGCCTTCCTCCGGTGTGGTGGGAGGAACCACAGAGTGAACTTGAGAAGCGTTTGAAGGTTGGAGTGTATATGTTGAGGCGTTTCGTGGAACGTGAGGAGGTCGAAGAGTGAGGAGGTCAACACCGAAAGACGTTCAGAGAGCAACAAAGTGGAACAAAGATAATCCTGAACGCAGAAGAGAAATTGTAAACAAAAGCAACAGAAAACGCATGGACAAAATAATTCAATGGGGCAAGGATCACCCAAAGCAAAGATTACGGACGTGTAAAAAGAATAGGAAGGTTACTCGAGCTAAGATTATGGCTATTATCGGTGATTTTTGTAGACTCTGTTCGACTAAAAAATACATTGTTTTCCACGAAATTAATTACAAAGATCATCCAAGAGGGCCACATGCGCTTTGGTATGTTAAAAACCACGTGAACGACTTTATGCCTTTATGTATCAGATGCCATAATTGGGTTCATTATTTATATCAAGTTTTTGGAGTTAAATTAGATGAGTTTCTTAAATGGTTGAAAGAGAGGGAAAAGAATGATTGTTTGTCCTAAATGTGGTTGGCGTCTGCCTCCCTGCTGGCGAGCGCACCGCTATTTTCTTTACGCCTTCTATTGTAGACTAGATGAATTTGTACGATTCTATCCTGCTGAGTTAGTTAAACAGCTCAAAGAGGAACTTGATGTCGAATTTGGACTTTACACGTTACATCTTACAAAGCCGAGGAAGCCCAATATGCCAAGATATGTTCTGATGATCCTTACAGAGCTTAAGGTCTTCATGTATGATCGAAAACTGATTGAACGATATAAAGCCCAACACCCTGTAGACCAGGTTAGTTTGGAACAATTCTTGGAGTTGAAAACATGATTAGTGTTGATCTAGACCGAGCAAGCACTCTACATCTCTTAAGAACCTATCTGACTGTTCCCCAGGCTTTTTCAGTGGTTACAAAAAGGCGCCTTACAGCTCCCTATGACGTTTTGGTGAGTCCCGCGGGCGTTGGCTTTCACATCAAAATCTTTGAAACCGTTCCATGGGAACAGAACTTGAAGATTCGGGCGTTGTTATGGGATGATCCTGTGAGGTTAGCCTATGCACTTAAGAAATGGGCTCTGAACCCAGAAGAGGCCTATGTTGATTTGGTCTTTGATGAAAAGAACTATGGAAAGGAGACACGTATCAATATGCAGAACATTTTACAACCCTTCAACTCACAGATCCGTCAAGCCCTCCGATTCCTCCAAAATGGCGAAACAGGGGAAGCCGAAAAAGTAGTCCAGGACGTAGCCAAACAAGTGAGTCCACGTATCCAAGGAAAGAAGGGAAAACAGTTTATCGGCTGCATAGCATTTAACGGAGATCCTCTAAGACTGCGTTTAGAAAAGGTATGTGGAGATATCGCCCAGAAAGACGGAACCTTCAAATGGCGAATCTATCCCTGCTTCTTTCCTGAGTTTGATTGGATGCTAGTTCTCTTCACTAATGATAAAGATGTTGCTTGGAAAAGAATAACCTGGCTAAAAAACAGGACAGATCTAAAGACGGCGGACACAAGACTATGGGTAAAAGAGAGGATCGCAACTTGATTAAGATGAGGTGTCCTCGCTGCGGGACTGAATGGCACGAACAGAATTTAGAGACGGTGCTTCGAAAAGTTGAGGGAAAATGGAAAGCCTGGAAGCCCTATATGACGAAGGAACAGGAGAAAATACTTGCAGAATACAACAATGTTGAAAAGCTGAAGGAAACCCTAAAAAAGAGAGGCTATCTAAAGATGTTCTGTATAGGTTGCTTGCTCGATCTAACAAGAAGGTTAAGCTATGGGTCAAGGGGAATGGTGGTTCGACCTAGCAGAACACGAAGTCACGATAGAGTTTAATGAGATGGCTAAAAAATGGATGCTAGTCGTAAAGAAGAAACTAAAGAAAGCGTCTGGACAACCGGGCGCATGAGTCCCTCAGAATATCAGAAGTTTGTGTCTCTTATGCAAACGGCGATGAGATCTCTTACTGAAGGAAACCATTTTCAATACGAGGATCCACTGATCGTTTTAGAAACCATAATAGAAGGCGATACAGGCCACGTCTTTTACTCCTGGAAGTTTCCTCCGGAGGAATATTGGACGAAAGAAACCAAGACGAAAAAGGAATGTCTTAACTGCCTACCTGCAGGGATCAACGGAAAAGCAGCAAGAGAAGCATGGTGTCTTCACATTTACTATAATGCTTTTAAGTGTCCTTACGGAGTCCCTACACCTGAAAAGATATGCCCTCTCGAGGAAGGATCTAAATGAGTTTCTGGGAAAATCTATTAGGCGCATACCTGGGAACAGTTCTCGGCAGCATAACAATGGGACTGATCGGGTTTTTCTTAATCAAGTATCTACTCAAACGGTTAAGTCAAGATCCCGAAGCAATAAAATGGTTTCGGGCTTTAAAACGAAAAGTTATCGATGATAAAGACTAACTAGCCTTTGATCTCTCTTAGAAATTCAAGAACAGCCGTAGTAACCTTCACTTGAGGCCTCTGAGTGCAAAGGCGAATAAACCCATAAGCACCAAGAAAACGTAAGAGCTTATCTAACTTCTCCTGGTTGAGTTTGGTCTTCTCCATAATCTCTTGTCGAGTGTGCCATTCGCCATCAGTCAAGATATCCATTACATCATCGATCACTTTCATCCCGAACACCTCTATAGAGGGGCTTCTCTTAAGTTTTTAAGCCTTCAGAAACTAAGTTATAGAACCATAACCCATAGAAGAACTTTTTTAAGCACGTATGCACCTAACCTAGATTAGTGGACTTAGTCCAAGAGGTCAAAACTATGGTAAATTGGAAAGAGATAGATCCGGGACAAATAACGGAATACTGCCAAACCTACTATGCGCGGTATAGTGAGTATCCATCTTTGCGAGATATCTTTTACCACTTCGTTGACAAATTCTGGCCTAACACCAAGTCAGTATATAAAAGCCTCTCAACATGGATCAGAGATCAACGATTAAACGGTAACATAGATTGGGAGATAGTTAGAGACGGCGCAGGAAGAGAATTTGAAGATAACGATTGGACTTACGGAACTACTCGAGGACACGTTAACCTGTGGCTTCGTCTCTTCACTCAGATTGGTAGTCGTTATCATCTTCCCACGTGGCTTGATCAACCGAAAAAGGTAGTGGTTGTATGTGAGAAAGAAGCCGACTACCCGATCATACGATTCTTAGTTGGACTTGGAAAACTGAATGTCGATACTGCTTATGCTCGAGGATACAGCGGTTGGAAAATGCTGCACGATATAGCGGAGAAGTTCAAAGAGGAAGGAAAAGAGCCCATAATTATAGCCCTGGCAGACTTCGATCCAAGTGGCGGTGAGAAAGCCACGAAGGAAGGTAAAGACCTAGTATCCTTTATTCTCAAAGCCATGTTACAATTAGGCGTAGAAAACGTTCAAGTCGAGAAAATCTTAGTCACCAAGGAACAGATAGAAAAGTTTAAGCTGCCACATAGACCTGAAGACACACAGGAGATCGAGAAACTTAGAAAGGATCCACGATTCAAAACCTGGCCCTTCGGCTTATACCGAGTTGAAACAGCAGCCCTAAGAGATAGAGCCCCGGACTACTTTGACAATCTCATCAAGGACTCAGTGATGAAACATTTTGACCAGGAGATCTACGAGAAGATAAAGAAAAAACAAGAAGAGCTGCAAGGAAAAATCGCCGAGTTCTTTGAAGACCAAGAAGACACGATAGATGAGTTAAGGGACGCAATAGATGAAAGCAAAACGTTAGAAGATTAGGGAGAGAGAGACAGATGAGTGAAACTAAACGGAAAGTCCGAAAAGTTGTTCATGTGAAAGACGAAAAAGAATTTGAGAGACGATACGCAGAATACGTGGAAACTCCAATAGTTAGTTCAAGCTACGGAGACGTTCATGTAAGAGAAGGCGGCGGGCAACTATTCTTAGACCCTATAACAAAAGAACCGATCCTGCCTCCTCTCCGAACTGTCAAATGTAGATGTGGACGCAAATTAGAAGTATTCCTAGTATCCAGAGATCCCATAATTTACGCTGCCAAATGTGGACGTTGTAACGGAGCCCACTATATAGGAGACGTGGAAGCCATAAAGAAAGCCAACCGAAAACAGAGACGAGAATGGCTACGGAAGGCCAAACATTTAAGAAGGAAAAAGGGACATCTCTCATACTGAAAGAGAAAGGAGACAAGACAACAGCAGACTCAAGAGATGCCCCTCACCGAAAATCTAGAACAAACTTCTATAAAAACGTTCTAGCACTACTTTTATATGCACCTATGCACCTATTCTAAACGAGGAAAAACCATGGGAAGAGTCAACCTAAACATTGACGATGCGCTAGAAAAACGGTTCAGAGAGTGCGCCAGGAAGAAATTCGGAGACAAAAAAGGCAGCTTAAAAGAGGCCTTCGAGGAAGCAGCTAAGGATTGGTGTAAACAGTTCCCGGAGGAATCAGCGGAATGATAAGGATACGCATTGAGGACTTGAAGCGATTCTGCGATCTGAAAGAGAACGAAGTTGTTAAGGGAGCTGACGGCGAGACCTACTACACCGTAACACGACAAGGCGACTCATTAATCATTGAGGAGTCAAGGGCAAAAATGCACCCCATTGAAGAGGCGAAGGCGAGATCTTCCTAGTCGAGGTGGAATGACTTGGGCAAAAACGGATTTTTGGGCCAGACGGCTTCACTCCTTAGAATCCGAACGTTTCCCTTCCCCAAGTCCCGCAGGCAAGATTAGGAGGTGAAATGAACTGCCACATCGAAAAGAAGCACGTAAATGTGTGAATTGCGACAAAGCAGGCGTCTTCTATTCAAGAGCATCAATGCGAATCTATATCCAGTGTCCAGATCCTGAGTGCTTTGAAAAACGCTACGGAACAGACTGAACTTAAAAACTAGAATTTTCCTCTATGAGTATTTAAATATAGTTTGAAAACAATACACAATAGGAGATTAAACATGAAATTTCCACAAAAAACTATGCTGAGAGCATTAGCAGGGGCTTAC
>Ga0224501_10000698_pt1 | contig 25968 bp, 28 predicted proteins | sample SF_Oct11_sed_USG_4_FD_169105 | JGI IMG/M metagenome (GOLD analysis project Ga0224501, IMG submission 169105) | Sediment microbial communities from San Francisco Bay, California, United States - SF_Oct11_sed_USGS_8_1 | ecosystem: Environmental > Aquatic > Marine > Sediment | place: USA... | reverse complement strand
ACGTAGTTGCCCACGCTGCCCGGTTAGGTGCAGAGCTAGGAGCCGACATAATTAAGACAAATTATACGGGTGACGTTGAGACCTTCAAAGAAGTTGTCCGCAGCTGCTATGTTCCAGTCATCATAGCGGGTGGCCCCAAAGTAGAAACCGCTCGAGAAGTTTTGCAGATGGTACATGACTCCATAAAAGCTGGGGGCGCCGGATTCTCTATAGGCAGAAATGTGTTCCAACACGAAAATCCAACTAAGATTGTTAAAGCTCTCTCAGCAATTGTGCACCAAGGTGCCTCAGTCGACGAAGCTTTAAGGATTCTCGGTGAGTTGAAGTGAAAGAACTTTGGATTGAAATAGACGAATCACTTTCCACTGACCTGAAAAGTAGCCTACTGAAATCAGCGTCTCAGGTTTGTGATGTTATATTAGTTGGCGCAAAAGATGTAGAAAACGCCAAGAAGACTGGAGTCAAAACAGCGGCTAGTTCAGGCGAATCTGACATCAATGTACTTTCAATTTTCGACGAAGGTAAGGTAAATGAATTAAAAAGAATGGGCAAAACCGTCGCCGTGAAAGGGACTATACGAGGAAGGGGAGACGAAGAAACCGCTATCAAAGCAGCAGAACTTTCATCCGACTACATAGTCATCAAATGCCCAGACTGGAAAGTCATACCCTTAGAGAACATCATCGCTAAGACGCGAGGAAAAAGTAAACTGCTCGCAGAAGTGTCCAGCGCCAAAGAAGCAAAACTGGCCTTAGAAACTCTGGAATTGGGAGCCGATGGAGTGGTTTTGAAAACCTCTAACCCTGATGAACTTATGGAAACGGCGGTGTTTGCCAAGAAAAAAGCTCCAAAAGTTGACTTGGTGGCTGCCAAAGTTGTTGAACTGAAGGAAATTGGAACTGGAGCTAGAGTCTGTGTTGACACATGCGAATTCATGAAAGCTGGCGAAGGAATTCTCGTGGGATGCCAATCGTCTGGTTTGTTCCTTGTTCAAGCAGAGGTTTACGAGAACCCGTATGTGGAATCGCGTCCCTTCAGGGTCAACGCAGGACCCATATCATTGTACGTGCTTTCTTCACCCACTCGAACAAGATATCTGTCAGAACCTAAGGCAGGGGATGAAGTCCTCATAGTTGATAGGGAAGGAAAAACTAGGTCAACGAATGTGGCGCGAGTGAAAATCGAATGGAGACCCATGATTCTCGTTGAAGCAGAATACGAGGGAAAAAGGATACAGACCATTGTTCAAAACGCCGAAACCATAAGACTCGTAACCCCGGAAGGCTCTAAATCGGCTACGGAACTAGAAAAAGGCGACAAAGTTTTGGCACATGTAGTAGAGGGCGGCAGACACTTCGGAACTTTGGTAAAAGAAGAAACAGTGATAGAACGTTGACCATAAAAATATGCGTCTCGGTTCCCCCTCAAACAGTTACCGAGGCTTTAGACCTAATCAAAAAAGCTGAGAACCAACACGCAGATTTTATTGAAGTTAGATTAGACTACCTCAAAAAACACAACCAACTAGCTGACATCACACACTGCAGCAACACACCCCTAATAGCCACAAACAAATCAACAAAATGTAAAGGCAAATTTTTGGGAAGCGAAACTGAACGCAAAAAAATCTTGCTGAACGCCGCGAGAAACGGCTTTGAATACGTGGACATAGAAATTTCCACCCCTAAACTGAAGGATATCACTAGCAATTTGCGTGAGATGGACGCAAAGCCGATAGTATCGTTCCATGACTTCAACGAAACTCCGAGCTTATTGCGACTAAATAAGATTCTTAAAAAAGAAATTGCGAGCGGGGCGGATGTCTGCAAAATTGTAACCACGGCCAGATTCGTCGAGGACAACTTAACCGTGTTAAACTTCATGTCCAAGGCTTCTAAAAATGCCAGGATAGTTTGCTTTGCCATGGGGGAACTTGGCAAACCCTCTAGGCTTCTGTCCCCTGTTTTTGGTGCTTTTTTCACCATAGCTTCTCTTGAAAGTGGGAGAAAAACAGCGCGGGGACAACTCACTATCCAAGAAATGAGAAGCGCATACGAGGCTTTGGGGCTAAAGTAAAATGAAGATTTCTGGGAAAACGAGAGTGTGCGGCATCATTGGGGACCCAGTAGAACATTCGTTAAGTCCGGTAATGCACAACGCCGCCTTTGAAGAGTTAAACCTTGACTTCGTCTACGTAGCTTTCAGAGTTAGAAGAGAAGAGTTAGGAGAAGCCATCATCGGCGCAAGAAGTCTGAACCTTCATGGATTAAACGTAACCATGCCCCACAAGAATGCTGCTATGAAATATTTAGACGAAATAGACTCAACAGCTAGGTCCATCGGTGCAGTGAACACCATTCTAAATAAAGAAGGAAGACTCATAGGTTATAACACCGACGGCATTGGCGCATTGAAAGCTCTAAAAGAAAACGGCATAACTCCAAAAGGAAAGAAACTACTTCTACTCGGAGCCGGCGGCGCTGGAAAAGCAATAGCCTTCCATGCAGCACAAGAGGCAGAAGAACTCGTAATCCTTAACAGAACTCCTCAAAAAGCAAAAAAGTTGGCAGAAGCTTTACGTAAAGAATCTAACAAGAAAATAAACGGCAACGCGTTTTCAATCGAAATCATGAAAAAAGAGCTGAGAGACGCGGATATACTGGTTAACGCAACCTCCGTCGGCATGCATCCAGACGTTAACCAAAGTCTAGTTTCCCCAAGCTTGCTGAAACCTGATTTATGCGTGATGGACATAATTTACAACCCCTTAGAAACCAAGCTTGCAAAAGACGCGAAGGCTGTGGGAGCCAAAGTCGTACCTGGGATTGAAATGCTTGCCTATCAAGGTGCCGCCTCCTTTAAAATTTGGACCAATCATCCGGCCCCAGTCAAAGTGATGAAACAGACTGCTTTGAACAAACTTTCGGAATCAGGTGTCTACTATTGAACGGAAAAGCTGAAGCCATATCCCACGGAGCAGCCACAATAATAAACGCCATCGCGACTGGTAAGGGAGCAGCCATAGGAGTTGACCTGTGGACAAAGGCAAGGGTCAAACTAACGGATGAACCCGGAATTATTGAGAGCACGATTGTGTCAGATCCCACAGAAGATTCAGTTCTGATTGAAAAGACTGTGGGAAGGTTTCTCAAATATTTCAATCTCGAAGGAAAGTTTGGCGCCAAAGTTGAAACCTGGTCAAACATCCCCATAGCAAGAGGGTTGAAAAGTAGTAGTGCGGCAGGAAATGCCATAGCCTTGGCTACTGTTGCTGCTTTAGAAAAACATCTAGACGACGTAACAATCGTGAGGCTTGGCGTAGGTGGGGCAATCGATGCAAAGGTTACTATAACAGGCGCCTTCGACGACGCTTGCGCCTCTTACTTTGGAGGAGTCGTGGTTACAGACAACCTGAAAAGAAGAATCGTTAAACGCTTTGAAGTAACTGAAGACTTGGTTGTTCTATTCTACGTTCCGGCAAAGAAGACTTACACGGTTAGTTCGGACATAGATCGAATGAAAGGCGTAGCTTCCCTCGTCAAAATAGCTTACAAAGAAGCTCTGAAAAGGAACTATTGGGTAGCTCTAACTCTAAACGGTTTGATCTACTCTTCAGCATTAGGGTGCGATCCGTCTATAGCTGTAGATGCTTTAATGGCAGGAGCCTTGGCCGCAGGATTATCTGGCACTGGTCCCGCAGTTACCGCCATCGTTCCTGACGAGAAAATAGACCTCGTGAGAGACGCTTGGCAGAGGTATGATGGAGAAATTCTGGAAGCTCGGGTTAACCACAAGAAGGCTGAGGTGGTGGGCTGATTAAATTGGTGGAGGTTGTTGTTAGGAAAAGCGAGCATTTGGAAGGTGGAGTTTCGGCTCCTCCATCCAAAGCCTATACACATAGGATGCTGATAGCCGCATTACTGTCAAACGGAACCTCGAAAATATCTAATCCTCTAGTTTCAGATGACACCAAAGCGACTTTACGGGCTGTAGAAGCCTTCGGAGCTGAAATAGAACTACGGGAGAATTGCTGGAGGGTTAAGGGAGTAGAGTCGCTTAGAGCTCCAAAGAGCCCGATAGATTGTGGAGAGTCTGGAGCTACCTTTCGTTTTATGATACCTGTTGCCGCCCTCGCCTCGGATTCTTCAATCTTCACTTTTGGATCGTCCCTTGAAAGAAGACCTGTAGCACCCCTTCTCCAAAGCCTCAAACAACTGGGAACAGAATCTAATCTCCAACTGAGAGAAGGAAGCTCGTTTGTAAGAATCCGTGGGGGAGGAATCAGAGGAGGCAAAACGTCAATAAGGGGAGACATAAGTTCCCAATTCGTCTCCGGACTACTATTTGCCTGTCCAAAGGCGAAAGAGGACACAGAAATATCTGTCATTACACCTCTAGAGTCTAGGAGCTACGTTCAAATGACCATGGAGGTCCTCACTAAGCATGGCATTAAAGTATCTGCATCATCTGACTTCGCGCGATTAAGGATTCCTTCCAACCAAGATTATAATCCATGCAGCCATGAAGTTCCAGGCGACTTTTCATCTGCTGCCTTCCTCCTAGCAGCTGCAGCAGTAACGTCTTCAAGGGTGAAAGTGAAAAATCTTGATCATCATACAATTCAGGGAGATAGAGCAATATTGGACATACTAAAGGAAATGGGTTCGAAAGTGAAGGCTGATGATGAATTCGTGGAGGTCGATGGGAGACAACTTAACGCCGTTGATGTTGATGCAAGGAACATACCTGACTTGGTTCCAGTCTGCGCTGTTCTTGCATGCTATTCGAAAGGAACCTCGAAAATATACAACGCAAAGAGGCTTAGATACAAAGAATCTGACAGACTTGGTTCCGTTCACGCTGAACTAAAGAAGATGGGGGCAGAAATCAAAGTACATGAAGACGGCTTAACCATAAGCGGCCTACGTGCCATGCACGGAGCAACGATTGACCCCCATAATGACCATAGAATTGCCATGGCCTGCGCCGTTGCCGCCTTAGGAGCAGTTGGTGAAACGAAAATTCAAAATTCCGAATGCGTCAATAAATCCTATCCGAGATTCTTTAATGATTTACGTTCGTTAGGAGCGAATGTCGTTGGAAAGTAATTCTATAGGGAAAGAATTTGTCATAACTTGCTTCGGCGAAAGTCATGGCAGATGCGTCGGAGTTGTGATAGACGGTTGCCCAGCCGGCCTTGCACTATCTGAACAAGACATTCAGAAAGAATTGGACAAAAGAATACCGCCCAAACCAGAAATCGTTTCCGCAAGAAGAGAAAAAGACGTTGTTGAAATTTTGTCCGGAACCTTTAATGGTTTTACAACCGGCGCTCCAATCTGCACCCGGGTGTGGAGCAAAGAAGCTATCCCCGGCGAGTATGACCTGATTAAGGACACGCCTAGACCTGGACACGCTGATTATCCTGCTCGAATCAAATACGGAAGCTTCAACGATTATCGTGGCGGAGGAAGATTTTCAGGCAGAATCACAGTGGCTTTCGTTATGGCTGGTGCCGTCGCCAAGAAACTGTTAGGTCTCTTTGGCGTTGAAGTTCTTGCGTATACTATTGAGATAGGTAAAGTGAAGCTCAGTACAATGCTGACCCTTGAAGAAATTCGTAAGAACACGTACAAAACCGCTGTGAGATGCCCCAATTTGGAAAGTGCAAAGGAAATGGAGAAAGCAATTTTGGAGGCGAAAAAGGAAGGCGATAGCGTTGGAGGAATCGTTGAATGCGTTGCCTCTAACGTTCCAGTCGGCGTCGGTGAACCCATCTTCGATTCCTTAGATGCTGAAATCGCCAAGATGCTTTTTGACGTACCAGCCGTCAAAGGAGTTGAGTTTGGCGCCGGATTCAAGGCTGCACGACTTAAAGGTTCTGAAAACAATGATCCATACGTGATACGAAACGGAAAAATTGTGACTTTGTCAAACAATGCGGGCGGTGTTTTGGGCGGGCTTTCGTCTGGAATGCCGATTCTGGTTAGAGCAGCTATAAAACCAACGCCCTCGATTTCAAAAGAACAGAGAACGATTGACTTGTCAAAGATGGAGGAAACGCTGATTCGGGTTAAGGGTAGACATGACCCATGCATCTTGCCCAAAGCAGTTCCAGTTATCGAATCTGCGGTTGCCATTGTTTTAGTCGACCTCATGCTTCGGGCGGGTTTCATACCAAAAGTTTTGGGGGGGCAGAAATAGCTTGGAAAGAATCTTGGCTTTAAGGAAAAAGGTTAATGAAATTGACGAAAGAATCCTGTATTTTCTGAAGGAAAGGATGGAGGTCTGTGAAAGCATTGGAGCTATCAAAGAGGAACATGAAATTCCTGTCAGAGACTATCAAAGAGAAGACGAAGTGTACACGAATGTTATGAAAAAGGCGTCTGAATTGAAACTTAACCCGCAGGAAGTTAAAGCCATCTACCAAGAAATAATAGCTATGTGCGCACGGATCCAAGAATCCGATACGAAAATTTAAGACTGCATGACATAGAATTAACTTCAACAGTTTTAGGTCTTTCTAGGGAAGGTTGGTTAGAATGCTCTATGAAATAAGTGAAAAAGCGATACAACTTGTGAACGAAGGAAAAAAGATGATAAAATTTAATATGGGAGATCCAGATCAGCCAACACCAAACGAAATAGTTGAAGCAGCCTTAGAAGCCATGAAACAAGGAAAGACAAAATACGCCTCTTCTGTTGGCGAGAAAGGACTCAGAGAAGAGTTGGCAAGCATTCACAATGTTTCTGCGGGTAATGTGATGATCACCGCGGGTTCAAAGTGGGCAATTTTTTCCCTAATGTTTTTGTTGCTGAAAAAGGGAGGAAACGTTATTATTCCAACCCCTCACTGGACCAGCTACGAATTGATTGCAAAAAGTTTTGGAGCGGAAATGAGATTTTTGAGGACAGACATTGATTCAGGCTGGAAAATTGACGTTGAAAAACTCGGGAACTTAATTGACCAAAAAACTCGGCTAATAGTATTGAACAACCCTAACAACCCAACCAGCAAAGTCATTGATGAAAAAGTGCTCGAGGAAATTGTTCAGATAGCGAACAACAAAGGAGTCACGATTCTATCTGATGAAGTATATTCTGACATAAGTTTCGTTAAAACGAAAAGCATTCTAGATTTTGACGACAAACACGTACTCGTTAAAAGCTTTTCCAAAACCTTTGCAATGACAGGATGGAGAATTGGTTACATCATCGTGGAAAAGGAGTTAGTTGAAAAAATGATGAAACTGAACCAAATAACTTTAACAAACGTCCCAGTTTTCATACAGATCGCTGCTTTAAAGGCGCTAGAATTGAGGAAAGAGATTGTAGACAAAATTAGAGAAGATTACCGGCGAAGAGCTGATTTGGCATGCAAGATTCTTTCTAAAACGAAGATGAAATTTTCCAGACCCGACGCACCTTTCTACGTTTTTCCCAAATACGACAACTTAGATTCTGAAAGTTTCGCCCTAAATCTACTCGACGACGGAGTAGCCATAGCTCCTGGCACAACTTTTGGAGATTACCGAGAATATTTCAGAATAGCCTTAACTGTGCCAGACGAAGAAATTGAATTAGGATTGAAGAAAATTTGTGAGGCACTACCATGAAAGTAGCAATTATAGGCGCAGGGAAAATGGGTCGATGGTTCACAAGATTCTTCCTAGAGGAAGGTGATTCCGTAATAGTTTCAAGCAGAAGTAAAGAAAAATTGTTAAAAATAAGAGATGAATTCGGGGTTGAAATCGCTGATAACGTAAGCGCCGTTAAGAAGGCTGACAGAGTTCTAATATGCGTGCCCATAGAGAACTTTGAAGCTGTCGCAAAAGAGATTCAGCCTCACATACGTCCAGACCAAGTTGTCATGGATATTTGTTCAATAAAAGAATTCCCTGTCAAAATAATGCATGAATACGTAAAGACAGGAATAACATTGGGAACCCATCCCGTATTTGGCCCTGGTGTAAAGAGCATTGAAAATCAGAATTTCGTTCTTACTCCAGTTAATGATGAAGAAAAACGGTTTGCTAGGGAATTCAAAAGTTGGTTGGAAGAAAGACGGGCAAACGTGTTTATCATGTCTCCGAGAAAGCATGATGAACTCATGTCGGTGGTCTTGGGGCTTCCTCACTTTCTCGGCTTGGTTGTTTGCGATACTTTGATGAACTACCCTAACTTTCTTGAAACAAAAAAGGTTGCAGGGGCCAGTTACAAAATGTTATTGACCTTGGCGGAAGCCGTTGCTTCTGAAGAGACAGAATTCTATACAAGTCTTCAAATGGATTTACCGGAAATAGAGAAAATTGAAGGATTATTTTTGGAGAAAACTGAAGAATGGATTAACATGGTGAGGCGAAAGAATGGATCAGCGTTTATCAGCAAAATGGAACTTGTTAAGACAAAGTTGAAGGAGGTAAATCCTGACTACGCGCGGTCATATGAAGTTATGCATAGGCTGTTGGGCACCGTCAAAAGTTGAATTTAGATTCCTCGATAGCCGCTTTGTATGAGCCGAGGATTTTTACAAAAAGCGTCTTGTCTTTAATGCTTTTTAACGCTTCTCGACATTTTTCTTCGTTTCTATGACCTTCAAAGTCTAGATAGAAGTTGTATTCCCAAGGTGTTCGTTTGGTTGGTCTGGATTCGATTTTTGTCAAGTTTATGTTTCTGACAGCAAATTCTTTGAGAACATGATGTAACGCCCCTGGAATGGATTTAACCGAAAAAATTATGGAAGTTTTGTCTTCGCCGGAATATGATGAATCTTGCTTTGACAAAACGAAGAATCTTGTGTAGTTGTTTGAAGTGTCCCCTATTTCTTTGGCGAGAGTGTTCATGCTGTAGATTTCTGCAGCCCTTTCGCTGGCGACAGCTGCGGCGTCCATCAACCGCTCATCCTTTATCATTCTTACGCTGCCTGCGGTGTCGAAGGTTGAAATAAGCCGGAAACCCAGTTGTTCTAAGAATTTTCTGCATTGAGCTAAGGCTTGTGGATGGGAGTAAACTGTTTTAATCGAGTTTAGCTGGGTTCCTGGATGAGCTATGAGGCAATGAGCGATCTTAAGAACTATTTCGCCACATACTTTTAGATCGTATTCCAAGAATAGGTCGTAGGTTTGATTTACGCTTCCTTCTATAGAGTTCTCGATGGGAACTACTCCATAAAGAGTTTCTTCTTTTTTCACGCTTTCAAAGACATCGGACAGGTTTTTGCAGGGCTTCACTTCAACTGAAGGCCCGAAAAAAGAGTAAACTGCACTTTCACTGTATGCTCCTATTTCACCTTGGAAAGCAACTTTCATATCTTCTTCTCCACTTTTTGATCTTTAATATTGTTCATTTAGTTTCTCTGTAATTAGCTTGTCTCTTTTATTGTGACTTTCATGTCTTAATTTGGAAGGGAAAGGTTGTGCTGCCCTGAGTTTTGCATGTGCATCTGCCATTATCGGACGAAAATAGATTTGATAGAAAGCTAATATGGGGGGAGAAAGAACTAAATACCATATCATATTCGTTCCAAACATAATCCTGAAAAATGTAGAGGAATTTACGTGCCAAATAAGAAAATAAGTGCTCTAGAGGTTGCAATACAGCAAGTAGACCTAGCGGCGGAAATGTTAAACTTAGAGTCAGGAATCTGCGAGATGCTTAAAAAACCGACGAAATCGCTAATCGTAGCCGTCCCGATAAGAAGAGACAACGGTGAGATCAATGTTTTCACAGGAATTAGGGTTCAACACAGCAAAGCGAGAGGACCCTACAAAGGAGGAATCCGTTATCATCCAGATGTCACATTAGAAGAAGTCACGGCCCTAGCGATGTGGATGACTTGGAAATGTGCCGTCGCAGATATCCCTTATGGTGGAGCAAAAGGAGGGATAAAGTGCAACCCCAAGGAACTATCTATTGGCGAGCTTGAACGCTTGACAAGGAGATACACAACCATGATACTAAACATCATCGGCCCATACCAAGATGTCCCAGCTCCAGACGTCTATACCGATGCACAGACGATGGCTTGGATCATGGATACCTACAGCCAATTCAAAGGATACTTGGTTCCCGAGGTAGTGACAGGAAAACCTCTCCATTTACAAGGGTCGGAGGGAAGGGAAGCAGCAACCGCGCGAGGATTAACCTATTGCATAGACGAGGCGACAAAACATCTAGGAATGAAACTAAGAAACGCAACCGTCGCTGTTCAGGGGTTTGGAAAAGTCGGATGGAACGCTGCTAGAATTCTAGACGATCAAGGGTGCAAAATAATCGCCTTAAGCGATTCTAAGGGCGGAATCTACAACCCAAAAGGTATTAACCCGACAAAAGTCAATGAACACAAAAAGAAAACAGATTCGGTTATGGATTATAAAGGATGCAAAAACATAACAAATGAGGAACTACTCGAAACAGAGTGTGACATACTGATCCCAGCAGCCATGGAGAACCAGATAACTAAAGAAAACGCAGGAAACATCAAGACACATCTTCTGGCTGAGGGTGCTAACGGGCCAACCACGCCTGAAGCCAGCAAAATACTCGCTGAGAAAGGGATCTTCATGATACCCGACATTCTAGCCAACTCGGGCGGTGTGACCGTTAGCTACTTCGAATGGGTACAGAATCTCCACAGAGAACACTGGACAAAGGAAGAAGTCCACCGTAAGCTCAAGTATAAGATGGTGAATGCTTTCAAAGATGTTTTCGACGCCATGAAAGAGTATGAAACAGACATGAGAAACGCCGCTTTTACGCTCGGTGTAGGAAGGGTTGCAGATTCGATAAAATCACTTGGATTGTGGCCTTGAGCAAGAAGCCAAAAAAAGTTTCCCGTTGCAAAGTCGGGTTGCAAACCTCGCTATGACGTAGCACTCGCTGACAAAGTTTTTCAAGGGTCGTTCCTTTCATTTCCTTGTTCTTGGGCATGCGACAATGTGCAACCTAGAGTCCATTACGTCTGCCATCTTGTCAATTTTGTTAAAGTAAATCTTCTCCAGCTCTTCTATGCTTTCCGCTTCAATCTTTGCGATAGCATCCCAGATACCGATCACAAGCCGTGCCTCCTTCACTGCTTTTATATCCTTAACCTTTGTTATGAAATCTTTTTTCGTTCCAGGCTTAAGGTTAAAAAGGACATAACCAGATTCCATTGCATAATCCTCCTACTCTAGAATTTCTTCATCAACGCATAGAAGCGTAATGGTCGATTCAATACCTTCAATCATCGAGATTTCCTCAATGACCAAATTCTCAACATCATGGGTTTTGGGCGCATTCAACTTCACAACGGCATCGTAATCGCCAAACAACAACTCTGCATTCTCCACTCCTTTCATCATCATCAATTTCTCTACGACAGACCGAGCAGATCCATATACTTCCTTTTGGGTAGATATCTTCACTAGGATGTAGGCCTCCACCATCCAAGTTTCCCTCACATTGTCACATACAGCTTGACTTTTGCCTATATTAAAGACTTTTCAGCATCATCCACTTCCATTCATTGGAGTTTAAAGCTATTCGCTCTATGTTCCTTGACTTGGTGTAGATTGTGCATTTCGGCTCTTCGTGGGCTTGAACCTGCCGCATGCAGACTACGCCTAGACATAACCGTCTTGTCAATAGAAACTTCAGTTGGTTTCCAACATCCTTGTCCTTCTGTTTTTCAGCAGTTCAGGCAATTTCATAATAGCCTTTCGATACACTTTAATGCTGACCAAATATTCCTTGAGGTCGATATGTTCGTTAGGAGTATGGTCTAGGCGCGAGTCGCCAGGTCCATACGTAACCACAGGTATTTTCAAAGCATTACCCAGAACGTTCATGTCTCCGGTTCCAGTCTTCCTCGAAAAAGAAGCATAGTTAAGCGTCGTTTTCCTAATAGCCCAAGCCAAGGCTCGGACAAGGACCGACCTTCGATCCGCCTCGAAGCCGTTCGCCACGCCTTCCATTTTCGTTTTCACAGAAACTTTCGGGTTGGTAGCTTTATATCGCTTGATTTTTCTTTTGACTCCATTGAAAACTTGTTCAGGAGTAAATTGAGGCGGAATTCGAAGTTGAACATAAATATCGCATTTTGAAGGAATCATGGAAGAAGCGTTGCCTCCATTTATTTTGGTCAGGCATGAAGTAGTAGAGTAAAAGCGGCTTTTTAATTTCTCTTCACGCAGATGAAGTTTTTGGATTTGCCTCCAAATTTCCATGGCTTTTTCAATGGCATTATCAAAAAGCCAAGGAGCAGCTGAGTGCCCTGAGGGGGTCTCACATGTTATTTTGATGTTTAGAATTCCCTTATACCCAAAGACTATTTTTCCGATGCCACTTGGCTCTCCAAATATGGCATAGTCTGGTTGAATTCCTTCCTTGATGAAATGTTTGATTCCTCTACCTGACCCTTCTTCATCAACTACACCAACGACAAGAATTTTGCCTGGAAAATCTTCCTTCAAGAAAGTTGATGCGGCTACGATCATTGCGGCGAGAGGCGCCTTTGCATCGACAGCCCCTCTGCCATACAGCTTACTATTTTCAACCCGCACAGGAATGTAGCCCTCAACAGTGTCCATGTGCCCGCACAATAAAATAACTGGTTTTCCCTGACCGATTTCCCCAATTACATTTCCAATTTTGTCCTTACGAACACGAAAACCTATATCCTCCATTTCCTTGGCGAGGAAGTTGGAAATTTCTTCTTCCTTACCAGATGGGCTGTAAATCTCCAACATCCGAGTTAGAAGGCTAACTGAATAGTCGCTCATTTTTTCTCTTCCCCCATAACCGTGTCAAGGGCGTCGATTACTCGGTCAATATGCCCTCTTTCGATAACTAAGGGCGGTAAGAATCTCAGGACATTTCTCCCCGCGTCAAGGACGAGAACTCCTCTATCCATACATTTGAGAATTATATTCAAAACGTCGAATCGCAGCTCCATTCCGATCATAAGGCCTAATCCGCGAACTTCCCTCACAATTCTGTGTCTAGTCTGCAGAAGCTCAAGTTTTTTCTTAAAATATCGTCCCAGCGTGGCTGCCCTCTCAGGAAGCTTTTCCTCAACCAAAACGTCTATTGCAGCACATGCAGCCGCGCAGACAAGGGGATTTCCACCGAAGGTGGTTGTGTGTTCTCCAACCTTAAGTGAGGACATGATGTTTTCTTCCGAAATTGTTATGCCCAGAGGAAGGCCGCCTGCCACCGATTTTGCAAGGCAAAGGATGTCAGGAACAACATTCCAGTGTTCGCAAGCAAAAATCTTTCCAGTACGGCCAAATCCGGTTTGGACCTCATCGAAAATCAGAAGAACACCTGTCTCGTCGCAGATTTCTCTCAATCCCGGAAGAAATCTTTTTGGGGGAACTCTAATTCCGCCTTCTCCTCGAATTGGCTCTACGAGGATGGCGGCAGTTTTCTTGGTAATGGCTTCTCTCACTTTTTCTAGATTATCTGGGGGAACATGCTTAAACTCGGGAACTAGGGGTTTGAAGGGTTCACGATACTTTCTATCCCAGGTTGCAGATAGGGCACCCATGGTTTTACCGTGAAAGGCCCCCATCGTGGCGATTATTTCAGGCTTGCCGGAAAATTTGCGAGCTAGTTTGATGGCGCACTCAACTGCCTCAGCGCCACTGTTGGCGAGAAAAACTTTGTTGAGACCTTTCGGAGCCATTTGGGTAATTTTCTGCAAAAGTTCTGATCGTGCGTCGTTGTAGAAGGACGCATGGCAAGAAATGAGAGTCTCCGCCTGCCTCCTTACCGCTTCCACAACTTTTGGGTGGGAGTGGCCAACTATGCAGACTCCGTAGCTGCCAGTGCAATCTATGTATTCTTTGCCGTTGACGTCCCAGACTAAGGCTCCCTTGCCTCTAGTTATGACTATTGGTCTTTTGGCGTAGACGTTTGCCATAAGTTTTTCTTCAAGGTTTACAATCTCTTTTTCATTCACGGCTTATCACGGTACCACATTCGTGTTTTAACGAAGAGGAAATGGGCAGTCTCTCAAGTCCGTAGGAAATTAAGACTTCACCGACATCCAAGTTGAGAGCTTCCACGGCAGCGTAGACTTTAGTAATCATGCCTCGTCCAATCTTGGGAAGAACCCCCTCTACCTCAGAAAAACTCAATTTCGACACCAACTTGTCGTCCAGGATCAAGCCCTCTACATCTGTCAAGAGGATAAGCCTATCAGCGTTGAGAGCTCCAGCAATGTAAGCCGCTGTTCTGTCTCCATCCACGTTGAGGGGTTCAAATTCTTCGCTTATGGCAATTGGCGCTATGACAGGCACATAACCATTTTCTAGAAGAAGCTGCAACAAAGAAGCATTGACTTCACTTATCTTTCCAGTGTACCCTCCATCAACGACCCTTTTTCTTCCTCTTTCATCAACAATAACCAGCCGCTTTTTCCGTTTCGCCTGCACAAGGAAACCATCCAAGCCGGAGAGCCCCAAAGCCGATATGCCTTGGCTCTGGAGGGTTGAAACAATTTGTTTATTGATTTTTCCAGCCATGACCATTGCAAATATTTCAATGGTTTCTTTGTCTGTGTATCGACTGCGGAAACCGTTTGGTGAAACTACAAATTCCTGCTTCTTGCCTAGTTTAGAAGCTATTTCAGTGACTTCTTTTCCTCCGCCGTGAACAAGGACTATCTGGTTTTTGGAGAGAACATTCTTTATGTCGGAAACAAGTTCTGAGGAGACTCCTTTTAGTATGCTTCCGCCTATCTTCACCACGATTAACATTCGTAATCACATCGGATAAAAACCAGTGCTTTCTAACCCAGTTTTTTCGTCAATTCCTAGGAGAACGTTCAAGCATTGAATTCCTTGACCTGCCGCGCCTTTCATAATGTTGTCGATTGCCGACAATATGATAAGCCGATTGGCGTGGGGGTCTGGTTCAAAGCCGATGTCACAGAAGTTCGTTCCCATCACAACTTTGGGGTCGGGCAACCGATAAGGTCCTTTCTGATATCTCACGAAGCGTATGAAGGGTTCTCCTTGGTATTGTGAACGATAGATTTTCCAAATTTCTTTGGGTGTCAGGGGTTTTGTGAGGAAAACGTGAATGGTTGAGAGGATGCCTCGAACTATGTTAACTGCGTGGGGGGAAAAGGAAATTGTTATGGGCTCATTTGTGAGTAGGTTGAGTTCCTGCTCCATTTCTGCGATATGCCTGTGACCCACTGTTTTGTAGGGTCTTACTCCTCCAAACCTTTCCGGATGATGAGATGCAAGAGAGGGATTTCTGCCTGCACCCGAAGAACCGATTTTCGCATCAACTACAATTCTGTCTTTTTCTATAACGTTGGCCTTCACCACCGGTGCTAATCCCAAGATCGTTGCGTTTGCCATACATCCTGGACACGCTATTAGACGAGCGTTTTTTATTTCTTGACGATGAAGCTCGGTTGAACCATAAACCGTTTCTTTCAATAATTCTGGATGAGTATGCTCCCACCCATACCACTCAACATAATCAGCAGGATTCTTCAAGCGAAAGTCTGCGCTCATGTCTATAACCTTTAGCCCCATTTCCAGCAGTTTGGGAACAAGATTTACCGAGCTGCCGTGGGGCGTCGCTGTAAACACTAAGTCACAATTCTTGGCGATTTGGGAAAGATTTAAGGGAAGGAACTTGAGTTGCGTGGCTCCTCTGAGGTTCGGATGAACTGCGAAAACATATTCACCAGCGTTTTTGCGGGAAATAACCGTTGTGATTTCTACTTCCGGATGGAAAAGTAGCAGACGTAGAAGTTCTCCGCCAACGTATCCTGAGCCGCCGATGATCCCTACTCTCACCTTCTCTTCATCCTCCATAATCAGATTCGATGATACTCTGGGCGCATTTGAGTAAAGGCACCGCCAGATTGATTCCGGCAACCAGTCTTGTTTGCTCCCAGAATTCAGGACAAGCGTTTGCTTCATGAAACAATATGTTATGCCTATTTCTTTCCACGCTTTCTTCTATTATTTTCTTAATGTTCCCATAAGCTTCTTGGTTTTTGTAGTTCTGAAAGGTCTCTTCCAGTCTCTTGTTCCAACTCAAGAAGTTTCTCTTCTTCGTTTCATCACCCTTGATCTTTTTCACTGCATCAAAAGACAACTCAAGTTTCTCGAATTCTGCCTTGATATATTCATCATTAGAATTTTTGTTTTCGCCAACGTCAATCATCGCGTCGAAGGCTAAAAGCCAAGCCTTGCTGTCTTTTCCAATGGTTTTGCCACACTTAACCGCGACGTCCCTAATGTGGGGGGGCAAGTTAACGCCAAATACCATATTGCCTAGGAAGGTGTTTGTTCTGAAGTCTTTGAATCCAGCCCTTGCCAAGGCTGATGGATAACAATAGGGTGCCTTTCCATTTTCTTTGGTGACTATTATTCTCAAGTCGTAGAACCATTTTTGGACAAGTTTTTGAGCGAGAATGCCTACTGGATTTATTATTGATGGTTCGGTTTCTCCTAGAATTGCTAAAAGGTCTTTTCGGTCTCTGGCGAGTCTAACGTTTTTTCCATGGGTGCCGGAGTCTGGTTTAATCACGATGCTTCCGTTTTCGAGTTCCTGTTGCATTAGATCCGCGATTTCTTCCTCGTTACGGATTTCGCCTCCATTCGCCGTAGGTTCATGGGAATCGCATGGAACGTATACTGTTCGAGGAGTTTTGATTTCTCCCTTCCAGAAATGAAGCAGGGTCCTTAACTTGCTGAAGCAAACGTATTCCACAGGCGAAGGATTTATCACATTTTTACCGAAGGCTTCTAGTACGTTTGTTGCAAGGAATCTACGATTTTTGCTCTGTGCCCTGTTTAATACCACCTTAACCTCTTCGAAGGTCTTGGAATAGTTTTTCCCTTTGCTCCTAACGCTATACCCGTTTTCGTCTAGGCGAACGGCAACCTTACGAAAAGGAATGTACACAAGGTTTATTCCTAACTCTTCTGCGGTTAGTTTTATACCCATTTCATCGGTTTCGGAGCGCTCATAGAGAATTCCAATGCTCATCTGTTTTCCTACACCCTAACCTCAAATACCCTTCAACTCTTGTAGTGTTTTAGTCCACAAGTCCTCATTCGGCCAAGGGGTAAATGTTACGAAAGAAAGTTGAGCTATTCTCCCCAGTCTTCTCCTTCGATTCCCAGTTCTTCGAGCTCCACAGATTCTCCTTTTACCTGCTTTACTTCAAGTTCGAGCCCACAGACTGGGCAAGTCAGAATTTCCCCTTGCATGATGTCTTCGGGAATCGCAAGCTCTCCATCGCAATCGGGGCACTTAGCACTATTCATTGCTTCCACCTCTCGATTTGGTTGATCTCATTATAGAAATTGGCGTTCTTTATAAGAATTTCGGATATACTGACTTCCATTTTTGCTAATTTCAAAAAAATAGTACGTAATTCGTATTCAACACCGGTTACTCTCCCCAATCTTCACCTTCGACTATTAGTTCTTTGAGTGTTATGACGTCGCTTTCGACCTGTTTTATCTCAAATTCAAGTCCGCAGCTGTGGCAAGTTACAATTTCGCCTACCACAACATCTTTAGGAATTTCAAACTCTGTATCGCAATCGTAGCATTGCATTTTTTCATCCTTTCTAAGAACTACACTCTCACTCATTTTGCAAACACTTCCTTCACAGTTTCATGGTCTAATGGTCATTCGAAGATTAGCCCGATATTTATATAGATTTTGGTCAATTTACTAGAAACTTGGCAAAAGTGACCTGAAATGGTCAAATTGTTTGCACACCATTCTTATCTCTTCAAAAGATATGCCGTATAACTTTTCACAGCCTGCTCTCTGTTTTTTGACAACCCGAGCTGCATTAAAGTTATTTGAGTCATCTTGTGCGGACAGAATACGAAATTCGTTCCAAATAGACTTCTGATGTTCAGAAATCGTTAAATTATTCCGCATCTAATAATGTAGAGGAAGCGGAGAAAATGGATGATACTGACAGGGAGATAATTAGAATTCTGAAAAATGATGGCCGAGCCACCTACAGTGACATTGGAAAAAGGGTCAGTTTATCTGAAGGAGCTATTAGGAAAAGGATCAAGGCGCTCGTTGATTCTGGGGTAATAAGACGATTCACTATTAAAGTTGGGCTTGCGGAAGGTGCGGAAGCGATAGCTCTGCTTTCAATAAATCCCTCTTATCCAACATCAGACGTTTCAAAGCTATTAAGGAAATTTCCTAATGTTGAAACCGTTTACGAGATTACAGGCCAATACGACATTGCCGTTATCATATCTGGTTTGAACATAGTAGAGGTTAATGAATGCGTTGAGAAAATTCGTCGAGTAGATGGGGTTGTAAACACAAATACAATGATTATTTTACATAGCTGGTAGTTGAAAGCTAACGAGAATCATGGCCCCTTAACTACATCATTTGGATTACCATAAAGAATCCACATTTTACATTCGTTCGTGTAACCTTACACTTCAATCCTCTTCACCGTAAATCCATCCAGTTTTTATTATTTTTTCTTTACGTTTGTATACAAAAAGGCTCGCAATCTTTATATTTGACATAGAAACATTTTACGTAAAACTTGGAAACGCATCGTCGTGGAGGAGTCTACGCAATGAATCATCCGTCACGCTTATTCACAGCAAAGGTTTTTTCAGACTTCAATTGCGGATTTAGAAATGAATTTAATCTTTTCGTATTTCACAGAATTAGGTTTTACAAAAAATATATATATCAGTGCGTTTTCCATACTCTGCTAATCTCAACTCAGCAAAACACATGTGGAAGGATGGTTTAATGAATTGGAAGAGGAATACCTTAGCGAACGTGGAGAAAAGATCCTAAGAAGATTAAACAGAGAAGGAATCCTCCCGAGCCCATACAACTTTGTCGCCTATAATTCTCCCTCAATGGATGAGCACGTCGTCCATGACAGCACTTTAAGGGAGGGAGAACAAACACCAGGAGTTGTCTTCAGCATAGAAGATAAACTGAGGATTGCTAAGAAGTTAGACGAAGTGGGGATACAAGAGATAGAATCTGGATTTCCAGCGGCTTCAGAAAAACAAAGAAAATGCATCGAAGCCCTAGTGAACATGAATCTAGACGCCCAGATATCTGCCTTTGCCAGAGCCAAGCACGAAGATATAGATGCTGTTGCGGACACTGGTGCTGATGGGGTGGTAGTATCCTTTTCCGTATCTCACTACCATAGAAAACATAAGTTTCATAACATGAGCCAAGAAGAGTATCTGGATAAGCTAGCTGATTCCATCAGTTATGCGGATAGTTATGGATTATTTGTTATATACAGCGCAGAGGACACAACCAGAGAAAGCGACTTAAACTTCTTGAAAAAAGCCTTCAAAACCGCGGAGGAAGCTGGAACAGATAGGGCTAGAATTGTTGACACCCTTGGATGCATAAACCCTGGTGGGATGGCGTTTCTTGTGAGAGAGATAAGAAAGGTTATTGACATTCCAATCGAAATACATTGCCACAACGATCTGGGGTTGGCTTTAGCTAATTCCATGGCTGCTGTAGAAGCTGGAGCATCAACAGTGTCATCTTCTGTGAATGGTCTTGGAGAAAGAGCGGGAATCGCTGCCACAGAAGAAGTCGTTCCCGCGTTACATATACTATTTGGAATGAGCCGGTTTGAGATGAGTCAGTTAACCGAACTGACAAAAATTGTCGAAGATGTTACCGGAATAAGAGTGTCTCCCCATAAACCAATAACGGGTAAAAACGCTACGGCTCATAGCTCAGGAATCCACCAGCAAGGCGTTTTCATGAACCCGTCGACGTATGAGTTTTATCCACCTGAACTGGTTGGGCAAAGAAGAAAAGTGTATATAGATGAACTTTGCGGGAGACATGGCATCATGTATATTGCAGAAAATGAGCTTGGAATGAACATCTCAGAAAACTTAGCGGAAAAAGTTCTTTCAAAGATAAAGACATCTTTTTCGCATGATGGTAGGCGGAGTGCCTACACGCCAAGTGAGCTTAAAGAATTAATCATGGAAATCCAAGGAGTTGACTTTCATGGGACTGACAATCACAGAAAAAATTCTGGCAAACGCTTCTCGCAAGAGTGAGGTGGCTTCAGGGGACGTTGTGATCGCCGACGTTGATATTGTGATGGCTCACGACTCTACAGCTCCCCTAGCCGTTGAAGGCCTATACAAAATCGGAAAAAAGGTTTTCGATCCGGACAAAATTGTGATAGTATTTGATCATTTCTTTCCTGCACCAAGCGTAGACGCAGCTAGACTTCATCAAAAAGTTAGAAACTTCGTAACAGAACAGAAAATTCCCAACTTCTTCACGGACGGAGTTTGCCACCAGATTCTTGTTGAAAAATTCGTTTCTCCCGGGAACGTTATAGTCGGGGCAGATTCCCATACCTGCACTGAAGGAGCTGTAGGGGCTTTTTCAACCGGTTTAGGATCAACCGACATTGCTGGAGCTATGGCGACTGGAAAATGTTGGTTCAAGATTCCGGAAAGTTTAGAATTTAACCTGTCTGGTTCGCCCGAAAAAGGCGTCTACGCCAAGGACGTTATCTTGAACATCATTGGACAGGTGGGAGCTGACGGAGCCCTCTACAAGGCTGCTGAATTTACAGGAGATTACGTGAAAAACGCAAGTGTCTCTTCTCGCCTCACCTTGTGTAATATGGCTGTGGAGATGGGAGCCAAAAACGGTATCATCGAAGCAGACGAAAAAACCCGAAACTTTCTTGGAAGAGAAGGAAAGATCTTCGAAAGTGACAAAGACGCTGTTTACGAGGATGAATATGAAATACAAGTGGACACAATTGGGCCCCAAGTTGCGTGCCCCCCCACCGTGGACAACGTAAAACCGGTTACCAGCGTTGAAGGAGAAAAGATAGATCAAGCCTACATTGGAACTTGTACCAACGGAAGATCAGAGGACATAGAGATAGCTACTAAGATTTTGAAAGGAAAAAGAATCGCAGAAAATGTTAGGCTTTTGGTTATTCCTGCGTCAACCAAAATTTACCTCGACACCTTTGGCAAGGGATACTTACAGGAAATCATCAAATCTGGAGGAATCATCTGTAATCCCGGTTGCGGTCCCTGCGTTGGTAGGCATGAAGGAGTGCTTGCTGAGGGAGAAACGTGTATTTCCACTCAAAACAGAAACTTTAGCGGGAGGATGGGGCATCCAAAAGCAGAGATCTATCTAGCGTCTCCGGCAACTGTTGCAGCCTCTGCCCTAGCTGGAGAAATTGTTGATCCGAGGGGATACGTGTGAGAGCTTGGAAGTTTGGAAACGACGTAAATACTGATCTTATAACACCGGGAAGGTACACCATCACAACAGACAAAACAAAGCTAGGGAAAATAGCTTTCATAGAGCACAGACCAGAATTTGCCAGAGAAGTCAAAGCGGGAGACATAATAGTTGCGGGAGAAAATTTTGGATGCGGCTCTTCGAGGGAACATGCGCCAGTGGCGATAAAAGCCGCTGGAGTCAGTGCAGTATTAGCCAAATCTTTTGCCCGCATATTTTTCAGAAACGCCATAAACATTGGCTTGCCTCTCTTTGTTTGTGAAGAAGTTGACAGAATTGACGACGGTGACTTGGTTGAAATAAACTTTGAGACTGGACAAATTCGCGACAAAACCAAGGATATGGTTCTTAAGGCAAAACCGTTGCCAAAGTTCATCCAAAAAATCGTGGAGAAGGGAGGCTTAGTAAACTTTCTTCGAAGCGAGGGATATGTATAAGATAGCTGTGATTCCGGGAGACGGAATTGGCAAGACCGTGGTTCCTGAAGCGGTTTGTGTTCTAGAAAGTACTGGTCTAGAGTTTGATTTTTGGTATTTGGAAGTTGGATACGAAGTTTTTAAAAAAGTTGGCACGTCGGTTCCTGAAGACGTGTTGCCTAAAATTAAGGGAACTCAGGCCTGTTTGTTTGGTGCTACAACGACGCCTGTTGGTGTTGCAGATTACAGAAGCGCAGTTGTGACCTTGAGGAAGGCGTTGGACTTGTATGCAAATGTGAGGCCCGCTAAAAGCTACCCGATTCGAAGCAGCGTAAAAGACGTTGACTTAGTAATTGTTCGGGAAAACACGGAAGGCTTGTACAGTGGAATAGAGTTTGAATTAGAAGATTCAGCCTTTACTCTCAGAATGATTACGAGGAGGGCATCTGAGAGGATTGCTAGGTTTGCGTTTAATCTGGCGATGAAGAGACGTAGAAAGGTGACTATAGTTACGAAGGCAAATGTTTTGCGAAAATCTTGTGGTCTTTTTCGAGAGGCTTCGCTTCTTGTTGCCAAGGATTATCCCGAAGTGGAGGTGAATGAATTGTTTGTTGATGTTGCTGCCATGAATCTTGTTTTGAAACCTCAAGTCTTTGACGTGATTCTTACGTCTAATCTTTTTGGAGACATCCTTTCTGATGAAGCAGCTGGTTTGGTTGGAGGGCTAGGAATAGCTTCAAGCGCAAATATAGGAGACGACTATGCTTTGTTTGAGCCAGTTCACGGCTCTGCTCCTGACATTGCGGGAAAAGGGATAGCTAATCCGATGGCAGCTATATTGTCTGCCAAAATGATGTTAAACTATCTAGGTGAAAACAAATGGGCTGAACAAGTTGAAAATGCTGTTTTAACCGTTTTAAAAGAGGAAAAACATTTGACTCCCGACCTTGGTGGAACCTCAACCACTCATGAAGTCGCGGAAGCAATAATAGATGCGCTAAAAGCGTAGCTGGGAAGCTCTGTCCTTAGCGTTTTCCTCTATATCTTGCGTTCCTCATATCCTTGTTTTGCCTTTTTCTCCAGTCCCTCTTTCTCTGAGTTTCTATCCTTTGTCTAGGAAAGGCGTAGTGTGTTGAACTCTGTCTTCTGTATTCATCTAGCCTCTTGTAGAAACTTGAATAGTTTATCTCCTCTTTAGAGAGTAATGACATAATTTCGTTCAACTCTCTTTTCGTCTCTTGTGAAATTATTTTGTCCCAAGTCTCAGAATAGGCCAGATAAGCCGCGTGAAATCTAAAGTCGGATGGTCTATCAATCATGAGTTTTGTTACTTCTTCTTCATTGGCTTGTGGTTTCGATTCTTCGGTCATAATGCTCTATACCCTGAAAGCGGTGGAAATAGTATATGCAAAAGCAACACTATAAATCTTCTCTAAGGCAACGTAGCCGTCAACACACTTGCGTTGTGCGCGCATGCAGGTAGGAAACTATATTTTACCTTCTCCGCCACAAAAGCGAGTGATATAGTCCAGTGCCACCTGTGCGGCGTTTTGCAAAGTTTCTTCTGCGATGCCTGGAACTCCGCAAACCAAGAGCATGACATTTTTTGTTTTATCCGTTATCTTCGTGCTGTCTGCATCCCGATACGGGTATATGGCCACCAGTTTTTCACTGTCAGAGACAACTATTTCGCCTCCTTGGAGAAGCATGGGTTTTTCCATGCCTATTCCTAGGAATTTCTCTGTCTTTTCTGCAAACCGCATGATGAGGCCTCCCTTCAGTTTATTTGCGTCGAAGGCTGCGAGGGCTATCTCAGTTTTGATGGAGGCCAGGTTATAGGCGTCAACAAGGGTGTTTATGCGAGGTATAGTTTTTCCCCCTAGAATCCTTCGAATCAAAGCCTCTGCAGCAGGTCGATTTTTTGTGGGATCTATTCCTACCCTCCAGAAAAAATCTCGATACGCCCTAAAGGTTGGCAGATTCTTTGCCGAGTCTAGGTCATACTTTTCCCTAACCTTCTCCATTATTTCGTCCTTAAATTTTTCCAGTTCAACGTTTTGCTTCTTGACCTTTACGTCTTTGACGTTGCATGTTAGGACGGTTAAGTCTGAAAAACGAGTTTTGAGTTGAGCGTCGATTTTAAGGTTCATGAGTTTGCCTCATCCCCTGTGGCTTAGATATTTATGCAACTAATTCTGTTAGATAAGATTTTCAAGAGTATTCTGGGTAGTCGACGACTTCCCATTCTTCGAAGGCTTCAAGTTCTTCTGGTGGTTTTCTTCGCGTTGCCAAAGTCACAACGAGGAGAACGATCAACAAAACGATCACCGTAACCCCCATCATCAACCACTCAAGAGGAATAACGATAAGAGTGCATATGCCGCTATCTGCACCAGCATAATCAGTGTCTCCAGACCAACTTGCTCTCATGGAATTTATACCGGCTGAGAAAGGACGCCACGTGTACGAATACCGTCCATTGGAATCTGTTACAACTGTTACCAGCACACTTGATGGAGAACCACTTGAACTAAAATATAACGTGACGTTCTTACTTGACAAAGCAGGCGAAATGTAACCACTTAGCGTAACGGCGCTTCTAGCAATCACAAATCTCGTGGAAACCACCAAGGACAAAGAAGAGGCCTGTAGAGCGCCGTAGCTTGATGAAACTTGTCCAGGCGACGATTGTTCGCAGTCCTCAAGGGTAATGATACGTGCTGAGGCTTCTTCAAGGAGGTCGGCACATTCGCCCACCCGCCATCCATGCCTCCAATCGTCTCCGGTGCACTCAGCCACGTAATATCGCTTTCCATCATGAGTGTAATAGTAAACAGTGGACGACCTGGCATCGTTTGGTTCTTCGGATAGATAAACCCCCACATTCATGTGATTTTCCGTCTCATAAAGCAACAAGACGACGTCTAATCCGCCAGCCTTCATTATGGACGCAGCTATGAAGGAAAAAAGGTCACAATCACCTTCGTTTTCAACGATAGTTTCAACAGGATATTTTTGAGGACCGCTTTCCAAGTATGGGATCTGATGAACGATCATGAGCACTCCATTGGCAAAGTCTTCATCGTCGCTGTAGATGCTCCAGAGATCATCAGCAATTGGTTTCAAAGGGTGAGGGGTCACGAACTTCGCGAAATCATAAATGTGAAGGTTGTGATCCTTGCTCAGATAATATTCGTATAGGGAGGAAGTCACTGAAACTGTCAGCCGATAATTTGTGGAACCACCAGGATGATCGAGGAGCTCATAAGTGTAATCGTAATTAGCGGCGAAACAACAAGAAGGGGGAAAAAATGCTGCCAAAAGTAAAAGGGTAATAGTGATGTTCTTCCATGGATGCGTTGATATGAGAGTTAGGTGTTTAATCAATTTTCATCATTTCAGAAGATAACGAAAAGTCTATAGAAATCGATTATGAAGGGCAGTTATGCATTTCAAATCAGTAAAAAAGAAAAATTTGATGAAAAATCTGAATAGAAGATCTGTATCGGGAATTCAATAACTTAAAATCGAACTTAACGTAGAGAAGTCCCCGGTGCTAGGCCTTATGAGCGAGAATCGTGTTTCAACGGGCATTGACGGTTTAGACCCTTTAATCGAAGGCGGCTTTCCGAGGGGAAGCCTGATTCTTTTGGCTGGGAACCCTGGAACTGGCAAGACAGTTTTTAGCATGCAATTTCTGTTTAAGGGGGCGGAAAATTATGGCGAGAGCGGGATATACGTATCTTTTGCAGAAAACGAAGACACTATCGTCCACAACATTTCCAGATTTTTTGGGCATGACTTGAGAAAGAAGGAAGAAGGAAACGGAAAAGTCAAGATTCTGGATTTTACAACCGTGACTGAAAAAGGCCTCTCAACCGTGTTAGAAATGATTCTTGAAGAAGTGACAGTGTTAAACGCTAAAAGGCTTGTAATTGACTCGTTTAGTGCCATGGCTCAGGCCTTTAAGGAGCCAATAGAGGCAAGGATCGTTATTCACAACATTTTGGGCAAGCTTGTTAGACAGTTGGGATGTACTACAATCCTCATTGTGGAAGTCCCAACTGGAAGTGAAAAGATTGGCACAAGCATTGAGGAGTTTGTAGCCGATGGAGCCATTGTCCTAAGAAAGGACAACTACGATGGTAGACTAATCAGGGAAATTGAGATACCGAAACTCCGAGGAACGAAAATTGAACAGCAGAGATTTCTTTTCACATTGGATAAAGGATTTCGAGTTTTCCCTCCCTTTTCCAAC
>Ga0224501_10000697_pt1 | contig 25975 bp, 26 predicted proteins | sample SF_Oct11_sed_USG_4_FD_169105 | JGI IMG/M metagenome (GOLD analysis project Ga0224501, IMG submission 169105) | Sediment microbial communities from San Francisco Bay, California, United States - SF_Oct11_sed_USGS_8_1 | ecosystem: Environmental > Aquatic > Marine > Sediment | place: USA... | reverse complement strand
GTCAATGACAACTGCTTGAATAGCTTTATTCTCTTGTATTCGGAGGATATGTTCACGAGAGAAAACATCGGGCTTACGAGTATGGAAAAACCGATTAGTCCCGGAACAAGAAAATCGGTGTACATGGTCACCTGAGCTTGGGCCACAGTTTGGGTTATGCCGATTATCGGTGAACCGCCGTAACGTTTCAGGTTAAATCCGTTCACCACTCCAGTGACCGTTCCGCTCACGATGGCGCTGGAGCTTTGGGAAGGGTTGCCGTAGACTGTAACGTTGACGGGTGTACCGGCTATGTAGTTTGCAGAGAAACCTGCGGGAATGATTATTCCGTCGGATGCAGAATGAGCCGAGAGGTATTGAGAGAAGTTTTCCGAAGGGCTCACTAATACTGGGTTAATTGTGCCTGTGTGGTTAAGCGCGTCCACGAAGGAGGTCGAGACTTGACCGTTGTCTTGATTTTGAACGTATAGTGTTATTGTCCCTGAAAAACCTGATGAGAAAATGGCACCGAAGATGAGTATGAGGATCACTGGGAATATTAGACCGAAGAATAATCCTGCCGCATTTCTCAGGTATCCGCGGCCGAACAAGCGAAGGTCAGAGATGATTCTTCTTATGCTAACCATCTGTCTCAGCGTCTCCGTTGATAATGTGAATTGTCGTCAATGTTTTCAGCTCTGATTTCACCTTTCTCATCAATTCTTCCTCTCACAAGTTTAATAAAAACGTCGTCTAGGCTGTCGCGACGGGTGTGAAGGTCGCGCCATTCGAGACCTGACTCTTCGATAGTCGTTAAGGCTGTCAACGCATCATGTTTTTGGCTGATTGCTATGCTGATTAAACCCTTGCCGTTGTATTCAACCTTCAGTTTCGTGTTTGCTTTGACATAGGCGGCCAACTCCTCTGTTCCGTGGATTTCCAACCTTTCCCCTGAGCCGTGAGCCTCAATGATCTCATCAGAAGTTCCCATTGCAGCTATGCGCCCGTGATTCATGATTGCGACTCTGTCAGAAAGCTGCTCAGCCTCGTCGAGGTAATGAGTGGTCAGAATCACCGTCTTCCCCTTGCTCCTCAACCCTCTAATCACGTCCCAAATCGCCCTTCTCGCGTTCGGATCAAGCCCTGTGGTCGGTTCGTCGAGAAAAAGAAGCTCAGCAGAATTAACCAGTGAGAGCGCAAGGCCCATCTTCTGCTTCTGCCCTCCAGAAAGATTCTCAAAAAGAACACCAGCAGAATCCTCCAGCACCACTTCTCGCAATATCTCATCAGTGTCAACGCTGACACCAAAAAGATCCGCGTAATACTTCACTGCCTCCCTCGGGTTTGCCTTGTCGAAGAACGTGAAATCCTGCGGTATAACCCCAATTCTCCTGTGAAGCACGTAGCCGTTTCCCCACGGATCAAGACCGAGCACCTTCACAGTACCTTCGTCTCGTTTCCGCAAACCCTCCAATATCTCTATCAGTGTTGTCTTACCCGCGCCGTTCGGGCCGACGAGAGCGAAAACTTCGCCCTCGTTAACTGAAAAGGAAACTCCATCAACCGCCTTCACATCGCCATACGACTTTTTGACAGAAGAGATTTCAACCGGAATCATTCAAACCACAGCCTCACTCAGCCATCTCCTTCGCAAAATCTCTTGGAACCTGCACAGCACCATTATACGTAACTGTTCTACGTGGGTCTGTGCAATGTTGAAGATATAGTTTTTGGATGGCGCCTGCGAACTTCGAATGCGCACCAGCTAAACCTTTACCTCAACGCCCTAAAGACGCTTTCCAAAATCGCCTGCAATGAATATGCGTAGCATGCGCGTTTATCGGCAAAAACACGATAAATGTGGTATACCTGCCCTTACCCATACCCAAACGGGTTCAGGTTCGCGTCCCTTCCAAGACTGGCATGTGGGCGAGAGTTCGAAACTCTACCGGGCTACTATCAAAATCACTACGATTTAATCGCATTTTACAGGTGAAATTGCTATTATTTGAAGCGCACCCAATGAAAATTCTCGGGCGTGAAAGCTTTCTTGAAATGTCTCGAAAAGGCAGTTGCATATTACTTTGAATACAACCTCAAACAGTGTCATAAGAGAAACCAGCTCGCTCTCATATTTAGTGGTTGACCGATCATGTGACTGGAGCACACCTGAGACCTACAGTTCGGACTGCTTCATTTCATGCATCAATTTCCACGGTAATATGACGTTACAATCCGTATTTGTCTCTTATGACACTGATTAACTGATGGGTGGAGGATGTGGACTCAAATATCATTGGAATGACAGCGGGGATAGTTACTTCGTGCCTCTGGACGCTTAGCTCATTATGGTATGCATCAGCTGGCACGAGGATCGGCTCATTCAGTGTTAGCGCTTACCGCATCGCCATGGCTACAGGTTTTCTAGTTGTTTCGAACCTCATCTTTCTGGGAGCTCCATTTCCAATCACCACAGGCGAACAATGGCTATGGATGGGATTGAGTGGGATCGTTGGTCTTGGCATTGGTGATTTTGGATTGTTCAGGGCGTTTGTAGTAACTGGTCCCAAGCTCTCACTTCTTGTAATGAGCTCATCAGCAATATTTGCGACTATAGGAGCTTACCTAATGCTTGGAGAGACGATCCGACCGCTCGACCTCGTTGGAATTGCCGTTACACTTACAGGCATTATCATAGCTATATTGGCGGAAGGTAAATCTGGAGACGATGTTGTTTCAAAGAAATCAAGAATTTGGGGGCTATTACTCGCCTTCATTGGAGCATTTGGCCAAGGAATTGGCGTCGTGCTTGCCAAAAAAGGAATGCTTTCTGACCCGAATATGATCTTGAACCCTTTATCTGCAACTTTGATGCGCACGCTAATAGGAGCTTTGTTTATATGGATAGTCGTGCTTGCTTTCCGAAAACCGCTCAAGCTTCGTCAAGCCTTAAGTGATAAAGAGGGAATCAAACAGACTGCTCTTGCTGCTTTCACTGACCCATTCTTGGGCGTGACACTTTCAATGGTTGCCGTAGCTAACACTCAAACTGGTATTGCTCAAACACTAATGTCCTTAATGCCCGTTCTAATAATTCCTGCAGTATGGGCTCTGCACAGACAAAAGACTTGTTTGCGAGGGATAGTAGGAGCAATAACGACGGTCGTAGGAGTTGCAGTGTTGTTCCTAACCTAGCAATCCTTCTGAAGGTGAATTTCATCTCTTGTGGAATACTGCGCCTGACAAGAGTATTACTGCAAGAGCTCATCTGAGCTGGGCAAGTGTTCGGGACGGGTATTCTTTCTGATTTGATTATCATCGTAATCTGAGCAATGGCATGACTCCACAAAACTGATATAATGTGTGAGTCTATCTTTCTTCTATGGTACTCTATGAAGTTGTGCTAAAAGTAACGCATGATTGCCCGTTCTGCAACATCTCCAAGAAATTTCCAGCTCTAAAGATGTTCGTCTGGTGCAACCGTGAGCATGAAGCCATCGAGATTGCCACTGAAAATCCAGAAGAATATTCCGCGGTCCAGCGTGAACTATCCAAGATCGGCAGAATTGTTGACGAATCATTTGATGGAACAAAGGTTCACATGATCATAAAAGAGTGCACTTGCAGATTAGAGAATTCTGTGGGCAAAAATATCGATGCCTTCAACCTTCTTCATATTTCGCCAGCAATTTACGGCGGAGGCTGGGAGTACTACCGTATCGTAGCCTTCCAACACAAAGATTTAAACAGATTTCTCCAAAGGCTCGAAGATAGGGGATTTGTCTTTGAAATCTTGCGGAAGGTACCATTTGACGGCTTTCTCGCGAGTTCTCTTACACTGACAGCCGACGCACTATTTTCGGACCTTACTGAGAAGCAGGCAGACGCCTTAATGACTGCTTACAAATACGGCTACTACAGGCTGCCGAGAAAAGCTAATATTGAGACAATAGCAAGCAAGAAACGGCTGCCCAGAACAACGTTTCAAGAGCATCTGAAAAAGGCTGAAAACAAGCTCATTGCATCTCTAATTCCATACCTGCAACTGTTCAGACAAGCTCCCGAGGAGAAAAGGAAGAGTCTAAAGATAGCTACGGCGTAGTCTATCCGCGTTGTAGCAAATACATGAACGCCTAAGTCACATGACGGCTAAAAGCTTTTATTTCTTGCTTTTCTTTTGTCGAGAGCAGTGAGGAATATTATGACAGAAACAGACCTAGTTGGTCGATGTGGTCTTTATTGTGGTGCGTGTAGCATATACCGAGCATACAAGGACAATGGGGAATATCTGAAAAGGGTGGCTGAGCATTTTAAATGTGCTCCTGAAAAAGTTCGATGTGAAGGTTGTCAAGTTCTGACGCCCGAATGTTGGGGAAACGGATGCAAAATCGTTCAATGCCTAAACAGTAAGGGCTTCCAGTTTTGCTATGAATGCCCTCAATTCAGTGACAAATCCTGCGAAAAATTCGAGAAGCTGGCTCAAGACTATTTGGAAAACAACGTAGATATTCGAGCAAGCCTGGCAAGAATCGAATCAGGGCAGACGGACACATGGCTAAGAGAGAGCAGAGAACGGTTCAAGTGCCCTAGCTGCAGGAAGTCTTTGCCAGCAGGCGCCAAAAAGTGTTACCACTGCGGAAAAGAACTTACCACACTTCTCTAGACTATGTGTCTGTTATGGTGCTACGTACAGCCTGAGAGTCAGAGCCGGATTGGTGAAGTAGCCAAAACAGAAAATAGAGTTTCGGAAATTAGCCAGTCAACATTGGCTGGGTGCAGAAATGCATATAAACTATGAAAGTCTGAATTGGCTCCTTGAGAATTCGGGCCCGCCAATTAGATACCGCACTTCCACGGAACTTCTTAGAGAGACTAACGAGAGGAAGACTGAATTGTTGAAAGAAGACCTTCTTTCTAGCAATTTGGCGCAATTTTGGTTAGATAATCTGCGCCCGGACTTTGATAAAAATGCCTTGCACAGTGGCAAGTCCGAAGCCTTCGAGAATACAATGGGCAAACTATACGAGTTAGGACTACGAAAAGGTGTAAAGGCTTTGGATAAGAAAACAGAACCGTTCCGTCTTTGGTTGGCACAGCAGATACGTCTTCCAAATGAGGGATATTTTCCAGTTTTCCATCGTACAATGGTTGCAGCCTTTTTGTCTATGACAGGATATGCCCATGAGGATGCTGTTAAAACAATGATTCTTAAAAGATTGGAAACAATTTACCCTTTTGCGAAAAAAGGAGACTTGAACGATGTTTACGTACCCCACGACTCATTTCCAGGTTTCCCAAAAAGCTTCAGAAATTATCCTCTGCTAAATCCAGATTTGTATCCCGACGACGAAATGAAACTTCCATGGATACATGATGTCAACGCTTTCTTGCATTCTCCTTTCATAATGGAAGACATCGAACTAAGGAGGAAAGTGGAGACAATTGTCGCATTCATACTAAAACCAGAATACCAAAAGCTCCACTTTGGCTATGGCGTAATCCGCAAAGGATCAGGCAAATACTACGTCATGGGGTGGAGTATTCATTTGCCGGGATATTTTAAATCGAGCCCTCAGCCGAACGATTTTGGACATTTTTTATTATTGTTGAATCTGATGAGTCGCTCAAGAATAGCTAGAGAACATCCATGGTTTAAACGTTCATTTTCCTTTCTTAACAGTTTTAAAGCTGAAAATGATTTGATTGCATTCCCCCGTGACTTTTTGCCTGAAAAAAGATTTGGTTATTGGGTTACGGGAGCACGAATGGGTCTTGAATCGAATCGGAAAACTCAAAAGGCAATTACGTGCGAATCCACCTTTAGGTATTTGGAAATCGCAACAAGAGTTACCTGAGAAATGACACGATTCGCTCATTCAAGAATGAGAATGACCGTCGCAACCATATGTCTATGTATTCCCCGATTCATAGAACAGTGAGCACACATTTAGCTTGATGTTGCCTTAAACAGACTGCGCTAAGGTCTAAGCGTATTGGGCGTCGAAACTAAGAGGAGCCTAAAAATTCTATCACCAAAATTACGCTTTAAAAAAAAGAATGGGGCATGTTACTTGAAGAGTATAGGACGATAACGGAAGGCCGCCATATGGCAGCAAAAAACTAATCCCGAACACCTCCATGAATTACGTTTCAAAGTGCAGTTACGGGTTATAAAGTGGGACTGTATACCCGTTTCAAGGCTGTCTCGTTAAAAAGAAAAGTATGGGGTAATTGATTTCGATGTGCTCTTAAACAAGAAGAGGAAACGAAATGTCAAGAATAATTGCAGGAAAAACAGAAATTGAATGCCGCTTGATAGTTTTTGACAAGAATGGAACACTTGTTGATCAAGAACTGTTTCTCTTGAGTTTGGCGAAAGCCCGGTTGCAGTGCCTATGTGACAAGGCAGGCGGGCAAGTAGCGGACTTGTGGCAGAAAGCCGTCGGAACTGACCTAAAAAACGAACACATTGATCATGACGGCCCGCTAGCAACTGCGCCTCAGCGGGAAGAACTACTGATTGCTGCATCAGCAATATATCAGTGCGGCCAACCGTGGAGTGCAGCAAAAAAGATAGCTCAGGATGCGTACCATTGTGCAGATGAGTCTCTGAAGCCTTCTTATGGATGTGTTCTACTTGAAGGGATAGCCGAAACGCTGAAACTATTGAAGTCCGGTGGATTAAAACTGGCTGTTGCGACAACAGACAGCCACAAGAGAGCTGAAGAAGCATTAAGATTTCTTGGGGTAGCGCATCTCTTTGACGCGATTATTGGCGGAGATGACGTAGAAAACTCCAAACCTGCTCCAGACATGGTATTGAAAGCATGCAAGCAAACTGCTTCTGCACCTAACGACACTGTGGTTGTGGGCGACTCTCTGAGTGATATCATGATGGGAAGGAACGCTAAAGTGAAGAAATGTATTGGTGTCCTGACAGGCTTTACCTCAAAAGAAGAACTACAGCGGGTCGCGGATGCCGTTATTAATTCTGTGACAGAACTCAAAGTCAAGAGCAAATTGGCGATAGAAAGGAAATCTGCTGAGAGAAAAATAGATGAAGAAGAAAGACGCGTTTGAGAGATCATTGGAGCTGGTAAATAAGTCTGGGACTACAATGGTTGGAAGCAACGGTGACAATGGTTATCCGAAGCGCGCGGCAGAGACGTTCTGAACACGGGCTCCGTAAACCTTCGAATGTTCGAATGGAATAACTGCAGTTCCTCATAGTATACCGATTTGCGATGAGATCTTCTGGAATACCACACGTACACTATCAGCTCCAAGATGGAGAGGATCTGTTATCATGCGAAGGACTTCCATGCGTCTTCAAAGATTACAATGTCATACTCGGAAATGTCTCAAAATATGTGCTAACTGGTTTTCCCAAAACCGGAGAGAGACTTAGGAACAGATTCGAATCTTAGTCACATAGTATGCGCGATTGCCTTCAGAATAAGCCAAACCCCGTCCATTAGACTTGTACCTACACAAGAGTGCCGACGGCGCAACATGCTTTAGACCAGCGTCTTCTTTACTTCGTCGAGGTGTTGCATTCCCATAATTATCGTGTCAACAAATCTTAGTGTGCGAGTCTATTTTTCTTTGGATGGCACTATTATCCGACTACTAAAAAGAAGGTACGGATCGCGGCTCCTTCTGCAGGACTGATGTCAAAGGGTTACTTCCTGCAGTAATGTTCCCGTGTGTCAATCCTTTATCATAGGAAACTTCACTTTTCATCATCAATTCCCTTTTATGATAATGGAGACAGGTGATCCTTGATCGATAGAATCATTTCATATATCACAAAATCTTCAGGAGCTTCAACAACGGTTCAACTCTCTTTTTTGCATGACACTTCTGAACCCTTTTCCGCAGATATTCTAAATCAACATTTTCATTCATCGCCATGCACCGTATATCTTCTATGTCATGCTTGCCTTTGTCTTCTCCCCTTTGGAGAATTGCCTTAAAAACAATGTTGTCTTCAACTGATATGACTGGAACAGATATGCCAAAAAGTTTCTTCCATTTCGCCCTTTCAACCATTTCCTTATCCAAAAAGAAGAGACATATTCCTTGGTTAGTATTTATTTTCAGGTCAGCTACAATATCAAAGTCTTCAACATTTCTCAAGGCATTTTTGGCCTTCTCCAAATCCTCAACTCCAACGAGTATGTCGATATCCGTGACTTTCCTCCTACTTCCATAACAATGGGCGGCAGCTCCAGCAAAAATAATCCAGCATATACCAGTTTCTATAAGCTTATTTTTAACTTCGTAAAGAGAAGAATGAGCAATTTTACCCTTTTGCATTTTTGTCTCTCGCTTCCTCTTGATTAACATTAAAAACACTCCTTAATTGTAATTAGTCGTCTTTTGACGGTAATATCTTTATTTCCACGTCTGAATATTTTGAAAGGAGAAGTTCATGTCACCTTCGACTCGTGAGATTAAAAAATCAACTTCAGGATGAACAAAAATTGAAATTTGAGTCTGAAAAGAAATTGATAGGTGCATGTGGGCTTTATTGCAGGCTCTGCCCCGAGTTTAAAGGTTTTAGAATGGGTTTTGCTGAATCCGCAGAACGACTTAGGTGCCTCATTACTGAAATGATTAATGTTAATGCTTGGCCATGGGACGTTAATGATAATGATTCAAAGTTTTTTAACTTTGACGAATTCATGAAAGGGTTAAATTGGCTTTCCAGTCAAAAAGCATTATGCGAAGGATGCGGGTCTGAGGTAGTTTCTTCAGCATCACTGTTGTTGCCCGGGCAAAACCCAGATTGTAAAATAAAAAAATGTTGTTTTGAGAAGGGTTTCCTCTTTTGTTATGAATGCCCTGATTTTGCATGTGGTAAACTGATTAGACTTGAGGAACACTATCCTTTTTGCTTGAAAAATTTGAAGCGAATGAAGGATGTAGGCATTGAAAGATGGCTTGAAGAGCAACAAGCGAAGGTAAAAGCTGGGCTAACAAACCGCAAGTAATGGTATAATGAAGTACGACTTTATTTCTCTTATCTTCCATTGTTCAAGCAAAGCGCGACGAAAAGAAAGGAACATCAATTAGGAGAGCATTAGAAGCTATTGATGGCAAACTAACTTTGTCTTTCTTCTGGTTTGGGCTCGTGCACACGGAATATTACTATTAGAGTTGACGGAACCGCAATAACCGCCATTAGAAGAAACGGAATCTGTGGGCCAATTTTGTCGTACAGAATTCCGCCAATTGCTCCTCCGATGCCCATAAATGTAGCAATAAAAAAGTTTGAAAATCCTCTGACTTTTCCGCGATGCGCTTGAGGAACAATATCAGAAAATAGCGCTCTATGGCATGACAAGCTGAGTAGTACAGCTAACCCACTTAGAGCCATGGCTACAAACAGTGTAGCGTAATTTCCAAAAACGAACAGCAAAAGTGTTGGAATCAGCAAGAGATTTGCTATAATTAATGGAGTTTTTCTGCCAATTTTGTCGATGATCTTTCCAATCGGGAATGAAAGAATTATCATGCATATAAACAAGATAATCATGACATATCCCCATCGAACACGTGCCAGCTGAAGAGCTGGATCCATTTCTGCCGTGTAAAGTTCAGGATGTGGTACACCTCCAATTTGAAGTGTGTAAAAGGCGTAAACCAGAAATAGCGATTGAGTCATAGCTAGCGAGAATTGCATAATTAGTTCTGAGAAAAATAAAAATTTCATTGAACTTGGCACGATTTTCCAAATGTTCATACTTTCTTTGAATGCATTAGGATAGGAACAAACCATTTCTTTAAGATTTATCCTTTCCGTATTCTGTATGCTTTCTTTCAATCTTTGTCGCACGATTGCCGCTACGAATATTAGCAATACAACTATTATGAATGCAATTCTCATGCCCACCAAAGAGCCATAAAATGCTACTAATAACAGAGCTACAGCTGGAGCAGGAGTTGTAGTGACGCTTATTATCAGATTTAACATTGAAAATCCCATTCCTCGCTTTTCAGGCGTCAATGAATCCGCCATTATGGCATCTAAGGCTGGTTGGTAAATCATGCATAAACTTTCTATCGCAGCTCCAATCATAATGAAATGCCAACTGGGAGCAATGGCATAAAAGATGCATGATAGTGCCACACCGAACGTTAAAGTGGAGATGAGGCGCTGTCTCCCATATTTATCTGCCAAGTATCCGCCTAAAAACTGCACTGAAGCCAAGGTTGACAGCTTGACCAGCGTAATTAATCCTAAGATTGTAGGGCTTCCACCAAGCTGAATGACATAATCTGGGTAATAAGTTGCGGATAATTCACTAGCGAAATCAATCAAAATCCAGCTAATAACGAGTATGAGATAATTGCCTTTTATGAAAGAAAACTCTTCCTTCAATCTCTTCAATAATCTCACCTATTTAACCTGCTTACAGAGGGGTTCTTCAAAATTTAAATTTTCTACCAGCAATTGACGTATCATTAAAATATCGCATGAATCTATTGAAGCGTCGATTCGTGCCGTCAAGTGCCGTTGGAATGCTTATGTGTCATGTGAGAGTGAAACTTGCATAGACGAAGTATGCGTAAAATAAGGAGGATGTTGATAAATGGTTAACAAAAATCTTGTAGGCAGATGCGGTCTCTATTGTGGAATCTGTTCAGTCTATCGAGCATATAAAGATTCAAGAGAGCTTCAAGAGAAAGTGGCTAAAAGGCACGGTTGTCTTCCAGAGGAAGTTAAATGTGACGGTTGTCAAACGGTGAGTCTTCATGGCTGGTCTCAGGAAAAGGATTGGGGAAAGAATTGTAAGATCTTGAAATGTTTAAACTCGCGAAAACTAAAATTCTGTTACGAATGCATTGAATATGATGCCTGCCAAATATTTGACGAATTTGCCAAAATGAATTCGAAAATTGGAATAGACATAAAAGAAAATCTTCAAATGATCAAGAACGGGAAAATTCAAGAATGGCTTTTGGAACAAGACAAAAAATGGCGTTGCCCAAGTTGCGGCAATCCTATTGCAGTTTCCGCATATCTTAAAAATTGCCATTGGTGTGGGCATAAGCTCCAGTAAAAATGTGAATGTGAGCTTTTAATATGAAACTTCTGAAACCACTAAAACTCAATGACGGTGACACTATCGGAGTGATTGCACCTTCTTCTCCGGTTCTACCTTGCAAAGAGAAATATCTTAAAGGAATTGCAAGCCTTGAAAAATTTGGTTTTAATGTAAAGGAAGGAGAAACCGTCAAACTTCAATATAACGAATATATGGCTGGAACCGACATTCAGAGAGCTGAAGACATCAACAGCATGTTCGCCGACAAAAATGTGAAGGCAATCATTTGTGCATTAGGCGGATCTGTCGCAATTCGGACCCTACGTTATCTAGATTTTGATTTGATTAAAGCCAATCCAAAAATATTCGTTGGAATGAGCAATATCACAGTGTTTCACCTGGCCTTTTTGGCTAAAACTGGATTGGTTGGTCTTCATCAGACGGATGTTGTTAACGGATTTGGCGAAGATGCGAGTAGCAAGGAAACCAAGTATGAATTAGATCTTTTCTTTAAAGTCACCAAGAACACTGAGCCGTTAGGATTGTTGCCTGCATTTACATGTTGGGAAGTTTGGCGAGAAGGCAGAGCTGAAGGTAGGCTACTGGGTGGAAACTTGCCTGGCATGGAACAGTTACTTGGAACGCCATATTTTCCCAGGTTGAGGGGAAATATTATTTTCTTTTGGGAGTGCAGGACTAGACCGTTAGAAGAGATTGACCTTATGCTAGTTCATTTAAGAGAGACTGGCTTATTTGACAGGACAAAGGGTATGCTAATCGGTAAAATTAGAGGTGAAGAAGCGGGTGCAGTCAAAGAGATGATGAACGAAATCAAAACAACGATTTTAGATGTAAGCAACGAATTTGATTTTCCAATAATAGCAAGCATGGATTTTGAACATTATACACCTAATTTGCCTTTGCCTATGGGGCTGAAAGCGAGTGTGGATACTCATGGAATGAAGGTTCAGATAAATGAGTCATATGTAGGATAGACCTGAAGCAGAGGAAAGAACTGTTGAAGATTTCAACTTATAGAGAATTGGAGTACAAAAGTGAGCTTCTGCCGCTGATGAACCAAGCTTTTCATTTGTCTTTCAACCTGAAAGCATTTGAAAGGATTGTCGAGATTGATCTAAGAGTTAAAAATGGCCCAGTGGGCTTTTGTGCAATAGAAGATGAACATTTGGTAGGGTTTGTCGGCGTTTGGGATTTGCCCACTCAAAATTTGGATGGAGATATGGAGCATATTGGCGGTATATGCGGCGTTGCAACTCTGCCTGGCTATATGAGAAAGGGAATTTGCACTGCTTTGATGAACACTGCACATGAATATTTCAGGCAAAAGAATTACTCTTTCTCATTTCTAAGCACTGTGCCGACATCGGTGGCTTACAATTTGTACAAAGCAATGGACTACAAAGATTTAACAGAATTTCCAAGCGCATACAAAATAATTCAAAACGGTGACATCAAGACTTACATAGAAAAAACCCGAAAACGGCTAAACTTTGACAAAATCCTCGAAATCTACACTGAATATTCAAAAGCTAAGACTGGTTTCGTAATCCGCGACAAAGAGTATTTGAATACTCTTATGAGAATTGAAGGATTAAATGCGAAAGATTGTATGATTGAAGAACAAGGTTATGTCATATCTAAAAGAGATAAGAATGGTGCGCAAATAAAAGAGATAGTGGCATTATCTACAAAATGCTTGAAAAAGCTTATACAGAAAGTTGAGGACAACGCGAGAACTGCTGTTTACGACAAAGCAGTCATGGATAATGAAGTATTGCAGATTTATCGAGCACGCAAATACATGCTGCTTTCTAGGAGTAATGCAGTCGCAATGATTAAACCATTAACCGCTACAGTTTCTTTTAAGCAGACTTACGGCGACAAGTTTCATGTAAGCGGATTAGACATCGGCTGCTAATTTTCTAGATTTCTGTTGGGGCTAAGTCTCAAAATGGATAGAATTTCACTACTCCGAATTCATTAAGGGATTGCAATGACTTTCCAATCAAAAATCATACAAAAGATGTGGCTTTGAAGTTGTTCCTTCATCATCACGTTTGTTGCTCGAACAGAATCCAGACTGCAAAATAAGAATTGCTGTTTTGAAAGAGGCTTCTGCTTTTGCTATGAATGGCTTGAATTTTCATGCAAGGAGTTAGTCAAACTCGAGGAACATTACCTTCGTTGCTTAAGAAATCTGGAATCAATGAGAGATGTAGAGATTGAAAAATTGTTTAATAACAGCAACTGAAAGTAAGAGTGAGAATGACAAACCGGAAACTCTAGTTGATTGGAGAAATCATCTTGGTTAGACGGTTGAACATAATCGATAGACTTGAAAAATTGAGAGCTAAGATGCAAGAGAACAATGTAAATTGCGTGCTCATTTTTGGATCTAGGAACGTTTACTACTTTTCTGGCACATCCCAGTATGGCTGCTTGCTGGTTCCTCTTGATGATGATCCAGTATTACTGGTTCGAGTCAACATCGAGATTGCCAAAAAAGAATCTTGCATAAAAAACATGCTAGAATTGAAAGATACGAGCAATATTGGCGATATTCTTAGCGAACTGAGTTTGGATAAAGGAAGAATAGGAATCGAAGAGAAGCTGATTTCGCTTGCTCTGTACAAGAGAATCAATGATATTCTTCCAAAAGCAAACTTCTTTGATATGACAAATGATTTCTACGAACTTAGAATGATCAAAGATAGAGAAGAAATTGAACAGATAAGAAAAGCGGCAGGATTCACAAATGCTTGTCATAAAAGAGCCAAAGAAATTGTTACCGCTGGAATGCAAGAAAATGAGCTTGCTGCGGAAGTAGAATACGCCATGAGAAAAGCAGGAAATGAAGGCTTCATCTTTCACAGAAGATGGGGAGCATCTATGTTCCACGGGATGCTAGCTTCTGGTCCAAACATCGCCACAATTTCTGACTATGGAGCCTTCACAATAACGGGGAAAGGACTAAGCCCAGCCTATCCATATGGTGCATCGCATCGGAAAATTCGCAAAGGAGAACCTGTAGTTATCGATTATGTAGGATGCGCAGGTGGGTATCATTGTGATGAAGCCAGAACCTATGTTGCGGGTAAGGCAGAAAGGAAACTCCAAGATATTTTCGATTTTTTGAAAAAGGTTGAGGAAAATGCGTTTGAAACCATAAGACCTGGCGTCTCTGTTTCCAAGATTTATGATTCTGCGAGAAAAGTTATAGAACATACCATTTACAAAAACAACTTCATGGGGTTCGGGAAATACGTTGGAAAGTATGTTGGACATGGGCTGGGACTAGAAATAGATGAGCCTCCCATCATAGGACCTAACAACCAGATATCAGTCAGAGCTGGGATGGTGATTGCTCTGGAACCAAAAATAATGATTCCGAAATATGGTGGAGCAGCCCTCGAAGACACAATCCTTGTAACAGAAAACGGATTAGAAATTATAACGAAGACAGAAAGAGAGCTTTTGGAAACTTGATGTCAAAAGGCATGATCATAAATAATTCCTAACAACAGTTACTTGACTGTGAAAACCTTATCACAACGACTGACGGTTATAGAGGAGAAGGTCGAAAAACATGAATTCAGAAGGCACCCTTTTCAAAATCATTGAAGAAAGGAGGAGCATAAGAAGATACAAGAGATTTGAGATTCCTCAAGAAAATTTAAGGAAAATTCTAGAAGCTGCAAGACTTGCGCCTTCTGCCGGAAACAATCAACCTTGGCGCTTCATAGTAGTAAGAGACCAAAAAATGAAAGAGTTTCTGGCAAAGTCTGCGGATCAAGATTTTATAGCCGATGCCAGCGTTGTTGTGGCGGTTCTTGGAGACCCTAATGCTGCTCCATACTGGTTTTTGTTTGATCCAATGATTGCAACTGAACACATGGTTTTAGCTGCGACCGCCTTGAATTATGGGACTTGTTGGATCGGAACCCTCGCGGATCATGTTCCGGAGAATATAGACAGCGTTAAAGAAATCTTACAGATACCCAAGGATTTGTCAATTATCTGCCTTGTGACTATAGGAGTATCGAATGAAAGGCCTTCGGCTAGACCGAGGAAAAGTCTCCAAGATATATGCTTTGATGAAGTGTATGGAAGTAAAAGCTGGGCTGACAAACCGCAAGTAATGGTGTGATGAAATATTAAAGGTGATTATCATGAAAGCAATCATTTATAGGGGTACAAGAAACATAAAAGTCGAAGATCTACCTACACCTAAAGCATCAGACAAAGAAACACTTGTAAAGTTTAAAGCCGGAAGCATTTGCGGAACCGATCTGCACTTCTATAGAGGAGAATGGACTTGGATAAAAACTGGAAATATCATTGGTCATGATGCATGTGGTGTTAGAGTTGATAATGGCGAAAGAGTTGCCATGATACCGATTATTTACTGCGGTTCGTGCTATTTTTGTCTTCGAGGATTACAAACTTTATGTGAGAGTGGCAAAGTATTGGGGTTCCATGTTAACGGATTTTTCGCTGAATTTACAGCGTTACCAACTAAGAATTTGATTCCGATTCCAGAGGATGTGAGCGACGAAGAGGCGGCAATACTTGAACCAATTGCGCTTGCAATTCGTACACTTGATTGTCTGCAACCAAAGCTTATGGACTGGGTGACAATCATTGGACAAGGCCCAATAGGACTTTTAATGACGCAAGTAGCCAAACTTAAGGGCTGTCAAGTTATTGCCATAGATATGCAAGACTACAGGCTGAAACTTTCTCAAAGCTACGGCGCAGACATTTGTATAAACGCCGCTGAAGAAAACGTAGTACAAAGAATCAAAGAAATCACTAAAAGAGGGTCTGACATAGTAATTGAGGCTGCTGGTAAAAAGCAAGCAGTGAAACTGACACCGTCTCTGGTGCGAAAAGCTGGGAAAGTTGCGCTAATAGGCGAGTCAAAGGGTTATTTGAATCTGGAGAAGACGGATGAGGCACCATTCAGTACTTATTATATCTCCCTAATAGAATATCCACTGGCTTTGAACCTCATATCCAAAAAAATAGTGGATGTTAAAGGTTTAATAACCCACAGGTTCAAACTTGACGACTTTGAATTGGCAATAAGAACAGCAGACAACCCAGCTGAAAAACCAGTAAAAGTTGTCATCACGGCATAGAAAAAGGAAAAACACGTGAGTACCATTGGGTAAAGATATCACCGTAAATTTCAGTGGTTAGATTCTTGTTTTCCAAAGCACTCAGCAACTGGGTTAATAAAGCGCAGGTAGTATTGATGAAGTGCAAGTTTATTTCTCTTAAACCGTTTTACCATTTAACAAAATAAACTCGTATTGATGTCAGTTAAGATTGTTATGATTTGTATTTTTTAGGAAGTGGAAATTTCTTGCATTCTGTAATTGTGCTAAAGTGTTGACCAGGAGTAATATATGCCAACAATGGATTTCTAGATAGATTTCGGTTTACCAGCTCCGTTGCAGAGCCTTGCATAAGGACTGCTTTTTCGTTTCCAGAGGCTGCAACAACATTGCCTATGATTATTCCATATTCTGCGTGATCTCTAATTTCGATTAATTTGCATTCGAGGTGTATTAAGCACTCCGCGATTCTTGGCGGTTTGACTTTCATAGAGGGGATAGCGGTTAATCCAATACGGGAAATCTTGTCCATGTTTTCATCTTCGAAAATGGACGCTGTTAACCCTATTTTCTCAATGATCTCTTGTGAAGGATAATTTACCACAAATTCTTTTGCTGCTTTTACGTTATGGTATGTACGATGCTCTGGTGTGCACACAAACAAGAAGAGATTTCCTTCTCTTCCTATAGGAAGGCTTTGTGTCTTTGCGGCGACATCAGGTGTTCCTTTTGAACACACTGTCGTAACCAATGTTACTGGGGAAAGGCTGACGAATTGCGCTAAAACAGATTTTGACGGATCGAAAGAAACCTTATTAAACAACTTTCTTTACACCGAATTCTTTTATTGATTGAGGCGTATTAAAGAATTCTACCAACACCCGACTGTAGAAGCTTTATTCGATGACTATGAATTTACTGCTTAAAGCACATTTCTCTAAGGATGTCGGAGTTGGGGTCCCAGATTCCTAATAAAACCGTGTGACCGTTAGTAAGCATATCCCAAAGGTGGAAATTCTTTTAGACAACGTCTTATATTCCTAATGCTTTGGTATTAACTTATGATAAAGGAAGCTAATGGTAAAAGGAGAGACATTTCATGCCTTTAACTGAAGTTATGCTCAAAATGTCATACGACCACCCCTTCTGTGCTATATCACGAAAATTCCCATCTCTCAAAATATTCGTCTGGTGTAATGAAGAGCATGATATTATCGAAACGATTGCGGAAAAACAGGACGAGAATTCAGCCGCTATCAAAGAACTATCCAAAATTAGCGAGATAGTTGACAAGTTGTCTGATCAGCATAAGGTTCAGCTGATAACAAGGAAATGTCGCTGCAAATTAGAGAAATGGATGGGTAGTGGTATCGGATCTTTTAACCTTCTCTACCTTTCACCGATAGTTTATGAACAAGGCTGGGAATATTGTCGCATCATAGCGTTTCAACATGAAGATGTTAAGAGATTCCTGCGACAACTTGAAGAGAAAGGGTTTTTGACAGAGATTCTACGTAAGGTTCCTTTTGATGGGCTTCTTGCGAGTGCTATGACACTTACCGCTGACGCATTATTTTCAGACTTGACCGAAAAACAAATAGATGCTATACTGAGTGCTTTTAATTCAGGCTATTATAGGCTGCCTAGAAAAGCTAATGTAGGAACGATAGCAAGTAAAAGGAAGATGTCACGAACAACATTCAGAGAGCACTTGAAAAAAGGTGAAAACAAACTTATCATATCTTTGGTTCCCTATCTCCGACTGTTCAAACAAGCCTCTACAAAGAAAAGAGAGCATCTTGAAATGACGTGAAAATAGCTATTTATGTCACTGATTTTCCGAAGAGGATTCTCTTGCAGTAATCATGCTCGAACACTTACAAAGGTGATTCTACTGCCTAGACTCGTGTCTTCTTCTAATGTCTTTGGGATTATTTAGTTCCACAAAAATATGCGTCAAATGACAGCAGAAGCTATATTTGATGGCTATGGTTCTTGTTGTTCGAATCTTTAGAAGTGGACTCTGTGAAGAATCCAAAATTGCCTACTGAATTTCGAGACGGTTTAAAAGCTATAATTCCGTTGTTTTTAGGAGTGGCTTCTTTTGCGATTGCATACGGGCTTTTAGCAAGAAAGGCAGGTCTTTCTCTTTTAAGTCTCACTCTTATGTCTCTCCTAGTTTTTGCAGGCGCATCTCAGTTTGTGGCGATTTCGCTACTGATTTCTGGCTCTTCATTTCTATTAATTCTGTTCACCACGCTCGTAGTCAATTCAAGGTATTTTCTGATGGGAGCTTCTCTAGGACCATACACTCGAAAATGGGACACCAAATGGCAAGTCGTTTTATCTTTTCTTCTTAGCGACGAATCATACGCAATGACGATATCTCGCTTTACAAAAAACGTTCCAAACAAATATTATCAATTAGGCGTCAGCTTAGGTCTTTATGTTGAATGGTTTGTATTTACCGTCATCGGAGGTCTTATGGGGTCGTTCTTGGGTGACCCCCAGGCGTTTGGACTTGATTTTGCTCTTCCGGCTACTTTCATGGTTCTCCTTTTGCCTATGATAAGGAGTTGGCGACACGTAATAGTGTGCATCCTTACAGGGATTTTTTCCATTGCTGGTTTTCTGTTTTTACCTACTAGATGGTACATTCCTTTTGCTGCTGTTCTAGGAACAATTGTCGGAGGAATGCTTGAACTTTGGAAGCGGAAATAATCGAACTGATAATAGGGATGGCAGTTTTGACATTTTTCACACGCTTTGCTTCTGCGGTGATGTTCAAGAGAGTTAATATTTCTAAAAAATGGAATGCGTTGATGATCTACGTTCCAATAGCGGTCTTTACAACAATTATTGTCCCAGCCTTATTGTTGCCAAAAGAAAAACTGGATATTTCAATCAATAACGAATACTTGATCGCTGGACTAATCTCACTTTTGTTTGCATATAAGACCAAAAACCTAGTGGGAACCGTGATAATCGGAATATCTGTCATACTCCTCCTACGTTTTGCGTTCAGTCTTTAAAGAAAAAGATTATTGCAGAGAAAGGCACCGGCGATCACAAAAATGCAGGAAAACAATTTTGACTGTGTGATTCTTTTTTAGTCGAGAAACATGTACTGCTTTCCAGGTACACGCAGACAGAAAGAGAACTCTTCGAAACACGAAATTATTAGAGTTACTGTCAAAAGACGGCAGCAAGTTTTTTTATCCGTTTACATTGTACTCGCCTTGGAGACAAGGGTGAAAATGAGTCACGATGAATTGCTAGGACCATGTGGATTGAACTGTGGTTGGTGCCCTTTCTACATTAAAGGATCTCCGCAACTCAAATGTGGGGGTTGCTGGAGCCGTGAAAAATGCGGGATAAGAGATTGTGCAAAAAACAAAGGTCTAAAAATCTGCACCTATTGCCAAGAATTTCCATGCAAAAAACTTTACGAAATGTACGGAAAAATGAACGATTTCTTTGATGAAATGAAAAAGGCCTTTCCAAAGGGCATAAAACCCTAGTACTGAGAATACCATGAAAGATTCGATTCAGTGTTAGGAAGTGCGTAGAAGGAGAGAATTACCATAAATATAATCTTACATATCACAAAACATGAACAATGAGAACAAGCCAAACTGGCAGGAGTATATCGGGGTGACACGCTGGACTCTGAAGGTTTCATACATTGCTCAACTCCAAAACAAATAATCAGAATAGCAAATTATTTGTTTCGCGCTCAAAAAGGGTTAGTGCTCCTTTGCATTGACTCTGACAAGGTTCAAGCTGAGATCCGATATGAAGGCACTGAAGGAGGAGAGCTTTATCCTCACATTTACGGTCCTCTGAACATTGACTCTGTCATAGAAGTGCTGAAGTTTGAACCAGATGAAAATGGCATGTTTGAATTGCCAAGAAAAGCTACATTTTCTTTAGGATAATGTCTAAAATATGATAGAAAAAAACGCCGATACATTAGAATAAACGAACGCTTGCAGAAAGCAGTTTCATCGCCCAGAATCCCAGGAAAATTATTGTCCGAGAGCTAGAGTAGTCATCCAAGCATGCGCTGTTTTTTGTCGGTTTAGACTCGACCTAACATGACATAATTCATGCCGTCATTTGACGCTATAATCTCTATATGTCTTCTGTTAGTTGAAGTACATTGAGGATAAAAAGAATGTCGGAAGAAAAAAAACTTGCTGGTTACTGTGGAATGTATTGTAGCGCCTGCGCAATACATACGGGCGAGATAAAAGTAGCTGTCTCTAGATTTAAAGAACTCGTGGGTTTATATGAAATTGCGAGAGTGGCACCGCTTCTCGGTGGCATTGAGAACTTTCCGCAATTCTTGAGAACCTTAGACGATCTGAAGAGAGTGTTTGGAGAGTGCGTTGGATGCAAGGCGGGTGGAGGTTGGCACGATTGCCCGATGAGGAAATGTTGTTCAGGAAAGCGTCTGAAATCCTGTTACGAGTGCGAGAAGATGCCCTGCCAAGAATTGGTCAAATTCCAAAGGAAACATCTGCTGACTCCCGCTCCTCACTACAGAGGATAGCGTTCAGACATGATTGCTCCTTGTCGATTGCACAAGGGAGACACCATTGGAGTAGTTTCTCCATCTAGCCCAATTCTGGAGAAAGAGAGACCACAACTGATTGAAGGAATTGATTTCCTCAGAAGAATGGGTTTCAAGGTTGTGTTGAGCGAAAATGCTTTGAACGTTGATGACTACTCAGCTGGAACGCCTGAAGAAAGAGCCGAAGATATAAACTCGTTGTTTGGTAACAAAGAAATCAAGGCTGTTTTTTGCTCGACTGGTGGCTCAACAGCAAACTCTTGCATACCTCTCCTAGATTGGAAAGCACTCCAGCGAAATCCGAAAATATTCTTAGGAATGAGTGATGTTACGGTTCTGCTTAATGCCATTCATGTCAAGACGGCCATGGCAACGTTTCATGGAAACAATGTTCTGAAATATGGCACAAACCCTACACAGTATGACATGAAGGAACTTGTCCAGAGATTGATTGACGCCAAAATCGGAAAAATAAATAAAAACTCCAAACGAAAGACAGTCAGAAAAGGTGTTGCCGAAGGCAGACTGATAGGAGGAAGTCTAGGTTGCATTCTGAAACTGGCAGGGACTCGCTATTGTCCAGATTTCAAAGATTCCATTCTCTTCGTTGAGGCATATGAGATAACGCCACAAGAATGTGATTGCGCATTCAATCAGCTTAAGCAGATGGAAGTTTTTGAGAAAATCGAAGGTGCTGTTGTTGGGTATGTTTACAGCCTACAAGTTTCGGAAAAGAAACTAACACCAATGGAAGACATCCTGCTGAAGGTCACAAAAGAATACGACTTTCCAATTCTGAAAATGAACGATTTCGGGCATGAATGTCCGAACACAGTCTTGCCGATCGGCGTCAAGGCAAGACTTGACGCTGATAACAAAGAACTGGAAATCTTGGAGAAATGCGTAAAATAAAAAAGAGGTCAATAAATGGCTGACAAAAACCTCGTAGGCAGATGCGGTCTCTTCTGTGGAATCTGTTCAGTTTATCGCGCATATAAAGATTCAAGAGAATTTCAAGAAAAAATAGCGGAAAGATACGGTTGTCTTCTAGAAGAGGTCAGATGTGAAGGTTGTCAAACGTTAGATGTTATGGATGATCTCATGAAAAAGATTGAGGAAAGAATTGTAAGATCTTAAAATGCTTGAACTCGCGAAAGCTAAGATTTTGTTCTGAATGTACTAAGTACAATACTTGTCAAAGATTTGATGAATTTGCCAAAATGAATTCTTACTTTGGAATAGACGTGAAGAGAAATCTGCAGATGATCAAGGAAGGGAAAATTGAAGAATGGCTTTTGGAACAAGACAAAAAATGGCGGTATCCAAGTTGTGGTAACCCTGTCGCAGTCTCTTCAGATTTCAGGAATTGCCATTGGTGCAGAAATAAGCTTTCGTGGAGAAGGAATGCACACGATTCTAAATGATCGATTAACAAGTGAGAGGCATCTTGTTTGCACACGCCCTTAAGATACTTGAAGCCTCATTGAAAAAAATCGAAGCGTAATAGATTTTCCATCTTTAAATTTGCTTTCTCATGAGATGTTCATATCGGATTTTCGTCTTGCTGTTTTCTTGCGAAATTATGATGTTTTTCAGCCAATCTACATCATTACTCTTAGGATAGTCTACACGAAAATGTGCTCCTCTGCTTTCTTTTCTTGCCAGAGCCGAGTTTGCAACTAGCTTGGCAAGCAACAGCATCGAATTAGCTTCAATCGCCTCTTGCAGCTTATCTGGATTTTCTGCAAACATAAAAGAAGCCTTTTCTCCTATTTGCTTTAGTTCTTCTAATGCGCATTTGAGTCCTTCTTCGCTCCTTACGGGTCTGCAAAATTTCGAAACAACTGCGCTTACTTCTGCTTTGATCTGGAGCGGAGTAGTCTTTTTTGGCTTTGACTCATCACGAATCTCCTGAAAGTTTTCTACGCTTTCCTTGATCTGTTCTTTATTTGCTGCTATAAACTCAGTGCGTTTTGCGTGTTCTGCGGCTTGTCTTCCAGCTATTGCGCCGAACACCAATATTTCAGTTAGAGCATTTCCGCCCACTCTGTTCGCACCGTGAATTCCGCTTGTCACTTCACCTACAGCATAAAGAGCATCTACCGTTGTTTCACACTTTTCGTTGATTTTTACACCGCCCATTGTGTAATGAGCAAATGAGGCTATGTGAAGTCTTCTTGTTGACAGTATTTTACCGAGAGGAAGAACTAGGCGTTTCCGGTAATCATAATCAAGGGCGTCTATAATTTCTGTGGGTGATAACTGCGTCAAATCAAAGACGACGGAATCTTCGTGCTCTTCGTAAAGTTCTCGTTCGATTGAGACAGTGAGATTGTCTCTTAAGATTTTATTCTCTAACAATCCGTATTTACCAAGAAATCGCTCTCTTTTTTTGTTTATCAATGGTCCACCGGGAATAAGATTCTTGGTATCTTCAGTTAACCAATCGAGGATCGGCATTCTAGGCACTCCGTTATCTGTAAACATCGGCTGAAACTGAACAAACTCCAGGTCTTGCAATTCCGCTCCGGTTTCAAAAGCCAAGACAAGCCCATCTCCAGTTATTCTCGGCGGATTATCATTACGAACATACAATCTAGAATAACCACCTGTTGCCAGCACAGTCGATTTTGCGGATATGGTGATAATTTCTCCAACATCTTTTTTGAAGGCTAATGCGCCGACGCATCTGTCATTTTCAACAAGTAAATCGAAGACAAAGGTTTTCTCCAAAGCATTTACTCCCAAGTCCAAAGCACGTTTGCTTAAAGCTTTCGACAAACTGGCTCCCGCGGGAGGTCTATTTGCAATTATGCTGACTTTGCCTTTCTCAACCAACAATTTAATTCCGCGCTTTTCTGTTTCCTTCACAGCAGACCATGCGTCAGCCACAAGTGTTCTAACTAGAGCCGGATTGTTGAGAAATCGTCCAGCCTTCAAGGTTTCTTGAAAATGTTCCGTAATGCCTTTCTCGTCCTGCGAAGCTCTAAAGATCCCTCCTGCGATTGCAGTGCAATTGGCAAAGCCTAACTTACCTTTTGAAACTAGTAGCACATTCACTTCTTGCCTTCTAGCTTCAATTGCTGCTCTTGAACCTGCCCCACCAGACCCTATAATAAGCACATCAGTTGAAAGCTGTTTCATTTCTTCTTCACATCTTTAGTGATCTTTTCTAATATTGCGCTGCTACGCTAGTTTTTGTAGTTTTCTGAGGCTGTCCAGCATGGCTTTCGCTTCTTCCCAAGAGACGGTTCGAAAGCCCTTCCAGAGTCTTTCTAGTTTTTCGCATGGGTACTTATTACAATAGGCGCAGTTTTCTATGCCTCTTTCAAGCCCGCATTTTCTCACTTTGCAGGCTGAACAAAACTTGTACAGCCTTTTTCCAATTTGGCATCCGTCGCAATCAATGTCTCCCGGCTCCAGACGCTCTGTTTCTGTTGACCAAGCTCTGATGACTCTTTCTCTTATCTTACCATCATTTTTCTGTGTTGCAACATATGCAAGACAATCATTGCAAACGAGTCCACACATAGCAATTATCTTGCCCATTTTTTCACCTATCTGTTTTCCCAAATTACTGCAACTCAAAAGAAACACTTGTGGATTATACCGTCAAATGACTGATTGCCTTACCGCTTGTGAAGTATTCACAGGAATTCTTGCGACAGCTTGTCATGTTGTTTGGGGCTGAAAAGGAACGATTCCCTTCTGCCCTGTATCCTTCGATTTTTCAGATTTGACGTTTCTCTCTTCCATATTTACAAGCTTTTTGACATTCCATACACATAAGATGAGAATTCATCAGTTCATAATATTCATAAATCTTTCTCTGGCAAAGGGTTCAGAGATATTATCTTCTATTTCAGTAAAGTTAGTATCATCAGCCCAGTGGAGGTTCTGCATCAAATCCGCATCTGCCATTTCAAAAGCATGAACATAACTATCCATAATTGCAAGAATTTTGCGACTCTCTTCTTTAACATTTACTTTCAAGTTCGCGCCCTCAGAAAAAAAGTCGATGCTTTTGAAATTAAGGATTTTCGGTTTTTATTGCTGAGGTCTGCCTGCGCCTTCCTGATGGTAGGCTTCAGACACAACCGCCTCTATGTTATCCAAGTTCAAACTGCGCAAAATGGAGCAAGAACTTTCATTCTTCTCCATACTAGACTGTTGTTCAATCGAAAACAAATTGATAAAGCAAGGAAATGTCAATCAAAATAATTTAGCAACGGGCTGGCGCGCTCAACCGGCCTAAGAATGTCGAATGAGGACATATTTCGGTTTAGGAGCGTTTCGTGAAAAATGCCGGGAAAAAACTAGCCGCATAAGCATTGGAAAAGTCAAGATCACGGAATCCTTTTAGGCTGCACTTTTCGAAGGTTACGATTAATGCAATATAAATACTTGTAGCTCATTAGACAATTTTCTTGCGCCTCATTGTTCATATTTCTAAAACATCATTCGCTGTCGCATCAACAGTTTCTCTTTGGGCAATACAGAGATTCAAGAGGTTTATCGCAATCAGTTCGCCATGAAGCTATAGTGCCACTATTAAGGCGCGCGCGCTACAATTTGCGACGCCCCTAATCAGACTGATGTTCGCTCCAGTTGTCTCCTAGAATTTAGTTCCACCATGGTTTTCAAATTCCAAAATCACTCCCGGCTCGTGCTCGATATCATCACTTTAGTATTATCACTTTAACTCAACTCTCTCTACGGTTTCAGAATGTTGTTTCACCGTTACCCTTTAAATCTCCAAAACTCAAAACAGGAACCTAGGCTTGACAACACTTGTTTTCACCATGCGAAACAGAACGGTTCTACTCAGACGGTTCCCTCGACGTGCCCAATCTCTGGCATCAGAGCAGAAAAAACTCCAGCGCGACCGCCACTTTTCTACTGCAGGACAGGACCTAGGCTATGAACATTTACACCCAAACATATTTGGATCATATACAAGACCCGAGGGGCCTACTATGAGCACACAAAAAGAGAAGAAACCCATGAATGTTGACACACTAATTGAAGTAGAATGGGACATCATCCGAGACTTAAAAAAGATGCTAACGGACCCTCAGCTATCCGCTGCCGAGAAGATACGCGCAGCCAACGCTCTGGCTTACCACGCAAGCGTTCTAAACAAACTCCTCGCCCAGAAGGGTGAAGACTCCAAATTCAATGATGCAACTCTGGGCGACTTCATCAAGGGTGCTGAGCCGAGAGTT
>Ga0224501_10000695_pt1 | contig 26092 bp, 21 predicted proteins | sample SF_Oct11_sed_USG_4_FD_169105 | JGI IMG/M metagenome (GOLD analysis project Ga0224501, IMG submission 169105) | Sediment microbial communities from San Francisco Bay, California, United States - SF_Oct11_sed_USGS_8_1 | ecosystem: Environmental > Aquatic > Marine > Sediment | place: USA... | reverse complement strand
GAATCGAATAGGCTGTCTTTCGTCCGTCTTATTAGTCTGGTGGTCTATGGTTGAGATGAAAAGGTGGATTGTGGGTCCTGAGGGCAGCAATGTAGGTCTGTGGCTTAACGCTAAATGACAAAAGTATGTACACGTACATGCATGTTTTTAACGCTTCAATATAGACTTATGTGTTGATCTTTAGATTTGTGTGATTGACAATCAGCAGGTACAGAAAGTAAAATATGACGTGTTGGTGTACTTAAGGACTTCGCAGGGGTAGAAATAATGAACGCATCAGTTGCAGAATGCTTTCTCTCCTGTCACATCAAATTGGATTGAACTAGCCTTTTGAATCTCATTAAGCAATTTCTATTTTCTAACCATAGTACGGCTGCTATAACTAACTGGCGTTTCAATTGAATGCTATTGGTTCATTCTATTTGCTAACAATCCATAAACTATGCTGAAAATAATATTGGAGTGATGCCAGGAGATTTCTGATTGGACGTTGTTTGATAAGGCATACTATGGCACGAGAGAGAACTGAATAAGTCAGCACACTGTTTAATCTCCGACGAGTCACCTGGTCAAACACTAGGCTTGACAACACCCTTCATTTCAATTATGCGTCAGGGCATTTTGCGGATTTAGCATTTTTGTCAGCGAACTGAGAAGATATGCGTGTTTATCAGGTAAGCGGATTAAACGTAACTGTTTTAAGCTTGTGGACCTTAACTTAGGTATGTACTCTGGGAGCAAGTGCTGCGACACTCAAACATTGGCTTCTAAGTTATCGCAGTGGGGCAGGCCACTCCTGCCAGATATAGGTCATTTAGTAACAGAAATTGTCGACTGATCAAAACTCTTCTAGTACTGAGAGGCTGTGTGGTATCCGCTGTATGACCATTCGTTTCGGGGCGTTTTCATTTCCCATGCCACAGTGGCAAGTATAAATACTATTATCACTTATCGGGAAAATTCCACAATATTTTTAATAGGCAATCAGTTTGTTGAACTCTTGTTTTAAGAGTCTTTGTGTGAATTGTGGGCTATTTTCAAAAGTAAATCATCCCTGAACCTAGTTGGGTCGTTGCCAAGGTCTTTTATTGTTCGCTGAACCTATCCAATACTTGAGAGCGCTACTAAAACAGCCAATTTATCTTGTTGATGTACTACATAAAAACGTACCAATGACCTGCTTAACAGGTATATTTTGTATTATGTGCCTTGTCAAGATACTTATTAGTGGTCATGCAAAGCCCCTAGCGGTCCAGCAAAATAGTGTTGTAAAATGAATATAAATAATACTGAAATATGTGGTATTACACTTTCAGTATTACACAGTATGACTGTAGTCAATTATTTTATATTGAAATCCGCTGCGACATTAATTTGCTAAACATCACTCCAGTGGAGTGCAGGGATGTTGCCTAGTCATGGGAACTCTAACAGTTTCTGTCTTCCGGCTAACATTATGTCAGTCTTTAGAAACTTGCTGGCTCGCTTTTCATTATCAGGTGTTTACCTACTATTTTCATTCGTGTTTTTGAACTAAATCTGCGCACACACCAGTTTGGACACGATGCCTTTTGTTGTTATTACCTTTCTATAAATTCAATCAACCCCGACCTCCCGCGTGATTTATACAGAAAGACACAGCAAGTCAGGTGCTATGTCATGGGCTAATGTACCAAAATCACCTGCTCTACGATGTCAACAAATTAGCGCAATAATGTTTGTCTTGTTCACCTATATAAGATATCTTGGTTCAGAATGCTTTTTGGTCCTCCTCCCCAATGTGTTGGATAAAACATTTTTAATGGGGGCATTGGTGTGGATTTACCGAATCAAGCCTAAAGGTTATTTGAGAGGTTAAAATTATTTACTCCATAAAGACAAATATGCTGACATAGATTTTCATTTTATTTGATTGTTAATTTTACTAATAGTGTTGTGTATACTCGCCATAAGCCACACCTAATACTTTGCCAGACTGTTTATTTTGCACAATATTGCTTTCCCCTGTCGTTGGTATAAAAGTCGTCAGAAGTTAAAACAACTACCCTGGATGTAGGTACACACGAGATAAGGTTTCTCTTCGCCAGCAGAGATGATGAAAACAACCTGTGCCTAGTACGGTCGACTTGTAAAACCAGTTCAGAGAAAAATTTTGAACCTCAAATTGTTTAATAAACTCACCGAGCTCTGCGTTGCAATGGACACATAGAATCGCATAAAAACAAACAATAGATGTACCGGAATGACATTGTCAACATTCGAAGAAAAATTATGCATTCGCCTGGAGCTTAATCCATGACTTGAATAATTACTTATTTTTAGATGCATTAAGCACTCATCTCGGTTCATTTTGATACAGGAATTAGTCATGAAATATGAAGCTAAACAGAATGCCCGGAGATGAATGAATAATGTATACCCCTAGCGTCCGTTCGACGCGATATGCAAACTGTGATGCCATATGCTATCTTGATCTCATCCGAGTCAGTGTCACATTTGTTGATAGGTGATGGCGCATGACAAAATTTAAATGTGCTGATTGGGTATGAGCATCAGTCTTGTTTGCTTTTTCACAGATGACGGCCGAAAAGCACCGCGATATGCAGATGTACCGCAATCAGGCTTGTATCACCGAAGTTCGACTCAAGGCTCGAGCACGAGAACGGGAGTTCCTAGACAGGGTTCAGAAATCTTATGAGGACATTCAGGTTAGGGTTGAGATGGTTTAAAAGCGCTCGATAGCGGTATTCTCCCCACTTTGGCGTGCACAGCTCTTATTGTTGTGCATGAGGCTGTGAGACTAATGCTTGTGAGGTTGGAAGAGCAATATTCCTCTTGTATTGTGTAAATCTAACGAAATCCACTCAGTCTGTAGGGTACGCATCAGTATCTTAGTTGTAGGGAAATCATTGGCCCGTGCAGTTTTATGGTGCGTAATCTCTTTTGATATCAATGCCAAGGTCATTGTAACTCTATAGACACAGAAGCTAGCTTCTTAGGGTTTTAATAGAAGTGAAAATATTTTGGTGTCAAGGTAGCTCTAACAAAAGCGCCACGTGATACTGCTAGCTGTCATCCAACAAACCGACACAGATCGCTCTATGGGTTTTAGGAAGGTGACATTCTGCAACGTGATGTTCTATACACGGAGACCAAATCTATAAAGACAGACTCTACCAATGACAACGCATCTGCCTCACAGACTGACACGAGTCTCCAGTCTCCAGGTAATAAGCGGATTGCAGACCTGCAGCATGGGACCGTTCTATACAGCATTGCATTGTGTGAAAGTTTTAAGGCCATTATTTTGCTCTTGGGCTAATGGGTAGTTTGTTTTAGTTCCATCAGGCAAATTGGTTCTGGATTCTGCAAGAACTCTGAAGATTTACTAAGTTGTCATGGAGCAATGCAAACATATTGATTAGTTTGATACAGTTTCTAACATGTCCAGACCAGAATTGGCCAGGTTCCAAAGATCATTGACCAGCGGGTCACAATAAGGTTCAATTTGCAGACCAGAGTAGTCTTTTTTGAAGGCAAATCTACGAGTTTCAAATCGCCGGTTTTTTGTACTCATCATCATCATCACCTGATGATGATCAGTACAGGAAACCGGCAATTTGAAACTCGTAGATTCTACTAATCAGCTGTGTTTTGATTATTTGATCAAAACTCTGTTGCTCATTCAAGATACTATTCAAACAACAAACTCAGAAGTTGATCCACTTCTCAGCACTTAATTTTAGATTGATGTTACTTATATACGTGAGACTAGTGAAAACATAATGTGTCAGAAATTTTGTTGATACAACTTGTCACATGTGCAATTGAGACTGCAATAATATCATGGCGGCCCTGGTGTTGCATCAAGGCATATATTTTTCATGCAGGTTCTGCAGAGTTACCTTCCGAAAGTGTTACCCTGCCCGTAAGTCCGAGCATATCAAGGAAAGGTTCAACATCAGATAGTGAAAATGACCATCAGCCGCTGATTAAGCTAGTAAGGGCTCCAAGAATCCATCGACGCAGACGAACAGACTCCGGCGGCTCCACTGGCAGTGAGGCGTCTGTGATCCGACCAGAAGGCGGAGCTCGTCCCGAATCAGAGGCAGCGTTGACCCGAACCGGCAGCGAAAGATCATTGAGACACGCGTTACATCGCCGCTCTATTGAGCAGGCGGTGATGAATTCCAGCACCTCATTGCGGCGTACTGGCTCTGAGAGAGCACTGAAAAGAACTGGGTCTGAAAAAGCGTTACGGAGAACGGGTTCCGGCGATATACCTGCTGGTAAGGGGTCTATACAGCTACTCCAAGACTGCATGGAGTTTATAGTTTATGTGCATGTAATATAGATCTTTACTAGGCACTCACCTTGAGGCTCCTTGGAGTGTGTGTGTGCGTGTGTGATTTACAGTGCGCTTGGAGGAATGGTTATTGGGTTATTCGGTAGCCCAATTCTTCTTTTTCAGCGATACCATCAGAATCTAATCCGCGAATGACCCACAAGCGAAGCGGCTCTGGGGATACGGCCACACTAAACATTCCAAAGGACCGCGCGATAAATAAGTTAACTAGAAGCTATGACATGTCAATTCGAAGTCTTATGTCTGAGGAATTCAACCAAAAAGTAAAATCCGAACCACAACCTAGAGAACCACAGCAGTATGGCAGTTCGGACAGCCTGTATAAATGCCTATCATCGTCTCCAGCTGCCAAAGAGCCGGTGATTATACTCAGTCGACCAAGTCAGTCAATCAAGAAGTCACCACCAAAACAGGATGTCGGGCCACCTCAACCTATCAAGGCCATTCATTGCCTGCCACCCAGCAGGGAAAACACATTCGAGTCCACCCTTCCTCGACCATTGTTTCCTGATCTCTCAGAAAATCTGCCATCAGAGAAGGTCGTTGTTGCTGACTCCTTAGACGTAGTCAGCATCGGGTCGGAGGAGACTGACAAAGAAACTGGCGATGTTCCAGGTACTATTTTGCTCCGGGTAAAATGTGACTAGGACTTAATTTCTCAGCTTAGCGGTGTAGTTAGCACTAAATCTGAATGCATAATACAACCAATAGCTGACAAGCCGCACCCCATTTAAGTGTAAAACGTTTGCTTGCCGTTGTCTGCGTCTTGCAAAATACCCACAGAGTGTTTGCTAGATAGTGAATTGATTTAAGTCTAGCAGTGTAACATTGACATGTAGGCTTTCCCGCTCAGACTGTGTATTATCGTAGCAGGGGTGTCAAGTATGCCAGAAGAAAGTCCGGTGACCGGCGCAAAGAGTCAGCAAACAGAAACAGAGCTTAGGGCCGAACAGAAGCCTGATGAATCGGCGAGACCAGCGCTTACCAAACCTCTGCTAGTAAAGGTTCCTACTATCCCAGCAACCAACTCACCAATCAGTCCAGGTGTGCACATAGAGGTGTTGAGTGGAGCCATTATTAGGCCAATGTGCGGAAGTGAGAACTCTATAATCCTCACTGGCTATTGATATCACGTCCAAACGCAACTATCTACCGTGGATAGGCGATAAGTAAACATGATTTTCTGTATACCGTATATCCAATCTTAAGACATTTTAGTTTTATGTAAATTATCTCTTTTTGCTCTATTGTAGGGCACATGCATTTACCAAACCCATATTCGGCCGGTGATCACTTGACTCAGGACTGGCTTCTTGAGAAGATCTCAGAGCTACACAGTGCTGGCGAGGTTAACGTGGGAGATTGGCTGCAAAACGCCCCGGACAGGTAGATACAAGTTTGTTATAAATTGTATAAATATGTAAGCGTTCACTGCAGAAAAACCGGAACAGGGTTTGAGACCTGGGGCTACTTTTCAAGATGAAATTACCCCCTGATGTTGAGTCTGTTTTGTGATTGCCCTCACTGATCTCAACTTGGTGATTACCCGCGTTTACTAAAGATTTCTTTGTATGTTGTGAAACAAAATTGATCAATTTAATTCTCCTTGAATTACTTGAATGCCAATATTTTGGATTTATACCAAGCCGATGACCGACGCGTCAACAACGGCATGACTGGACGCGAACAGACCAGCTAGACTATTATGTCACACTGTGAGTTTACATTCTGTGTTCGTAAATCTCTCGCAGTCTACGTTTAACTACATTACATCATGATAAAGCAAGCCATCGAAGGCAAGACGAATGAATCAGTTCTTTTTGTATTCCAATCGAATGTTTGCTGCTTGAATTGTATCGAAGCAGCCGCATTATATTGTTTACACATGATACACCCCAACTACTGATCTGGCACACCTAGTTGAATCCGTGGAATGCGTTTGCATTCCGACTCTCAATACGTTTCACTAAATGCTGACGGGCGGTTTCATCAGGGTCTTTTCTCCCATTCAGCCACAGAGCTGACTGACCAATGACCGCCTGCCGTCCACTGTTCTCCCTTGATTTACATTGTAGTTGTCTTACATGAACACCGCTCTTGTGATTGATTTAAATATTTGATGTTGCGCTTGTTCGTATTACATGCCATTTCGTGAAGCCAACCATTTGAGTAGCCATCTCCTATTTCGCTTTGGTGGTTTGCTTGCTGGTAGAAGGCTCCGTGTGATTTAGTTGAAGTTAAGATCATTTTGTTGTACACGGATGGCATGGCCCATGGTTTGTCCCATAGAGTTGGTACTCTCCGAGTTGGTACTCCTTTATTAACCTTCGTGAATCAAATCCGACGAGGGAGAAAGCACAAAGTGATGCACAAACTTGAAATTGAACCCGGGTCACCTGAACCAAAGTCGAATGTGCTACCCACTAACTAAGCCACCGCTTCTCCCTTTTATCAATATAATAAGATTGGATAATAATTACTTTTCGGTAGTCGGTATAACTATATAATTTTGATTAGTCAGCAAGGCCACGTGGTGTATCGTGCACCATGGTAACTCTGGATGCCTGTCTAATGACTGCTCAGTGGATTACATATTACTTACTATTGGATCAGCTGCGGTTGATTAGAGCATTATACAAACTCTCAAACTAAGACAATGGTTTGTAGTACTGCACTACATTAAGTACGTTTAAGACGTAGATTGAGCCGACATTCACATTGTACAATGAAGGCTTTAGGGTGTTGCTACGTAGCCACAATTGTTTATGAGCAAATCAAGTCTTGATCAGAAGTTAGACTTGCCACGGACGCGCAATTTAATAATATAATACTGTAGAACTTCTAGGAAAAATGTGATTGCTAATAATGGAGTGATAGCTGATAAAGAAAATATATATGTTAATCATTCTTCTACCAAAGTAAATAAAATTCACCCTTGCAGAGTATCACTATAAGGTCCCTATTGATGCTGTTCGTGCTGGTTAGATTGGTCCACCTCAGCTTGTTGATTGTTAGAATGATAATCTGATAACACAGAGACCCTTGACCAGGGATTAGTTTGTATAAGGGTTTAACAGGAGCTTGATGCGTCCATGGCTGGCGGGTGCCATGTCATTGTTGATCAAGTGAGGTTGTGTAAACCGATTTTAAATGGAAGACAGTCATGCGATCCTACCATCAGCTAATTCAGCCCCAGGAGTGTATGTTTGTTTGATTGTAATTGCGCCATAGAAAACAAGCCATTTAATATATGCTGACTTAGTGATTTAGGCGGCTTTGGTCCCAGGGACAAACCTCTCTTATTCAAACCTTACCTTTTTGTGTCGCTATATATTTTGTGTAGCTTTATTATGCGCTGACATTGCACCTCAGTTGATATAATTGTAGCGTCAAGCAAAAGCTATCAGAAATCCTTCAGCACCCGTCGCAGCGCCAGGACGTGAACGTGTCGCAGTCTATGGATGATACTCTTCGCAGCACATCACCTATCCAAGACGAGGAAAGAGAGCTTAATACCCCATTACCACCGGAAAAGCCAACTACCCAGCCAGAAATGAGTCCGACTCAAATACTAGTCAGGCGTAATTCCTATACGCTGGAACAGCCATCCGTAGCCCTGCTAGTAGCTGAGCGTGTAAGTCGCACCCGTCTCGTATTCCCATGATGAAACCCTGATGCATGCTTTGTGTCAGCTTGTCGTTAATTAACAGCGAGCTTAACATGGCTTCTAAAAATTTCGTTTAGTCATCATATAAAATATTAAAATGTAATCGTATTATATATCTCTAAGCGATATCTTGGGGTCAACAAACAATAGCAGTAAATAGCTGATTAAAATGTGAGGTCACGCGTAGGGGAAATCAGACCAGAGTTTTGTTTGTTAATGACGCCGTTCAAGCTGGCCACTTCATACCTTGTCAGCTTCTGGTTCAAACAATCAAAATGACCATAAGGCTCATATTCATGCTCTTGTCTTTTTTGTCTAGGCTAACAGATTACGATCCCAGCAAACCTCGCCCAATTCAGCTGCTACTGAGAATTTCCCGTGTCCTGAAAAGTCCAACAGTCTTCCACTGGTACGTAATAAGGCAGAGTCCACTCCTTCACCAAATGTTCGGCCGCACACAGCTCTACCCACCACCGGCACCACAAACCAAGACCAGCAAGGTACGCTCAACTCATCTCTTGATCTCCTGTCTGTACTACCGGGGTCATTGGCGCAGACCCTTTACTCCGACGAATCATTCGAGTGTGGCATAGATCTTAATGCCGAATGCCGTTCCTGTTGTCATCACTCTTCCTTCCTCCAAGGTTGGGCTGGTGCTGTGTTATACTGACTTTCATCCTCAGTGATGGGAGTAATCAGCCATCCCTGATAAAGAGTATAATGGTCAGATGGTCGATCACATGTATTCAGTGAATACCCATATCATTCCATAGACATAGAATGTCATATTAATTACCTAGTCCCTTTCTTACCATTCAGGCTACTATTGATAACAGAGATTCCATCTTGATGTGTCTTCTGCTCTCAGAATTTTGTTGATTGGCAATACACTCGACTGTAAGATGCTCAGGCGATGCCTTTTCTATATCCTAAATTTAGGAGTTATTTAGCAGTACAGTCCATTTGCACAAGAGTTTCCATTAGTTTTAATTTAATATTACATATTATATTCTATTTCCTTCTTGTGCGTTCATACAAACCCAGTTTAGTCAGATGTTGACCATCGGTTTCAAACAACGCTAATTACTAACCTTTACATCTATAGGTCTAGCTCCCTACATAGATTGTATATGTGTGGAGAAGACCTCATGCTCACAGCTTTACTTTTTTTACAATCAGGGCTCGAGCTAGGGTGTTAGTACCATGCAAACTGAGTGATGACTCAACTTCATTTCCAGGTGGCCCGGCTGCCAATGAACGAAAAAAGGCAGCTGCCAGCAAATCCTATATCGTCAACAACCCATCACCAGCACTGCTCGACTCACTCAATGAATCCCAAAAATCCATAATCGAGACATCCGGAAAGCGTCGCAACTCAAATGGATCATCTAATAAAGAGAAGCCGTCCGATGTTCCAAAAACAGACACGCCCACTCGTCTGGTCCAGCCAACTCCGACCGTGTCGCCATGTAATAAAAAAAGCCCCGCCAATGATGGAAAGAAAACTAGCTCGGTGAGACGATCAAACAGTCTCGGAAGGACGACCTTCAGCACAAAGAGTGACTCAGCCAACAGTAGTGGTCAGACCAATCATAAAACAGGTTCGTACTCTCTCAGACCTCATGGTGTATAGACACAAAGGGGTCCTTCACTGCAGCATACATGTATTTGTGTTAAGATCAAGCCTATGTTTTAATTCCGTGATGAGCCTAAAATGATGTATTTGTACTGATACCAGCCATGCCAGCATCGCCTATCGCAAGCAATTACCCCCTCAACGAATAGTGGGCACCATTGGCAGTGTATGGCAAACACCGCACGCGTGGCCTTTGCTTGAGCCTGCGGGCTTTAACCAATTGGTTCTAGTCCTTGACCTCTAACTCAGACTGTTGTTACCACCGGCTGTCAGTAGCAACGGTGCTGCGTTCCTACAGCTATCAATGACCTCTAGCGGAGAAGGCCGCTGGCTGAATTTGCAAATTCAGCGCTCGCGAAGAATTTTTTACACGAACATCGCAACAACCGCTGACTGGCTCACACCGGTGTTGGACCTAGTCCGAGCAAGCAGGTACTAACAGCACACCAACTTAATGCCGCGATGCGTTGGGATTTATCCGGGCACGTGCCGCCCAAATGTAGCGCAATCCGCTTTCCTAGCCACTCCGTACATCGGACATTGGGGCACGCGCCGCTGTAGCCAGGTACGTTTTGCGAAAGGCTTAGCATTGTTCTGAGCTCCGGAATATAGGGCAAAGTCAACAGGGTTACCGTTTATTAAGGCGGTGAGTGCAAGCTCTTTAACAGGAGTTTCCCCGAGCGTAGTAATAAGGGTCTAGTCTCATAAGGCTTAATTTCCCTTACATACTGCTCAGGGATGTCATAATATCCCCTATCTGGATAGGGGCTATGACCTCGGATGAACCGCACGCTGGGTTGAGTCATATGGGTAGCCACGGGACTACCCTCCCTAGGTTCTCCATAGACTAACCTTTCCTGACTCTTCCAGCTTCTCTCTCTAAGGCTTCGTACTCTCTGCGGGCTATTTCTTCCATAAGACACCCCCCTTCTCTCCTATAAGATAAGGCATATTCCCCTCCCTTCTGTAAGGCACTATAGCCCCCTCCCTTCCGGGGCTATTCCCTCTCGACCTAGGCGGTCTCTCGCGACTATATTCGCGTCCACGATAGTCTCTGTTAAGGCTTCCATCTCTACCTCGGCTGCTCTCCCAGGGTCGGTAATGTCGGCCGCGGGAAAGGCTACGATCTCAGGACCGATTCCGCGGGAGGCTACCCGGTCTACGTCGGGAAAGACTACTATCCCGACCTCTGGAATACCCCTCATATTCCCTGGAAAGACTATGTTCACCACAGTCCCTTGCTAGGTGTCCTCTATCTCTGCACTTATAACATTGCATGGTAGGACACTGGGAGGCTACATGGTCAGGCTGGTTGCAGCTAAAGCACTTACGCGATTCATAATCCATCCGCTTGACCTCTGCTATCTCCTCCTTGATCGTAGCAGACAAAGGCTGTTCTAGTAGCGCGCTGCTTTTCTCCGCTACTCCCCGGCTTAGCACCGTCGCTTCCAGGCTTTTCCAGTCAAAGTCTCTCTTGCCTAGCAAATCTTTCTTAAGGCATAAATCTTTCAGGCTATTAGTAGCAATGACCGCACTCATTTCCTCCCGAGCGGTGTTCGAGGCTGTAACAGTCTGCTCGGTATAGTCGGGCTTAGCTTTAAAGTAAGGCAACTCACGGGAAAGTTCTTCAATTCTCCGGAGATAGCTACGATTATGTTCCCCGGGTAGTTGGGAAACACTCACAAAAGTCTTTGTTTTGACATTGGAAGTCTCTTCATGTGCCAAGAAGTCATTCAAGGCCCCGACCAACTGATCATATTTCAGTGGCGATTCACTGGAAGTCAGGTTATCGTACCCCTTCGGTCACAAGGGTCGGATCCCTTCTCTGCCTATTGCATCCAGAAGGATAAGACTCTTTTTCCAATCGGGCATAGGGCCTGTTTCAGAAATCTCAAGGCATTGGAGTTCCATCGCAATGGAAAACTCCGTCCAGAAGTCGTCCCAACTCCCCGAGACATTCTGGGGGTTTATGTGAAGGCTTGGGAATTTGTTACCCTTCCACATTCTTCCTCTTTCCTCTTCCTTTAATTTGTCTCGCACTCGCTTTCTCTCTCTCCTCTCTCTCCCTCTCTCTTCTCTCTCCGGTTGTCCCTATCACTCACTCTTCTCTCTCACTCACCCCCGGTAACCCCTCCTCACCCTAGTTCTCTCCTACTCAACTCTCAAGTCGCACTTCGACTTACCCCTTCGTTCCTCTCACTCTCCTCTTCACTCTCTCAGGGTACGACTGCTCAAACTTATTGTCCAAAAAAAACTCTTAAGATAAAATAAATGTTTAAAGCAGTGCTCTCGGTGTTCGCCGCGCCACTAACTTGCCGAGTACGCCATGTAAAAAACGCACTTACCGGCTCGAGCTTCGGTATTGAAGTGCCCGGTCTCTGTCCTCTACCGGGTGTGGCCCCGCGTCCGGCCGTGGCCCCGCCTCCAGTCTCGCGGGATCTCACAAGTTGTGCCATTCGGCCCTGGACCAGTTGATCCGAGTTCAATTCAAAGTTTGTGGGTCATTTTGTGCTTTCTCCATTGTCGGATTCAAATCACGTTAAATAATATATAAATAACTCAATGGGGCAAACCACGGACCATCCTGAAAACCACCCAGTGGCCATCCATGTACCCAAGATGATTTTATATATGCGCATCGGTTAAAGTGCTCGGTTTTCTTCAGAGTCTCGAGAAAGTGTTGGCAGGCGACTGGCTCAGCGAAAATTAGACTACACATCAGCCGATAAGCAGTCACCCATCCAATCTCGATCTCAGGTACAGAAGTATCTACAGCAGTATGGTATTACGAACAATACAAAGCAGGCATGGGGAGCAAAAACTACACCAGACAGCTCACCAGGTAAATGATCTTTATAGCCCAAAGTCCCATTTGTGTACATAGATAAACCGGGAAAAAAGTCAATCATAACTTTATGTTCTAGACAAAGAAAGCAGCAAAGAAAACAGCCCGCAGCCTTATACATGCAAAGTACCTGCTGAGAGAATTGTGTCGGACAATCAATCAACAAAAGAAATGGAGGTGTGTTAGTGACCAAAAAGGCCTATGCGACTAAAATTATTTGTAGTCATCTATATCTATGATTCGTATAGACCGATCCATGTCTTAATTGGTCCGACCCATCCTCTGTGCAGCTGGGAAGCTCCTGCTTAGGGAGACTGGAAGCCACCAAATAATAACCTTCACTCCATTCCTGCAAGCTTAGAATTTGGTACGATTAAACCTTGGGCTGAGAGCATGTAACAATTTATTTACCTGGAAAGCAAAGCTATGGCTGTTGTTTTTATCAGTACATGCATATATATGCCTGATTCTGGTTGATTTCTAGGCCAAAGAAGATATGCTCACTCAGGTTCGCCGTGAGCTATCTCTTCTGAAAGCCAAGCATGCCAGTAAGCTATCGCCTCGAGATACAAATGAACGTCCCGGCAGCGCCGAGCCAGCCACCACCAAACACACACCCGATTTCCATGACAGACCCAGCACCGCGATGGCCCGGATGTCGCCGCACACTCATAAACAGCACAATACGACTAACTGGCAGTACCATCACGCGGTTTTCGGTACCACCGAGAAAAATCTCGCCTTGCTCAGAGAAGGACTGCAATCGTCTCCAAATGCTAAAGCAGGTACGACTTACTCTTGCTGATTTGCTATTCAACTGTTGTCAAAATAAAACATGACCCCCCAAATCAAGCACGATGACCGTGCAGTCATGAAATAAATTCCTATTCACATGGTTTGAATATTCGGACTTGTAGCTAGCCGCAGTTTGTGTACAACCGGGGGTTTCCATCCTGGAAAAAGACAATGGTGGCTACAGGGTGGACATCAAACTTTACCTCATTCCAGAGCTCTAACAAAGCCTTCATGTTAACCAGGAAGCAAACTCTACGACCTCACACAGGAAATAATGACATGGAGGGGGGTAGAAGGGAAAGGAATTCAAGTGAATAATGATTAACTTTGCACTCTTTCTTCACTGTTTTTTTTTATTCCAGTCGTGTTTGGTGCCAGTCATGTGAAGTCTTTTCTGGAGAAGGAAGCAACGCCCATTCCGGTCAGCCTTGGCCAGCCGCTCGCAGTTAACGATAGCATATCTAGCGAATATAGGTAATTGTTATATGATAATTATCTCTGATGCTACGCTGTCACAGTTATAATAATGGCAGGTTGCTACGGTTGCTGACTGCCGCACTTGAGCTTATAACAGCCAGAATTGTTATCCTTGGGGCTATATCTATTACAGGGCTTTAATCCCTACAATGATGTAGTTCCTGTGGTACTGTATATACCTCACGGCTATAGTTACCATGCTGTTATAGCTACTGTGGTTAGCATATTACTGTGTATGCTTCTTAACGGAGTTGCCTTTACTTTCAGTCTATATGGAGGCATCCACTCAGCCACTCATCCAAGGCCCTCAACGGCACAATCAGTCAGTTCGGGTCAAGTCATTCATCACAATGCCAGTGCTCCGAGTAGTCTGGAAATCAAAGGCAGGGATAGATTGGTAGCCTGCATCAGAGGCCATCTTTGCCGACGCCTTCTAGCATCAGCCAAAGTCAAGTCTATAATCAAAACTATAAAGGTAAATTGCAATGACTGTGATGTCAGCTAACCATCCAAATATTATGGGAGAGTCATAGAACAATACACCGTATAGGAAAAAGGTATTAAACTGCCATCAATGCTGACAATTTCAGTTAATTCCTATGATATGAATAGCGAGTAAGAATTCATGGAAAATTCACAGACCTCCATTTCTTTTTTTATACGCACAGATTGAATTAAATATAATCTGATTCGGGTTCATTTATGGATGGTATCAAACAACCCCATCTTGCTTGGTCCCACCCTAGTCAGGTTATCCGGTGCGGCCAACCTGCTGCCAGCCCGCCCAGCCCGATTCTAGACAATACATCGGTCTCATATTGTGACTTTAGGATTGCAAAAGTTTGCTGCCGGAGTCCTTTGAATCAGATGCAGCTAACCCAAGAACACTTCACGAGATACGGTTTCAAGAACGATTGCTAGATCAGGTACGTAGGATCGCCCAGTGTGGATGCTATTCATTGCCATAGCAAACCCTTCCAGCTAAAAAAAATTTTTGTATGATGTTTTTATTGTTATGGTAAAGCTGCCGGGTTAGCATGGAACATTATTAGACGGTCAGTATCAACTACTTGTTAGCCAATAAGCTGCCAGGGCACATGTGCTTAACCAAGAATTATTGCCGCTTGCGAAGGTTATCACTCCGCTACATTCTTGCATTTTTGTCTTCTGGTGCCCGGTGTATAACATATGTAAAGAAGCCAATTTTCACATCGACTTAACACCCGCTGATTGATGTATATGCAGATCCTAAGTTTTATGTATCACTGGATAGCCTGACATTCTATCTATCCCAGAAGACTTCTTGATAAGGCTTTTTAATTATTCCTGGCTTTTGAAAGGTACTGCGGGAATGAGCTGAAGCTCGCATTTCATCTTATTCCGTGCTATCAACTCTCCACCCCATAGTGACACTTGCTTTGGCTTTGAAAAAGAGTAAAAGTGAGGAGCTCATACTCACAACGGGAGTTTGCCATGACCGGAGTTCTCGCGTTTGCAAGCCTAGCGATCTACCACTGAGCTATCCAGCTCATCGCTGTCCCAACCAAAAATGGCATGAGTTAATACGTTCTGTGTCAGAGATGATTTGACCTTTTTCTCGATGTCCTTTCAAGAGAGAAAGATTCTGTAGAAAAAATCTAAAAATGAAACTACGTAAGTCTATTGTTACAGTGGCAAGCTGCGTTGATGGATATTCATGAAATTTTCTTTGAACTACCGACCTATAAAAGAATAGATTTGATTCGTCAATCTGAATTGGCACCTGCCCAAGCTAAGCTCAAAGCTCAAAAGATACACGCTGCTGCCCGAAATCCAACTCGAAAGGCACAGTCTGCCTCCAAAAAAAAAGTCTCAGCAGCCACTCAGAAGGTGATGGAAAGAAAAAAGGCACAGAAGTAAGTAGTGCAAAAATATTGGATTTTATATGGTGAACCCTCAGTCTCAAGGAACCATCAGTGAGCCAAAAATCCTGTCCTTTGAATTAAAGTATTAGGGATTATTGGGAGATGTGGTGGCTTAGTGAGTGGGCATTGAGCTTTGAACCAGGTGACTCGGGTTCGATCCCAGGTATATGCGACTCTGGGCTTTCTCCCTCGTCGGATTGTGACGTTCCCGAAAACCAGCCATTTGATGCCATTCAAGTAAAATGCGATGATCTCATTTATCTTAGATTGTTTTGGGTGGAAATGCGACCATCTGATTGGTGTGGATATTTTTTGGTTGGACAAAATCATCTTATGCTTACCATAACCCACTGTTTCTTTTCAGAACCGTTACCGATTCATCGAACATCAACAGTAAGACAGTTGTTCTAAAGAAAGCCGTATTAGCACCAACTTTCGCTGCACAAAGTCCGAAGAGGTCACAACCGATTGCAACAGGCAGGTTAGATCTCTAGACGTGACTCTCTCTTTCTCTTTCTATTTTTCTCTATTCTGAGCCACCGCTTAACATAGGTGGTTTTGGTCACTAAAATGACCTCAACGAAAGCTAAAATTGACCCATAACTTGAATACATGCGTATATGTAGTGGTATTCGTCCCGAAGTTTCAACTTATTAGTTCGGTATATATCAACTATATCGGTATATTTGTAATACGGCCGATGTTGGTTGTGCTTCCTGTGATCGGTCTCTTTGATATCGTCTCAAAATCTCTACGAGGATGTTTGTATGTGTGAATTTAGGCCTGCATGCATGTTTGGCTAGCGAGGTAGCTCAGTTGTTAAAGCGCTAGGCTTGCAACAGTGAGAGCCTGGGTGCGAATCCCTGTTACGGTGGGCCGCCATTGTGAGTATGAGCTCCTCACGTTTATCCTAGCTCTTACCACTTCAACAAGCCTCGGGCTTAGGATGCCGATTAAATAGGATGGCCAAGCACCCAAGTAGAAAAAAAGCTCTAAATAAAAATTAAAAAAACTTTTCTCTAGTTTCCTCTACCTTGAAGTGAACATACTGCTTCTCACATATTATCTTTCATTACAGGGTGACAAAGAACTATGTGCGAACATCACCTGTTAGGAAATCTAATGAGTCTCCAAGGAAACGCATTCTCTAATTCTACTACAATCATATATCCAATTGTTCTATCTGTTATTGACTTCCAACTCCAGTCAATTCGCATGTATATGACTGTCATGTTCTGTTAATAGTTTTCTAAGTACTGATATCGCCATAGGCGACCTAATACTGATTTTGCTCACTATACTTGTTGTGACTGTGAAACTGTCTGAAAGACTGCAATAGTTATTGGTTGTATAAGGCAGTATGATTTATCTATGTAAATATATAGAGTGACGTAAATTGTATAAGTAAAGGTATAAATATATGTATGTTGCCGAAATAACTTGCATACAATACAAACAATGAAGTCCCTTTTCACTACATTTCTATAGAAAACTTGAGGACTTGGGCTGGGTTTGATGATTAGATGCATGCAGGATAACCGCAAATTAGCCAAAACAATATATTCAAGCAACCTTGTTTTCACATCAATGTCCAATATTCGAAAAAGGGGGAAAACACAGTCCATATGACGAAATCTGGGAAGCGTAGTCAATGATTATCCTTTGTAGGCTCTGTGTTGGGTCACTGATGCGGGTGTTATGCATAATTGGGATATCGAGACCGTGAATTTACGGGAATTGTCAAAAGCAAACCTGAAGCAGCTTGTATTGCAATTAGGATAAAAGCGCTGACAAGTGACTGTTCTGACATAACCAGGTGACTTGGCTCTTAATTCGGTATGTGAGGCGAAGGAAACATGAGACGACTGCTCTCCTCGCCCCACCAGCCAACAACCAGTCCCATACCGAAGGAGCCAGATCCCCAGGCGACTTCTGCCGGAATCACGAAATATATTCCATGGCCGAGATCACCAAAGAAGGTGGGTAATTCCACTTCCCACCCTCTTTGGTATTGTGGTATGGTATTTCTTGGATTATATTATGTCGTTGATACCATATGAATAATTGAATATACATGTATATTTATATCAATGCTATATACAGGCCGATGGATTTACCCAGAGACATAGAAACAGAGATATGACATTAACGCATATCGCAATATTACCTTCACGAGATTTGCTGGTGATTACAAAATTGACGCTGCTATTGTATAATATACAAAATAGCCTGTTTTCAACCAAGTCTTTTAAAGGAAATACTCGGCCAATCATGTCAAACATAGTATCATCTCAAAGCTCCAATCCTATTTCATAAAAGCCAACCCTGGAAAATTAAACATTGGTGATTGTTTGGTCAAGGGGTCTTATTGAGTAGGGGACTATGTGGATAGTGAGATCATGTATAATCATATAGAGAAGATAACTCGCATTGTGAACTATGTGCCTATACAGTAACAGTTACCTGTCATTTTACCAGTAATAATGTAGAGTATAGATTATACATCTGTGTAGATGTCTAGATGAGATTACTAGCTTTTAATTATGGTGTTACAACTTACAAGCCATAATTCTTTGCATATCAACCTTTTCATTTGGGAGCCTCCGCGATCAGCACGCAAACATATCAAATAAAATCTATCATCAACACTGATTTTGGGACAGTCTTTCCATAATAAATTTTTGTCTTAGGATCAGCGGGTCATAGATGTTTGGAAAGACTGTTGCAGTGCCAATGGAGTCCACGTACCACTGCATATGATGTAGGCTCTGTAATACCTGCTGTATTCATGTTTATGGGGGTGTCACCAACTTGTCACAGATGATATGAGGTTTTTTGTGGAGAACTATTTATTCTCCTACAATATATGTCCAACATGGACACTTTAATAAGACCCTATGACCAAACAATCACTAATATTTAAATTTCCTGGGTCGGCTTTTATAGGGGAGACTTTGAACTTTTAGACGGTACTATGTTTGACATGATTGGCCGCGGATTTTTTGTTAAAACTTTGCTGAAAACAAGGCTATTTTGTATATGATACAATAGCAGTCTTGTTTTCGTCATCACCAGGGGGGTGGGGCGACTACTTCCGTTGTTCAATCTCTGGATTTACCCGACGGAAAATAGAACCGACGAGTTGATACCAGAGGTCAAGGCCGTGACCTGTTTCCGGTTTTCGACCTCTTTTTGGAATTCTCTCGTTCAATATGGTGGGTACTCTGAAAATCTCTCATTGCTGGCACACATTTATCGTTTTACATCGGGCTCATGGTAGGCCTCAGTCCATACAAACTACGCCAAACTCACCGTTAAGCCCTGCGAAAGACTCTTATTTTACAGTACATGGACAATCTCTGGCAAATTGTGGTGGATTTAACCTGGCTAACGACGGTGTCTCCCCAGTTCCCCACTAATTCACGCTGCTACACCGAGGCCGTTGACTTCAATAGTTCATAATAGTGGGACTCTCAAAAACAGCCTCCTGGTTTCATGACACCGATTAATGAGTTAGTAAGAATCGAGTTACTGACAGTTAGTGGCAGACTCGGCCGGTCACTGACTAACTCACAGTCACTACTTCACCAGCCAACTTCAATTTCAGTCAACGACTGAATCACTTCTTGGTAATCGGAAGTCAGATGTGTTCGCACACTGGGACGCCTCTCTGGAAGTATGATTATATACATTGTTTGTATCCTGCATGCTATGGGTATGGCGTAGCCCTATGCCGTGGGTCTCCCCTCATCCCTCTGCCACCAATGATGGTCAATTCCACTGTAGCAGTGCCTAGCCAGAGGCTTAAGTTTATTTGGAACTGTCGACTCGAATCGAATGGATTGCCTCGTACATGCTCAATATTGAATATTATATCTGTTCTGGTGGTCTGTTCCGATGGCTGAGTCATGGTACTGGTGATGTTAATGTTATTTTCCATACAATAGGTAATTAATTTTATCAACGCAACAGACAACCAGATGAGTTAGCTTTTCTGTGCCAGCAGAGCTGATTTCATTTTTTTTACTCACGACTCCATCCAAACAGGCAGTCCGGCGTTTTCACCCTCTCAATTAAATCCTACCAAATTATATTCTCAAGCAAACTTTTCGTATTAACCGTTGGTTTTCTGTTCTAGACGAAGGGAACATCCAGCTTTGGTAAGCGAAAGAACAAGACCCATACCCTGTGCCGCAGGTGTGGGCGAAGCTCTTACCACATCCAGAAAAGCCTGTGTGCTCAATGTGGATATCCATATGCCAAGACCAGATCATGTGAGTATAGGTACTGGAGAGTTGATAGGTTTCATATGAGCGTGACAGAATCAGATAGGTCTTGGACAGCATTGAGTGTATTTGATATGTTAAACCTATTGATTCACCTTTTAGACAACTGGTCTGAGAAGGGCAGAAGAAGGAAGGCAACTGGCACCGGCCGCATGCGCCACCTGAAGATTGTACAAAGAAGATTTAAGTAAGTTAATGGCATCTGTTTACAGTCTCTTGTCTTTGAGAAGCGCTTGTCTAATGCGCATAGAAGTAGCGAAGAAAGCGGTCCCTCCTTTTGCCGTGCGTAGCTACAAGCGTATGTGAAACCTTGGGCTCTCTTGTTCCCCGAATCTGACATTAAGATTTTTTTCTTGTAATTGTAGGAATGGTTTCCGCGAGGGAACTACACCTAAACCAAGGAAGAGCGGTGGATCTAGCTAATCAGTTCCAGTTTGGTGTATTTAATGTAACATCTTGATACAAATAAAGCCGAGGATTCCACAATTAATTGTACTCAGACACGACCAACAGCATATTGCTTAATGAAGTCATTGGTGGAAAAGGTGGCAATGTAGCGATCGTTCACCGATTGTAATGCTAAACGTCCGACAGATTCTCCCGATAAACCTCACGGGGGTCTCAAAATAATTAGGTGTTGTCTTAAAAAAAAGATTGCAATAAAAATTAAAAAGTTCTATTCCGCACAAGGAGTAACTGAAAGTTTTGTATATCCGTACCAGTCACCCCAGTGCGAACATGATATTTCCCCCCTTCTAGGCCCGCATAGAATGAAAATGAGTCATTGTTCTCCAGGTACTCTTGGGCAGTTTTTCCATTTACTTTATGCTTGGCTTGAAAACAATCCGCAATAGCTCCAGCCACTGGCGTGCTTCCATCCATGCCGTCTGAATCTATACTGAACAACTGTACATCACAGGCCTGCAAAAAAAGTTCAGCAATGTACAGACATGTGTGATGGTGTACTAAAGTAAACAAAAAAAGACAAGACAATTACTCTATAAATTGGCCTCGGTTGGGAGCTGAAACGAGAGTAAAAAAGGCTATGGCCGTTGCTTCACACTGTCCTGTAGTAAGTTATCCCATCTTGCATGTCCATACATGGATACGCAATTCTGAACTCTCCCGAGTCGCCAACCGGTTACCGACGTAATGGGATCTTGATTTTCTTGGAACATGCCATATTTTGTATATATATTTGCTCATATAAGTTCATGTATGACAGACCTGTAAGCACTCATATTTAGTATAACGGCACTGCAGCTCTATAGCAGTAGCAAGAGCAGTCTCTTGACAGGGTCCGCCTATGCCCGTGCCCTTTACTTCTGTGGCAATCTCTGACGTGAAAATTAGGCAAACAGGGTGTCGACGGCAAGAGGCCTCTTCTGCAGCTCGAACTATACGCGTCATCTCAAACTTGGTCATACCAGCTGTAAATATGTACACTACATGTAAAGTAATGTTGGCATGCAAGTCAAATAGGTGGATTAGGTTAAAGATGAGTAAAGTTACAAAAGCGCTTAAAATTAAAGTGTTCCTGTACTGAAAAACATGGTCTCACATTGTACCCTTGATCTCATTTCTTGGAAGATCTTGCTCAAAACCTGCTGTCTCAAATGTCTGATCGGTATGACACAATACGATGGTGGGCTGGGCTGAGCGATTCCCGACGGATTCGTCCCCTATCTGAACACGAATCCGGTAGTCAAACTGCTGACTCACTATTTAGGCTTATTTTATCTAAACAAAAGATGAAGTTGTTTTTGCTTCTAGCAATTAGTTCGAAAATTCACTCAATGTACAATGTATTCATGATATAGCCATCTTTTTGTGAATTTTTGATTAGAATACAAAATATGAAAAAATAATTTGAAGTCCGCATGGCCGCCGGTTGATATCACTTAGCAAGGCACCGGATATAATGATCGTTCATCGTACAGGTGCATCCAAACTGGACCGATTATCGGCTCGGTATGGCTTACTGATTCTAAGTAGAAAACTACCCGTTGCAATGTCTCGATTGCCTTTCCGCGGGCTTTTACATTGTAGTTTATCCGCATTACATTGACTAATAGGATTGCGGTAGGTCGTTTGTGCGGAGTACCGCGTTTCCGGTTTGAAGCCTCTAAGTTACTGCGACTGTTTTTTGTTACGACGCCCCGGAAACGAGGTAAGATAAAAGGTTAGCGATGATTAGTCCTTGTCAAGTCGCGGATTATTGGTCATTGCATTTGCTTGATTTTGATTGGCTAAAACTATACAGATCATCGGCAGGTTTTGACTATCACCAAAGAGTTCAAATCCTACCGATTGGCCCTTACCGATGGGCTACTGATGAACAATTCTATCGGTAAGCCCTACCAACCGGATAATTCGTCTAGTCTGAATGCACATTTAGCAAGAGCTAATGCGCGCAAACTGTCACTGGTATCTATGAGCAACAAACTGAGTAACAAGCAACCACACAGGAATCTCATCGCCCTAGCCATCGGGCATCATGAATCCGCAAGTGTACAGAAAACATAGCTATTTTACTAAGTCAGCAACTTTTCGACCAGAGAGTACAAAGAGTTTGACTTGCGCCTGCCGTGTTTTTCCCGGCTGTCTAAGGTGAATCCGACGCATACACTTTAAGGGAAGATCCTCTGAATCTTTCATGCTGTGGCGAGATCTACGCACTTAGAATAGTGTAAAAATCAGCAGTATATCCCTATAATTTTTTATCTGTCTGCTGTCCAAACACAAAAATGACCAAAGTACAGAGTGACTGCAAGGTGGGGGGGGGGGGTTAAATGTAATGTATCTCACCTTTGATACACTCCAACTCATTGCCAGCTAGTGCACTGTCGCTTACCATTCTGTTACTTCTTGTTATTATAGCTGATACGTACTGTGCGATGATGGCAAAAAGCTGACCAGCGCTAACCGTGCCTTTAATAGGATAGGTTGCATGTATGGCACAAGCTGGAACATCTGCAAAAAGCATATTTATAGTCGCCCTATATATAGGCCCTTATATCAATCACCCTAGTGCACAACAACATGTTGAACCTCCTTTAGTGGGAAACAAAATTGATCATGTCTCTCATTAGTAATATTGGCTAGTCATGGCACCACCTGGGGTGGTGGTCTCTGTAACAAATGGTGAGCCAGAAAATGGGATACTAGCCAGCGCCTGACAATACATGTCACCTCCACCTCCAGGTATTAACAGTAGTTCTATTACCATACATTCCATCTCTTCCACTTGCTTTGCACTCGCACCTTGCTTATCAGCCAATCAGGTGAGTAAGTGAGGCTCCGTATAGAGGAAAATCTACTCACCAAACTCAGCACATTGTCTCAGTATACCAGATACGGCGATCTCATCGGAGCCAGCCATGATATTGACAGCTGAGGACACGTCATAGCGAGGTTTCGGTCCGCTGTATATGTCTGTGAAGCTCAGGGAGTCACTGAACCATTTCATGCCTGAGGTATTTTTCGCGTCATCCCGCAAGACCTTCATAATACTATCCGGGACCTGCGAACAACAAACATGAACAAGTAGAACTTTACCATGAAAAAGAGCTTCTAGATTCGCACTATTTAAATCAATGGATCTGTTCATATTGCAACGATCCCTTGGATCTGTGACATGTCTTTTACGCTCCTGAATTCCTGTAACACCAACAAGCTGGTTTTTAAGTCTGATACTCGTATTATAGGCTTTACTGATGGTTATGCATGTAATGCCCGTATGGCCAAAGATGTCCAGCACTATCCCCATGGTGATGATTCTACCACATTTAGTGATGTAGAGCCAATTCCTGAGGGGGAGGGATTTGATTTGAAAATGTTCTTTTACATGGATACACTAAATAAGACCATAGGCCATGGAAATCAGAAACTCTATTTTGTCAAACAAATACAGTTATCGGAAACGAAGTCAAGTAACCGCCGAAGTAAAAATCCAGGGTACCACAAAAACAAACAAAAATGTCATTGAATACATCGTTACCATGAACTCACTGGGTAACAAAGACAGATACGGAGATGAGTTCAGTTTTTACAAAAAAATACTTCAATATGAGCAAACTCCCAAGTGCACCATTATTTGATAACCAGCTACCCACATTGTTTACGCCGATATGTCTTTTGTGATGACACAATTCGATATAATAGCCGGACTAATTGAAACTCTAAAAGTTTGGTGATTTTGTATAAAGATTCATATCCCTATTGGAAAACCTTTAAAACGGATCTTACAGATCACCGACTTTGTGATATGACTTCCTAGAAGAAACCCATCCCATTCCAGATCAATGCCCCCACTATTTATCACAGCTTGGTGGCATGAACGCATTTGCATTTGTCCTTGGGGTTAACAATAGGAGAAACTATATGAATGTTGTTGACTATAGTTTCTCCGATTTAAACTCTGGACATATATTCGGGCAGCGGCAGATGTGTCATGAACCAACCAGAAAATGGCTCTTGAAGCATCCAAAGTACAAGTAGCGATGATAATCCAAAGATTCATTCTCCAACACACATTAAGGTAGGTACCCAAGACATAGTCAGTTCGTATTGAGAAAGTTCAAAGGTCATGGCAATTTCTAGACCTGTGCCTTAGATATCTCAAGAGCCATTGTCTGGTCAGTAAATGTAAAGGTTGTTCCCATAGCTCATAATGGCCGCGTGGGGAAGTGGCTGCTAGAGACCCAGCGGTGTAACTGAACTGGGGTGCCACAACTCTTCCTCATTGCCTTCACCTTTGGTAAGTACATGGGGTATATTCACCTGTTGCTGCCTAAGTATAAGTTCAGATTTTCATTTAGATAGTGTAGTAATGGCTCACCTTGTCAAGCAGATCATATTTCCTCAATATCTCCAGCGCCTGATGAGGCGTGGAGTAGTCAGCAGTTGTGGGTCCACTTGCCACATCCGAGGCTTGCGCGTGTGGTAAATTACTAAGTATCAATGATATGACCTACCAAGAGAGAAATGCACTAGAGAGGCGGGGAACTGTCACAAGTCAGGTGATCAGTACGGGGCATTAAGTTGCAATATACTCGGCTCGTTGGGAATCTGGAGAGAGGGATCGAGGGGATCTTCAGCTAAATAAAAATATTCAGCTTATTGAGGAGATGGTATGATGGGAGGGACACTTATCACCCATTGTCCTCCTGCCTGTATATACTCATCCAATATTTTAAGCATCGGTCATTTCCATAGATGCACAATGTCTATGAGATACTATCTGTTAGTGTTAGCTGGGGGTGCGCATTTGAACAAAAACTATGATTCGAGTCGATTCGGATTCCTCCTGTCTGTAATCCATCCTGATTCTCTTGTGTTCAGCATTCTGCGATTCAGATTCAGTGATTGTTTGCTAATGTTCATGAGGATTATTCGCAAACTGTGAGATGAATCAGAATGAACTCAATTCTTTTAATCGATTTGGGCACCTCTGCCGATACCACTACCGTTTCACAAAGCAACATGTTATACCCATAGACATATGACTATGGTTTTCCGTTTAAATAGATTTATTATGCAGGAACCACCATGGGTAGATCATACTGGAACTCTTCATTTTGAAGGTTTTTTACCTGTTATTGGACAGCTCATTCAGTGTCACTAACCGAGTCAAAGTGGAAAGATGCGGTCAGGTATAAAATATTTAGTAACGGAGAATTCCAATGGTATAAATTCTAAGGGGTCAGCTCGAAAGTAGTCCACACAAATATAAATTAAAAACGAACCCCTTCCGTATGACGTTAAGCTAGGGTGTACCGAGATTTTTAAACGGCACAGTAAATCTAATATCAAACCTGTGCTGGAGCGGCCATTTCGGCCAGGCCGCCGCCTTTGATGAGGCTGAGATTTTTTCTAACCGCATTCATATCCAAAGTGATCACTCCCGCAGCTTTCATTAGCTTTGTGAGGGTTCTCTTGGCTTCGATTGTGATTGGTGGTTTCGGCAGAGTGATCAAACTAGACCCGCCACCTGCGTATAGGAATAGCGAATTACGTTAGGTGTTTCGTTAGACGATGCAATGAGTGTATGCCCAGTGGAGGTTAAAACTCAATCTCATTTCACGTGTAGAGGTCATCTGTAAAGGTATCTGGAT
>Ga0224501_10000694_pt1 | contig 26134 bp, 22 predicted proteins | sample SF_Oct11_sed_USG_4_FD_169105 | JGI IMG/M metagenome (GOLD analysis project Ga0224501, IMG submission 169105) | Sediment microbial communities from San Francisco Bay, California, United States - SF_Oct11_sed_USGS_8_1 | ecosystem: Environmental > Aquatic > Marine > Sediment | place: USA... | reverse complement strand
ATGTCGTATATCCCGCCGCCTAACAAGAAGATGGAGCCGCCTATAAGCGCCAATGCAACAATGTGGTATGGAGACTTGGAAGCTGAAAGTCTGCGATACGTCTTCCGAAGGAAATAGCTCAGTGAGGAGATTTTCAGATCCACCTTCATGGTTGTCATCTTTGACGGAAATCACTACTCTTAGTGGTGTTTTGGAATATATAAAGCGAATCCCGGAACTTCACAATCGAGCGTTTTCTAGGAATTAGACTCGGGATCTTGATTCCTCCCTGATGATTCGGAGACTAGTTCTTGAGCAACTTCCTTCGCCCAAAGGCCTGTGTTCGGATTCATCATCACTTTCCTAAGATAGCTGGTCCAAGCTAGGTTCAATGCGTTTTTCCAATCTTTGTACCCTTCTAGAAGGTTATCATAGGCCATCTCATGCAGCTCGCAAAATCCGCTGGTCGACTCTCTGCCGCAGATCCTACACTTCATGTTAGTTCTTCCTTTCCTTCGACGGACAGTTAGGATTGAAGCACAGCCTCCAAGGCCGCTTACCCCTCGCACTGACTTGAATCAAAGGCCATCCGCATCCGTTGCAGCTTCTACGCATAGGCTTCAACGTCCCTCTCTGTGGGAGTGGGAAGGATGTCTTGCAGATTCCTTCGAAGTAGTTTGTGCATCCTAGGAAACGCTTGCCGGTCCGCCTAGAATAGAGTATGATGAGTCTGCCCGTTCTGCACACGGGGCAGTTGCCGACTATGCGCTGCTGCATTCTGGCCTTCTTGACGGCCTCGCTCAATTCTTTCCCGATCTCTTCCTCCCGAAGTTTTAGCTCGGTCAATGCTGGTTTGAGCTGCGAGACGGCTCTATCAATCACTCGTTCCATCTTCTCCTTTCCGTTTTGGATTTCCTCCATTTGCTTCTCCAAGTCGCGGGTGAAGTCAACTGAGATGACTGCAGGACAGTGTTCGCCAAGAACGCTCGTTATTTCGAAACCGAGGTCGGTGACTAGGATACGTTCCTCGGCTATGTACCCCCTCTTGTAGAGGGTCTCTATGATATCTGCTCGCGTCGCCTTCGTTCCAATCTCGACCTCCTCCATCTTTCTGAGTAGGCTGCTGGGATTGTGACGGGAAGGAGGATTAGTGAACTTGTCTTCGCGAATGACACCCGCAACCTCAACCTCTTCTCCCTCCTCTAGATGTGGTAGAACCACCTCTTCAGCTCTGATGTACGGCTTGTAGAAACGCATCCATCCCTCCTTGAGGATCTGACTTCCTCGCAGATAGAAATGGTGGCCGTTGATGTCTATAGTGACTCTCACGCTACTTTTGACGGCTGTCTCGCCGAAAACAGCCATGAACCTCCTAGCGACGAGGTCCCAGATCCTTCTTTCCGGAGGGCTTAGGGGCCTTTCGGGAAGGCTGCCTGTGGGATATATTGCTGGATGGGCTGGATCGTCTTTCCTTCCCTCTATAGGCTCCAGATCTTTCAGGTTGAGAAGATCAGAGGCAAGCTTCTCATATTTCGATTCTCGGCTCAGAGACTTGAGTATGGCCTTGTAGTTAATGGATGGCGGAAGCTTCTGGCTAGAAGTCCTAGGATAGGATATCAGAGCCTCAAGATATAGACGCTGAGCGATGTCAGCCGTCCTCTTAGGCGTATAGCTAAAGTGGCGATAGGCTTCGCTCTGCAATGTGCCTAGATCGAAGGGAGTTGGGGGCGCTTGCTGGAACCTTCTGGTTTGCACGCTTGTTATTTTTCCAGGCTTCCCTTCGCAATCCTTGACGATCGCGTTTGCCTTATCAAAGTTCGTTATTGAGTCCTTCTCGTATTCAACCTCGTAGATGGAGCCGCTGATCTGAACCTTAGCCTTTATCTTCCAGAATGGTGTGGGAACAAAGGAGTCAATCTCCTTCTCTCTTGCAACCAGAAAACTGAGAGTCGGCCCTTGCACTCTGCCAGTACTTAGAGTTGCGTACTTTTTGCCCCAACGCTTAGCAGCGACGGTCATCGCACGGGATAAGTTGATGCCATACATTGCATCCACGAAATGGCGGCATAGGCCGGCTTCGACTATGCGAAACTCGATACGAGATAGAAGCTTCTCATAGGATTGACTAAGTTCCTCCGCGGTTAATGTGGAGAACTTCATCCTCTTTGCGTCTTCCTCCTTCCCGCCGCAGGCATATTTCAGTATCGTGTACCCCAGAGTAGCTCCCTCAATGTCGTAATCGGTCGCCAATATGAAGTCGCTGGCCTCCCTGGAGAGCCGCGAGATCACCTCTATCCATCTTTTCGTCTGATCAGCGCCCTTCTCCACCAAGTGTCTCGGTTGCCAATCAAAATCGAAGACTGGATATACGTCCCGATCCCTACTTTTGGGTGCAACTGTATACAGGTGCCCCAGCGCTGAAACGATCATGAGGCGCGTATCTCTTCGCTTCGCCTCGTAATATGGAACGCCGTCAATCCTTCTCGGCTTAGGCCCCCCACCATCATCCAACGCCCTTGCGACTCGCATTGCAGCGTTGGGTTTTTCGCACAAAACCAGAACAGTTCTGCTGTTCATCTGTTGTCCCCAGACTTTCAGAGCGATCAACCTATGGAATCCATAAAGGGAATCATTGTTTCTCTCTCACCTTTATTAGGGAGAAAACCTCTACTCATAAATATTTGCGCGGATGTGGTGAGTTGCCTCAAAAGGTAGTCTGCCATCAATGTGAAACGATCCTTTATGAAGGGACGGATCTGAGGACTCCAGATGAGATCATCCAGATGCACAATGGCAAGTGCCCTAAGTGTGGTAGGAAACTGTATATCATTCCCCGAAACGTAGAGGTTAAGCCTGCCAGATTCTTACGCTGACCGCAAGCCAAATAAAACAGAATTGCGTCTCGTTAAGAGAGAATTGGCTGATGGAGGAAGAAGAAAATATCCTGGACTAGCCAGTTGGCGCCGAGGCTCCGGAGACTGGGTGAACTTAGATTAGAGGTCTCTCACATCTCACTTCTACGTGGGTCACTGATCCTCCTGATCTTCCTGATCGCCCTCACGGTCAGGCTGCTTCCCCTCCGATGGATCCCAACTCCATGGTATCCGGACCACCTCTATCTTTCCGCATTTGATCCGTACTATCAGTATCGCGTAACGGAGCACATCGTAGAGAACGGCTTCTTATCTTGGGGTTGGCATGACGATGTCAGCTGGTATCCGTGGGGACGAAACATATACCAAACGACGTACCCCGGGCTTCCCATGACGGCGGCGTTCTTCTATATGGTCCTGAACGCACTAGCGGTCCCGATAGATCTTGCACAGCTTTGCCTAGTCTTCCCTCCAATCATGGGAGCCATAACATGTGTCATCATATATTTTGTCGGTAGAGACATCGGCGGCGAAGCAGTAGGTCTCTTCTCCGCCTTCTTCTTGGCATTGAACTCTTCCTATATCAGTCGTACAACACTTGGATTCTACGACGACGAGACCGTGGGAATCCTCGGCATCCTTCTCTTTATACTCTTCTTCCTCAGATCGATACAGGAGGAGAAGCCGCTGAAAATAGGAGTCATATACGCGGCTGCGGCTGGTCTGTCTCTCGGATACCTCTGTGCCTCTTGGGGAGCCTCACGATATCCTATAGACATGACTGTGCTGTTCGTCTTCGTCCTGCTCCTAATTCGCAGGTATAATACTCGCCTAATGCTGAGCTACGGCTTATGTTTCGCCTTAGCTTTGCTGATGGCGGTAGCCGTTCCCCGTCTGGGTCTGGGCTTCTTGAAGGGTGAGTACATAATGCCGGTCTACGGAGCCTTCTTGTTGATGTGCATCTTCGAGATGAACCGTCGCATAAAGACTGAGAAGATGAGGATTATAGGTTCGGCTACGTCTATCCTCTTGCTTGCAGTAGCCTTTTCAGCCCTCTGGGCGCTTGGATATGTCAGTTTGCCAGCTGGGAAGTATCTCTCTGTGCTCAATCCCTTCGAACGTGCTGCATCGCCGTTGATAGAGTCTGTGGCTGAACATAGGACCTCCACTTGGGCCTCATTCTACTATGACCTAGAGCTTCTAGTGTTCTTCATCCCGGTCGGGTTATTCTTTGCCTACCAGATGTCCACCGACAAGAGCATCTTTCTGTTGATCTTCTGCCTGACCTCGATCTATTTCGCGAGCTCGATGATTAGGCTAACGCTTATACTGGCGCCAGCTATATCCCTGGTCTGCGCCTTGGGTATCGTGCGCTTAACAAAGCCTTTTGCAGCATTCTTGAAGGAGGAGACTGCCAAGATTGGAAGGCGTAAGACCAGGTTTGGTGGACAATTGGGAAAGGAGTTCGGCGCGGGATTCCTCATCTTGATTTTTGTCCTTCTCGCATTCACATACGTGATTGGAACAGACTTCACAGTAGGCCGCAGTACGCGTCCAAGGGTCTTCACACAAGCTTACAGCCCCACCACGATGGCCGCAGCCGGTTTGCCAATAAGGCCTGGCTCCACGGTCAGGGATTGGGTGGACACTCTGGTCTGGATGAGGGAGCAGGATGACGTAAAGATAGTTGCGAGCTGGTGGGATTATGGTTACTGGATAACGACGATAGGGAACAAGACGTCGCTTGCGGACAACGGCACTATAAACTCGACCCAGATAGGTCAGTTAGCGAAGATGTTTATGTCTCCCGAGGATGAGGCTGTCGAGATATTGAAGAAATATAATGCAACCCACGTACTGGTTTTCACAACCGTGGATACTCAAGGTAACGACTATCCGTGGGGTGAGGCTGGGAAGTTCGGGTGGATGATAAAGATTGCACGGCTCAACGAGTCTGAATATGTCACGACCGAGAATCAATGGACAGACTATGGCAAGAACTCAACCCTTTACAAGATGATGACACTTGGCAAGTACGCCAAGGTACCGAATGGACAGGTTGCACAACAACAGTATTATGAGCTGTTTGATCAATGGGGGCACTTCAGTGAACGTTTTGAGCTCGCCTACTACTCAAGGGGGCCAGCCGTGAGTGGTGTGCACTCACTCGTACTAGTCTACAAGGTACGCTATTGAACGAACCTAGGAAAAGCCACCCCTGATGATTGCAGATCAGAAACAGCGAATCTATTTTATCGTTTGGATAAAAGAGATGTTAGAATTCCTCCTGGACAGATTGAACGGTTCTTTCGTTGTTTGGCGTTAGCGCACGCTACATGGGAGTTATGGCATTTCTATGAGACGCTGTTTTTAGGAGTTAAACTTAACTACCAGTTTAGAATAAGGAAGCGTTTATATTCGCCCGCGCGCACATCATATTGGGTGAAAACCGATGGCCAGAAAGAGGACGAGCGACATCATGGAGGACCTCGAGCCCTGCGAGCGCGACTGGATCGCCAGCAAGAGGGGGAGCACGAGGAAGTACTACCCGACCTACTGGGCGGCGTTCAAGGAGTGGCTCGAACCGCAAGGAGTGGAGGGCTATACCGGCAGGGCGGAGGAGATCAGGAGACTCCGCGCCGACGACATGCTGCTGAGGCATGATGATCCAGCCAGGTGGAGGTTCGAGGATCTGGCCAAGAAGTATTACGTCAGCCTCTACGGAGACACGGATCTCGGCCTCCCGACAGGCACGGACCGGGCGAAACTGACAGTCGTCCAGAGTTTCTTCAGGTTCCACCGGATGGGACTGGTGTTCAAACTCGATGACATCGAGGAGTCAGTCTCGAAGCGCGCCTACTACGAGTACTCCATGGCGGACCTGGAAGCCGTCAAGGAGCACGGCAGCCTCGATGCGAAATGGGTGTTCCTAGGCGGGAAGAGCCTCGGCCAGAGGATTGGGAGGTTCCTGGCGCTCAGGAGGGAGCAGGTCGAGCCGCTGCTGGAAGAGGAGCCGCCAGTGCCGATCGACATCCAGACCACGAAGAAGGTGGTCGTCGCGCACCCCTGCCTGGACCGCGACGCCGTGGAGGCTGCGAGAGTCCTGCTCGTTTCGCACGACAGCCCGTGGGTCCTGCCGGGAAAGGGAGGGAACAGGCCGATGACCGAGCAGGGGGTCGGGAAGATCATCCGGGCGACCGCCGACCTCTGCCACGGCGCCGACCCGAGGACCTTCCGCCACAGGGAGCGCGGGGAGAGGCTCCGGTTCCACAACCTCCGCAAGTTTCTGAACTCGGCCCTACAGAACGCGCATGTGGATAGGGATCTCCGCAACTGGATCATCGGCCACAAACTGACCAGCACCGAGGCAGCGTACACGACGCACGAGCGGGCGAAGGCGTATGAGGACGCGGCGCAGTACCTGTTACTGCCCAGGCGCATAGACCTGGAGGAGAGGCGCAAACTGAAAGAGGAGATCGAGAGGACGTACGGGGCGAGGCTGAGGCAACTCGGCATGGATGTCAAGAGGCTTAGGGAGGAGAGGCACCCAGCAGAGGTAGCGGCGGAGCAGGCGAGAAAAGAGACTAGGATCATCGACGAGCAGGAGGCTGAGAACCACCTGAACCACGGCTGGAACTTCGTCAGCGGGCTGCCCTCCGGCAAGATACTGGTAGAGCGGGAGTCGCTGGAAGCGTAGAGAGACTAACTGGCTAGCTAGCCAAAGCCAATTCAGTCATGGTGTTTTGCAGGCTAGGAAAGATATCTTAACGCCTTTGCCTTAGATGAGAAGTCCGCCTAACTTCTTCTCTGTGTTGATGAAGGAGTTTTGGATCGGGGTCCCCAATGGTAGGTACTCTAATCACCTCATGAGTGCCTCTACAAAGTGTATCAAGCATCAAGATATCCTTACGTGATACTGAGCACGACTAGCTAGCTAGCTGTTTCCCCCAATCTCGTTTACTCCGCCATAGAACGTCAAACTTACCATCGGCGACAAGCGACCGTCCATTCTCAGCTAGCTAGCATGCAACTTAGACTCAGCATTCCTTCGGAAAGAACCTCTTACCTACTATGTCCTCCTCGCCAACAACGTACACATCTAGGGGGCACTTTTCGTTAGGAAACTCCTGCCCCCAATCATGCATCGCACATACAATCAAATCACACCTACCTTGTTCATGGCGATGCTTTCTGAAGTGACTGCTGAACTCCTCAAACTCCACGTCCAAAGCTTCTTTAGTTTCCATGTTTACTAGAACAGCATCAGGGAACTCATTTGGTCCGCGAAAGATAAGGTCTATGTCCCGCAAGTCCCTTAATTCCATCCCAAACCGGAAAATCACCCAATTCTCATACTGCCTCTTTCCAGGGATTCCCATTGCCTCTTCAAACAGTCTGCCTCTTTTCCAACGAAATTTGCCGAAGACCAATGACGATTGCCTCCCGCCACTCGACTGCTTTCGTTCCGATAATAAACTTTGCGAATCCGGGATCTATGTGGATATGATGACAGCTAGCTAGCTGAAGCGTACAGCGTCGCCGTGCTTGTGAAAGGTAGAGGCAAAAAGGTCAAAAACGGTGTGGAGCAACGTGACGCACCATCACCTCTCGCCAGGAATTTTCTCTAGGAAAGAGATAATTTCTAAGCCCGTTCAAGCTAGCTAGCCGTGTGAATGACAGGATGGATCGAGTCTAGGCATTCGCTTTGCTTCGTTGCTGTTATTGTCCAAATCAACAGCTTATATAAAGGGTATTACTATGCTTATCAAATGGTAGAGATGGGATTCTCAGGTTCTACATACGAAAAACAGACTAGAGAAAAATATATTGACCCTGAGTTGAAAAGAAGAAAATGGCTTCAAAAGTACATCAAAGAAGAAGTCAATTCTGTCAAATCTGATTTTGTGAATAGAGAATTCTTGTTTTATGATGGTCATCCAGAGAAAAAAGTTGACAGGTTTATAGACTATGTGTTGCTTGATGGAGATTACTCAGTCCTAGCTATTATTGAGGCGAAACGTTTTTCCAAAGATGAAGAAAAGGGGAGAATTCAGGCGAGGACTTATGCAAAAGATATCGAAAAGCAAACAAAGAAGAAGATTCCGATTTTTCTTACAAATGGACAGACTTGGCGTTTCATTGATGAAGATGGAATAGAACGCAAGGTGAGTGGTCCTTTTAGCCAAGAAGATCTTGGAAGAAGAGGAAACTTATACGGCAAAAGGAGAAATCCGTCCGATGTCAAAGTTGTCTCACGTATTGTTGACAGGCCCAAAAGTATTCAGATAGTTCGGGAGTTAAGCGAACACTTTTCAAGAGGAAATAGGAAAGCTCTTGTCCACATGGCTACAGGCACAGGAAAAACAAGAGTCGCCATGGCGATCATCAATGTACTGATAGATGCCAATATGGTTCGGAATGCACTGTTTATCGCTGATCGTACTGCTCTAGTGGACCAAGCCAAATCGAGTGGATTTCAAGAGTTTTTCACAGAACCAGTTGGCGATCTTCGTGATGGCTTTTCTACAAGTGAAAGGCTTTATGTCTCAACAGTGCAAACATTGATGAGCGGAAAACCGAGACTAGTTGAGCAGTTCAGTCCAGGTTTTTTTGACCTGATAGTTTTTGATGAAGCCCACAGATCATACTATGACAAGAATAATTTCATCAACAAGTATTTTGATGCAATTAAGATTGGACTTACTGCTACTCCTAGGGAACATGAAACAAGAAACACGTATAATCTATTTGGATGTGAGCAAGGTAAGCCAACTGTAGAATACTCTTACGATGAAGCGATCATAGACAAAATCTTGGTTCCATATAGAGCCGAGGTAATAGATACATGGAGGTTGCTACTGGGTATCAAAGGTTCAGAATTGACTGATGATTTGAAGGATCAACTTAGACGACAGGAAGTTAATCCAGAAGAAGTTGAGTTCACAGGTTCTCAGTTTGACAGAGTGTTTATGGATGAGAAAATCAATGAATTGATAATCAGAGAGTTCTTGAGTAATTGTTACCGATCTGATGAAGGAAAACCCTGCAAATCAATTTTCTTCTGCGCAAGTCAACGACATGCCAAGCATATGAAAAAAATCTTTGGGATGGTTTCTCCAAGACTTAGCAATGATGTACAAGTAATTACGTCTGAGATGTATCGTGCATCTGATGAAGTGAGACGTTTCGGTCTACAATCGGAACCAAGAATTGCTTTGTCTGTTGGGATGCTAGATACTGGTGTAGACATTCCAGAAGTCTGTAACCTCGTTTTTGTCAAACCTGTTTTTTCGCACATAAGGTTTTGGCAGATGATAGGTAGAGGAACAAGAAACGTGGATGCCTGCAAGCATCCAGGGTGGCTACCTAACAGAGATAAAAACGATTTTTTGATCTTTGATTTCAAGATAGGTGGGCATTCCAATATTTACTATCACGAGTTCACAGTTTCAAGAGAAAGATCCTCAACTAAAGATGTTATTACACGAATATTCGAGAACAGAGTAAAACTGTTACGGAAATCCCTCGATGATAATCAGAAAAGGATCATCACAGAGAAGATCATTGCATCTTTGGATGAATTGGATAAAGAATCATTCATTGTTCGGGAGAAGTTGCCGATACTCGAAAAAATCAAGGGGGAATCCTTCAACCTTCGGAATTATGTGAAAGAACTTGTGGAGGAAATAACTCCTCTCATGATTTTCGGACATGGAAAGAATGTGAACGTTTCCTCGTTTATCCTGAACGTCGAGAAATTGTTTGGTTATGTCTTAGATCAGAAACATGATCAAATAGAAAACATCAGACAATATGTCCAAGAGATGTGTGAAAACATTCTGCAGAGAGATAATTTGACCGATATAAGAGAGAACAGAGAGAACATAATTCGTGTACTTCAAGAGGGTTTTTGGGAAGACTTGACGTTTTATAATGTCGAGTTCCTGGTGGTGCACATAGCTCCATTGATGAAGTACTATGAACCGGATCCAAATAAGATAATTCAGATTGATGCTCCAGACGTCGTTCTAATCAGAGAGACATATGAAAAAGTAGCAAAAGAAGATGAAGAGTTGCAGGCTTTTCTGAAAGAGAATCCTCTTGTCAAGAAGATTCGAGAAGGTGAAGGAATAACGTCGTCCGAATTGGTCGAACTGGAGTTGCAGCTGTCATCATTAAGACCTGGGCTTACAATTGATAATGTTCAGAAATTTCAGAAGGTTGATTTCCTATCGTTCTTAAGAAAGATAATTGGTTTGACTCACAAGTATGATCCAAGAGAATTGATTGAATATGAATTTGACAAATATGTTCTGGCTAAAACAGAGTACAACTCGAAGCAACTTGAATTTCTGCTTGTGTTGAAAAAGGTCTTTGCCAATAGAAAACGTATAGAACTTTCAGATTTTGCAGATCCCCCTTTATCTAATGAGCATCCTCTCGATTATTTCAGAATCGAGGATTTGAAACTGATAGTTGAGAAATGCAACAAAATTAAGATGTTATGATCGATCTATTATGATGTAAACCGCGGTCTACACAAAAACTTATATCCTCGATCGATTACTAGTTATTCATGGAATACAGAACAGTCTCGACAAAACTTCCAAGCAATGAACTGACTTTGTTCAGAGCACATTGCGAAAAGAAGGGTGTAACTCCAGCTTCTTTGATTCGTGAGTTGATCTTAGGAGAAATGAAGATTACAGTTCCACACACAATATCTGGAAGGAACAAAATACAATACGATAGAAAGATGGATGCATTTGCTTGGTCAGTAGAACTAGATGATGGAGAGCAAATTGAAGTCTTGAGAAGTATCTCTCCACATTTTATTGAAGATCTTAACGAAATACTGAGCTTAGGATTGCAGGAAAGATCTGTCTTCATTAACAGGAAGAAAAAGGATTCGGTATCAGTCCCAAGTAACATAATAAGGAGAGAAGAATGAAACAAACTCAATTGCTCAGAGATGAAGAAATTCCACTTGGAGATTTGTGTGAGATAGTAATAGGAAAAACACCTAGCCGCAAGAATCTAGATAATTTTGGAGAAGATTATATTTGGGTCTCAATAGGAGATATGAACGCAAAATATATTGAGGACAGCAAAGAAAAACTAACAGCTAAAGGAGTCAAGGAATCCAACGCCAGATTAGTCCCAGTAGGAACATTATTGTTAAGTTTCAAATTGAGTTTAGGCAAAGTCGCTATTACAAGAAAACCTCTTTACACTAATGAGGCAATTGCGGCATTGATTCCGAAGAGAAGAATCAATGTGGAATACTTGTACTACTGTCTCAAACAGATCAATCTGTCGACGTATGCCAGGAAAGCAGTGAAAGGGCTATGTCTAAATAAAAGAATATTGTCTAGAATAAAAATCAAACTGGTCCCGACGAAAACCCAAGACAAAATCGTCTCCATTCTTAAAAATGCAGAGAAATTGAAACAGTGGCGAAAGGAAGCTGACGAGTTGACAGATGATTATCTTCATAGTGTTTTCTTGGAGTTATTCGGTAGTCCTGTCAAAAATGATAGGCATTGGGAGACGATTACTCTGAAGGAAATATCAGAATTCTATTCAGGCAAAGCGTGGAAGAATGAAGAGCTATCTGATCAAGGAGTAAGAATCGTGAGAATTTCAAATCTGCATAAGAAGAACTTTCCCTTTTGGCATTATCCGGGAGAAATAATTGAGAAATATTCTGTCTCAGATGGAGATTTGCTTTTTTCTTGGGCAGGAGTAGAAAAATCAATTGATGCATATATTTATGGTGGGGAAAAGGCTCTCCTAAATCAACATATATACAATATAAAAATCGTAAATAGTGAATTCCCCAAGTTATTTGTTTACTGGGTTCTTAGATTATTCTTGAGATACCTAAGATCACAATTGGGTGGTGGTGTAGGTCAATTTCATCTGAAAAAGTCAACAATTGAAAACATAAGAATTATCAATCCGCCACTCGAGCTTACGAGAAAATTCGTGTTGATTGTAGAAGCAACTGATGAAATTCGAAAAAAACAGATTGAATCCAAAAAGCAAATTGGTGCATTGCATAATGTCTTAATGCAAAAAGCGTTTGGAGGTGAACTAGTATGTTAGATGCAGAACTGAAGTCAAAAATAAATCAACTATGGGATAGATTCTGGAGTGGAGGGATCTCCGATCCATTAGTAGCCATCACTCAGATGTCTTATCTAATTTTCATGAAGAGATTAGAAGACGAAGATATCGCAAGAGAACAGGATGCTCGATTAAGTGGAGAGCAATATGACTCCCTGTTCAAAGGTAATAATGAATATAAATGGTCAGAATGGACGAATCTCCCCGCCGATCAGATTCTAGGAAAGGTTAGGGATGAAGTATTTCCATTCCTCCGGGAACTTGGTGGAAAAGATTCTCTCTACGCCCAATATATGCGAGATGCAGTATTCACCATTCCGACACCTTCTCTTCTTATTGAGGCAGTAAGAATCATCAACGATATGCAGATTAAGGAACAAAACAGGGACGCAAAGGGCGATCTGTACGAATACCTGCTTTCAGAACTAAAGACAGCTGGAAAGAACGGTCAGTTTAGGACTCCCAGACACATCATCAAAATGATGGTATCTCTAGTGAATCCCACAATAGAAGATACCGTATGCGATCCCGCATGTGGAACCGCTGGATTCCTAGTCAATACTTACGAACATATCCTGAAAAAGAATACATCCAAAGAATTCGTTAGGACAGATGAGTTTGGGAACGAATACAACTTCAAAGGGGACAGACTAGACGAGAAACAATGGGACTTGCTGAGAGAGCATTTGCTCCATGGATATGATTTTGATTCAACGATGGTAAGAATCTCGCTCATGAACATGATGATGCATGGAATCAACAGACCAAAAATCGAGCAGAAGAATACGCTTTCTACTAGATATAACCAAGAGAAAAACCATTATGATGTTGTTTTGGCGAATCCACCATTCAAGGGGAGTATTAACAAATCAGAGATTAGCAGAGAATTTACGATTACAACTATGAAGACAGAAATCCTCTTCCTGGAATTGATGCATAACATTCTTTCAACTGGTGGCAGATGTGCAGTTATTGTGCCGGATGGAGTATTGTTCGGAAATTCCAGAGCACATCAAAAGATCAGGAAAAAACTGCTTGAAGAATGTCGTATGGATGCAGTAGTATCAATGCCTGCTGGCGTGTTCAAACCATATGCGGGCGTATCTACGGCTGTGTTGGTCTTTACAAAAGGAGAACCAACCAAGAAAGTGTGGTTCTATGACATGAAAACCGATGGCTACAGTCTAGACGACAAAAGGACTTTCATTGACGGAAAAGGCGATATCCTTGATATAATAGATAAGTTCAGCAAAAGAGAAACTGAAGAATTCGAAGACAGAAAAGCCAACTGCTTCTTCGTTCCTATTGAAGAAATAGAAGAAAACAACTATGATCTAAGCATTTCCCGATATAAGGAAATCGAATATGAAGAAATCGCTTATGAAGAACCTGAAGTAATAAGACAGAAGATTATGGAATTGGAGAAAAAAATCACTAAGACCCTGCAAGAGATTACCTTCTAGTATACACGTTATCTTTTCTTCATGGTAGATAGCTAGCTGTTCCAGCAGAAGTAATCGCATAATTCGGTTTAGCAACCTCTAAGCATTCCAGAAAATTTCCGTGCTTACTACCGTGATGCGATATCTAGCTAGTCATCTCATTTAAATCTACAACTGAACAATGCTTAGGTATGGCATCAACCATATATTTGCCAAGTGAAGGATTGCAGGGCGAAGATATTCCTTCTTACATGATTTGGGAGGGCATGGATATCGAATCTATAACTGTCTCTTTCCGTTCTCCACTAGTATTCAAGGAAGTCTACAATTCCAGCTCTTGGGAGATTCGAGATGAGAAGCTAGTCATTAAAGAAGTGGAATTGGATGGGTATGTCGGTCTCTTATTCGGATCCACAAAAGTCTCAGCGTTAGTGGATATCGTCTCAGTCGAATATTCGTTTCTGGTAAATGGCGATATGGTTAAACAAATGAAGGAAATAAAGCTATTCAGACCTCAACTTGAAATTGAAGAATCCGACAGCAAGATTACAGTAAATATAGATAGGGGGTTCGTCAAGAATCGGATAAAGGCAAAGAATGTGGGGAGAGGCACCCGGCAGAGGAAGCGGCGGAGCAGGCAGGAAGGGAGACAAGGATCATCGAAGAGGGGGAGGCTGCGAACCACCTGAACCACGGCTGGCAGTTTGTTGCCGTCCTTAACAGCGGGAAGATACTAGTTGAGAGGACATAAGATGTTTCTGATCGAGAGAGAGGCAGATTGAGACGGAAGAAGCCGGAAAGCTAGCTATCTACGCCACAAAGGGATCGGAAACTCTTCTTGTCGAGGTCTATACAGACGACAGGAAACCACTTGGGCACAGATCCAGCGCACAAGCTCTAATGCGCCATTAGGCATTTTGATTGAAGACCTGTAACCTTTTCTTGTTCCCCATTGTTCAAGTCTATGCTAACTAGACAGTGAAGAAGGATCGCATGAGAGCCTCAATCTGCGGAGTTTAAATATTCGTAGGTAGTAATTTTCCTTCAGTGGGAAACAGAAGATGGAATTTCGCGTAGATGTCAAGAAAGATGAAACCGGAGTATGGATAGACAAAGACAGGACAAAGATAACGTTTCAGAGGAAAACGGATGGGATCAGAGTCACGTTTCTGTCTGGTTCAGCAATCTTCAATGAACCTGAAGAACTAGATTTCTTCAAGGCAACACTAGTAAATGTAATCGATAACATATTGCAGGAATGGAAGCAAAAGGGTCAGAGAGGAAGCGTACCCGTCCTCTAAAATCCAGAAAAAGGTTCATCGATAGACTATCCGAAAACTCAAGCTAGCTAGCTCGCATGTGCTGAATGTGCTAGTACAGCTCGTAATGGTGCTTCGAAGGAAGATCGTCTCCAGTAACCTTCAACTCTCCCCTTCTGAGATCCTCGAACATCTCCAGTATCTTCTGTTCCCTTACTCCGCCAAGGTCATCAGTAGTAATGAGGTCATCAAACTTCCCGTTGGTTTTGTACCAGTCCCTTCTGGCAACCCATTTGGTCCAGTATTCTTTCAAATCGAGTTCTCCCAGATGTTCCCAGTAGTATGTCATACCATTGATGTTGACTGTAAAGTCGGGCTTGATCTTTGCCGGACCTTTCTCTAGGAAGAGAGGGGACTCATACTCAAACTGCAGACCGCTTTCTTCAATTGCTTTATACAAAATATACTCAATCTTCGATCTCACGCCTACCCCCTTGGTAGGCTCGAATATCTCCTTCGCATTCTCGGGTGCCTCAAAGATGGAAGTGTTCCTCTGTAGGATTGCAGAACAAGTCCGAGCATACTCCAAGATCTCTCTGCTTTCCTCTTTTTGAAGAAACACGGCTATTGAGCGTTTTGAGCGAGTCAGTGCGGTGTAGAGAAGTTCCTTGCATAGTAGTGCGCGTTTGCTCGGCAGTACGAAGAAGACATTTCTAAAGTCGCTGCCTTGTGACTTGTGGACTGTTATGGCATATGCGAGTTCAAAGTCCTCATCCTCTCTCAGTGCATTATGGCCTCTGCTGTAGATCGGTTTCTCTTGATCCGTGAAGAAGTACTTCCGGTAATGGCTTCCTATCTGATCCTGCTTGTTATTGATTACTCCGATTGAGCCATTTGAGAGCCTGAGAACAGTTCTTTGTAGTTGAAGATCATAGATGTACTCATTTGCCAGCCTGATGATCTTGTCAGAGTGGTTGAAAGCCGTTCCAAAGTTGCCGTCCGCCCAGTGCCCTCTTGGGTATGCCAGTTTGAAGAACCAACTAAGACCCATGCATCCGAAGGCCTCCGCCCTGTAGGGCGTTAGCATCTGGAAGTTGTCTATTCCAAGATCCTCGATTGATCCTCCCTTCACAAACCCAGTTGGATAGAGCCCCAGCAGAATATTGATCATTTCGGGTTTGTCTTTGCATTTTGACAGTTCAGCCTTGTCCGCATCCGCTTGGATGAGTCTGTCTAGTCTCTCATCAATTTTAGTATACAGCTCGTCTATGCTCATCCATTTTTCTACAGCAAAACCTGAACTTATGTCTCCGTCAGTACTGACTATCTCATCGAGCAACTCATTGTAGTAACGGTTCTTGCCAACGAAGATATCTGCAATCTCTATTACTTTGGGATCAGATTCCTGCCGGCAATTTGTGAGTAACTTTATGAAGTTTCCCTCCCTGTAATTTGGGTCATTCTTGACATACTGTATTATATCATAGAAGGGTCTGCCGAAACCTATTGGTGGGAGTTGGTTTTCATCACCAACCATTATCACTCTCTTGACCCCTTCTGCTCCATTCAGCCTTAGCATCAGGAAGAGAGTGGACAGTTTCTGAAGATCCACCATCGATGATTCATCGACTATAAGGTTCTCAATGAATGGTTTTCCTCTGCCATTTGTCATAATAAGGGAGAAATCCTCCAGTATTTGCCAGTACTCATTTCTGTCTGAGTATATGAATCGGTCAATGGTCTGAGCGTTCTTGGCTTTGCACTCCATTTTGAGGCGAAGTGCAGCTTTTCCTGTTGGCGCAAGTACAGTCACCTCTTCATGCCTTGTGGCTAGTTCTCTGATGATCTTTCTCAGCGCACGCGTCTTACCCGTACCTGGCTTTCCCGAGATAATGTAGAACGATCTGGCGAGAACATTCTCCAGCAATTTCGTTCTCTCTTCAACAAATTGTTTCCTGTCGAAGTTCTTTATCTCTCGTTTCTCCAGTTCCTTTACCTGGGTTTCAACAAAGGATCTCACGTTCTCAATTCTTGATGGATGACTCTTTCTCCTAAGAAGAGCCTCTACAGTGTCTCTAATCAGTGCCTCGGCACGTATGACCTCGTTTAGGTAGAAGAAACGCACACCCTCATTCTCAGCAAGAGTTAGTTTCTTCTTGAAGTGGTTAAGGTAAGATTGGGAGAGTAGTTGGTCCTTGCTTAGAAGCAGTTCTCTCTTGTAGAAAAGGGGGTTTGCCAGAATACTGTCGTAGACTTCTTCAAGAGCAGAGTAGCAGTGCCCCTGTCTCCCTACTGAGTACAAGTACTGGATAATCACCGCCCTCAATCTTTCAGGACTACCTGGCGCTAGATCCTGTAGGCGCGGATTCTCCTTCAGATATCTTTCAGGAAACATCCCTACATCTATCTTGAACAGGTCAATCGGACCATCCTCAATCTCCTCCTTGTCTAGATCCTCTTGCGTAGGCTTGTATTTGTATTCCTCACAGAGCACATATGGATTCCTGACTATCTCCATGGCGCTGATATCTCGGGAGAATGACGATGCCTGTCTGCGAATTATATTCCTGAGTTGTTCCTTCTTGAGTAGGAAAAGGCTTAGTTTTTTCAATAGGTCAATGATAGCGGTGTGTTGTACAAGGTTCTTTCTCAAACGGAAGATTGCAGTATCGAGTTCTTGGAGGTATTTAGGGATCTCGTATTCTCTATCAGAAAGCATACTGAAAACTTCTTCACATAGATCCTGTTCGGGTGACAGATTGGCGCGCATTCTTTCTACAATCTGTTCTGCTCTCTCTGAATCATCCTCTAAGATTACGGTCAGAATATTTGAGAGCCCCGGGTAGAGACCTCTGCGCCTCCAAGATTCCTCCAGAAGTCGGTTTACCAGTTTCTGCTCTCTGCTGAAATCCACAATCCCATGTTCCTGGATCACATCGATAGCCTTTCTCAGTTTTGTCAGAAGCAAAATACATTGATCCTCATCGATATCCGCCATCACATATTTGAAGCCGAAGATCAGTGAGTCTTCTTCAATAAGAACCCTGATTTCATCTAGTTTCCCAGATTCCTCGCGGTGTTTCTGAATGTATTCCCTGTACTCATGGTACGGCAGTCTTATGCCGTTCCTGTCAAAATCGTATGAAATCTGGATAGCCCAATTCATAACCGGAAAATACTTCATTCCCGGTCTCTTCTGTTGGCTTTCTCTCTCGTCTCTAGAGAAATTGAAGTCTGGCGGAATCTGAAGAGTCTTGTTAAGCACGCCGCAACCTACAAGAGCATATTTCTCGTCATCGCCCGATACGGGATTGTCATAGTTCAGATAGAAGAATACTATTGAATTCTTAGGCTCGAATTTCGAGATGAAATGGGAAATTCTCTCTTCAAGGTCGCGTGGATAGTTCCCCTGCGCCTTCTTTTTCTTTCTACTGTGATTGAAAGAAAGCCTGAATGGCCAAGAAAACATTGAGTAGCCATCAAGGGTTTCTGTGATTGTTTTGGTATCCTCATACTGTATGAATGGGTGCTGATGTATGATGTTGTGCTTTTTGACCGAGAAGGCAGCGCTGCTCCAGTAGCATGGAGGCAAATAATCAGGAAATGAATCGTCGATCTCTCGACCGCTATTCGGGATTTCCATCTCCAGTTTCCTTTTTCTTGCAATCCTCTCTGACAAAAGCGAGCGCGAACCAACACAGTACGCGTTCCTCTCAGGATCTTGGCAGATGCTTCCGTCCCACTTGTTATCATGCCAAGCCATTCTAAGGGTGAGGTGCGTGCTCAAGCGGATTCCCCCAGCATCCTGTATCGAATCTGTGGTATAAATTGGCGTATGCTAGCTAGCCCAGGTTCGAATCCCGACCTCTCCATCAACTATCCTCCCACCATAGCGATGTCCGCGTATTAGTAAATATCCTACTTCTCTTACTGCTTTGCATCGTCTTGTTTCTATTAGGGATTGATTAGTTAGCTAGCTCTATGATACAATGTATTCCTTGCCGTACTCTATTACCTCAACGTTGCGGCAGTTTCTGCCAAATAGGAGTTGGTTTTCCGTGTGGATAGGAAAAACCCGTCTTGGCTCTATTCTCTCGACCATTCCTATTAACTGATCCCTATTCAGGTGACCTGACGCGTGCAGTTGACGGAACTCCATCTCAAAATGGTCCAGCCAGTTGCACATAACCTGGTTCTCGATGTCTTCCTCGCTGTATGGCTCGCTCATGCTGTGGATGAAATGGCTGCCCGAGTCGGGCCTTACATCGATTAGTTCCCCAAACTGGTAGAAGTCCAGATCCATAACTAATCTGTCTTGGTTTTCGTGCACAAGATCATATGTCACCATCTTGTCCATGAACTGACGCTCCCAACAATAATAGTCGCTCTCGTCGAACTGTCCAGACCTCTTCCGCTTATAATATACCAGAATGTCTTCATCTTCCGAGGGATCGGGAAGATCAAGGCGCTTGTCTTCTACAAGTTTGTCTAGCAGATAGGCGGCTTTTGGGGAAATGACTATCCTTCTATCGCACATCTTGGCTAGGTTATAGAAGCTTCTGAACCTATCCATGTCTCTACTGTACCGGGCGACGAACACCATCTTATCTGTCGAAGAGGTAATCTTGGTGGCTAGGTCCTGAACTTCCTGCTCTGAATGGTTCTTCCTCCGCTCCACTTCAACCATTCGTGTGCCCTCGCAGATCATCGCTACGGGCTCGGACTGACACGCCTTATCCACAAAATCCCCAGTCATGTCGCTACGGGGCCCATGAGCCCTGAGATCCCCTGTGTAGACGATTGTCCCCTCAGATGTGTGGATCAGAAAGCCGTAGGCGGCCGGGATGGAATGGTCCACATGAACGGGCTCTACCACTAGACCATCCAAAGCGATCTTGTCTCCGGTTCGGAAAGTCTCGTACCGATGATCCCCGTAATTGCAGGAGCCGCTGGTTTCCTCGGCACCCTCCAGAAACAACTTGGTGCCCTCACCGAGGTACAGGGGTATCTTCGGATCCAGGAACTGGATGTGGTTCACATGGTCAAAATGAGCGTGAGACAAGAACACCGCGTCTACCATCGGCTCTGCGTACGGAAGGTCAGTAAACGCAAGCAAATCCTCAGCGTAAAGGCCCTCCAGTCTCGGGAGCAGATTGAACTCAAAATAGTCTCCCAAGCCGTTTACGGATCTCGGCCCAAGCCAGCCGAGAAAATAGTCTGCCCCAAAGGTGAAGGACTGCCCGAAATCAAAGAAAACCCTGGTTCCCCTGTCTTCCACGAGAACTTTGTTTCCGCCGATCTCGTTTACCCCGCCGTAGAAAGTCAGACTCACCATTTGATAGCGCGCGCGTTCTCATCCGCCCGCATGTACCGATCAGACAGGATAGGCTTTTAACGGTTCTGAACTCAGAATCTTAATTTCAGATAGCATCCAACCTTAACATTTCTTTCAGAGGAAGAACGTAGGGAAGATCTTGAGGGATATTTTTCAGCTCCTTTTGATACGTCACATCGACACATTTATATAGCTGTCACATATCTACATACTTCTGGAGAAGAGACAGCATGAGCGAAACAGCGTCGTCAGATAGAGAGTGGAGGACTATTCGCATATCTGCGCCAACCTATCACAAGATCCTAGAGCTCAGCAGTTTCATAACGCTTATTACTCTGACACGGACAATCCCCCTCAGCACTGTCGCAGAATTGGCTATCACTGCTTTCTATGACACAGAGTATCCAAGACTTAAAGACTCAATTTCCGACCCCAAAAAACGCGATGAAACAGGGAAGGAAATCGCGCTTCGTCTGGAAAAGGTGTATGATTCTCGAGACAAATGGAAAGCAGTCCAGCAAGAGTAAGAAAAAAGGAGGTGATGAGTGCTTGACGAAAGCAGGGGACGACAATCGTTCAAATCAGCTGAATTCTAACAATGACGCCTATTGGCAGAGCCGAGGCTATGATGAGCGACCAGATGAGTGGGAGGAACGATCAAAAGACGATGATGACAAGCGAGTATGAAACCTTCAACCTTCACTTTGAGGATCTCATCATTGGAAACTTTGGACATAGCTGGCTGGAATGCTACTTGACCCATTTCTAGCTTGATCTCTTAGGCGAACAGCGATAGATACTCCTTCCCTCAATTGCCTCTTGCCCGCAAGGAGCAAAAGATGGGAGGATAGCCAAGGTTGAGATAGAGTTCTCAGACGCTGACTACCAACTGCTAGTTGCTGTGGCAGCATGTGCCGATGAATCAATTGTGGAATACTGTAGACACGTCATCATGATGGCAGTTTCAATGGATCTGAAAGAAGTAAGTGATCAGCTGGAGGAGAACTCCACATTCTGTCTGAGAACGTAGTCCGCTGCCTATTCACTTAGGATTCTCTCAACATCCCTCTTTTTTCTAGCTTCAACTAGCCGACTCCACTAATCTTTATCCAGAGTTCTCACATATGTAGAAGGGCAATGAGAAAGATTCTCTACTTCACCTTAGCTTCTGTTATTGCCCTCTCTTTCTCTATCTCTTACTATCTTCAGAATCTGCAACCGACAGTTGTGATAGATGGTGTGACTTGGCGTCAGGTTCTATATTGGAACTTCAAAGATGGTTTGTATCCGAATGGATGGGGATGGGGAAACTGGAGCATAGTTGAAGGGAAGCTACAGATTGAGGATGTTACTGGAGAGGAGTCAGTGTATTTCCTCCCCGTCACTCATGGGGGAGACTTTGTTCTAGAGACTAAGATGAAACTGATCCAAGGACATCATCCTGCGTATGCTGCAGGCCAGATTCTGACCAGAGACAGTAGCAAGCAGAACTATGAGAGTGGAATGGCATTACTTCCAGAATTGGATCAGGCCATCGTGAGGCACATGGCAGATAGAGTTGACTACGTGTACAAGGCTTTCGGAATCAACATGAGCCTAGACTATGATGAATGGTATGTCATGAGGCTTATAGTTCTGAATGGTCGAATGAGAGCTTTTGTGGATGATAACGAGATCTATGACTCTAACTCTAGTTTTCCAGTTACGACTTATGAAGAGCCTCATCTTGCAGTGAGATATGCTGTCGCAGCATTCGAGTACGTAAGAATCCTGACCACATAGCTAGCTATTCTTCGTAAGAGCTATGAGAGCATTCGCTAGAAAAAAGGGGGATCTCCAGCAAGCTCGTGCTGGAGAATCTAGTGTGTACCACTGACGGTGAGGACGCTTAGATCCATGAAATCTTCAAAGAAGTCGTCGGTTGCTTCTGCAACCGCCTTGCCCTTATCTGTGAGCCCGTAGATTCTACGTCTTTCGATCCAAGTTCCAGCGATCAAGCCTTCTCTCTCCATTCTGTACAGGAGAGAGTAGACGCTGCCTGAACCCAGCAGAATGCGGAATCTTCTGTAGACCAAAGTCATCACGTCGTAGCCGCTCAAATGCGTGTTTTGAAGTTCAATCAGAACTAGCACATCCAAGAAGTTCTTGACAAGTCGTCGTCGCAGCTTAAGCTGACATTTCCCTGCCTCGGCAGAAAGTAGCTCTACCAACTCCTCTTCTTCCTGGCTTTCGCCAGAACACACATATACCACATCTGACGCTAAAAGCCGGTACGATCTGTGAACTCCTCGGCTTCATCAGGATCGAGTCTCCTGCATTCCCCGCGCATGATCTTCCCTTCGCAAATGTGCAGGAAATATATGTGCCTGTAACAGCCAGGTTCACATTCCTCTTCTTCTCTCATTGTTTGTCACCTCCCTTCTTCTTGAAGCTTATGCAATAGTCTGAAGCATTCCTCTTGTTGACTGAGAAAAAGGGAATTGTGCAGAATTCTCCGCAATAGAATAGGCAATCTTTGAATCTGTTTGTGCCATCATATTCCAACTCTTGGAGAGAGGGGAGGTGGGGGAGTCATCGCTCTCACCCTAGCACTGGTTCCCCCACCGGAGTTTTAGCTAGCTACAGAGTTTTCATCGCCTCCGTCAGCACCACGCCCTCAGCGTGGACTTCCAAGGCTCAGGGTGAGCGTTATACAGGTCAAGCGCGGATTGGTCTAGCAGATTGTGTGAGTATGGACTCGCCATCTTGATTATCTCCTCGATCGTGAGCCGCTCGAGCGTCTTCCGGTTTCCCACTGGGACGCAGACGAGGCCAGTTTCGGCGTTCAGGCTGTAGGGAACTGAGATTATCCTCATGGGGTCTGTGGACAGCAGGAAGTGGGGTCGATTCACGGGGAGGAATCCCGCCAGCAACCTGGTGTATCTGAACCTGGCCACCTCTTGGCTTTTGATCGGGTTCCTCTCGTTATAATAGGTCCAGTCTCGCAGATTGAAGTCCAACACGTGAATGTGAAACCCTTTCCTGGCAGAGAAGACGATCATCAAGTTTGAATGGTTCTGCTCTATGGCTTCGCAGACGTGAATCGTAAAGAATTTGGCGTTATGGAGACATCCAGGACAGACGGCTCCTCTGTTGTGATGATTGTGGCTTGCCCAGACGTTATGAGAGTCCACGTCAAAAATGTATTGGCCACCTAAAGGCAAAGCATGGTTGGCCTTGTACTTCCTGCCGACACGTTCAGGGAACAACCAGTCCAACACGCTGAAATAGACATGGACAGGAGCATACTTCACACACAGATATCTGAGATCTCTAACACTAAGTCGGTTCCTAAACCTGTTCATCTTCAGGAATCTGCCGTTGTATAAGACTATTCTGACATGCTTCCTACTCAGGTTCCAGAATGGCGGAACTTCTAATGGACTTCTCCTGTAGTAAGCCCTCACGTCTGAAGCATACAGCATGCCGCCACACTTTTCCTGATCAGCCTATAAGTAATGCAGTACCAACGGGGGGAGGGGGAGCCTCTCTCATCACCTTCCAGTCCCTCTTTTTCTGGAAACCTGAAGTTTTCTTCCATCTGTGTTATCCTATCCAGCAAGGCGGAGCGTCTATGAGCCAGCTCTCTTCGGGGGAGATGTACAGATTTATAAGCGATTTATCCGTAGCCATTAGCGGATATCATGACCTAGCGGGAGTGAGGATGTTTCTGATCCGCATACCAGATGACACGGTCAGCAGACTGACGGAGATAGCCGACAGTCAGGGAATGCCCTTCAACGATTACCTGGCTGAGATGCTTGAGCAGGCCGTGAGAGCGCATAAGCTGGACTGCTCCCTGAAGGAGACCGTCGACCTCTACGAGAGGACAATGACGGAGAGGGAGGCGGCCGAGGAGGCCGGGCGGGCAGAGGGGCCCCCGATATCCGAGGCGTTCGAGAGGATGCTTGCGTCGAAGCTGGGACCGGAGCCAAGGGAGTCTGAGGAACGCGAGATGCTGTTCAGGTTCCTCTCCGAACTTTCAAAGACACCAAGCTAGAAAGGCAAAGTGCGCGCGCCATATCTATCAAAAACCGTGTTGCATTGCCACATCTGGTCTTCTGAATGTACCAAGTACCATAGTTTCAGCAAAACCAATTACTTCTCTCATGATATCCTCATCTATCTTACGAAGTCTGTCTCTGTATGCAATCAAGGTCGCACCGATATCTAGGGGCATAATACAGCCAGCGAAAATATTCGGCAGATAACTTAGAAGAGAGTAATGTGTTCTTGTGGCAATCATGGCGGCCAAACCCAGGAATGGACGATTACAGAGAAGTGCAATGTAATCTCTCAACAGATTCCTAGCTTCCTTATCAATCTCCAAATCCAGAAGTTCACGAGGTGTTCTTATCTTTGTCTTGCTTACGTTTCTAAGCTTGTTATCGCAAAGAGTCATCCAGATTTCCGAATCTTTAAGATCTACAAGAAAAAGTCGATGAGAACTGAATCTTGTGGCAAAATGCAATCCTTGACACATTTCCACTAGTTTTGTGAACGATGCAGGTGGAACCTTAGGCGGTTCTGTTTTCAATACATTCGCAACCGGTTCATAGATCTGAATTGTGGCTTCTGACAGGAATGGGAAATTAGTTACTTTGTCAAAAAATCGCTGTACCTTGCTTTTAAGCATCTGCCAGACGGAATCTGCCCGATCCCATATTAGAGGATTAAGCACAGCCATTTCGTAGGAATCATTCATTACAGTGATTGTTTGATTGACAAAAGGAACTTTGAAAAGATCCAGCAACACTTTCCTGCTGATTGTTGATTCCGAATTTGTTGCTGGGCAGTCAAGTGAAGTTGATACGAGAACCTGCCCATCCTCCACACCATATAAGAAGGGATACATTCTACACACCTCAGGCCTTTCAGCGTATCTCTGGCAGGTACTTCTTTCGACATCATAGAATCCACATATAGACCTGTCTAACTGTGCATTATGCTTGAGCCGGATATCGCCAGGCGTTCCCGTGATGCAGCACAAGCCGCACAAGCCAATCTGGCATTCAAAGCCTTTTGCCCAGATCGGCGCAATAAACTTGGCTGGGTAACTGAAAAATCTGGTCTTTACGCGGAACGTCTTTGTGACTAAGCCGGTATTCACACACTTATTCTATTTGAAGCCCTTTAAAAGCGATCCCGAGACTAGGTAGTCGGCGGTAGCCTATGAACTTGTGACCATGAAAAAGACAACGAATCTGGAGCTAGCTAACTCGGCTGGATCAAGGAAGTTAAGAAGAAAGCCTCAAAACTGAGCATTAACTAGCTAGCTTTTCGCATTAGGACCTTCATATCTTCAGACACTTCAAATATCACACAGTTCCATAGAATTCTCTCTTTCTTCTTGCCCCTCAACTGTCTGAAATACCTTGCAGTGTGTTCCCTTGATTCTTCATCTGAAACCTCATTCCCCCCACGTAGTGTGTTCTTGATATATCTGCGAAAAGATTCCCAATCGGTCTTCTCCAGTATTTCCTTGTCATGTGTACCAGTCTCATCATAGCCTTCAGGGAGCGACTCGAAAATCTCTTTGAGAAGAGACTTGTGGTCTTTTTCCCCCTTCTTGATGCGATCGAATACTATCCAGTTCAGCAGTTCAGGGTAGTACCCTCCTTTGACGGAGTAGATCACATTTCTGCCGATTCTCTGTCCTGCCATTACTCCCTTGCCTTGAAGGATTTTGAGACACTTCAAGACAGTATTCTTTGAGAGACCTGTAGTTTGGATGATCTCACCAGCGGAGAGATTCTGCTGCAACACGACTTTCAAGATAGTATGTTCAGACGCATAACTTCCCCTTGGTCTCCCTCTTTTCATGAAAACAAGTACCAAAAAATTCCCAAATAAGGCTTTTCCATCTTCTCGCCTAATACACGGTATGTCAGTTGACAGCGACCAATTGGTAGATACGTTCTGGAAACACTTCATCTACCGAACTGACACATACGCAGTTCAGAACGAAGACGGTACTTACACCCGTGTAGGCAAACCGAACACCGAATGGGTAAGAACAAAACTCAACCTGCCACAGAATATGACGAAAGGTGTTGTTAGAAGGCACTTGGAAGGCGG
>Ga0224501_10000693_pt1 | contig 26160 bp, 22 predicted proteins | sample SF_Oct11_sed_USG_4_FD_169105 | JGI IMG/M metagenome (GOLD analysis project Ga0224501, IMG submission 169105) | Sediment microbial communities from San Francisco Bay, California, United States - SF_Oct11_sed_USGS_8_1 | ecosystem: Environmental > Aquatic > Marine > Sediment | place: USA... | reverse complement strand
CGCACCCTCCTGGATCAAGTCGGGGTGCACCGCCGGGTTGGCCAGGTTGGTCAGGACCATGGCGCGCCCACCCCAGTCCCCGACGAACGGAGCCAACGCCGGATCCGGCTCGATGATGTCGTCGCCACACCCTCCCAGAACAGGAAGCCCGATCAGAGAGAGGACGGCCGCCAGGACGGAAATCCCGTGGAAGCGAGGCGTTCTGCTACGTTCGAGCATGGTGGGCGGCTAGGTTCCAGGGTGGTGTTCGGGGTGGCCGGCCCCAAGATCCTCGCGGCGCTGGTGCCCGTCAAGGATTCATTGCTTTACCGTGGTCCGGAACCGGGGTATATTCGTCGCCCCCCCGGAGCTTCTCATTCCCCGGACCAAGACCAACCTCTCGATGTCTCGCATCATCGCAATAGTGAACCAGAAGGGCGGCGTGGGGAAGACGACCACCGCTATCAACCTCGGCGCTTCCCTGGCCGTGGCGGAGAAACGCACGCTGGTGATCGACATCGACCCCCAGGGGAACGCGACGTCGGGAATCGGAGTGGAGAACCGCCAGAACCGCCCGACGGTGTACGATATCCTGGTGAATCGGCGGAACGCGAGGGAGTGCATCGTAACCGGCCAACACTTTCCTTTCCTGGACGTGATTCCGTCCACCCGGGACCTGGTCGGTGCGGAGATCGAGTTGGTGGATGCTCCCCAACGGGAGAAGGTCCTTCGGGAGGCGATCCGTCCACTGAAGGACGACTACGACTTCATCCTGGTGGATTGCCCTCCATCCCTCGGCCTCCTCACGTTGAACACCCTGACGGCCGCGGACTCGGTTCTCATTCCCATCCAGTGCGAGTTCTACGCCCTGGAGGGGTTGAGCCAACTCCTCAGCACGGTTCATCTGGTGCAGCGTGGGTTGAACCCGGGGCTGGACATCGAAGGCGTACTCCTCACGATGTACGACAAGCGACTCAACCTTTCACGGCAGGTCGCCGAGGAGGCCCGGGAATACTTCGGGAAGAAGGTGTACCGCACGCCCGTCCCCCGGAACGTGACGCTGGCCGAGGCCCCGAGCTTCGGAAAGCCCATCATCCTGTACGACGCACTCTCTCCGGGCGCCAAGGCCTACCTCGCGCTGGCGAAGGAGATCATGAATCGGGTGCCGGACTCGGAGGCCAAGCCTCCCACGAAGGGCGAGGGGTCATGACCGCCGGACGACGGGATCGGCTGGGAAAGGGGTTGGGGGCACTCATCGGAGAGTACCTCGCCCCGGAGCCCGGACAGACGGAGATCTCCCGCGTGAAGGTCGCGGCCATCGTTCCGAACCCCCTTCAGCCCAGGAAGGTCTTCACCGAAGAAGAACTCTCCGAACTCGCGTCGTCCATCCGGGAGAACGGTCTCCTCCAACCACTGGTGGTCCGCCCCGCCCCCGGCGCGGAAGGACGCTACGAGCTCGTGGCCGGAGAACGGCGGTTCAGGTCGGTGACCCAGCTCGGGTGGGAGGACGTTCCCGTGGTCATCCGCGACGCCTCCGACGAGACGCTCCTCGTTCTCGCGCTGGTGGAGAACCTGCAGCGGGAAGCGCTCAATCCACTGGAAGAGGCCGAGGGCTACCAGGCACTGGCGGACCGGTTCTCCCTGACCCAGGCCGAGATCGCCCAAGCCGTGGGGAAGGACCGCTCCACGGTCGCGAACCTTCTTCGTCTCCTCAAGCTTCCCATCTCCGTGAGGAAGCTCCTCGAGGCCGGGCATCTTTCCATGGGCCACGCGCGAGCACTCCTCAGCGTGGAGGACGAGGTACGCGCCGCCGACCTCGCCCGCGCGGCGGTGAAGGAAGGGTGGTCCGTCCGGGAGGTGGAGCGCCAGGCGGGGTTGGCCGTCTCGAAGAAGAAGAAGGGACGCCCCGCGTCGGCCAAGGACCCCACCGTGCGGGCTCTGGAGGGCGCGCTGGAAGAGGTGCTTTCCACCAGGGTCTCCATCCGCCAGACACGCGGCGGGCACGGATCGGTGGAGATCGCGTTCATGGGGACGGAAGACTTCGAGCGCATCTTCGAGGCACTCACCGGCCAGGACGTCATGGAGGTGTTGGGGTGAGCACCCTGCCCGGCGACCCGCACCTCACCGTCATCCTCGTACCCGGGGATGGACGCGAGAGCCGGACGATCCACCTGTCCCGGGGGAAGATCGCGTTCTTCGGGACACTGAGCACGGTGGTGGCCCTCCTGCTGACCATCATCGCCGGGAGTTGGTGGTACCTGGCCGCCCGTGCGCTCCGGGTCAACGAACTGGAGGATCAGGTGGCGGCCATGGAGGCCGACGCGGAGAAGGTTGCCGCGCTGGCCGCGCAGCTCCAGTCCATCGAGGCGGCATACGGGCAAATTCGGGATTTGTTCGGCCCAGGCCCCGACGAGCGTCCCTCGGAAGTCTGGCTCCCGCCCGCCGGAGAGCCGTCACGGCGCTCGGCCCGATCCCCGTCCGCCGCGAGCAATGCGTCCCTTCCCACGAGTTGGCCGCTCACCGAGCGCGGCTTCGTGACCCAGGGCTTGTTGGACGGCCAGGGCGAGGACCACCCGGGCCTGGATATTGCAGTACCCACCGATTCGTACGTGCGGGCAGCCGGGTCCGGCACCGTCGTGGAAGCTGGAGAACACCCGGTGTACGGACTCTACGTTCTCATCGAGCACGCGTCCGGGTATTCCAGCCTGTACGGACACGCCTCACAGCTCATGGTCACTTCCGGCCAGGAGGTGAGGCAGAACGAAGTGATCGCGGTGAGCGGGTCCACGGGACGATCCACGGCCCCCCATCTCCACTTCGAAATACTTCTCAACGGCGAGGCGGTCGATCCCCTCACCTTGGTTACCCAGCCTTGAACCCAAGAGGAACTCCCATGTCACGCGAACGCAGCAGCGGCCCCGTCGCACAACCCGATGCGGTCATCTCCATCATCGGCCCGGGGATGAAGGTCACCGGAGATATCGAAACGTCGGGCACGGTTCGGATCGAAGGGAAGGTGAAGGGATCGGTGAAGGCGGGGAAGGCGGTGGTGATCGGAAAGGACGGCATGGTGGACGGCGACGTCGACACCCAGGACGCCGTCGTTTCCGGGCGCATCAAGGGGACCCTGGTGGTGGGCTCGCGCCTCGAAGTGCAGGCCACCAGCCAGATCGAAGGGACCGTCCAGGCGCGTCGGATGCAGCTCGAGGAAGGGGCCATGCTCAATGGATCCGTCACCATGGGCGAGGCGAAGACCGGCACCAGCGGCGCCGCGACCATGAGCACGTCTTCCGCCGCCATCCCGTCGGACAGCCCGAAGAACTGATCCCCCGTCGTGGATTAGCTGCACGAGCGTGTGTACGGGTCGTAACTCGTTGTCGTACGGTGGCTTGAACCACTTTTCCACACGATATTCCACCAGAAAGGACCCAACTTTTCCACACCGCATGTGGAGTACTCCGTCGGCGCTGCCCGATCCCCCGAACCCCTGGTATCCATGAAGCTGTCGGCTCTGGTGGACTACCTGAACGGGTACCTCGACGTGCCCGGCCACCCGGACTACCCCACGGCTCTGAACGGGCTACAGATGGACGGGCCGGAGCACGTCGCGAAGCTGGCCGCGGCGGTGGACGCGTCGGAAGAGGTCATCGAGGCGGCGGCCGAGGCCGGGGTGGACCTTGTCCTCGTGCACCATGGACTGTTCTGGGACGGGCTGCGCCCCGTGACCGGCCGCAGGTACAGGAAGGTCAAACGCCTCCTCGACGCGGGCATCGCGGTCTATTCCGTCCACCTGCCCCTGGACGCGCACGCCGAGGTGGGCAACTGTGCCCTCCTGGGCCGAAGTCTGGGATTGGAACTCCAGGACCGTTTCGGTTCCTACAAAGGGAGTCCTGTCGGGTGGTGGGGAACCCTCCCCGAGCCGGTGGACTCGGAGCGCCTTTCGGAGATGGTGGCCGACGCGTTGGGTGGCGGTCCCGTCCGCCACCTCGAGGGATCCGCCGAGTGGATCGGGCGGGTGGGCGTGGTGACGGGTGCCGGGGGTTCCATGGTGGAAGAGGCCGCCGGGTTGGGCCTCGACGCCCTCGTCACCGGTGAGGCGTCCCATCATACCTACGTGGACGCCCGGGAGTTGGGCGTGCACGTCTTCCTGGGAGGGCACTACGCCACCGAGACCTTCGGAGTGAAGGCGTTGGCGGAACACCTCGCCGAGCGATTCCGCCTGGATTGGAGTTTCCTCGACCACCCCTCGGGGCTGTAGGCGGCCGCCCGGCCTCCCTCAGAGCAAACCGTCGAGATACAGGTCGAAACCCCAACCACTCCCTCCGCGGACCGCCCGACCCACGTCGAAGCGGATCAGCCCGTCCATGAGCGAGGTCACGAGCCCCAGGGAGACGTAGGGCGGACGGGATGTGAGGTCCGCGGGATCTCCCACCCAGGCCGCGTCTCCGAACACACCCACCCGGGCTCCGGCCCATTGGTTGGTGACCTCCGCGCGACTCCTCCAGAACGCCCTCCCGGAGAAGGCATTGCCCGGAAACGCCCGCAGCGATCCGGCACCGCCGATATGGAAATAGCGCTGAACGGGAAGCTCACCCCACGCTCGACCCCCACCGACCTGAAGGGCTCCCGACAGGCCCACGAAGAGTGGGTGCGAGGCGGAGATGGAAGCCGCCCCCCGCTGGTACTCGAAGTCGCCCACGGCCCCCTCCGCCAACACCTCGCCGGTGAGGATCAGGCCATTGGGGTCCACGCCCGAAAACCAGTTGAGGCGCAGGATCCCGCGCGTCAGGGAGCCTTCGTCTGCGGGGAGCACCGCGGTGACGGCACCATCGCGAACGTATCGGAGGAAGTGGAAGTCCGTGCCCAACACCACGGCCGCCTGCCGTTCACGGGCGAGGCGCACCTCCCCTCGAACCCGGGAGCCGGCCCGGGAATAGGAAAGCGCCGCCCCGGTGGACTCGAAGAACTGGCTGTCGTTCCCCCCGAACGCGAGGGCCGACAGGGACGTGGTGAATCCGAAGGGAGCGTCCCAGTCGCCCATGGGCTCGAGACGCCGGTAGCCCCATAGACCCCATTCTCCCACGCCCCGGATGCGAACCAGCCCGGCGGTCCCTCGTGGCCGTTTCTCCGAAAGCCCGATCCGCCCCGACAGGGAGACCCGTGTGGACGGGCCCATCCGAGCCTCCAACGTGGCTCCGGGACTCACCCCCTCCACCCGATTGAAGCGATGCTGGCCCGGCCCCACGGAAAGGCGAACGGACACCGCATCCGCGAACGGAGATCCGAGGGCGCCGAGGTGGTCACGGATCTCACTCAACTCCCGGTGCGTGAAGGCCACGCGATCCGTGACGTCGACGGAGGTGGATAGCTCAGGCGAGAGGAAGACCTCCTCGTCCGGAGGGAGGAGAACACGAACGTCGAAGGTGTCGGTATCGGTGTGATGGAGCTGGGTCGCCACCCGCCATCCGGGGGGTGGATCGGCCAGCAGATCGTCCAGCGACTGAACCTCGTTCACCCGGTAGTCGGTGGCGGTCCACTCGACCGTGACCGGAACGGACAGGAACCTGCCCGCGCGGGCGGTCACCTCCATGGCGAAACGCCGGGGGAGCCAGTACTCGAATTCCTGGAGGCTGTACTCCACCGTGATGTACGCCACGTCGGCCGTGATGGGCTTGACGAATCCGGGGACGTCGGCCGCCGCGTCGGCCGCGTCGAGGGAGAGATCGAAGGGCCGGGCCGGGCGGTAGATGGCCCGCACCAGGTGACCGGTGGCGGAATCGAACCAGAGCGACCCGACGATGAGGTGGACGTCCTCGCGGCGGGGCTCCACCCGCACCTCCACCATCTCCAGAGTACGTTCCGGAAGTCGAAGGATGAGGGTGTCACCCCCGCGGTATCGGTAGTGGAAGGCGGCGCTGTCCGAAAGCGGATGAAGAGCCCAGTCGTCACCGAACGCCACCCGGTCGGCCCCCGGGTCGAAGCTGAAGTTCAGGAGGTCGGACTCGGCGAGAAGCTCGTCCACCAGGTCGCCGCGGAGGTCCCCGTCGGCCGGTGTCTCGTCCCGGAGGGCTTCCCTGCGGGTATCGGCGCCGATCACGGGGATGGCCTGACGGGCGCCGATCCATTGGATGGTCCGGGTGCCGTCTTCGCTCCAACCCACCCGGGCCACGCGCTCCCGGTGGAACAACCCCCGCTCCCGGCGGATCCGGAAGGCCGTCAGCCCGACGTAGATCCGCTCACGGAGGAGGGCTTCGTAGGCATGGATGCCGGTGACGGCCACCCCCCGCGCTCCCATGGCGCGAGCCACCAGGAGCCGGATCCCCTGGTCGGAGTACGTGTCCGGGGGTGGTGGAAGCGCCGCCGCGGGGTCGGACCGGATGACCTGGGCGCCGATGCCTGCGGGGAGCAGGGAGAGGGCCCACAGGACCACGAAGAGACCCGCACGCCCCGACCTCCGTCGCCTTCCTCCACCCACCCTCCCGCCCCGCCCCTTCTTCACATGTGCTCCCAGGGAAAGCTTCTCCGTTGCCGCCGGTCTGACGCCGCGATACCATCCCATAGTCTATACAGCCTCCAGGAGATCGTATGACCATCCGGACCTTCGCGGCCCTCGCCATCCTCGCCCTGTCCGCGACCGCGTCCGCGGCGCAGAACGTGCCCACCCCACGGTCCCACTTCGGGTTCGAGCCCGGAGAGGACCGCAAGCTCGCCAACTGGACCGAGCTCACTTCGTACTACGAGAAACTCGCCGAAACGAGTCCGCGGGTCACCGTGGATACCCTGGGGACGACCACCATGGGCCGCCCCTTCGTGATGCTGACCGTGACCAGCGAGGAGAACCAGGCCCGTATCGAGGAGCTCCACGCCATCCAGATGAAGCTGGCCGACCCCCGCCGGGTATCGGGCCCCGCGGAACTGGAGCGCCTCCTGGAGCAGGGAAAGACCGTGGTCCTGATCACGCACCAGATCCACTCCACCGAAGTCGGCGGCGGGCAGACCGCGGCGCGCCTGCTCCACCGGCTGGCCTCGTCCGACGACCCCAAGGTGTTGGATATCCTGGACAACGTGATCCTCCTGGACGTGCCTTCGTTGAACCCCGACGGGCTCCAGTGGGTGGCCGACTGGTATCGCCGATTCGTGGGCACCGGGTACGAGGGCGCGCCCATGCCCTGGCTCTACCACTACTACGTCGGGCACGACAACAACCGCGACTGGTATGCCTTCACGCAGCAGGAGACCATCCTGACCGTGCAGAAGGCCCACAACGCGTGGCACCCCCAGATCGTCCACGACATCCACCAGATGGGCGGGAGCGGCGCACGCATCTTCTTCCCGCCGTACATCGATCCGTGGGAGCCCAACATCGATCCGTCCCTCACCACGGCCGTGAACCAACTCGGCCTCTACATGGCCGCCGAGCTCACCACGCAGGGGAAGAAGGGCGTGGTGGTGGGCGCCCAGTACGACGCGTTCACTCCGGCGAGGGCCTATCAGCACTATCATGCCGGAGCGCGTATCCTGAGCGAGACGGCGTCCGCCCGCCTCGCGTCTCCCGTCACCGTGACGTGGGAGGACCTCGACGGTCCCCGCCGCGCCTATCACTCCGGACAGCGGTCCTGGAACTACGCCGCGCCGTGGGAGGGCGGGGAATGGGGCCTTCCGGACATCGTGGACTATCAGGACTCCGGTGCCATGGCGCTCCTCACCAACGCGGCCAGGAACCGCCGGTACTGGTTGGAGACCTTCTACGGCGTCGGGAAGCGGGCGGTGGACGGCTGGGACGAGTGGCCCGGCGCCTGGGTGATCCCGGGGGGCCAGGAGAACCGCACCGGGGTGGACTACGCCCTCCGCGTCCTCACCATGGGCGACGTGGAGGTCTACCGGTCCCGGGCGGCCTTCCAGGCCGACGGCATCTCGTTCCCGGCGGGGAGCTACATCGTTCCCATGAACCAGCCCTACGCCTCGTGGGCCAACACCATGTTGGAGATCCAGGAGTACCCGGACCTGCGCGAGTACCCCGGCGGCCCGCCGCAACGCCCGTACGACGTGACCGCGCATACGCTGGGCTACCTGATGGACGTCGAGACCGTGGAGGTGGACGAAGCGGTATCCGTCGCGGGAGCGGAGCGCATCGCCATCCCCGACTTCCACTTCGAGCTTCCCGCCCGTCTCTCCGGGCGCGGCGCCCCGCGGGTGGCCATGCTGAAATCGTGGCAGGAGCCCATGGAGGCCGGGTGGACGCGCTGGCTCTTCGACCGGTATGGAATGAAGTACGACACGCTCCACGATGCCGACGTGCGCGCGGGCGGGCTGGCCGACCGCTACGACGTCCTGATCCTCCAGAGCCAGGACACGCGGTCGCTGCGTGAAGGATACCGGACCGGAGTGCTTCCCGAGGAGTATACCGGAGGGTTGGGAGCGCAGGGTGTGGCGGCCATCCGGGAGTTCGTGAACGGGGGTGGACGCCTGGTGGCCATCGAGGAGTCCGTGGACTTCGCGGTGGAGACCTTCGACCTGGGCATTCACAACGCCGTGGAGGATCTTCCTTCGCAGGACTTCTACATTCCCGGATCCATCCTCCGACTGGAGTTGGAGCCCGGGAACGACGTCACAGAAGGATTGGAGACGGAGACGGTGGCGTGGTACGCACGGTCGAGCAGGGCGTTCGACGTGACCGACCCGGACATCGGCATCCTGGCCCGGTACGGCTCCGGCGATCCTCTCCTCTCGGGGTGGGTACTGGGGGGAGACCACGTGGCCGGCATGCCCGCCATCGTGGAGGCTTCGGTGGGACGGGGTTCGGTGGTGCTCTTCGGATTCCAGCCGAACTACAGGGCGCAGACGGTGGCCACCTGGCCGCTGTTGTTCAACGCGCTGCGCCGTTGACATGAACCTTACGAGTGATCGATAGATGACAGACAAGAAGAACGCCTGCCCCTCGTGCGGAAAGCCCGCCGCCGGGAACTTCTGCTCCAATTGCGGGACCACCCTGGGAGGGCGGTTCTGCAACCAGTGCGGCGCCTCCCTCGACGGAAGCGCGAAGTTCTGCAATCAGTGCGGAGCTCGCTCGTCGGACGGCGCGGCCGGCGCCGGGCCCACCCGTGGCGGAGCCTCGCGAGCGAGAGCCGGCGGCGGAGCCGCGCCGGACGGCGGTGTCCACCCGTTGGCCGCGGGGAACACGCCCTGGTGGATCGCGGGGGCGGCGATGTTCGGGATGATCCTGGTGGTGGGGTGGAACATGGTCCAGCCGGCCGGGCCCGTGGCGGGCCCGGGGCAGGGCGGAATGGGCGCGTCCGCCGGTGCGGCCAACGGCGCCGCCACCACGGACATCACCCAGATGAGTCCCCGCGAGGCGGCCGACCGCCTCTTCAATCGCGTCATGACCACGGCCTCGGCCGGGGACACGGCGGGAGCCCAGGCCTTCCTCCCCATGGCCATCGGCGCCTACGAGCGGGCCATGCCCCTGGACATGGACGGATACTTCCACATGGCGCTCCTCCAGATCACCGGGGCGGAGTACGACGGGGCCCTGGCCGTGGCGCAGGAGATCCTCGATGTCTATCCCGACCATCTCCTGGGCCTCGCGTCGGCGGGCGACGCGGCCGCCGGTGCCGGGCGCATGGACGAGGCGCGGGAATACTTCACCCACATCATCCGGGTATTCGACGCGGAAGTGGGACGGGCTCTTCCCGAGTACGAGGGTCACCAGAGCTATCTCACCGAGTTGAAAGCCCGCGCCGAGGCCTTCGTCTCCGCGCACTGAGCGCGGCGGACGGGCACCGCATGCGGGTATTCCTCACCGGCGGGACCGGCCTCCTGGGGAGCCATCTCGCCCGGCTCTTGAGGGAGGCCGGCCACGGGGTGGTGGCCCTGGCCCGGCCGGGAGCGGATACCCGCCTCCTCACCGGGTGGGGGTGCACCATCTTCCACGGAGACGTGCGCGACCCCGCGGACGCGCTCTCCCGCGGGATGGAGCGGTGCACCCACCTCGTCCACGGGGCCGCGCTGGTGTATGCCGACGGATCGTGGCCGGCGGTGAAGGCCGTGAACGTGGACGGCACCCGGCGGGTCTTCGAGGCCGCCGCCCGCGCCGGGGTGGGCCACGCCACCCATCTTTCCTCCATCGCGGCATACGGTCCGGTGGAGGGACCCGTGGACGAGGCCGACCTGCCCGGCACGGACCACCTTCCCGCCGACGTGTACGGCCGCTCCAAGCGGCTGTCGGAAGAAGAGGTCCGCGAGGTGGAGGCCGGCTCGAGCCTGGGCGTCACCGTGGTCCGTCCGTCCGCGGTCTACGGGGAATACGACCGGCTCATGATCCCCGCCGTGGCTCGTATCCTGCGTGGCCCGGTGGCCTTCCTCCTGGGGCCGGGCGACAACCCCCTCCCCGTGGTCTACGCGGGGAACGTGGCCACGGCGCTCCTCGCCGTCATGGAGGCGGGACGGGGGAAGACGACGTACAATGTGGCGTTGGATCACCCCATCTCCCAGCGAGACCTCTTCGGGGGAATCGCGGCCGGGATGGGGCGCTCGCCGCGGATGGTTTCCGTTCCCGCGGGGGTGGTGCGGAACGGGGCCGTCCTCCTGGAGCGGATGCGCGTCGGCACGCCCGGAGCGAAACACCTCCCCCTCACGCGAGTGGTCCGCCTGGCCCTGGGAGACAACCCCTATCCGTCCATCCGCATACGCGTCGAGTTGGGATGGACGCCCGCCCACACCCACCACGAAGCGTTGCGCAGGTCCGCGCGCTGGTGGTTCGAGAACAAGCGAGGTGCCTCATGACCCACAGCGACATTCCCGGCCCCGAGGAGGGAAAGCCCCTCCCGTACCAACGGGAGACCGAAGACGAACGCCTCCTCGAAAGCGTGGAAGCCCTCCAGACCATCGGGAAGGACGCGTGGCGGATCTTCCGGATCATGGGAGAGTTCGTGGAGGGGTTCGAGGAGATGTCCAAGCTCGGACCCTGCGTCTCCTTCTTCGGCTCGGCCCGGGTCAAGCCCGCCGACGTCATGTACCAGAAGTGCGTGGAGACCGCCCGTCTCCTGGGTGAGTCGGGCTTCGGGATCATCACCGGCGGAGGCCCCGGGATCATGGAGGCCGCCAACCGGGGCGCTCGCGAGGCCAACGTCACGTCGGTGGGGTGCAACATCGAGCTCCCCTTCGAGCAGGGTCAGAACGAATTCGTCGACGTGGGGATCGACTTCCGGTACTTCTTCGTCCGGAAGACCATGTTCGTGAAGTACGCCGAAGCCTTCATCATCTTCCCCGGCGGCTTCGGGACCATGGACGAGCTCTTCGAGGCGCTGACCCTGATCCAGACGGGGAAGGTCCGCAACTTTCCGGTGGTCATGTTCGGCTCGGAATACTGGGCGGGGCTCATCGACTGGATCCAGGGCACCATGGTGAAGGAGGGGAAGATCGCCGCGGAAGACATGAACCTCATTCTCGTCACCGACGACCCCGACGAGGCGTGCGCCCACGTGTTGGAGCGATACCAGCACCGGCGCGCCATGTCGGACGGCCTGATCCCCCACCACTTCCGGAACCCATGATCTCGTCGACCCTCCCCCTCGTGGCCCTCATCGCGGCCACAACGGCCTTCGCCTTCCTCCTGGACCGGCACGTGCCGGCCCTCTCCAAGGTCGGTGCGTCGCTCCTGGCCCTGGCGTTGGGCGCCATCCTCACCAACACCGGTGTCGTTCCCGCCGCGTCGCCCGTCTACGACACCATCGCCGGACCGGTGACGTCGCTGGCCATCGCCATGCTCCTCCTGGCGGTGAACCTCGGGGACCTGCGCCGCGCCGGTCCGCGCATGCTGGGGGCGTTCGGCCTCGCCGCTCTGGGGACGGCGTCGGGGGCGGCCGTGGGCGCCTTCATGTTCGCCTCGCATCTCGGAGAGGACACCTGGAGGCTGGCCGGCACCCTGACGGGAACGTACACCGGGGGGTCACTGAACTTCGTCGCCGTGGGCCGGGGCGTGGGGCTTCCCGACGCGCTCTTCGCCGGTGCCACCGCCGCCGATGCCCTCACCACCGGCCTGTGGTTGGGCGTCACCCTCATGCTCCCGATCTGGATCGGCCGCTTCTACCCCTCGGTGCCCACCTCCGTCCTCGAGGGTGACCTGGTGGACGCGGCCGCCGCCGACATCGCGGCGGAGTCCCGGGACGAGGAGCACCACCCCTTCTTCGTGCGCGTCCCCGTCTCCGCGCTCCAGCTCACCACCCTCCTCGCCACCGGCTTCCTCCTGCTGGCCGCCTCGGACGTCCTGGCCACCTGGACTCCGGGGATCCCAGCGGTGCTCTGGCTCACCACCCTCGCCCTGATCGTGGGCCATACCCCCTGGTTCCGGGATCCCGCCGGGGCCATGCAGGTGGGGACCGTGGCGCTCCACTTCTTCTTCGTGGTGATCGGGATCTGGTCGCGGGTCTCGGAGATCGTGGCCGTGGGGGTGGAGGTGTTCTTCTATACCCTGGTGGTGGTGGGGGTGCACGGGTTGGTCGTGTACGGGGGCGGGAGATTGGCCCGTATCGACGTGGGATCGCTCTCGGTCGCCTCCCAGGCGGCCGTGGGGGGACCCTCCAGCGCCCTCGCCGTGGCGGTCTCCCGGGAGTGGAGGGGGCTGATCCTTCCCGGAATCATCGTGGGATTGGCCGGGTACGCGCTGGGGAACTACCTGGGATTCGGCGTCGCATACCTTGTAAGAGGTATGGGCGTGGGGCTATGATTTCTGGCTCCCCCCCGGATGTTTATCCGGCGCCCCGACCGCGTGTCGGCCGGCGCGGGGTCGAACTCGCGGGGTGGGACAGGTGGGCCGCAGCGGTCCACGCGAACGAGACGGAATCCTCGAAGACGATCCAGGTGGCCGCGACCCCCTGATCCCTTCGGGTGTCTGGAGGATATCGAGCCATGAGCGACACCGCGACCGAGGCCCCCCGCGGCTACGCGCCCGCCGGTAAGAATACCGGCGTGGTGAAGCCGAAGGGTACCTCCCGGATCCGGGCCCACGAGGGCCTGGAGACGATCGATATGCGGGCGCGGAAGCCGGAGTGGCTCAAGGTGAGGTCTCCCGGCGGCACCAACTATCTGCATCTCAAGAAGATGATGCGGACGGAGGGGCTCCACACCGTCTGCGAGGAGGCCGGCTGCCCCAACATCGGGGAGTGCTGGGAAGACGGCACCGCCACCTTCATGATCCTGGGCGACGTCTGCACCCGGGCGTGCAAGTATTGCGGGGTCGCCCACGGGATGCCCACGGGCCTCGACACCGACGAGCCCCGCCGGGTCGCGGAGACGGTGGTCCGCATGGAGTTGGAGCACGTGGTCATCACCAGCGTGAACCGTGACGAGCTCCCCGACGGGGGCGCCGGGATCTACGCCGAGACCATCCGCCTCATCCACCGGATGGTGCCGGGGTGCTCGGTGGAGGTCCTCATCCCCGACTTCAAGGGCGACGAGACTGCCCTGAAGGCGGTGGTGGACGCCAAGCCCGCCATCCTGGGCCACAACCTGGAGACGGTGGACCGCCTCCACCCCGACGTGCGGCCCGGCGGCCGGTACTGGCGCTCCATCTCGTTCCTGGGCGCCGTGAAGAAGTTGGACGCCGGAATGCTCACCAAGACCGGGATCATCCTGGGGATGGGCGAGGAGCACGACGAAGTGAGGCAGGCCATGGCCGACCTCCGCGAGGCGGCGGTGGACATCCTCACGCTGGGGCAGTACCTCCGGCCCTCCCCCATGCACATCCCCGTGGCCCGATGGGTCACGCCGGATGAGTTCGCCGAATGGAAGCGCATCGGCGAGGAGGAGTACGGATTCAAGCACGTGGAGTCTGGGCCGCTGGTCCGCTCTTCCTACCACGCCAAGGAACAGGCGCGGGAAGTGGAGGCGGGGGGGCCCGGATCCATCCAGAGCGTATTGGAAGCCGACGTTCTCGCTCCGGCGGAGATCCGGCTGGACCTGGTCCAGCTCGAGCTCGGCCGTCCGGGAAAACGGGTCGGAGAAGGATAGACATGGGTAGCACGGACACGAAGAAGAAGAGCGGTTCCGCCAAGGCGGCCGCCGCACCCGCCAAGAAGGGGTCCGGCGCCAAGGGCGGCGGCCCCAAGGCTGCGGGCGCCAAGGGCGCTCCGGCCGGCGACCCGTTCAAGGCGGCCGGGATCACCAAGGACGAAGGACTGCACCTCCTGCGCGAGATGCTCCTCTACCGGCGCTTCGAGGAGAAGGCCGAAGAGGCCTACGCCATCGGGAAGATCGGCGGGTTCTGCCACCTGCACATCGGGCAGGAGGGCGCGGCCGCGGGATCCATCCTCCCGCTCCACGACGGCGACTACGTCATCAGCGCCTACCGGGAGCACACCCAGGCCCTCGCCAAGGGAGTGACGCCGGGCGCGGTGATGGCCGAGTTGTACGGCCGGGCCGACGGGGCCTCGGGCGGGAAGGGTGGCTCCATGCACATCTTCAACGCCGAGAAGCGCTTCATGGGCGGCCACGGGATCGTGGGCGGGCAGGTGCCGCTGGCCACCGGGATCGCCTGGAAGATCAAGTACCGGAAGGAACCCAACGTGGTCATCTGCTACATGGGCGACGCCGCGGTGAACCAGGGCGGTTTCCACGAGGCGTTGAACATCGCCGCCGTGTGGCAGCTTCCCGCCATCTACGTGGTGGAGAACAACGAGTACGGAATGGGTACCGCCTTCCACCGCGTCTCCCTCACGGAGATGGTGAACAAGTCGTCGCCCTACGGGATCCCGGCCAGCACGGTGGACGGCCAGGACGTCCTGGCCACCTACGCCCACTTCCGCGACCTGGCGAACGAGGTGCGCAACGGAGGGGGGCCCCGCTTCGTCGACCTGAGGACGTATCGGTTCAAGGGCCATTCCATGTCGGACCCCGTGTCCGGGACGTATCGCTCCAAGGAGGAAGTGGAGCACCGCACGGAGGAGCACGACCCCATCACCAACCTGGCGGACCACCTCACCATGGCGGGAGTGCTGGATCAGGACGCCTTCGAGGCCATGGACGCCGAGGTACGCGAGGCCGTGAACGAGGCCGCGGAGTTCGCCGACGCCTCCCCGGCCCCCGACCCCTCGGCCCTCTACACCAACGTGTGGGCCGAGATCAACCCCAACGGACGCCTGTTCTTCGACGGGCGGGAGGGAGATCGCTGATGTCCGTGATCACCTACCGCGAGGCGCTGAACCAGGCACTCGCCGAAGAGATGCGCCGCGACCCCGACGTCTTCCTCATGGGTGAGGAGGTGGCGGAGTACGACGGTGCGTACAAGGTGTCCAAGGGGCTCCTCGCCGAGTTCGGGAGCCAGCGCGTGGTGGACTCGCCCATCAGCGAGCTCGGCTTCACCGGGCTGGGAGTGGGCGCCGCCATGTCGGGACTCCGCCCCGTCATCGAGTTCATGACCTTCAACTTCGCCTTCCTGGCCATCGACCAGGTGATCAACGCCGCGGCGAAGATGATGTACATGAGCGACGGGCAGTTCCCCATCCCCATCGTCTTCCGGGGACCCACGGGGGCCGCGCTACAGCTCGCGGCCCAGCACTCCATCGCGTGCGAGACGTACTACCTCCACTCTCCCGGGGTGAAGGTGGTGGTCCCCGCCACGCCGGCCGACGCCAAGGGGCTCCTCAAGGCCAGCATCCGGGACAACGATCCCGTGGCCTTCATGGAGGGTGAGCTGCTGTACAACATGAAGGGCGAAGTGCCCGACGACGAGGACTTCATCATCCCCCTGGGCGTGGCCGACCTGAAGAGGGAAGGGTCGGACGTGAGCATCATCACCCACGGGAAGATGGTGCACGTGGCCATGCAGGCCGCGGCGCAGCTGGAGAAGAACGGGATCCAGGCGGACGTCCTCGATCTGCGCACGCTTCGGCCCCTCGACGTGGACGCCATCCTCGAATCGGTGCGGAAGACCAACCGCGCCATCTATCTGGAGGAGGGGTGGTCGTATCTGGGCGTGGGCGCCCAGATCGTGGCCACCATCCAGGAGGAAGCGTTCGACCACCTGGACGCCCCCGTGCTGCGGGTCGCCCAGGCCGACGTTCCCATGCCGTATGCCAAGAACCTGGAGGGGTTGGCGAAGCCCACCCCCGCCCGGGTGGTGGAGGCGGTGAACAAGGTCCTCTACCGGTAACCCCATAGGAAATCCGGCACCATGGCAACGAAAGTACATATGGAAGCGCTGTCCCCCACCATGGAAGAGGGGCAGGTCGTACGGTGGCTGAAGACCGAGGGCGAGGTCGTCTCCAACGGCGAGACCATCGCGGAGATCGAGACCGACAAGGCCACCATGGAGATGGTGGCCCGGGGCGACGGCGTCCTGCGCAAGATCTTCCTCGGTGAGGGTGGAACGTGCCCGGTGGGTGAGGTCATCGCCGTCATCGCCGGGCCCGACGAGGACATCTCCGGGATCACCGGGGCCGGCGGCGGAGCCGCACCCGCGGGTGCGGCTCCGGCCGCGAGTGCCGCCGCGGCCCCTCCGGTCGCTCCTCCGGCTTCACCGGCCGCCGCGCCGCAGGCCACGCCCAGCCCGGCCGCCACCGCACCCGCTCCCGCGGCGCCCGCTTCCGACGGAGGCCGCGTGAAGGCTTCGCCCCTCGCGCGCCGCCTGGCGACGGACATGGGCGTGGACATCGCCGCGGTCCAGGGATCCGGTCCGGGTGGCCGGATCGTGAAGCGTGACGTGGAGGCGGCCAAGGAGGCCGGGCTCACCGCTCGCCCCGCGGCGCCCACGACCGCGGCCTGGAGCCCCGACGAGGCGGAGTACGAAGACCTGCCGGTCTCGCAGATGCGCAAGACCATCGCCCGCCGCCTCACCGAGTCCATCGGCCCCGTCCCCCACTTCTTCCTCACCGTGGACGTGGACATGGCCCGCGCCATGGAGGCGCGTGTCCGGATGAACGCCCTCCTGGAGAGCCGCGGCGAGAAGGTGAGCGTGAACGACCTGGTCATCAAAGCCACCGCCATGGCGCTGCGGGCGCATCCCGACTGCAACGCCCAGTGGCACGGCGACCGCATTCGCCGCTTCAGCGCCGTGCACGTGGCGGTGGCCGTGGCGGTGGAGGACGGACTGATCACCCCGGTGGTGCGCAACGCCCATCTCAAAGGGGTGGCCCAGATCGGGCGCGAGGTGCGCGAGTTGGCTGCGCGCGGTCGGGAGAAGAAGCTCCTCCCGGAGGAGTATTCGGGCTCGACCTTCTCCATTTCGAACCTGGGGATGTTCGGCATCCACGAGTTCACGGCCATCATCAACCCGCCGGAAGCGGGGATCCTGGCCGTGGGCGGCGTGACCGACACGCCGGTGGCGGTGGACGGGCAGGTGGTGGTGCGCCCGCGCATGCGCATCACCATGAGCTGCGACCACCGCGTCATCGACGGCGCCCAGGGGTCTCGCTTCCTCGCCACGTTGAAGACGATGCTGGAAGAGCCGGGAGCCATGCTGGTCTGAGGCGAACGACCCCATCGTCGCCCCGACGGATCGACCCTTCTCCCTACGCCTCCGCCCTCCCCGCGGCCTGGGCGCGCGTCAGCCGGCGGATCATCACGGCCTCGTAGAGACGGGGGGCGAAGCGCGACGCCCACCACGCCATCTTCCCGACGGCACCCAGCACCACGAGGCGCCGGCGCCCCTCCACCGCGCGGAAGACGCGGTCCGCCACGGTGTCCGGGTCCATGGCCCGACCCAGCTCCGTGCGGGGCTCCGTGGCGAGACCTCCGTCGCCGCCCAGCGCGCGGGACCCGATGTCGGTCCGCACGAAGGACGGGCAGACCAGGGTGACCGAAACGCCTTCTCCGGCCAGCTCCCCCCGCAGCGATTCGAAGAACCCGTGCAGCGCGTGCTTGCTCGCGGCGTATCCGCTCCGGCCCGCGAGAGGGCCGAACCCGGCCACGCTGGAGATCACTGCGATACGTCCGCCCCGTGCCCGCAGGGAGGGGAGGGCGGCCGTGGCCACGTGGACCGCGCCGAAGAAGTTCAGGTCCATGACGCGCCGGAACACCGAGGGGTCCGTGTCGGCCACGAAGCTCACGTGCGTTCCGCCGGCGTTGGCCACCACAACGTCCACGCCTCCCCAGGCGGCCACGACCTCCGCCAGCGCGGCGCGGCAGGCCGCCGGGTCGGTGACGTCACAGGGTAGACGCAGCGTCGGCTGACCATTGGCCCCCAGGGCGTCGCACAGCGCGCCCAGGCGACTCGCGTCGATGTCCATGAGCGCCAGCCGCGCCCCCGCCCGAGCCCAGCGCCGGGCCATGGCCGACCCGATCCCTCCGGCCGCGCCGGTGATGACCACCACCGCGCTCATCGATGCTCCAGGAAGAACTCGAGCACCTCGGCGCTGGTCTTCCGGGGCGTGTACCCGAACTCCTCCACGAGACGGCGGTTGGACAGCACCGGGCGGTAGCGGATGAAGTCCACCTGTTCCGGACCGTACTGCGTGAGGCCCAGCCGGCGCAGCAGGTGCAACGCTCCGGTCAGCAGCCAGGCCGGAAGCGAGAGGTAGGGCCTGCCCAGCCGGTCCGCCACGGAGCGCAGCGTGAGCGCACCGGCCCCGGCGAGATTGTAGATCCCCGTGACCGGCTCCCGGAGGCCCCGCACGAGGCACGCCACCACGTCTTCGTCCCAGATGAAGACGAAGGGAGAGTCGGCCCCGGTGACGCCGAAGACCATGGGCTTGTCGAAGAAGTCCGTGATGGGGTTGGCCACCCCGGTCCCCAGGATGGTTCCCGGGCGGAAGACGAGTTGGCGCAGGTGCGGATGATCGCGGCGGGCCTCCGCCAGCATCTCCTCCACGAGGCGCTTGTGCCGTGAGTAGGCCATGGCGTCGTGGCCGCGGATCGGGTCGTCCTCGTCCAGCCAGGGCCGGTTGTCGTGATGATACCCGTAGGCGGCTCCGCTGCTGGTGATCACCAGCTTCCCCACACCGCCCGTGAGGCACGCGGAGAGGACGTTGCGCGTGCCGACCACGTCCACCTCGTAGGCCAGCGCCGTGGAGCCGTCGCGCCCCGGCGTCACCACGGAAGCCAGGTGCACGACGGTGTCCACGCCGTACCGCGCCACCAGGGCATGAAGCCGCCCGCCGTCGCGCACGTCACAGAGCTCGTACGAGATTCCCGGAAGGCGCGCACCCCGCGGGGGGAGGCGCACGTCCGTCGCCACCACCGTCTCCGGCCGCCATCCGCCCGACCCCAACGCCCGGATCAGCTTTCCCCCCACGTAGCCCGCCGCGCCGGTGACCAGGACCGACCGCGACGCGCTCCCGGCCACCATGCCCTCGTTCGCCCCACTCCCGTGCGCCGCGCTCCCGTCCACCGTGCCCTCGTCCGCCCCGCTCAAGTGCGCCGCGCTCACGCCTCGTTCCCCTCGCCCGCGGCCATCCCGCCCGGCCCGGCCACGCTCCCGGGCCCGCGGGTCTCCGGCCCCAGCACGTCCCGCCCGGGCCGCCCGGAACCGGCCATCCGTCCATCCAACACCGCCCACAAGGCCGCGACCCCGAGCCCGGCCAGGATGTGCCAGATCCCCCACCAGGCCGCCACCAGAGCCATCCCCCCGAGGCCGGCGAAGAAGGTGAAGATCAGCGTGAGCCCCAACGCCGAATTCTGGATCCCCACCTCGATGGAGACCGCGCGGGCGTCCCGCGAGGACAGACCCACCGCGCGGGCCGCCCCGTACCCCAGCCCCAGGGCCACCGCGTTGTGGAGGGCCACCAGCGCCATCACCACGCCCACGTAGGTGAGGAAGTTCTCCCAGTTGTTCCGCAACGCCACGATCACGATCCCCGCGAAGAACACGATGGAGAGGACCTTCATGGGGCGGCGGATGCGGGCGGCGGCTTCCGGCCGGCGGGCCGCCACGGCCATCCCGGCCACCAGAGGGATCCCCAGGATGGTGAAGACCATGAGAAGCAACTCCACCGGATCGAGGCTGACCTCACGCAGGAGGGCGGCGGTGTCCGGGTTGAGCCGACCCCAGAAGGTGACGTTGAAGGGGGTCATGACCACCGCGGTCACGGTGGAGAGCGCCGTCATCCCGATGGAGAGCGCCGTGTTCCCCCGCGCCAGATGGGTGATCACGTTGGAGATGTTCCCGCCGGGGCAGGCCGCGATGAGGATCATCCCCAGCGCGATGCTGGGCCGCATGTCCAGGAGCATGGTGAGCCCCCAGGTGGCGGCGGGGAGGAGGACGAACTGGGCGGTCAGCCCGATGATGGCCCCCCGGGGCGCCCGGGCCACCCTGCGGAAGTCGTCCAGCGAGAGGTCCAGCGCCACGCCGAACATGACGAAGCCCAGCACCACGTTGAGGGCGACCAGGGTGGCGGGCTCGAAGGCCAGGTGGAGGGCGTCGACGTCGTTCACGCCCCGCCCCTCCCCGGGATGCCGCCCGTCATCCCCCGGGCTCCTGGTGCATCTCCTTGAAGTGCTTCAGCCCGGGCGCCCACATGTGCGCCACCGGGTCCACGTCCACGTGGATCACCGCGCAGCGCCCGCTCTCCAGGGATCGCCGGATGGCCGGCTCCAGCGCGGCCGGGTCGGAGACCCGCTCGCCGTGGGCTCCCATGCTCTCGGCCAACAGGTCGAAGCGGATTTCGGAGAAGTCCGTGTTGATGGTCTCGTCGGGCCCCAGGGACTTCTTCACCATGGCCTTCAGCGGCTTCATCTGGAACTGCTGCGTCATCTTCACCATCCCCCACTGGCGGTCGCACAGCACCACGAAGATCACCGGGAGCCCGCACCGTACCGCCGTCTCCACCTCCTGGGGGTGGAAACCCATGGCTCCGTCTCCGATGATGCAGTAGACCTGCCGGTCGGGGAACGCCACCTGCGCGCCCAGGGCCTGGCCCACGCCGGCGCCCAGCATCCCCAGCTTGGGCGTGGTCAACACGGTGTTGGGCGCCCGCACCTGATGATAGAAGTTGGCCCAGACCGCCGTGTTGCCGCCGTCGATGACCAGGATGGCGTCTTCCCCGAAGATGGCCTGGCAGGTGCCCGCCACCATGGACGGGTGCACCCCGTCCACCGACTTGGTGATGTTGCGATCCAGCTCGTTGCGGGCCTTCACGATCTCCCTGCGATACCCGGCGACCTTCCCGTCGCGCGCGGCCACGTCCCCCCCCGAGGGTCGGCCCTCCAGCTCCCGCCGCAGCGCGGACAGGTACGCGCCCGCGTCGGCGAGCACGCCCAGCGTCAGCGGGCGGTTCACCCCCAGCACGTCCTCGTCGATGTCCACCTGGATGAGACCCTGGCGGTCGGAGGGAGCCCAGTAGGGAGGCTTCGCCCACCAGTCCGTCTCGCCCAGGCGCGTCCCCACGGCCAGGACCAGGTCGGCCTGATTGCGGACCGTGGCGTTCACCTCCACGTGGATCATGGGAACGGAGAGCTCGTGGGTCTCCACCATGGCCGAGCGCCCCGCCCAGCTCGTGCTCACCGGCGCGCGCAGGATCTCCGCAACGGCCACCAGGTCGTCCCAGGCGCGCGCCGCCAGAACCCCGTTCCCCGCGTGGATGATCGGGTGGCGGGCCTCCACCAGGAGGTCGGCGCTCCGCGCCACGGCCGCGGGGTCGGGCTGGAGCGGCGTCGTCAGCCGGTACTCGGAGGGCGGGCGCACGTCCAGGGCGTCCACCTTGAACGACCCGTTCATGATGTTCTCGGGAACGTCCAGGTGGACCACCCCCGGCCGGCCCCGGAAGCTGACCCGCAGAGCCCGACGCATCATCTCGGGGATGCGCTCGAAGGAGGGCACGGCCCCCGACCACTTGGTCATGGCCCGGGTCACGCCCACCTGGTTGAAGTACTGGAAGGTCCCCCCGCGGTCGGGATAGGTGATTCCCGTACGCCGGGAGCTGGTGATGAGGAGGACGCGATTCCCCTCGCTGTTCTCCACGGCCACCCCGGGGAGGACGTTGGCCACCCCCGGGCCGTTGCTGGCCATGCACACACCCAGCCGGCCGGTCAGGCGTGCGTAGGCTCCCGCCATGTGGGCCGCGCTGGTCTCGTGACGAGGCCCCACCAGCGAGATGTCGTGGTCCCCCAGGGCGGCGTAGAACCCGAAGTACGTCCCGTCGATGATCCCGAAAACGACCTCGACCCCCTCGGCGGCCAGCATGGCGGCGAGAAGGCCTCCTCCGGTGATGGATGGCATGGCGGGCGCGTCCCTCGGCTGGATGGCGCCGGGAGCGGACCGCGAACCCGGCCTGGACGCACGGTACGCCGCGGGACCGGCGGAAACAAGGAGCCCCACGGCCGCCGTGCCCGACCGGCCCGGCCGGTCGGGGCGTCCCGACCCCCTACGCCTTCAGCGCCCGGATGGGATCCACGGAGCCGGCCCGCCGCGCGGGGAGATACACCGCCACGGCCGCCACGCCGAGGAGGAGCGTGGGAACCAGGGTGAAGGCCACCGGGTCGATGGCGTCCACGTCGTAGAGGAGACTCCCCATGGCTCTCGCCGTGAAGAAGGCCATGACCAGGCCGATGACGCTCCCCAGGAGAGCCAGACGCATCCCGTCGGCGAGGACGAGGCGAACGATCTCCCGGCCGCCGGCGCCCAGGGAGAGCCGGATCCCCATCTCGCGGGTCCGCTGAGACACCGAGTAGGCCATCACGCCATACACGCCCACCGCGGCCAGGAGGAGTCCCAGGAGCCCGAACCCACCCAGCACGAAGGCGCCCAACCGGGCCGGAAGGAGCACCAGACCCATGAGGTCCTCCACGGTGCGCACGTCGTACACCGGCATGTCGGCGTCCAACTCCCCCACGATCCGACGGATGCGCGCCAGCGCCCCGCCGGTGTCTCCCGACACCCTGGCCACCACCGCCATGTCGTTCCTGAACTCCTGCCGATGGGGAAGGAACATGAAGTCGGCGGGTGCCTCGCCGAGGCTCTGGTAGCGGCCGGTGACCACGACGCCGACGACCTCCCGGTCCTGTCCGCCCGTACGGACCACCTTGCCCAGCGCCGACTCGCCGGGCCAGAACCGCTCGGCCATGTGCCGATTGATCACCATCACGGGAACGGAGCCCTCGTCGTCGGTGCGCCGGAAGGAGCGGCCCTCGAGGATGTCGATCCCCATGGCCTCCAGGTAGCCCTCGGACACGACGCTGAAGCCCAGACTCTTCTGCTCGTCCTCGGCGAAGTCGTACCCAGCGATCTCGACCCCCCGCGACGAATTCGAGAAGTCCAGGGGGAGATCGTTGGAAAGCCCCACCGCGGTGACCCCGGGGATCCGGGCCACCTCTTCCACCAGACGATCGAAGAACTCGCGGATGCGGGCCCGGTCGTACCCCTGGAGCGCCGGGTCCACCCCCGCCGTGACGATGGTGGCCGGGTCGCGGAAGCCCGGATCGATGCGCGTCGCGCCCTGGAGGCTCCTGAGGAAGAGCCCGGAACTGATGAGCAGGACGATGGAGAGGGAGATCTGCGCCAGGATGAGCGCCCGGCTGATCCGGGAGCGCCTGGGCCCGTCCGCGTCGCCCTTGATGGCCGACACCGTGTCGGGGCTGGCCGCCTGGAGAGCCGGCGCCAGCCCGAAGAGGACGCCCGCCACCACCGTGATCCCGAGGGTGAAGAGGAGCACCGTGCCGTCGAGGTCCACGTTGAAGCGCCAGGGCCCGTCGATGGGCGGACGGATGCGGGCCAGGAGCGTGACCACCACGTAGGCCAGCCCCAGGCCGGCCGCCCCACCGAGGAGACTGAAGAGGAGGCTCTCGGTGAGGAGTTGCCGCACGATGCGCCCCGTGCCCGCGCCCAGGCTGAGGCGGATCCCCATCTCCCGGCGGCGCTCCCGGGCGCGCACCAGGAACAGATTGGCCACGTTCACGCAGGCGATGAGCAGGAGGACCCCCACCACCGCCAGCATCACCGCGCTCATCCCCCGTTGCGCCGACCCGAAGCTGGGGTGGATCCCCGCGTCGGTCTGGAGAACGAGGGCCGTGCCCAACTGGCGGTCGTAGTCGTCGGGATACTCGTCGCGGAGCTGGAGGAGCATGGCGTCCATGAACGCCTGGGCCTGATCGATGGACGCCCCGGGCCGCAGCCGGCCGACGGCCGACATGAAGTTGTTCCCCCGCGACTCGAGGACGTCGAACCCCGGAACGATCTGAGCCTGCATCATGAGCGGAACGTAGACGGGGACGTCGACCACGCTCATGGGACCCCCGAACCCCTCCGCCGCGACCCCCACGATCTCGAAGGGATGACCGTTCAGGATGACCGTGCGCCCCACCACCGACGGATCGCCACCGAAGCGAGACGACCAGAACGAGTACCCCAGCACCGCCACCGGGTGGGCCCCCGGGCCCACCGACTCCACCCCCGGAATGAACACCCGCCCCAGCGCGGGAGCCACCCCGTAGGTCTGGAAGAAGTTGGCGCTCACCAGGAGTCCGAGAAGACGCTCGCTGCGGTCGCCCGAGGACAAGGAGAGGGAATTGAAGGACCACGCCGCCGTGCTCTCGAAGACCTCGGAGGACCGATCGCGAACGTCCTGGTAGTGCGGAACGGAGACCGAACCGTACTCGATTCCCGCCCAGGACCGGTAGATCTGAACCAACCGCTCCGGCTCCCGCGCGCCGTCGAGAGGGCGCAGGAGGATCCCGTGGACGGCGGAGAAGGTCGCCGCGTTCAGCCCGATCCCCAGGGCAAGAGTGACCACCACGGCCACGGTGAACACCGGCCGAGCCACCACCACCCGAAAACCGTACCGAAGATCCCGGATCAGACCGCCCATCGAACCATCTCCACGAACGAGTTGTTTCCGGGACGTACGGAAGACGGCCGCGGGGAGGTTCAACGCAGGACCCAGGCGACCCCGAACCCCGCGGACTCCGAATATCCACTCGGCTCCCGCCCGGGCCCCGCCCGCCCTGGAGCCGCCCGAGCCCCCAGACCCGCGCCCCCGTGGCCGCTGCGGCCCCCGGGACCCCGCCGCGGCCCCTGACGACCATGCGGTGCCCGAGTTTCCACCCCGGGTTCCGCCCCCTACCCGGAGCCCCCCGACCCCGTGGCCCGGCGCGGACCCCGCCGATCGCAGACCCCCCCGCCGATCCCGGATCGAACCACCGGACCGCCGCACCCATTCGGACATTCCCCCGTCCCGCCCCATCCCCGTCCATAGAGGATGACCACGAACGACGCACGAAGACTGTTGGACGAAGCCCGCCTGCGGATCCGCGTCCGCCAGATGAGCTACCGCACCGAACGCACCTACCTCGGGTGGATCCGGCGCTTCCTGCGGGAAGTCCTCAAGAGCACGCCGGCGGGGCCCGAGGCACGCCCGACTGGAGGACCCGGGTCGACCCCGGGCGGAAGCACCCCGCCGATCAGCGACCTCGTGGAAGCAGCGCGGCGATACCTGGAGCACCTGGCCGTGATCGAACGCCTGGGCCCCTCGACCCAGAACCAGGCAGCCTCGGCACTGAGCTTCTTCTTCCGGGAAGTACTCCGCGCGACGGAAGAGATGGAATTCCCCCGGGCCCGCGGCCCGCAACGCAGGCCCACCGTCCTGTCGGGACAGGAGGTACGGAAGGTCCTGGCGGAGCTCACCGGGACGAAGCGACTGGCCGCGTCCCTCATGTACGGATCGGGACTGAGGTTGTCGGAGTGCATGGCGTTGAGGGTCAAGGACGTGAGCCTCGATCCCCGCCGGATCACCGTACGCGTCGGAAAAGGAGGAAAGGATCGAGAGACCCTCCTGCCCGCCCACATCGCGGACGAGTTGCGGGTGCAGATCATGCGGGTGGCGGACCAGCACGACAAGGATCGAGCGGCAGGGCGAGGGTGGGCCCGCCTACCGAAAGCGCTCGCCCGGAAATCGCCCAGCGCCGGCGACGACCTCGCATGGCAGTTCATCTTTCCGTCCAGGCACATCACCACCGACCCGGCCACCCGCCGGGCCGGACGCCATCACCTCCACCCATCCGTGATGCAACGGGCGGTGAAGGAGGCCGTCAAACGATCGGGGATCAACAAGGCCGCCAGCTGTCACACCCTACGCCACTCGTTCGCCACCCACATACTGCGCATGGGATACGACATCCAGACCGTGAAAGAGCTCATGGGGCACCACAGCGTGAAGACCACCATGATCTACGCCCACGTCATGGACCGCCCAGGATTCGGAATCCAGAGTCCGCTGGACCGCCTGATGACCCAGGAGTGAACCCCGGACCCCCCACCCC
>Ga0224501_10000692_pt1 | contig 26162 bp, 15 predicted proteins | sample SF_Oct11_sed_USG_4_FD_169105 | JGI IMG/M metagenome (GOLD analysis project Ga0224501, IMG submission 169105) | Sediment microbial communities from San Francisco Bay, California, United States - SF_Oct11_sed_USGS_8_1 | ecosystem: Environmental > Aquatic > Marine > Sediment | place: USA... | reverse complement strand
CCCCCCCCCGAATTATTGATTGCATGAAAGTTCCAATTTACAAGATCCTAACTCAGTCAACCATCGGTCATCGGTCACCCTGAAGAACATCAGAATCTCAACGCACCTCTTCAAAGCTGTGAAAAAAACAACTCAAATTCACAAGAGAAGTTTCTACTTGTAACTACATACCGACCAAAGCTCTAAAACCAATCATTCTACAAATGTTAACAACGGTCGAGTAAAGTTCTCAAAATTAGCATCTTACTAACATACTGCTTGCAGCCTGCATAACAGCTTGCATATCTGCAATCTGGTTTCTCCCTGGTTATGTCTGAATAGCTTTGTGTTAGCTGTCAGGAGTTGGTTTAAGGGATGGGTGCTCTGGTATAAACCAATGGCATAGACATAAAAAGAGAGATTGTCAAAATGCATGCCCGGAATTAATTATGTTTTTCAGCACAGAATGTATAGTGAGTGACTAACTCAGTGGGCTACTCACTGACTCAATGAAAAAAATGTTTTGGAATCGGTAATAATGGTCAATCAATGCAAAAGTAATTGAAAAGTGCGGTGTTAGTTCATAACCCCAGTGAGTACAAACTGCGGCAGACGTATTTTGATTAACTAGAGAATGGAATTAATTTGGGTGCCAATGTGCGGAGTCGGAAAGAAATGCCATACAGACGATCGATAATCCATGCCAATCTCGATGGACTTTTCCTTTCACAAACATAGAAACAGATTTCCGCAAACTCTCTACTATCACCAGTTTACATTCTTACCAATCGAGTCACTTCTCTTATAGGAGCGACAGGCATCACCGGCTGATCAGGTGCCAAGGAAATCCAAAGGTTTTTTCTCCAACAGAGCCATGTTTGAAAATCAGAGCAAGGAAGCTGAAAGGTAGGTTCTGATTAGTTTTTAATGCTGTCATAATGACGGCTTGTGAGGTCATTTGAATTATACTAATAATGTTCGGTCTTTGTGATGCCATGAAGACTTAGTGTAGCCATGCTTAGATGTGCTGAAATGGCTGAATAAGCTGTTAAGCCTGTGGGTACTATCCGGAAGATCTAGAGTATCTGTGTTCACCCCAGTGAGTGACTCGGAAAACAGTAGAAATGCTATGGAACACCGCACGATTGGTTGATACGGTTGGCCTACTATTATTTAGCCAACAGCTGGAATTCAAAAATCGATACCTCTCTTCAGTAACATTTACAAAATGATTCCACCAAAACAATAATGAAAAAAGTGAGACTTGATCAGTTTAAAGGACTTTTTAATTTTTTTCAGATATTGGGCCGAGCAGCAGCAACAGCAGGAGAAAGCCAAGCATCGACCTTCAGTAGTTAAACAGTTCAGCAAACCGTCTGCCCCGCCCATGGCAAGGGAAAACCGATCTAAGAGCCTGGATGTTAGATCATTTCCTCACTCGGTAAGCAATGCTACTGTGTGAATTGGGTCTAGAACCATCTCTTTGTAGTTATTTATCACTCCATGCAGGCACATGGCAATTCTATATCATAGAAAGCTGGGAATGCCTAGTTATAAGTTTGCCTGCCGAGTCTTTTGACTGACCATTTCCCAGAGTGCATGCATTAGGAGATTCTGCTTTCACCTTCGTGCTCTGTAGAACTCCAAGTGGTGGCACCGAACCCAGCTCGTCACCCACTTATCCATAGTGTCATTTCAACCCAATTCAACAATCCACTGATTATTCCCTGCTGCCCGCATTCTAACCTGAGATCACTGTAAGTATCCATACTGCAGGGAGAGGTAGTGAGAGGGGCGCATGCATCTGACGCTGCCTACGAGAGAATGCAGGAACTACACATGATGAAACAACTTCGGGATCAGGAGGTAGAAAAAGCTGAACAGGAAGAGCGGGAGAGAAAGAGTAACGATAAACGACTTCGCGAGGTTAGTGAGATTATCTCCCATGTTTTCTAGAAAAATGTTCCGGCCTACTGTAACGCGTGTTTCTCCCACGTTTTAGTCCTGATCACATGCTGTAATCTTAAGGTTTAATTTGTTTTACATAGATTAATAAAGGCGGAGGCTTGGTTATATGGCTCATGACAATTTATATGAGTGTACATGTACAATAGGACAGATCAAGAAGGCATAGATAGTAGATTGGTAATCCAATTCATCCGGACATCAGTCAACATACCAACATTTCCCATCCCAGTTTCTGACACTCAGCAATATTTTCACCATTTTAGGAGAGACAAAGAGAATTAGCGGCGATACGACAAATGAATCGACAGTATGAGTCACAGTCACATGATCACGATGAGCCGCCATCATCTCCGTATCAAAGAGAAATGTCTAGAGAGGATCAACTAGAAGCTGCAAGAAAGAGAATGGCCAGGGAGGCTGAGGAGGTGAGACAACTCCACTATTCATAAAGGGGCTTGGTGTTCTGGATTCGGGTGGGTGTGCCTCCAAGCTTCAACAAATTGTAAATAAGAATAACCTAACAAGAGGGGCTCTTGAGGGCATCATGCACCTTATCAGTGGTAGAAAAGTCTTCCTTTCCTGCGGTCTGACTCTCATTGTTGGGCTGAGTATCAGTTCCATACGTTATTCCCTGCTCCAGTTCCAAAACATGCTTCAGGCTCTGGAGGCTCGATAAGATCACTAACTGCTCCATTTAGAGCTGTAACCCAGAAACGACAGCTGCATTTACCTCTTCTTAGTCTTATATAAAGCTCAATCGCGCAACGCAGAATAGTGATCGTTCAATGTATCCACTCAAGTAGCCAATATAAGGCCTACATTACTAATTGGATATGACACAGGATTCAAGAATGAATTGAAAGGGAATTCCATTTCATTCTGCGCATTGAGTCAATGCACTATAGTGATAAACTTATCAACTGATCAACTGATGGTTTCTTGCAGCTTGCCCGTGCTCAATACAGACATGACCAGGAGGTGAAGCAGGTGCACGGTCGGGATCTTCAAGAGGAACGTAAACGACGAGAGATGGACCACCTTAATCACTCCGGTCACGATGATGACAGACATTCCAGGGATATGGGAGAACTGGAGAACTATTCTAATGACTCAGCAGCCAAGAGACGTCATGAGGTATGCCAGCTTCCCTGATGATATTCTATGTATAGTTAGACTTGATTTGAAAATTTTATTTTACATGGATAACTTGAATAAGAGACTATTTAATAGGTTTTTTACATTTAGGTTAAAAAACCTGAGATTGTATATTTAGTTAAACAAAATTAGGTGCCATAAATGGAGTCTAGTAGACAATCCATGTCAAAATCCAGCATAACAGAAACAAAACTAGGATAACTCTATAGTACAAGTCATGTTTTTTTACCAACCGTGCCCTTATGCTCTATCGATATAAAACTGGCTTTCTTTTTTTAGGAAATGGTTGCACAGGGTCGGCGAGAACGCGAACATAAACAGGAAGTTGAAAGACTCTATTCTCAACAGGAAGCAGAAAGGCTGTATTCCCAACAACAGCAAGACGAAGCTCGGCGGCAAAATGAGATGAGGCAGGCAGAAGATCAGCGAAGACGACACGAGGTGAGTGGTGAGAGGCGAGTGGCCGGTCAGCATACGCGGTGCTGACATATACAGAATCAGATAGCCCAGGAGGAACAAAACTCCAAGTAACTCATTAAAAAGAAGAGACTTGTTCGATCAAAGTCACATACAAGATTCAATAAACTTTTTTTCTGAAATCCCAAGTCTAAATTATTTATAAACTGTGCATTTCACACAATGTTGGTTAGGCCGTAGCCAGCTTCTCAAAGTGATTAGGTTCTCTGTGTGCGACATCATCAGTTTGATCAAAAATGTCGACTTGTGTTAGCAATTTTACCTTCTCTTTCTCTTTGAACGAGCACAAATCCAGTTTGTACTAAACTGGCACCAGGCTATCTTGTTTAGTGGACCTTGTTGGCACGAGACTTGTTTTAGAGCATTTGGAGTTGGAAATAATGTGAGGAGCTCATACTCACAGTAGATGCTCAGTATGACTAGAACTTGAACCCAGGATCGTTCAATGTTGAGCTAAGAGCCCGCTTATGTCTGAGCTAACCCACAAGCTAAAGAGATAATCTTTAGCTGACTCAATTTGTAGGAGGATCGTCTGGAAGCAGAACGCCTTGAAGCAGAACAGCGGCAGGCAGAACGCCGGGAGGCTGAACGCCGGGAGGCGGAGAGAATTCAAGAAGAGAAAAAAAGAGAGGAAGAAAAGCGAGCTTGGGAACGGGAGCAGAAAGCCCGTCTAGAGGAGGAACGGAGGTGGGAGCAAGAACAGCTGAGATTACAAGAGGAAAAGAGGTAAATACCAGTGCGATTTACATGTACTGTTCCCCATAACAATCTGATGGGAAACTGAGCCACGGTATGTCTATACCAACGGGTTAGATGTGTGACCCGGGTTGGCCAAGCTGTATCGTACATTGAGACAGCTACCATAAATTTGGAATCACTTGCAACAAATGTAACACCTTTCGCAATCTGAAGGTTTGTTACGGGAGTGGGGGTCCTATACAGCACTCATGGTACAACCAGGGACTTATGCCTATTGACCGGCCTTACTGCTAAATACGCTGTGAAAAAAGACGTTTGATTTCAGGGTCTGCTCAGAGTCAACCTGTGCGTAATACAGGGAGAGCATTTTTAGATTCTATGCAACCTGAGAACTCAATTCGATCAGAATCTCTATGGACTACTAAATAGCACATTTATATTGTTAGTTCTGTCGTACTTACGATGCACAGGGCCAAAAACCCATTTTCTTCTGCAGACGCGAGCAGGAGGAGAAAGTGAGGAGGACAAGGGAACAAGAGGAGCGGGAGAGACGGCAGCGAGAATATGAAGAGAGTCAGCGACGACAACGAGACGTGGAGGACAGACGAATCAGAGAGCTGGAGGCTCAGCACAGACAAAAGGAAGCACTGGTTAGTCTTTTAGTCATTCATTCCCAGTCCTTAGTTTTTAATGAGTTCACTCAGTCAGTCCATCTATCTGTCAGTGAATTAATCAGGCAGTGAGTCTGTTACGACTGTGAGTCACCTGGCCCATGGTTTAATTCTTCACAAAATAAAGCACTGGTTTGACTACTAGTCAGTCAGTCGCAGTTTATTACTCACTCAATTAATCCAGGAAGCCGATCATCGAACTAGTTTGATGGGAGACCAGTCCTTTGGTTTATTTATTATGCGAAGTTCAGCTCACCTGTTTGTCAAGGATACATAAAAAAGCTGGACAACTGGAAGGTGGAGCCACATTGTTCTTTTAAGGCGAAGCCTGCTCAGTTCGTTTCTTTCTGTGTTGAGTCGTGTTGACAACACAATGGATGAACTTATGTTATAGAAACGACACTCTTATCACACACCACAAGGATCATGGGATAAGTTAGCTGATCAGTCCGGAAGCCGTGATGGAAGTTATAGCTCATTAAACAATGGACAGAACGCTCCACGAACTTACTCCCCGCAGGAATCACCACGAAATTACATTTCGCCGCCGCAAAGTTTCGGCAGTAACAGTCCCGTGTCGTATAATGGCCATAATGGTCAACCGGGTCGACACCTCGACAGATACAATAATAATGTGCAAAGCCAACCCGACTATAGCAAATATCATAGTGACAATGGGATGAGTACCACTCCACCAATGAAACCTCCACGTGGCCAACAATCCGACGATGAAATGATAACTGTTAGTGCTAAATATAACTGCGCGTACTGCTCAAAAGAACTAGGTAAGTTCTCATACTGAACTTATCGGTCTGAAAATCTGGTGGCCATCTTGGAGTGAGTAATCATTCGCGCATGATATCGGGAAATTCTTGGCTGGTTTCTTGTGTTGAGTGATATTTGTTTGCTGGCAACTGACATTTGCTGCCGAACCAACTTTCACTGTCAGCTAACTGTCTATGCATGAATGAGAGTTTGAGCTCTTGTTGGCCTGGCCAATGCTTTGGTTTGTAACATTGCAACTTCAAGCTCATTGATTGGCTGAACTGCTCAACTGGCCAATGAGGGCGATTATTCAAATTCGACATAACAATTCATTCGCACCTCGCCTAATGACTTTGTATTTGCTTCACAAAGACTCTCAAGCGACAGGTAATTAACCCTACACACTTATCTAACCGCTTTCTACTAATAATTCGTAGTCCGAGTCCGCTCAGATGTGGTAGTCCTATTTAGTGTGTCGTTCCGTTTGCTAGTCTTGCCCATCCCATTGCTGCGCTCGGCTAATCAGAAACGTGATTGCTGTGCTCGGCTAATCAGAAACGTGATTGCTGCAAAGTTGTCTCGTCTGAAAACTAAACCGCGCACCCACAAAGGTTAATGCCTTGATATGAATAAATGGATAGGCAATCGCTAATCTCAGGGTCACGCGTACTGATTCGCTTGTGGCATCACAAATAGGAGTGAACTACGTGGGAATCATAACAATTGCGTCACGAGCCGGTTTCCTTATGTCAAAGAGTAAACAACTCTAATTTGGCATGTATCTGTTTCACGGAGTTGTCTACCTTTCCAAAAATTCCCAGCGAGTCCAATGAAACTGTTCTGTTTTGATGATGTCACAACTCACTGAGAGGTCAACCATGTACTGCAGACTGATTGCTGTTCCATTAATCATATTAATAGGTCAGTGACATAAAGTGACACCCTTTATGTCACTGAATAGTTAAATGCGCGTGGCTGGGTTAGAGTTCCGGCAGGATGACTTTTCGCAGTCGAGTTACTGGTATAAGCTTGGCAGTCAGTGTTGTGCATGCGGTAATCACTGCAATGGAGATCATAGCGCTGCATTGATTTGCTATTTGCCATGATATCCCCACCATCGCTTTCCCATCAGTGTATGCCACAGCAACCCAGACACCTTGTTACTTAGTCTATGTAATGTTTCCTAATTTTAATATTTCGTTATTTAGTTGAGTTTATGGAAAAGTAGATTTCAACATTAGTGTTTGCCTGGAACGCTAGTCAATTATATTACTCCAGGATTCTCCCTCACTGCCCCTAGAAGATTTTATTTTACACCAATCTCTTTTACTTTAAGGCCCATGGAAATCCGAGGTTTTATTCAGTCAAACAAACTCGGGTCTCAAATCTTTTGTGAGTTTTGAAACCTAGCCGCATTCCAAATGCCGACCAATTTTCCTGCCTGATGCCAATGGTTTCAATCGTACCTGGCAACGGTTTCCCTTAAATCTGAATCTATGAACTGCCATCACAGAAACCCGGTGAACCGAAATTGTCAGATGTATTCAGAGTTGTTTTCTATCTGATAATGGTTTCATATCTTTTGTTTAGGTAAAGGCGCCGCGATGGTGATAGAATCTCTGGGGCTCTATTATCACGTCCAGTGTTTCCGGTGCTGTGTATGTCACACACTCTTATCTAATGGCCAGATGGGAGCTGACGTAAGGGTCAGAGTGAATAAACTACACTGCAAGAATTGTTACAGCAATGATGACGGTAGGTACTGTTATAGTCTAACTCTAATATAATAGAATCTTTCGCATAGAAGACCAGGAAATGCTGACCCGGTCGTGGAATAAGATGAAATGTCTGGTTTCGAGGTTAACTTGATTAATGTATAAAGGACGACAGGATTTCAAATATATGGGCGACATAGCCAATAGGATAGCAGCAGACCCTAAGGGTTGTAGATCATTGGGTAGCTTGACATGTCCTCATCAGAGGAGATAACTCGATTACCCCTTTGGCCTTATCGGCGATTCATATTGTGCATTCATCGAATAACACGCTTAACTTGGTATTTCACCCTATTCCATAAACTGGGTCAGTACACAGCGAACTCTCAATCATGTATAAAGCAATCATCCTCTCTATTGAACCTCAACAAAGTTGGGCCTTTGTCTAACAATTTTTTTTTGCGGATTCGCTGTTTTATGATTATCTTGACTAGTTTTCACTATGATACTTTATGTTAATTCTTTCCCTTGTATAATTATGAATGATGATTATTGACGGCGTTGGGACATTTTCTCTCTTAAGGTGCATGCTAGACAGCACACTCACAGTCAGTATCTGTTCAGACTGGCTTTCCCAATTTCCGTGCACAGTCTCTTTTTCATTTTTCTCGCTGACCATCACCGGCAGCTTCCTGTTTGCGTTTGGCACTCTTTATTTTCATTGGTTGATAGCAACTAAAATCATATCCAGTCTGAGAAATAACCAGTGACAATATATGTATTTGTCTAACTCCTCTACTTTGTTTAAAATAACTCTTTTAATCAAATTTAATTATTTAAAAACAGTTTGCTTTGGACTATCTATGGTACTCTGTTTATGTTTGACTAAATCGAATCCAGTTTGAAGGATTTGAGGCGTGTCCATATTTAAGAGATATTTCGTTGTTTTCCCAAAGTTATGCGAACCTTCACAGCTCAGCTAGTTATTCACCCCCAATTGGCTGACAGACAGCTGTCCATATCGGCCTGTGTTTATCAACTGGTGCCTGCTTGTGCCTGCATTCTCTGGCTAGTTTCCCTTCACTTTTCTTTCTTTTTATTGGCCAAGACGATGCTGTCACTTATTATAAACTGTTTCCATTGGACGAGAGCTATACAAGTGTTTGATGATTGGTTTATTTTGCCTGTAAACCGTAATTCATATTGTTCATAGATAAGCCGACCCAATCGTCCAAGTCCACTTATGTATAACTGGTAATTCTGCTTGCCAGCTCTGGTGAGGGGGTTTACCTATAGGGGCTCTAGTTTTATCCAGAGTTTGAGGCCTCTGTCGCTCACATAGTACAGTCCTTCAGTAAGTCTGCCAGTACCATACAGTTATCCTCCCGTAGAGGGGATTAACTCTATGATCATTGCGTGGTAACAGACGTAGGAAGGCACTGTTCTGATGTAAGCACCAGACCGTTTAACTGGGGTTTGCACACAGTTATTGGTGTAGTGGTGTCCCCAAAACATGCACCATTTCTACTATACGATCAGAATTGGTAGAAGTGAAACCTATAGTGGGTACCAACCAATCGGCTTTAGTAGTAATGGTACTAGGGTCACACCACTACACCATTGGGACTAAGCATGCTGTGTGTTTTATAATCGCTCACCGGTTGCTATGTAATAAACCCCCTCACCATGAAAGTAACCCCTCGGAGTCATCCTCTCTTGACCACCTCCCAGTTCATTCCCTAGTAGAAGAATAGCATAATGATTTTTCTCCGCTCTTTGCATCCGAATCCTTTTTGTTCAGTTCCAAGGTAGAAATGTCTGTGATTAATGCTTGTCTTCTTTTGTTTTAGCGGGAATAAAGTACAGCGCTGTGTAGAAGTGAACAGGCCATTCGTGTGGGCAGAAAAATAACTTCAAAATGGTCGCACTCTCTTGTTATTATATTTTATAATAAATAATATTTAAGATTCAGGCCTAGTTTTTCTTACTAGGCGAAGCGCATTATTACAGCTAGTATTTTTGTATTTTCGGTAGTTGCCCCCATGGCCCATTTGTATACTGAAGGCCATATTGTGTTGTTATGGAGTAATATTAACTGGCTTTTGCTAGAATAGTTTTCTCTTTATACGCTCTTTGTCTATTATTATTTCTCATGCCATTCTATGCATTTACAGTAGACAAAGAATCCCTATATCATTATAATGTATTCTGTAATGAAATAAATTACAAACCCAAGCAATAATTGTAGTCATCATCTTGCGTAGATTTACACTAAGGGCCTGATCGCGGGTAGTGCGAAACATAAGGCTAGCTGCTACCCAGTCTTGTGAACCATCCATCAACAAAGGATCTCATTATCTGTATTATCCCCAGAGGCTCTACCAACTTGTTGGGCATGTGTAGTTACCCTCCCTAACTATAGCTTCGTATGTAGGCATGAAAGGCAGTGTATGGTCCATTGAATTCTCTCTACGCAAGTCTCAACCCAAGAATTCAACACTGAGATAGCTCAGTAGTGGAGGGATTGTGAGAACCTGGGTTCGAATCCCGGCCAAAACAAGCAACACTTGGAGGTGGAGCATGGATACTGACCCGCTTGTGCTCCATGGTATGCCATAGATTATGGAAAACGGGTATTTAATACAACAGCTAAAAATGTTGGAAGATGTCCTAGGACAAATAGCAACTCTGCTTCTCTAGCTAGGCTTGTCACAGGTGACCAGGTCTGCTAAAACATGCCCTCTAGAAGTTGCTTAAGGCAGGTCTAATAGGAATAACTCTTGGTATAGACAAGCTACCACAACTTGACATGGGTGAGACAGTCCCATAGACAAAGTAGATCTCGGTGGCTGTCATGGTATGCAACAAAAGTGAACTCTGATGTAGTAGACCTCCTGAGGCTTGTTGGAGAGGTAGGAACTATGTGGGAAGCTCATTATCAGAGTGCGCGCTCAGTATCACTAGGATTTAGACCCAAAATCTTCTGACCTTGACCCAAGCGCTCTAGCCATTGGGCTATCCCACCTGAGGTACAATGTTTAAACCAATATAAACTGTGATAATCATTGGGAGTTATCTAGTATAAGTGGCTTATCCGTTGCATCGAGTGCCACCTAACTAGAAGCCCATGAATGGTCTGAACAGGGGGAGTGCTCAATGCTTCCAGACAATCTAAGCCATTCATCATTTTGACTGACCCAGAATAGATTCATGTCAGTTTAACTGCCAACCTTATCAAACCTTTCCATTATTTGACTCACACATGCTAATAGCCTTTAAATCCTAACCCTGGGAGGAAATGACTTGCTGTCGGTAGAGCAGATGTTTTGCCAGAGACTTAAATGCGGGGTAGAGAGCGCATTACAGGGAGATTGCATCCAATTCTATATAATCATCTCATCAAAAAGTCACCACACTCACCTACAAGTCTCAAGGGCTATTACTGATGCTTAGCATTCTGGGAATTTATATAGTGAGAGACACACAGCTGGCTGAAACTGATCTATGGCAGAGCCTCAAAGTGCTCTGTGCCTCATGTGACCACGCTCGCTTGTGAGTCTACCTGCTTGTCTACCTGCTTGTCTACCTGCTTGTCCACCTGCTTGTCTACCTGCTTGTCCACCTGCTTGTCTGCCTGCTTGTCTACCTGCTTGTCTAATTGTGAGTAGTGAGTATGACGGTCACTTTGATATGGTAAAACTTTTAACTCTGTGCAATAAGATTACCCCATGAGTTCTTTTCACCATTTTAAATTTAGCTTGCCAGAACTGCAAGTTTCACAAATTCGGAATTCGTATTTTGCACTATGTCATTTGCGAACTTTGCACAAATTCGCATTGAATTAGGGGCACACAGAGAAAATTACGTTGTGGACAGGATCCACTGGACACCAATTACCAATACAACACTGCTTATGACAGGCCTTTCTGCTCTTACATGACTTAATTAACAATTCTTCAGCTTTAGTTGCCTTCTTCATATTCTTTATTATATATAATATCATTGCTCATGATATTAACTCACAGATTCATTAGGGGTAGCTTGCTCATGATATTAACTCACAGATTCATTAGGGGTAGCTTGGTCATGATATTAACTCACAGATTCATTAGGGGTAGCTTGCTCATGATATTAACTCACAGATTCATTAGGGGTAGCTTGGTCAAGGGACAAGGATCACAGCACAGAGAAACATGGTTTGAGAGCATTTTGTGAAATTTTTCGTTATGGATGATAAAACTCTCGTAGTGAACATCGACCAGTTTGTAGAAGCATTAAGAGATGTTGTATCGTGGTAAGCTCACACTGTATATCCTGTCGTGGAACTTGATTTGAGTTTGTTCTACTGTTAGAATCGGGCATTTGGTAGTTCTTTGAAGCCTAAGGCTTGTTGGAGAGGTAAGAGCTAGGATATATGTGAGGAGTTCATTTTCACAGTAGAGGCTCGGATCGACCAGACCTGAACTCCGAATCTTTCGATCCAGAGTCAAGGTCTCTAGCCATTGAGCTATCCTGTAGCCCTATAGTTTTTCTCGCATATGGCAAAGCTGCTGGGTTAGAGACTTGTTTTTCACCAGTTACGGCTTAGCACGGAACACCATAAGCGGGTCATATTGGGTGGGGGTCAGTCAACCCAAGTAAGTTTACACATCACCCGCCAAAACTCAGCTACTGCTCTTCTCAGTGGATCTTTAAAAGCCGTGGAGTGATCTTGACCCTAATTATCTGTTTTACCGTAGTGATCCGAACTCACGCTAGCAATTTGGAGTGAGGAACTTATTAAACACCCATACCAGAGAAACACCCCATCGGCAGTGAGGCTCGAACCTGTGATCTATAGACCGCAAGTCCAAGCTCTTTTGCCAACAGAGTTATCCTGACCCCCATGTAACCCTAGTTGAAAGTTGGTTGAGTGATGAATAAAACAACTTCAGAGTGTCGATTAGGAGGTGTGCAAACGATGAATCTATCGGTAAACTAAAATCTCGACTTGTGTCAAGTTTACGCGACAACGGCAACTACGCGACAGCATCAACTATGCTATTGCCAGTTGCGGCAAGATGACGTCGGCCCTAGACTCTATGCAATTGTCTGCCACTCCACTACTGCTGAAAATGGCATCACTTCCCCACGGTGTGCCCGCGGTGTAGCGGACACTGCATGCCCCAATTCTCCATCGGTGAGTGAGCTATGACCAATAATAGCAGAGGTTTTACATATTTACAGAAAGTAGTGCATGCAGCTTTCACACCCCACCGCTGGCGCAGCGCAGAGTGATGTTGTTTTCAGCACTAACGTAGCAGCGACTTGACCAGTGTGAACTCGGCATTAAGGATTTTACCTGTCTTTCACTTCTCTCATTATTATCTAGACAGTTTTCGGTTTTTGCTTCCAGTAACAAGCCAGACAAAAAAGAACTGAAAGAAAAATACCTAAATTTATCGTAGAAGACGTCTTGGGATATAAATATCTCATGAGTAGAATCTGCCAGTCAATTCTGAACCAAACTTTAAATCATTCATGCGTAGGATATGATTGATGCACATCATGCTATCACCGGGCTGAACCATTCACTCATTTTACTGACGCTGAACGCGTGATACAGGGAAATTTTAGCACGTATAAATAATGATATGCAACCGTTTCCTGTTTAGACATTGGGTGCTAACGATGGCGAAGGTGAGGAGAGTAAGCACGAACACACCTCTCCGGAGTATACTTCATGTCACAGGATATCTAGCTGTAAGCCTCGTTTTTACATTCAGCCTGTATTTCTATGTACTGAATCCACAACAGGAATCAAGACGAGGCTTGGATAATATGCTTGGAAGGTTTGGCAATCAGGTAAGCGGCAGTTTTCAAAATAAATATAAATATTGATATACTTCGGTCATAGGTGAACAAATTAATTCAAAGAATTCAATCGGTTCCAAATTCTATTCACGGTTTGTGAAAAATCCTAGTAAATCTTAGGAAATTAAAACTGAATTTTAATCGAATTGAATGGAAAAATGGAGGAAGCAGAGATTTGGGATGAATTGAATCTGGATCAAGTCAAATTGTAGCCTCATGTCTTCAGACCAATGTCATCACAGTTTGGCTTCATACCTAGATAGAGGAAAATGTATACGCACTGCCATATCCTTTAGACGAACATTTATATCAGCGGGCGACTCCGTAATGTTTCCTCGAGCTCACAAGTAGGATATTTTCATTACTGAGATTATGTGTACTCAGCGATGACGGTGATTGTTATCAGACCGGAAGTGAAGCTACCATGCCTAGTGAGAACAAGCGCTCGTACTTACAAGAGGGTTTCATTGGCCGTGACAACAATGTGCTATCTAACTGTTTCTACTTGTATTGCTATCATTGATTGATCGATTGCCATCTTTCGATGGCATGAGCCAACGATCATATCACTTCGGATAAGTGCCTTAAGTGAGTAACTTTATCTATCGCATCTTAACACCAGGGCATTATCATATTTTGCGTAGTTGTTCCTTTACATATCTTTGACTGCTGTGAGATAGAATAGGATAAATATAAGAACATCTTGGTTTACATGGCTGGCATGGCATGGCAACAGGACGGTCCCTGGTTAGGTACTAGATACACTATGAGTAGGCCTCCTTTATTCATCGCCGCAATCCGAATCCGACAAGAGAGTAAGCGGAAAGGGACGCACAAACTTGAATTTGGGACCGTATCCCTGGTCCAAACATGCTACCCACCAAGCCACCGCCGTTTCCCCAGCTCTGAAGAGAGCTGGGTACCCATTTACACGGGACCTTCAGCACCAGTGACGAGCACTCTAACCACTAGGCCACAGTGCCTCTCTTTAGATAGGATGGGATATAAAACAGTTTACTTTTGCAGATGTATAGGATTGCTAAGCTCAGATGGTACCATAGGGAGTTGGTAATATTGATTTCATATTTTTGTTAGCAAACTCTAAGGATTTTCTTGCATGTTGAGTTCTGTTTCGACTTCTATCTCAGAAAGGATGAAACACTTTGCTTTTACATGGGTAGCAAGGAATTTCAATAACGGCTTACTTTCTGAATGATCCCCAGTGTCGCATAGAGAATGAGGTCTTCTTCTTTCGAATCCTGACCAGTGTCAGGTGTTTGCAGAAATCGGCCAACTAAGTTTTTGACTCAATGTTTTCCAAACTGCTTTATAAGGAGACTATTTCCTTCCATCCACATCCCCCATATAAAGAAGGTAACGCTATGGGTTGACCTCCTTAGTTAAAATTACGGTCCGAATCCGATGAGGGTGGAACACACAGTGGAGCACAGACAGGTATTAGCCCAGAGACCCATGATTCTAAGTTCATGCAGTGCTTTATCCACTAACCTAATAACAAGCCTCAGGCTTAGTAGGTCCATCAAATAGGATGGTCAAGCGCCTGAGTGGAAAGAAAACGAAAAAACGAGTATTGTTCCCCTGCGGCATCAATCACTGCGACACAGCAGCTGGCTACTGACTAATACTCTTGCTCACAGACCCATTTTGTCATCTGATATATTTCTTGTAGAAACTAGACCCAGTGATGATGGAGACATTGCGTATTAAACTTATAGAAAGTATGCAGCCCGATAGGGAGTTAGCTCCCCTGTCAACGCGGGGCGGAAAACCTCTTGTCCTATTATACACACAGTATTATGACCAGTGAGTATTAACCAATCAGCATGGGCTCATATCTCGTATGTACATTGGTATTGATATGAATATATGGACCTGCGATCACCAATGAAAAAGTTGGGGAGTCCGGGCTTGGTGTTTTTTCCAGTCTAATATCTTTACTGTAATGAGATACTCGTTTTTTCACCATTCAACTACGGTTCAGCATGAAATACCGCAAACGGATCAGTCCCGACGCTTCACCTCACCTTCACCTGTAAGACTGTTTATTGGTTTGAGCTATATAGGATTAAAATGAAGAGCTCATACTTACAGCATGGGCCACCATGACTGGTATTCGAATCCAGGTTTTCACGGTTGTGAGTCCAGTTCTCTACCAGTATCCCGAATTGGTTGTGATGAGCTAAATAGTAAGGTATATACAACTTTATTAGTAGATTGGTCCATCTATTTGATTAACAACTGAATATCTGGTTCATCATTGCCTTACACTGTCACTGTGATACGGTTAATGAGGTGTTCAGCCCCACAATCTCAATTTTCAACGAAAAAGTCACAAGCGATCATCACCTATGTTCTCGTGAACTTCAATTTAGTGAAAGTTTCAAAGGAGGGAACACAAACAATCTCCCTTTAGCACTAGGCGCTTTGATGTGAGAGATGTTGCCACTGATGGTGATTCTACATACACGTGGCTCAAATTTATCTGTTCACAGTCACATGTGGCCCGGTCTCAGCGATTGCCCTGAAGAATGTGAGGTGACCAATGACAAGAACCGTATCAACGAAGCTGACTTAGTCTTATTCCAAGGTTGGAAGGTAAAAACCAATACAATTATAACTCAATTCAAAAGATTACTAGGAAACCAAAGATTAGGACTGAGAACTACTTTCGAGAGCAGCCAACAACTTGAAGAGTATCTGACACAACCTCCCTGGTAACCCGGGAGCAAACTCCCTGACTCACACAAGGAAAAGTAGACTATAAACAGCCTCAAACCACTGCATAAGCTCCCCTCTTTCCCATATTGCACTAGTCACTGTACCATAGTGCTTTACCCACTGATCCATTCCAATATTCCATTGAGTTGTATTCACTGAACCCTCCCACTGTCCCATAGTGCTCTACCCACGGAGCTATATCCAACCATCCCATACTGCTCTACCCACTGAGCTATCCGACTATCCCATAACGCTCTAGTCACTGAGCTATCCCACTATCCCATCGTGCTGTAGCCACTGACCTATTCCACTATCCCTGGTTATTTTAGTCTTGTGAGTTGTCACCTGCGGCTGAACATGGAGTTCTCTGTCACGGCTGGGACATCCCGGATGAGATTTGGCCTTGGCCGGGCCGCAAAGTTAAGGGTCAAGTCTGGATGTGGGAGAACCGTGAGGCCCAGCTACATAGTGCCAGTGGCCTACGACTGGACTTTGTGCGAAATCTTTTTAACTACACCTTATCGCACAAGGTTTGTAAACAATAGTTCAATTCTTTTCTCGTATGTGCCCATAAAGTTATCCTCCCCTAACTTTTGATCACAGATTTTCTAGTGTAGTTTTTCCTTCGGTCTTTCTACTGTGATTGCTCAGTTTAAATGTGATCTCTTAATCGATCCAGTCCCTCGGCAACCAATGAAAACTGTTTGGTCCCTACAGGTTGCTCCTTGATCGAGGCAAAATCCCATCCCACATTTTCTTAGTTTCTGCTTGATCATCAAGACTCCCCCTCTCTAAAATTTCACAGCCAGCCTGTTTTCTAGGTCCGCTCAGCTCTTCAACACACAACTGATATTCAAGGGACCTCCTGTAATATTCAATTTCTCGTTGACTGTCATTAAATGCGCCGTATCTTAGTCATCAGAGTTGATTAGTTATTGGAGAGGGGTCTAGCCGATGAACTACCTTTTATAAACTCCGTCCCTCCACACAGGCGGAATTTCGGACACTGGCAATAAGTCAATTAGCGAGGCTAGCTGTTTGAGCGAAGACTGAAGTGGAGATCTCATACTCACAAAAGGAGCCTGCCATGACCAGGCTTCCAGCTCAGGTTCGCATGGTTACGAGCCGAGCGTTTTATTCCTAAGCTATCCCGCTATATAGCAGTACAAAGAAACCTAGAGCGATGCAAGACCTTCTGATGTCTTATAAAGTGTTCACTTTTTGTAGGAAAACTCTACCATTCAGTTTCCATATGGTCGAAAAGTTCAGTACAGGAAGCCGGAAGACCAAAACCGATTCCTCGCCAACACAAAATCTCGCAGGATTCTCTGGTTCGTCTCCCATTGTGGGTAAGATAGTGCGTTAACTACATTTGCTGCAATAGCATATGACTATTCTATTTTACTTAGATTCCGTCTAGCTCACGTATAGACCATATGCATACAGTAATATATTGTGATATTTCGCTTCCATTCATACTCCACATTATAATTCCCTATACGGAGTTGTGGAGTTTCTTTTCTGGTTAAAAGGGGCGGAGACTTTGTTGGAACTCGGGAGTGAAATAAGGCTGGATGCCCTTCCTGTCACTACCATATAAGGCTGGATGCCCTTCCTGTCACTACCATATAAGGCTGGATGCCCTTCCTGTCACTACCATATAAGGCTGGATGCCCTTCCTGTCACTACCAAATAAGGCTCGATGCCCTTCCTGTCACTACCATATAAGGCTCGATGCCCTTCCTGTCACTACCAAATAAGGCTGGATGCCCTTCCAGTCACTACCATATAAGGCTGGATGCCCTTCCTGTCACTACCAAATAAGGCTGGATGCCCTTCCTGTCACTACCAAATAAGGCTGGATGCCCTTCCTGTCACTACCAAATAAGGCTGTATGCCCTTCCTATCACTACCATTGATTTCACTGGGATTCAAACCCACAAGTCAATGCACCAAGCCATGCATCTGACAGCCATGAATAGGCTTCAAATTGGCAGTTCTCTGTCCTCTCTGTGTGCCCAACAATCAACCCTCTCACTATCCCAACACACAGACTGGTGAAGAAGTTGCTTAATGGTTAATTTTGTCTACAGGAAACAAAAGGGATTGTCTCGGTTTCTCCGAACATGTCTGCATACGTTTTTCTGAATGAACATTTTTATATCCTATTGTTATACATCGCGTGGAGTTTGGAAGAATGATTTCCTGGCTCAATCTGGTGGCCCCAAAAACTACAGCTCATTTTTGTACAAAGGTTGCATGGGCACACCTGCCGTGTAGCGTCTAATATTAAGGTTGGAGAGTAAAAGATATTCTGTTGCAGAGTGGGGCTCCGAGAGAACTACGCTAGAGAGCTTGGGAAGTATATAGTGATAGATGAGTTTGGTAAATGTTCTGGGAAACACGATGACTGTGACCGAAATGATAAAGCTTGTCTGCTACAGTTCAAACAACAATACAAGTTCTATCTCGCATTTGAGAACTCCATATGTGAAAAGTAAGATTGGTGTGAGGTACCTTTGGTAGGGATTCTAAGATGATATTATGTAAAGAATTCTCCAACAATTTTCCCATCTGTTTGTTGTGGGGAGACTTCATTGAAGTTGCGCATTTACTGTGCAAAGTTTTCTCAAATGTTACCTGCAGTAATGTAGGTGTTTTTGGAGAAGCAACAGCACATTGGCTCAAAGATTCATCCACTCAAAATGTGACCCAAATATAATGCGAAGAAGAAAATCTGACCCGAACCACACAGTTGAGAGACACGTCCTATAGTGGGTAGATTTTAATTTATATGTATTCTTATTTTGTTGCAGACTAAGGGAATACCCATAGATGTATAGAATGTATTATAGAAAGTATCATACATCTATATGGGATCGTCTCAGTTAATGCCCATTTGTTATATTGCAGCTATATAACTGAGAAGTTCTGGATTCAGTTAAACCAAGGTCTTGTGCCGATTGTTCTCGGTACAGATATGAGTTATTACGAGAAGGTAGCTCCCCCTAACTCCTTCCTTCACATAGATAATTTCACATCACCAAGAGCACTAGCGGAGTACATATATTATCTAGGTGAGCAAGTGTTGTTGTAATTGGGTGTTAACATCACATGTCATATGCGATTGATTCTTCTTGTGTACTGAATGAAAACTATGTATTGCATTCACGCATGCGGATGGAAGGATAGCTCACTGGGTCAAGATAAAAATCCTAAATTGGATTACTGATTATGCTGCGCTCCCACCTTGTGTAACAGCTCCATTTCTCCCATCGGTCCATAAAAAGCCTCAGGCCTGGCAGGTCCATTAAACAGAAAGACCGCATCTAGAAATAGGACAATGCTGTGCATGTACATGGTAAGAAGACTGCTGATGTAATACCAAGTGACCTAATACTGATACGATGTTCTACTTTGTAGATGAAAATGATGAAGCATATAATAAATATCATGCATGGAGGGACACCTGGAGTGCCTCTCGGAGCTGGGTGGAACACTCATGTACTATCTGCAGGTAGTTATAAGACCCACAGAGACTGAACATTTTGGATATTCATGTATATTTTTAACCTTGTTACGCATTCGATTGTGCTGTATGAACTGTTGAACTGTTGACTGTTGAACTGTTGAACTGTTGACTGTTGATCGACTACTGACTGTATGAACCAGGAGGGATGGCCACACGCGATTCAAACTCATGAGATCAGGATTAGGGGACCAAACTTCATCCTTTGGGGTATCCCATCTCATAACAAACTCATATTAACACACGTTCCCGAATCCTGTTTTGATTGGAATCTCCCCGCACGCTCATTGTTTTGGCCAAGAGACTCGGCAACCATCGGGGGGGGGGCTCCTGTGACCAACCTTGCCTGATATTTCTCGTAGGGTTCCATCGGGCTTGTTACAGCTCGGTGGTCCTGATGTCCTCTCGTAATCTCTTTTGAGCTCGCGTATATGAGGAGCTCACGCTCACAACGGGACCCCGGCAAGGTTTGAGCCCAGATTTTTGTGATCGTAAGCCCGGGCCCGTATCACTGTACTACGTAAGCCCGGGCCTGTATAACTGTACTACGTAAGCCCAGGCCCGTATCACTGTACTACGTAAGCCCGGGCCTGTACTACTGTACTACGTAAGCCCGGGCCTGTATCACTGTACTACGTAAGCCCGGGCCCATATCACTGTACTACGTAAGCCCGGGCCTGTATCACTGTACTACGTAAGCCCGGGCCCGTATCACTGTACTAGGTAGCTGTTCGTAATGTCTCCTTAACTTGTAGGCTGGCAAAAGACAAGCCGCCCAGCACATTCAGGCTCAGCGAGTTCTGGAATATGGAGACGCAGTGTAAAAATGTAACATATAGCGATATAGTAGGCAGTGTCAAATCTAGCATAGACAAACCAATTTATTTATAATATATAGAAAGATACATCATATATACAACTAGCCCACTGCTCACAAAGATCCAGAAAACCAGAGAATGACTAGGTAACTCAGTGATGTCTCAACAATTAAAAAACATCTGAGGCCAAAGAAAACCTAAGTTTTTCTAGGAGGATAGCTTTGAAGGCCAACTAAAAGATCTGAAGGCTGTTATACAACTCATTTTGTTATTGTGGGTGGTTTTGCTTTCAGTCAAGTGGCATGCCGGTTCGAAGTTTTGTTGTGTTTTTTATCGTATATGACAAATGAAACGTATTGCAAAACATGGAGCGCATATTTTGGAAGAATCTCACCACTCACCAGCAAATCATTAATCAGCTGTCACATGAGAGAAGATAACTACAACTTGCTGCAAGAATTTCAACAGAGGGAGCATAACTCCTTTCCAGGGAATTTTCAGCGTTTTGGATGATAAAATTTTGAACTAAACAAAACAGGCTGATGTATTGTTTATAGTATGGAAAGGTATGGGAATGTTATTATTTGTCTACGATCATAGTACATCTATGACACATCATTACTCTACCTCTAGAGAGGGGTGCAAGTAATCAAAACTCAACGCCAGTCCTTAGATAAAAGAGGAGAACTGGTGGCAGGAAAGACATATGGTCATAAAAACTTTGCCAAACCCAAATGATGTGGCTAAGAAGAGTCCGCACCAGTAACCCCAGATGGGGGAAAGTCAATACAAGAACATGACACAATGGATTCTTTGCTCTTTAACGCATCCATGCAGAACATATACACAATCCTCAAAATTCTATCAGTGGCAACTACATTAACCGCCCATTTCATAACTTGCAGTTGTAAATATTCCTGACACCAATTAAGACACTCGCATTAAAAAAAGTGCAGTTCAGCAGAAAACTTACAGGCCGGTCAGGTGTGTTCATCTTTAATGAATCTCAGTTCTGGGGGCCACCCTGTAGGAGCCAGGAAATTATTTTTCCAAACTCCACCTAAATTATTGCAACAGGGAATAAACTTGTTCAGCCAATAAAATTTAACCAGGAACGTCGGGGAGGGGGCTGGAAAATCCAAAATAATTTCATTTTCATGTGAGTTCGTCAGTTATCTATCTGTGTCCGGAGATTGTAAAAGGGTAGATTGCTGAGCACACTGGAAACCAGCAATTTTAAGCCACGGAGTTACATGTGGGCTCCGAACCCACAGGTTGGGCACACATGCTGGGCACACATGCTGGGCACACATGCTGGGCACACATGCTGGGCACACATGCCGAGGCATTTTGTCTAATTAGGCAATAATCTGAAGTGCAAGTCTGTATAACGCCAAAATTAATGACTGGTTTCATCTACTGGCGGAGTTTTTATCATTGCTCATTCGATTTAAACTGGTTCATTCAACAAATAAATTATTTCATAACAATGTTTGTCTTACATTGACTTCAAAAGATTTTCCAGTTAAATGGTTTTATCAGGATGACTGAAATTCAGTGCAGCACCTACAGTCAGAGGTGGCAGTAAGGATCTGGAGGTTTATAAAACGGTGAACTGTGAATGAGTGCAAACCAACATCTGTATCCAGGAATAGAAAGTTATCTACACCTACGGTATGTGCTGATGTGTGCTTCTGATGTAGTTGTGGATAGATGTACATAATTATATGTTTCTATGCCAGAATGCATTTATTCTGGTGGTGCATGTCCTATAACTGTCATTGCGTAAGTTACAAACGGTGGTTGACATTTTGGACTCTTATTCACCGTTTGGCACAAGCGGGAACAGTTCAAGAAAATGTTTATAGAGCAGAAATGGTAACATTGCATATAGAGAAGCTGAGGCGGTGGCTTAGTACGCAGTGTACTGGGCTTAGAACCAGATGTCTCTGATGTGAAGCCCAGTTTGGGTACCATTTTGTGTTTTACCCTCGTTGGATTCAGATCAAATCACTAAATAAAAATGGCCCACCCAGAGAGTATCCTTTTCTATGGAGCACAAGGTGGAAGTCTCCTAACGACGCAACAGCACATGAAATGCTGAGTCAAAGATCCTATAGGCCAAGTAAGCTTTTCGTAATACATGTATAAGACGTGTATTCATATCATGCCAACAGGGAAGCATGTATTATTAGTCAACCTTGACCCAACAATGATACATACACACAGTGATGATCCATGGATGGAACCATGGAAGTCGTGTTTCACATAGACAGCATTATAACGCAATTTATTTTATGTGTTCAGAACACAATATTGAAGCTGGCTGGATTTGCGAGTGAGGATATGGCTGTATCTCAGCTAGCAGTACGAAACCTTCAAAAACACTCGATGCCTCGCAGGCCGTTCGGTCGGACACGAAACAGGATAGCTCCTATCACCTTCAGTGCATCGCTATCCAGAGGTAAGGTGGCTGATGTGACAAAGGACAGACACGTTTCTTCTGAGATCTGTGTTTTGTCATACGATGTCTTCACTGTTATGGTGAAGCTGCCGGGTTGGATACTCTTTTTTTCCCCACTAGTTACGGCTTTACGTGGGAAGCCACAACCGGGCCAGTACTCAGTATCAATGAATCTATCTAAGCTATTTGACCCATTTACTGCTAACGGTGGGTATGACTCTATGTTACAGCCACACAGTGACGCAATTTTCAGCTTGAGTTTCAATGGAAATTTACTCCAAATAAAAAAATCGACTCAAACAGGAAATAAAAAGATGTCTTCCCAGTCAATTATTGCTTCCTGCTCTCAGGTTTGACTGCGCGTGACTGACCAATGAAATAGCTTACAATTGAATTTCCTCACACGGCTATGGTCACAGAGAAGCTTTGGTTTCCATAATGGCTTGCTATATATTTTTTTGAAATATCCTCAAGGTAGTAGATTCTAATTTTTGACTGGCCGGTATCACAGACCAGTGACATAATGTATAACGTATAGACATAAGCTGGCAGTTTGTATTGTAATCCTGTCACTAACCTCTTAATACGGGTAACTATTTGTTAATAAGGCTTCAGCAATTAATGACTACCTCTACCAATCCCTAACTAGTGACTGGGGATAAATAAATGTTTAATATACATGTATAAGTTCTATAGAAATGAGTTGTTTTGGTTTTGCATTGTACTTGCATTTTACACCAAGCCTTGATGAGGCAATGAGTTTCAATACCAACGATCAGTACGGGTGTACTGGTGAAGGAATGAAGCAAGCCGGGTACCCAGCCCTGCTGCATCAGTGCACAGAGAGAGGTTTGAAAATTCTCACGGGCAAGCTGTTTTGAGCCCGGGACCGCCAGTGACTTTACTTCATGATTGATTTATATGTGGTGGTTAATTAACTAATCAGTTTATCGACAATCTAGGATAACCCCTTGCCGACAAAAACTGGGTGTATGGAGTGTGTCCAATGACAGTCGACGAGACATCATATATTCGATGAGACCTCTTAAATATGCAATGTGTTTCAAACAACTACTAGATATTAACACACTCACTGTGAAATTTCAAAACGATTGAATCACAGAAATAAAAAGACTAAACAAAATAGTTTATGAAAATCTATCTCGACCAAGAGCTAATATCCATTTTCGAAATGAGAACCTGCTTTGGCTATATAGAGCCACCTAAGAAATCTTTGTAGAGAAACAAGGATCATCAACTCACCGGCTGCTGATAGCACATAGAATATGGAGGTTTTTTTTACACTGAACTGGAATGTTTTTACTACGTTTATAACCTGAGTTTTGTAAAGCCTTTAAAATTTGGTATGTGGACCATTTTGAAAACATGCTTTCGTCTTGATAATGTGATCTGCTTAAAACGCAATTATCCTATCCTGTAGGTAACTATATCAATTCGAAAATAATGTCATCATCTTATTGTTCTACTTAGGCACTTGGCCATCCTACTTCATAAATCTTCTAGATCATGCCGCTATTGAGCTATCCCGCTATCTCTATCACGAGCCACGTATATAGACATATTAATGTATATACAAGACGTAAAGTCAACCGGAGTCCGATCGGAGATCAAAGTGATTACATTATCCGTTTATGATTGCTGTTAAATGAGAATTGCTCCTGTTGTTTAACTAAACACTCCACTGTGTACAAGACTAGTGCCTCTGTTCACAATTGGGGGATAGCGTTAGAAATAGTTGTTTTGTTGCGCCTTTTGATTCATTTCTACTGCCTCACACCAGCGGTGCGATAACCTAACACTCCCCTTGTGGATTCGACCCTTTTTGCCTAAAGGAACTGAGTTACCAGAGCACTAGAGTTACCAGAGCACTAGAGTTACCAGAGCACTAGATGGTTTCTACTAAATCATTCAACCAAGTACTTCAATCAATTACAGCCTCTAAATCCAACGGTAAAAAAAGATGGAAATTTCCTCAGCAGATCCCCTACCAAGTGTGCGTGTACCGGATAATTCTGAGTGCTCAATCGGTCAAACCATGTAATGTGACTGGCAAGTGTGCGTGTACCGCGTAATTCTGAGTGCTCAATCGGTCATACCATGTAATGTGATTGCCATTTATACTACTGTGATGCCTTAATTTTATTATCCTGAAATGTATTTTGTTATAGAGGCTGCATTTGGCAGGTCGCGTGAATTGATATGACTTATTCCACTAAAAGAAGTGTAATAAATGGATTATGGGTCAAATGAGAATAAATCGGGTCCGCAGCATGCGTGCACCAGTAGTTCGGTGCCTCCTACATTCCTATCCACTGCATTTTATGGCTGAACATGATTAATTTTTTTATCGATGCGATACTCCGCTTTTGTGTCGCTTCAACATTGAAGAATCAGAACTCTAGCTGTCTTCACATGTAATGACGTTACTATGCTTTATTGCTTTAATTTTATCTCAATATAAAACTTCGTCCTCTGAATTGAAATTACCATTATATGTATGACATAGATTTTATTTTTGATCTCAATAGAAGCACAGGCTGCCATGAAGCAGATGACAGATAACCCTCCTGCTCGTGAGAAAGAACGTGAAAAAGTGAAAGCTGTTCCCTTAAAGCCACATGTTACAAGGTATGAAGGGAAACCTGGAAAGGCTCTATAAGTCCTATGGAAAGTCCTACATCAGGGCTCTAAGAGCAACAATTGTAATAGATCCTTGTATGTGGCTAATGTTACAAAATCAGTCATGAGAGCTCAGTGGAGGATAAATTATATTTGTCAGTCCTCTCTGTGGCCTTGGCTCAAGTCGATCCGGTCGTGGCAGAGTATTTCAGGGGACTTTGGCCTGGTTGTCACACTGTACCAACCCATCCTGAGCATGCGTGGCAGAAAATAGCTCAGTCTCCCCACGATGGCACCACACAAACTGCATAGTCATCGAGGAGGAAGGCCGAAATCCATGTCCAGAAAATGGCCCATAGACATGGTTTAACCCATATAGCAGAATGGCATACTAGTTGGAACATGTTTCCTCCGCATTAGTTACAAAGCAGATTTACAAGCATTTATGCACACAGGATGTGGTTGGTCCAGAGTTGTCCAATGAAAGCAATAGACCATTTTGTAAACAAAGATTTGCCTTAATAAGGTCATCCACCTAAAATAACCTAACCTAAATTATGGGATGGAGGCAAATACAATAATTCCTTAGCATTTAGTGACACCGCTAGGAATCATAACAGCTACAGTCTATACCGATTTTGCTTAGTGCCACCTCTATTGCTGAAAATTCACAGAATTTTTTTTCTCACA
>Ga0224501_10000691_pt1 | contig 26194 bp, 14 predicted proteins | sample SF_Oct11_sed_USG_4_FD_169105 | JGI IMG/M metagenome (GOLD analysis project Ga0224501, IMG submission 169105) | Sediment microbial communities from San Francisco Bay, California, United States - SF_Oct11_sed_USGS_8_1 | ecosystem: Environmental > Aquatic > Marine > Sediment | place: USA... | reverse complement strand
ACATGTTTTAAGTGGTGACTCGAGCAGAGCCGAAACTCTGCTGGTATAGATAAGAATTGAATCAAAGGACCTCTGATTTAAAACTAATTGCAAGCATTCTATTTGTCTCCTTTTCAATGGTCTTTCCTTTCCAACTGGAGCTCAGTATATTTTATTTCTTTGAGTCATTTTTTGTTGTTTTACGCATTCACCTGACCGCTCTACTGAAGGGGTGAAGCGATAGCCTAGTACCATGCTTTGGACTCGGAGTCCCAGGTTCAATTTCTTGTACGGGCAAAAACTTTGTCTTTCGCGACACCCTTGTCGGTTTCGGATCCCAATGTTAAATAAAGGAAGCCCACCCATAGAGCTACCTTCTCTATGGGGTGTGTGAGTGCAAGCAGAAAGTCTCCTAATGACACACCCTGTGAAACACTCAGCCTAAGACTCAGTAGGCCAATTTCTGAATCACTCCTTACAACTGTCCTGTCATGGAGATATGAAGAAGATAAACCGTTGTACTCCCTTAAGCTCGTAGATTTGCTGTTTGCTTTAAAGCGGTAGGTAATCATGCGAGGTGAGGCGGTTAGTCACTAAAGCCCTCGGCAAACAAGCGACCAAAGGAAAAAAGGGTGGGTCCAATTGACTCATTTTTTTTATTGGTTCTCCAATATTCAATCAGTTCACAGCGAAAGGTTTGTTAAGTACATTAACATCCGGTAGGTTTTCAACTGATATTCAAGAGGTCTCCTCTAAATATTCGATGCCTCTCCTCCGACCATCATTTGGCACGCTATGTTAGTCGACAAAAATATTACCATCAAGGGGAGGGTGTAGTAGACAAATTACAACCTATAAACTACAAAACTGTTTGGGTATTGATAACTAATTGCCCAGTACATCTTTGCATATTGTAGATGTGAGAAGGATAATGAGATAAAAGGGCTCTTTGTTGGTATGCATATCATAATCATAACATACAATATAATATTTTATATGTCTGTGGCATACATGGCTCCAGTGAACTTTCTGATGTTCTTATATCATGGAATTGTTTCTGTAGATCATATGGGTAGTCGCGTGTGGAGTTTGCCAGTCGAGGACAAACACGGCGGACAATATTATCATCTCCATCGCATCCTTGATGAGGTGATCCTTTGGGTTTTATCAACTCACGTTTAGTCGTTCATGATTGGAAGTCAAAGGACTCAGCGTAGAATTGTTGACTGTGGGGACAGTATGGGGGTTTTCTGAAATATATGTGTAGTATGTGTATGCCGCACATCTGTCTTGGCATTTAAATTGTAGAGTTTAAAATGGAACGCAGAACTGCGGGAACTTTTCGTATGGAAGCCACCAATCATTATCTTACACCTGAACAGAAATAGTAGCGGGTTGAAGCAGTGCCATCGGATTTCCTTTCCTCGTACCATTTTCCTTGACAGGTAAAAGAATTTTCCGAAATTTTTAGAAGCCCCTCGAAAAGCAGCACACAGCAGGGGATTCTTTCTAGTCTTGAGTAAATGCACCGCCAGCATGCCTTTTGTATCCTTCTTCTTTACTGGGGTGTACGGCGATCCTGTTTAACGAACCTCTTAAACCTCTGGCTTCTTTTGGAGTGACCAGACATGGCTCATACTCACAGTTGTGTGCTCGGCATTACCAGAGGTTAAACCAAGAGTCTTAGCATTAGAGAGAAGTGGTGGCTATTAGGTAGCGCATTCGACCAGGTCACACGAGGTCAATTCCACATTTGTTTTTGGCCATAGGCCATTGGCCATCCTGCCATCTATGTAGGTCATAAGTCAAGCAAGCGCTCACGCTATCTCTGCGATCCCACTATCATCAAAATGGCTTGGAGCAGCAATGAGTTCACTAAAGATGTAGTATCCATTGGCACAATTGACAAAAACTTGGTATGATGCGAAATATTAGAGGTTATAAATTGAAGTCAGTCAGTCGAACAGTGAAATCTACTGCAGCAAAATGTTTGGCCAGAGGGAGTTCTTATTTTAGAATCATTCTTCAGAAATTGCCGAAGATTCGAAATCCATGAGACAGAGGTTACATAAAGACAGAAATAAATGTCATTGGCTCGTCTTCGTTACAGTTGTGGCCTAGGCAAGGTTTTCATTCTGTGAAGCTTGCGCCAACCCATTATATGAATGAGCTTACGATATAATGATTACAGATGTATAAAACATACAGTTCCAAATTGCGCACTGATCAGCTTGATCTTCATTCTTCTCGTTTAGCATAGGAGGTGATCATAGCATTTTTGATCTTTCAGAGCTAATGAAAATGACTCCTGTTAAAAATAGACGTGATCTTGGCTTTAAACTTCATACTTCACGGGAGATCCCATTGCAGATACTCAGATGATGTTGATGACAGTGAGGATTGGAACTTTCAAGCTCACCAGGAGCATCAGAAGTTGGGTATGCGGAGTTTTATGTAAGTCTGTTTTGTGAACTAACGGCTGCCTTTTTTTCTACAAACTGAATTCGCCAATCCGCTTCATGATAAGAATCAATTGACTGAGGTCTTCTGCCCGAAGGCAAGTTTCTCATGTGCTGACATTGTCATGGTGTCGTGGGAGGGTATGCACTGAAGTGGTTTCAAGTTGCCTTCGTCATGAGAATATGACCAATCAAATTGGCTGGTAATAACAATGGTCATTAGCGACCATTATCCAATTGTATTAACTGGAAGATATGACCTTAGGTAATTTGAAGCACACAGCTATGGGAGGATTCCATTGTTTCAACAATTGGGAGTTAGTCTAACCATTGCAGCTGCATTCCTTCCTCAGTCTCGGCTGATCCGGTGGCTATACTTCCGATGTATACCGATGTATACTGTGCTCTGATGCAGTGGGACTATTGTTAAAGTAGTACAAAAATAGCTATGCTCTGAAACAACACCTGACCCATGATGTTCAGCTGATGACCTGTGTATCGAGCAGTAGATGGCTACCACTATATACATACATACTCCCATTGAGGGACTGAATTTACACTTCTATCACGTTTATTCCATTGTTTCTTGCATTTGCGTATCGAGCAGTGGATAGCTATCACTGCATGCATACTCTACCATTGGATCGCACATGGAAGAATAATCACGGATAAACTGACACAATCTCCTTCATTGCATGTCTTTGTTAAATGAATCCATGTTTTATTTGAAGCCAATTAAATCTTCCTGGTTTAGACATTGGGTATGTTTCCCAAGCTCTTCATATGCATGGAGTGATTCAACCAAATGAATTGGTCCAAGATTTTTCACAATTTATTGATATGTAGATACTTGTGAAATGCACCTCTGGTGTTCTGATTTTGGTGAAAGTTACCAGAAGATATCATATTCATCATGATTAGTGCACATTGAGAATTATTCAGATCAAGGGTGCGTATAGTTAAAAGCCCGAAAGAATCCGGTGGTGTCGTGACTACACTGCAGTAAACACTGTGGGTGGCCTCCTCACTGTTCTCATCTTGCGTCATTGTCTGAACGGTGTCAGAAAGTCGCAGGTACCCCGCAGGTGCTTTGACCAGTGTCAGAAGTATACATGTACCCTGACTCGTGGCAGGAGTTGTGCGGAAACTGCATGAGCTAATGAGTCTTCGAATAGGTTTTTCCTCTGGTCGGGTCATTAGGGCACGTTCTACTTGCATCTTGGGGCTTTATAGAAAAAGTCACTTCGCGTGCCCCATAGAGAAATAACTCTAGGAGACTGCCTAGGTATATTTTTAGGCAGCCTGCTCACAGACCCTTGCTCGCTCATGCGTCTAAAACTGTTAAACACATTGCATTCCAGAATTACTATCCTCGACTCAACGTAATTCTTTCCATATTTTATCAATACTTGCACCTACATACTATTCTCCATCTGCTGTCTCACCTGGCTCTGTTTCACCTTACATGCTATATTATCGGCAGCAGTACTCAGACATGTAACGGGTGTATTCAAGCTACGATCCTCCTCAGGACAATCCATTCAGCCTTGTAGCTGGTAGTTCACACTGAGTCAGCAGGTGCTCTCCAAGAGTGAAGCTGACATAGTCAGCATCTACCATGCCAACTCTGCCCAGCCTGCAACTTCGTTGTTATGGTATAGTCAAGTAATGACCGACGCCGGGCATTCATATATAGGTCATTAGTTCTTATGCCTCATGTACCAGTAGAGATGAGACACAAGATAATCTGAAGTTAATGGATACCATTACTAAACCAACCACTTGTTTTATTAATACTCCATCTATGGTGTATTCAATAGAGTGTTAATGTAATAGAAGAACCACCTCTTGTTAACCTCAGGATGCTAATCTGAAAATAACTTGGCATTCAGACGGGAATCGAACTAGGTACTTTTTGTGCTTATGCATTGCGCCTTGGTGAACCTGCCAAGTTGGTTATGTTATTTTTATCTAGTTACGGCTTAACACAGTCGGTATCAGTGCTATACCTCATAGTGAGGCTTGTTTTAGAGCTCGGAAAAGTGTGGGGAGCCCAGATACTTAAAGTTGTGAGTCCAGAGCCCTACCAATAACCTATCCCGGTCAAAATACTAGGCCCAAATTATTATCAGCTAAGCTTTGCTTTACCCTTAAGAATATACAGGAATAGCGGGACAGCTCAGTAGTAGAGCGCTGGAGTCACAACCATGAAAGTCAAAGTTTGAATCTCAGTCGTGACAGGCAGCCATTGTGAGTTTAAGCTCCTCACTTTTATCCTAGTTTCAAATAAAAACTCACTACTAGGTGGAGCATTGATACTGGCTCGCTCATGATGCTCCATGCTAACCCGTAAATTGTGAAAAAAATAAGTATCCAACCCAGCTGCTTCAAGATAATAGTTAGGATGTGCTACAAGAATAAAAGAGAACGGATCTGATAAGTTCACGGAGTTGGTAAAAATCAGGGTCACTATAATAATGTTTACATGAGGTGCAGAGCTGGCTTATTAGGTAGGACATTGGGTTAGAACCAGAGACTGTTCCTGATTCAATTCCCAGTTTGAGCATCACTCTCATGTTCAGATTAGACGGCGAGTTTTCTCATCGGATTCCAATCGCGGAGTTAAATAACAGAAACTCGTCCATAGAATTACCTGCTATTCAGGGCACACAATAGACCAGCCTTGAAACAAGCCTCGGGCTTAATCGATGCTATCCGTGTGAAAGAAGACTAGTTTAATCTAATCTAATAACATTTTTAATACAGGGCTGATTATACTGGTGAAAGTTCGGATGAATCTATAAATGCTTTATTCTTAGACGATGACCAGTTCACAGATTTATATGAGAGAGGTCATTCCAAGGTAATGAAGCTGGGGGGAGGGTTGGTTTTTTTAAAGTTTTATTCCTAGGAACATTTTTAGCCAGCAAAATTCAAACTCCCTGGTGGGCACTTGGCCATGCATTCTATTTAATGGACCTCCTAAGACTGAAGCTTGTTAGAGCGAAAGGAGCTAGGAATGATCTGAGGAGCTTATTCTCACAGTCGGTGTTCAATATGACGAGAGGCTGAACTCAGGATCCTCCAAGCTTTATATGTCACTGCTTTAGCCAAGCATGATATCCTGAAGATGGCGCACTTTATGCTAGCGGTTATAATGCTCATTGGGTAGCTTCACTCGGTTGAATACATAGAACTACGTCTATGGCTAACTATAAGAAGCGCCGTGCAAAACACCCAGCGTCTCTAAGCCAGGGTATCTAAGCCAGTATTGCATGGCAGAGTGTAGCTGAACTATTTGTAGATCATGCTGTATCTACTGTGGGTGTGGTTGATGGATATAAGCGCTCCAAACCTCTAAGCCCACAATCAGGTAACACAATATTCCATAGAACTGTGTATCTATGAGGGACACAGATGAACCGTCAGTTCCATTTCTTTGCAGACAGAGAAGTACCATCTTTATGCTGTGATCATACACCGGGGTGAGGCTGCCAGGGGTCACTATTATGCTTTCATCTTTGACCGAAAGAGGAAGCAATGGATTGAGTACAATGATCGAGACGTTTGTATTTTCACTGTCTAGTATATCTCTATTTTTCTTATATGCCTAGGCATAACTACCATTATTTAGACCACAACCATTTTCCTCATTTACAAGCCCTAATCTAATCATAGCAGCTATAGAAGCTAGCTTCCCATTTTGTGTAACCATCACCATAGACATGCCAGACCGTATATATGTAATATATTATTATTGATAGCCTCAATATCAATTTGAACATCGAATGAAATATCAAAAATGCGCTACACAGTCTTGTCCCTCAAAGTTAACGAAAACGAAGTTTGAGGTAACTGAATAGGGGTTTATGCTATTGATTTGTATGCTATACCAAAAAGGTTGCATTTTTTGCATAGGATCATTGGACCTTATATTGTGAACAGTTACCAAAGTCTTTGAGTTAGGTTGTTAAGAAATGTCATCGATCTTATACGTTCACGTTCATACAACTCCTTACGAAGCTTGTGTCTCATCATATAGGTTCGGCATAGGTCATGGAAGCATGTGATGAAGATCAGCTACGGTGGTTATGGAAACACCAACGCAAACACCCTGATATATAAAAAGTCCATTCCTGCAGGTAATTAGCAAAGCAATTACATTGAAGCAACAGTCCGTGCTTGGCTACTGAGAAAAATCCGAAGAAATCTTCATTTTCAGAGGTTTCCTGGTATAAAAGTAACATTTTCACCAGGGTAGGCAGACTCAAAGTTAATCATGATAGCCCAGCGGCAGAATAAACATACCTCACTGACCTATCCCTGGCCTCGGTTCAATTCTGGCCATGGCGGAGTTTTTCAAGGGATTTTCCTCTAGCTGATCACACTCTGCCAACCCATCCTGAGCCAGCGTGACCGAAAATCCGAAGCGGTTCAATTTTCACTCAATGGCACCGCACAACTTGTGGACATCGAGGAAGAAGGCTTACATCCAACCATAGACAACGGCTGACAAAAGAGGCGAACTCGAATTTTATTGATTAATGGCGTTAATGAAGTTTATGTATTGGTACGACTTTCTTCCGTGCCGATTATTAAAGCTCTCTCGCACACTCAGCTGTTTTTTGTTACTCCTAATAACCTTTTGCTATAACACCAGTCTTGCATCATTTTGCATTCGGTCATTGAGTAAAACGACTAATTGTAACCGGCATTACTGCCGGCATATGCTATAGAAATAGTTTTTATTAGCTATTATATAACTAGTGAATGCATCCTGAAAGCTGCACTGGAGATTGTAACGTCTTACATGTGTTAGTATCTCTAGACTATGCAAATCAGACGAACATACATGTGTGGGCAGTACGCCTGTCCGAAGATAACCGCTTTTTGCAGCTGCTTGGGCTCTGAGGATGTGAATATTAAACGGCTGACACCTAACATCCTGTTAACAGACACGACTAGGGTGTGTGTTGATAGCTTAGGGCAGCGCTATAATCACAGTGACATTTGCTAAATAGGGAAGAGCACTACCGGTTCGTCTGATGTCTTCTTGTTCCATTTAAACTTTGTAACCTTCCAATTATCAGCGATGATGTTCGCTAAACTAATACAGACGTTTTCTGTCCTAGCCGGCATGGGTCTGAGCCCACTTCATAATTGTTTAGCTATGTGTAACAATAGATAGATCTAATTTTCCCCATATGCTGCTCACATCAATGCCTTGGTCATCATTGTTTTTATTTAAATTTACTCAGGGATGTGTCTGTGACCCTAAATCACCGGGTCCCTCGCATTCCTGCATTGTGGGAAACATCTGCAAGGCGGCGGCACTCTGCTATTATGGGCACGAATAGACCGCCCCGCTTTACAGTTCTATGATGTGTTCTTATCCTGGCCTGGATCACGTAACCAGGTATAGTAACAGCTGGATAGCTCATTGCTAAAATTCTTGGTTCATGATCGAAAGTTCCTGGGTTCAAATTCTATAGTCATGCTGAGTGCCCACGGTGAAAATGAGCTCCTCGTATAATTCCTAGCTCCTACTAGGCTACTACCTACTTGCACACGTCATAGGCTTAGAAGGTCTGTGGAATAGGATAGCCAAGTGTCCGAGTAAAACAATAAAATAAGAGATGACAGCCAGTCGAATCTCTTCTCTGATTCTGTTTTAGAGAAAAATGGTACGAGACACCCCACAACAGGACTACCAGGCTTCTCTAACATGTTTGCTGGGTTTCGCAGCGTAAGTTCATCTATTTATTCACTAACTTTATGACCTAAGAGGGCAGCATTTAGTTTATTTATCTAATGCCATATAAGTCAATATTTTTTGAGATTTTGTTCTCCATTCACGTTTTCTGTATCAAAATAATTTTGGTTTTAGGTATTTGAGGGATGCATGCCCTGGATGATGAGATGTGGGAATAGGTGGGTATGCGGGCCTATCCCCAGCGTGTCAAATGCTGTTTTATTCGCTTAGTCCTAATTTATTAATTTAATGTTTTAGCTTATATGATCATTGACTATTGAAGTGAAGTTGTGGATTAGCAGATGGGTCATTGGGTTTAGTATTATTTTTCCCTGGTTCCATGGTTCCATTCTTGGTTTGCGAACCAATTTTCGATTTACTATCATCGGATTCCGAATGCAAGGTGAAACAAAAAATTATGTCCACGCATAGAGTAAACTTCTCCGTGGTGCCCATGGCTGCTAGCAAAAAGTCCTCTGATATCGCGTCTTCAAATAGAGCAGAGTGAAAGACTCAGTAAACCATTTTCTGTGTAGCACTGGCTCTAATCAAGGATCGATTCAGAGAGCCAGGTTAAACATTATGTCGCTCCGTTATTCCTAGCTCCTATACAACATAATTTGGTTTCTCCAAGCAGTATTCTGTACTGTTTAGACTTCTGTATTCCTTCCAGGATAACCTTTACACAGCGGAAAGAGACATGGAGCGATGATAAATATGATCGAGAGTCTTTCAGCTTCAATGCCGAACCAAGCCCAGATCGTCAGGGGACACACCGTCAGGACTCGTATCAAGATGAAGAGAGATTCGTTAATCGAAGTCCATTAGCGTAAGTTGACATTGGGTCAATTACTTCATGCATGGAGCACGCGTTTGATACATTCTTGAATATATCATAAAAGCGTCAATGGTGGTGACAGGAACGGCATCCGAACTTCATTCGCTCCTCAGAACTGACAGAGTTCAAGCAGCCCTATGACCCTGTACAGGGAATAGTGATATGGAGTCTAAACAGAATCAAAATTATTGAAATGGATTTTGAGTACTGAAATAATCAGCAATATTGCGTGCTTTTTTGTAGCTGTACTCTGTACTTTTACTTTTTTCCATTTATTCCAGGATAACCTTTACACAGCGGAAAGAGACATGGAGCGATGATAAATATGATCGAGAGTCTTTCAGCTTTAATGCCGAACCAAGCCCAGATCGTCAGGGGACACACCGTCAGGATTCATATCCAGATCCAGATGAAGAGAGATTCACGAATCCCGGTCCATTAGCGTAAGTTGACATTGGGCCAGTTACTGCATGCACGGAGGACACATTTGATACATTCTTAAATAGATCATGTTAAGTTTTTTGTTGTGTCTCAGATTTGGTCGGGAGGAGCAGTCGAGACATAGTGGTTAGAATACACAATTTGTGTGCAGTGAGTTGGAATCCTAAAAAAGTCAATGATGGTGACAGGAAAGGCATCTAACCTTAATACACTCTTGAGCGCCGACAAGGTCTTCCTCTTAGCCAAGCAGCAAGCTCCATGACCCTGTCAAGTCTACACAGAATCAAAACTATTGAGATCAATTTTGAGTCCTGGAATAATCAGCAACACGCCATGCTTTCTTGGAGCTGTACTCTTGTCTTGTTACATATTGTCATTCATTTCAGGATAGCCTTTACGTGACAGAAAGAGGCATGGTGCCATGGTGAATATGAATCCGAGTCTTTTGACCTCAATTAGGTAAGCCTAGGTAAAAGCAATTGTGCATTGAACTGTTTGGAACCTAGTGCTGAGTTTTCATCAAAAGACAAATACAAACTTTTAAATGAAACACCATGCTCTCACGCCGTTCATTGAGCATCTATTTACATTTAACACAAGATGGCGTACGTATGCATTTCCATGCCTGTCTTACAGGGAAGTATTAAGTCAGGTGATCACTACAGAGGCAGGTTATGAAAAATATAATTTATCTGGACAAGCAAATTAAAGAATATACATAACAAAATAAACTATAGAAGTTTTTGCTACCTATCAGCTTCTGTGACTGGTCAACTATTCCATGCGCATGATAAAAGGAAACCTACCGCCTCTAGGGTTATATCTCTTACCCTAATAGTGGCTAAAAGCCTGACACAGAAACTGATAGAAGCTTTGGTATGCAAAACTATTGCAAATGACACCAATGAGCAAATACCAAGCACAAAAAGCTGATTTCGCCTTGGGCGAGCTTGAAAGTAAGAAAATAGAGAGATATGCCTTGCATACCTCTAGACATCACTCGGTCAAACTATTTTGAGATAAAAACATTGGTGAGACCAGTTTTGAAAGATAAATGTCTCAACCATCGTACGAGAAAAATGTTTCACTGCCATCCAAATGGCACATTATTTGCATTCAGAGTTGCCCCCTCTTGCGCTAAGAGGGAGACAAATCCGAAACTACTGTCCTACAGTTGTTAGTCTATTTCCTACTTTTCATAATGGTCGATAGAATGTGCTGGTATGCTTGGTTGAATAAGGAAAACTTATAGGATAGAAACGCTCAAGGGGGAACAGTACGAAAATCATATTTTAGTATTGCTGGCAGTTTGCTGAACACAACAATCGGGCGATAACAATCTCCATTGAAGCATTGATACGGGGTATTGTGACTTTTCTCTCAGCTATCCACATTTATCGTTATATCCTGAGGACTCTCCTCTGAATTTGCCTGTGTTCGCCGCATATCAGTCGGAGATTCCCGTTTTCTGGATTCTGGCGTACTCGTATCATTCGGCTCGGCCTCCTGCGAAGTAGCCATCATCTTCTGACGAACTTCACGAATTTTCAACTGTAGGCAATTTCGTGTTGGGAAAATGTCACTGTGTTGACTGAGAAACACAGCCGTGGCTTCATCTGTCAAAAAAATGAGAATTTCCTCAACTTTTTGGAGGGTAAAGTGTTTGATGTCCTATGATTGGGACATCAAATGGTAAATGGGAGGACTGTACTACTGTATCAAGCAGCTCAATCACAAGACAACCAATCTATCTAGAAAAACAGGGAATTTGTATTCTGGACAGAAACATTATTGCGACTGCCTATGAGTTAAATTACGATATCCAACTGGTGTCTCTTTAAAATTGTATCAACTAGGTTGTTACAATCACACAGGTACAGCGTCGTATGTAGGGAAATTTCTTTTACTATCGATGCGGTCCCCATAAAAACTGGCTCGGTGTCCCTTTCTGCGACAAAATTTATCGTAAGTACTTGGAGCAGCCATGATCTCATGGTTAGAAAACATAACTTGTGCACGGTGAGGTCGATGGGGGTGGTGCTGGTAAGTCATATTCTGGTCCCCGTGGAGAATTTAATTTTCACAAAGGGAGATCTCATGGTATCCAATGGAAACCCGAGTTGACCGCGTGCGATCGCAAAATTTGCACTAAGCCTGATCCCCATTTTCAACCAGAGATGCAGCCAGCCGCAACCAAATGGTGCAGGTGTAGTTAAAACCTGCTCTAGTTTGGCAACATGTCGAAAATCTCATCGCAAGAAGAAGGGCACTTTCTTGTGTATACTCGCTCAGTAGGTTCTACTAATATTTCGGATTCGGATGTTAAATAAGGGAGAGTAGAGAGTACAGGCTTAGGGCAAACCATGGACCATTCCGAAAATAAGCCTCTGGCTCAGTAATACCATTCATGCTATCTATACTGCTACTCACTGGATGGAAAGAATCCATGCTGCTCAAAGAGCTGAATGACAAGGTTTCGCCGCTGATCGAGAACTCTTCTCACCACTGAATGAGAGCCCGGAGAGCTTGGAGTCATCGGTGATTCAGTAAAGTCACCCATATCTGCAAACCCGATAAGTGAGAATAGAGTCATATACAGGCAAAAACCAACAACTGCGACACGAAACAAGGGATAGTTAGATAGTTTCGTGGCCGGTGTGCTTGGCTCTAGATCTCGGATTCAAGCCCTGGACATGCCTGATTCCCACAGTGAGTGTGAGCTCTTCACACTTTTCCAAGGTCTCGCCACTCGAGAATGAGTTCGGGGCTTAGAAGGTCCACAAAACATGATGGTTAAGCATGCATGTAGAACAATAAGTTTATGCAAACTTATGCATATCGCTAGTGTTTTCTTTTGAGATGGCTATTTTACTTACCTTTAAATCCTGCATGAGGCTGTTCAGTTGGGCCGTCCACATTGAAGTCTTGTCCAAAGAATTTCCCACCAACCAGTCGAGGTGTAGCAGTTGAACTGCCTGGAGTAGGGGTTGGATTACCGCTGGAAGAAGACAAGAGTCGGTGATGAATAGACTCAATTCAACTAAAGTGATATGTCGACAGATTTACAGTTAGGGTATTAGCCGATTATTGCACTGTGGAGAAGAGGAAAGAAACCTGGTAGTTGATAGATATGGTTTATGGTCTTATCAAAAAGATGGTCATAGTTTTTCCAGTCCTGCGCTCTTCTACTGTTAGGCGTTCAGGCGAGAAAATTGCTTGCACTCTGGCTGCAGTCCATTTATATAGACCTGTTGATTTCGGCAATCAAGGAGGTGATCAGCCCTGCATGACTGAGGCTATGTTTTAATACATCACCACACCACCTGCTCTGGCGTTCGTTTCCAAGAAGGGTTGCGCTCGCTGCTCGCTTAAACCAAAGATTAGTCAAATGAGTTTTGTGCATTGAAATTATCTTTGAGTGAAGCATCCTTGAGAGCAGTGCTACTGAATGATGGCAGTTAACCACGTAGACACACAATATTTTACAGAGGTGTTACGTGTCCATAATTGACCCTTATAGCAATGGATATGTTCCTAAAACTCGGTTCCAGACCTGCAACTATGAAAAAACTGGGCTTTCTCAGCTGTAAAGGGTACAAACAAGTTTACCTTGAGTCTGCTGCCGCAGCCGATCTGAGAGGAGTAGCCGGACTTTCTAATCCCTTTCTTTTCCTCATAGCAAGAAGCATACCGGGACTTTGGGGTATGGAGTTATCAGCATTCTCTGGATGAAACTCGGGCAATTTGTCAAACTTGCTCTCAAAGTTCACCTTCTCCAATACACTGGAAATTATGCAAAACAAAGTTGCGTTACTACAGTGGAAAAGTGTTAGGGTCATTAGCGTAACATATTGGGCCTCAAAATGTCAATTCAGTGGTTGAGTTTCTAGTGCATTGCCTAATGACGTCACAACAGATTATGGGCTGTAATGAATAGTAATCAGCTAATAGAGCTATTAAGGTAGTTGTCTGTAGTAGCTGAACTGCTTTATATTTTGGAAGAGACACAAACCATGAATCACTGAGTGAAGGAGGATAACTCTATGGTGGACATCCCCCGGTCATTTTACAAGCTACCTATGTCTGCACCAAACTTAGCCAGCAGACAACGCCTGAGAACTTTAACATACCGATCTCTCTCCGAATCAATATTCTTCTTGAAGAATGTTCCGGATCGGAGAGGACTCTTGGTATGACTGGGAGACAAAGGCATCTTTGCCTCAACAATCCGACCAGGCAATGCAGTACCAGCTTGTGATGTCCTCGGAAGGGCCAGCGGTGGCGGAATTTTCTTTTGCTTCTAAAACCATTCATTGGATGCATCGTAATAACCGAGTTACACCTACTTGTTCATATTAATTCTTGTTACTTGAATGGCTTTCAGTGTTTCACTTCTTTCAAATGCTCTAAGTGTCAAAAGAGAAGGTTGTATGACTTTGTTGGCTCACACTATTAAGCCAGCACACTCCGGCACAATCAAACTTCTTATTCAACACCATTGTTCAAACCAATATCTTTTTCTTTTCATTTAATCAAGTAGGGTTCACTCAGAAGACTTTCATTTTAACGCAGTCACCAATTAAAGGTTTTCACAATGAAACATCACAACCGATTAGCGAGACAGGCTCGTAGTACACGGTAGCATACCTTAGACGTTGGACTGAGTAATTCGTCAGATTCCATGTCCTGGTTCGGTTCGGAGATTTGAATGTTGGGAGCCAGCTCAATATTATTCTCTAGTGTTGGTCCTGATGTGTCAGACTAGCAAAAACAGAAGCCAAATCATTTTCATGGTAAGAGCAGCCGATTGACGCGATGAATACAGTCTCCTTTTTATGCACCATGGGTCAGGGGTTTGCATAAAGCGGCCCACTGAGCCCAGGGTGCATCATTAAGAACATTTCTGCTTGCAACCACGAGGCGGGTACCCCATAAGGGAGGTACCTCTATGGGTGTACCTCCGTTATTTAACGTCGGGATCCGAAAGCCGACGAGAATGTTGCAAAAGACCAAGTTTTTGGCCGAGCTGGGAGTGACACCAGGGACCCGTGTCCAAGGCGAGCACGCTATCCGCTAAGCTATAGCTTCACCCGCCAGCAACTTGATCTTCAACCAAAGGAAAGAGAAGATGAGATGCCAATGTAGTCAGCCAGTTACCTGGATGTCATTGTGAGGAGAGTCTGATTTATGCGGTAGGTTGGATGGCATATCACACACCATAGGTATACTAGCCGTGGTCGCCTTGACTCTCTGCTGTACAGGGGCTTTCTTCTGATCCCGAATAAATCCTATGTTGGCCTTGCCAGTGATCTTTGTCTGGGCGGGCTGTGGCGATAATGCCGAATTTGAGCCTGCAACACCCACAAACTTCTTCAGTGAATGATTACTTTGAGATTCTGCATACAAATTCAAGCTCCACAAATCACATTGGCACCAGTTAAATCGACTGTTGGTGTTTAGAATCAGCCACTGCATTTATTAACTCGTATCTGCTTTGGCAAGTATTTTAAACCCACGAAGTGATGATGAGTTGAGGCTTTGTTGAGCCAAGAACGACTCTATGCCAGGTGGTGTTTCCATATTACGACACAACCTTTTACACTATCGGAGAAGCCTATAGCATTGCGAACAAGCCTTCCCACAGCGGCTGCGGAATGGCTTTTTACATAAAGCCATAACTATTCATAAAGCTATACTCTATTGAGTTTTTATACCGCACAACCACCATAAAACCTCAGTCTAATAAAATCTCCAGCTCACCCGAGTAGGCTGGCTGAATTCTGGGTCTGGCAGTCACTGTCTGTGACTTGGGTGTAGGTGGAATAGCCACTCTGCCGTGTTGAGATGCGATTATAGCCGAGCCAGGAACACCACTCATCAGGCTGACATTTAGCGGCATTATCGGCTGCGCCGCAGGTAGTAGAATAGCTGATCCCGAGGAACTGGTCAAATTCTGACCGGGGAGAAAAATCTGCAATGGAATTCCTATTTGTGAACAATCACAATGACAGATGGCGATAGAATGAGCCGGTTCGGTAACTCGGTGGCTAGAGCATTTGACACCCAATCATATAAGATCTGGGTTGAAGCCCTGACCATGCCGGGCTCTTCCTGTGTGCATTAGCTCATCACATAGTTTCCAGTGTCTACCGCTCCAGTGCAAGCCTCAAGCGTAGGATGACCAAGTGCCTACATAGAAGCTAGCTAGGAGCAAATATCTTGATCGCTAAAAAGTTCCTAGAAGTACATCCACATGTTTTGGTCCTGGTAATTCTGTTAATGACTGTTCATCATAAAGAGGATTACCTGTGCTTGTAAAGTCTGCGCTGTCGCTGTTGTAGTAACCGCAGTAACAGACGGAGCTGGAGCCGCTGACTTCCCATCCGTACCCGGCAGAGCGATTTGCATCACCTGTTCCCCTGTGTTATTCATTGCATGTGCCCACGGTACTATGTAATGAATGGGTGTCATGTTGTTGGCTTGATTTAAATTGTTGTTGTTTGTTGTCGTGTTTGGAAAAAAGGTCAGTCCAATGCCTAAAAAAGAAAGAAGTACGGTGATTCTCATTGGCTAACTCTGCCATCATGACTTGTATTTTTTAGACTATGACCACGTTGATTGTGGGGGGGTGGGACCTGAGGGCTGAAGAGCCGGTAGTGCTTCATTCCCTTGTATCCTTTCAATGGGCTTAGCGGCACCCATCTGTTCTCCAAGTGTTTATTCAGGTGTAAAATCAAGTGGAAAACTAGGGAGTATCACCTACCCTGCTGTTTCTGTGAAATATGGTTGATGGGAAGGAGATTGTGCACAGCAGCCGTCGATGTCACTGGTCTAACCATAGCTATGGCCTGAGCGGTCTGAGTCTGTGGCCCTAACTGTGACGCCTTTCCATCCATGGGACTCATTGAACGAGGACTAAATCGACCTTGACCTATAAGGGAATTTAGTCACCGTATAATGGGACGGAGAACCCCTGCACCACCACGAGTAACATACAATTTCCAATTGAGGACCTTTCTAGGTACAACGGTGCCCTTTGAGTAAGCTTTTCTCCCATTTTAATGCATTGCATTCTCTATCAGGTTCGACATTCCCTGTCGTGCATTCATGCGCCAGCTATCGTTGGTGAGCTGGCTCGCAGAACCCCGTAGCCGATAGTAAAATGAGCCCAGAATCAGTTACTCGGGAGTGACTACCTGTTTAGTGCGGTCGAAAACAATCAGTTGGGTCTTAATATATTCTTGGTAGCTAGCGAGGGGACTGTGACTAGGATTATTGTGTCACCAAATAACCATAATCCGCTCTTATTTAGTGACTAACCTGCTGAAGAGGACCTGGTGTCATCCGAATCGTCTGCCCGTGGATTGTGAGCCTTAAATACCGACGCCTTGGGATGAAAACTGCCATAACTTGATGGTCTGGGTGGATGGTCATCTACATAACCCCTGCTTTCCTGCGAAAAACACAGTGAGCGGATGGATGACATTGTATGCATCAATACTACAATTTAGTCTTCAGTGGCGAATGTAGTACTTACATTTTTAGCTTTGATCGGTTTAGGCCTGAGGGCACCATCAGGTGACCTTGGTATAGAGTCGGAGGTTCTGTAGGATGTATGACCTTTCTCAATGTCATCTAGGCTTTCAGTGTCACTGTGGGTTATCTTCTCGACAAGTTCTATAAGACCATAAACAGGAATGAATTAATCATAGTAATGTCACGGTTGTTAGAACCCAGACCCAGTCTAAAGATAGACCTTCAACCGACAGATACACTCAGAATAGTTTCGAATTGCACTGCTCTGTAGCACTTAATTTGACAATAATCCACTGGAATGAATGACCGATTTAAAAAAAGTTTGTTGGTAGGAGCCTCCTGCCGCTCCCTGTCTGTAACTGTGACAAACTTACCGGGATCAGCTGAGTGGCGACCATGCTGTCTCTCCCCTGACGGTGACTTGGATTTGCTTTCATCGTACATCGGCAGATCAGCGTGCTGCATCACTAAAATACGTGATAACGCGGATGAACAGTCAGTGGGATAAATAGAAATCAAGGCCACTTATCTGAGCGATATGAAGACCTGTACAATACAAGAACTACTGCATCACTCGCTGTGTTTGACCAAAACAGGCAATGCCAATGAAATGCAAAACATGTTGCCTAATAGTGTCAGTGGGCAGCTTGATAGTATGCTCCAGTAGCCGCTAGCTATCGCCCACATTGAGCTAGGCAGTGAACATTAGTCCCACCTTTATATAGATGCTCCTCATCATTGCTACCATCATCAGACGCAGTGCTGAATCTGGGTTGATGGGCGCTTCTACGGCCTTTATCTTTGGTGGACCACTTCCATTCCGGATGGGCCTTAAAGTGTGCTTCCTTTATCTAAAACAATCAGTGTCAGTTAACAAAAAAGGCTCCCACTCAGCTACCTTAAATTACCAGAATCAAACAGTCTCATCAAGTGGAGAACTAGGGAGACACATCAGTCATCAAACCATGATAGAGGTAACTAACTCTAGGCATAGAGAAGAATCTACTCTGAAAAACACTCTATACGGGAGGCCATTATCAGTAGCGAAAGAACTAATCGCTCATGACTAGGAGAGAACCAGCACCAAGTGCTTCACAATCAGGTCAAAGCATTCCTCAGAGACTGAGCTGCCACATTACAATAGAGGTTCAATAATTCTGCTTGATACCATACTACCGACACAATCAATACTAAAGGTATGCTCACAATGTCAATGAGTATGGACCATGAATACTATTGAATAGTAACTCATTGGCTAATAACCCGGCTCAATAGGCGATATCTCGAGTTAACCAGTTCTGTCCCAAATGGATCAATCAGTGTCTGGAGTAGTGGATGATGTTAGAAGGGTAGAAGAATACTATGAACCATCGATATAAAAAAGATCTCTCAATTACATCAGACAGCAGTAGTAACAGTGATCAAAGATACCAACTCCTTTCACAGAATGTTGTTCTTTTCCATCGATTTGCTAACATTTTATTGACAGGTGGGTTGGCTCGGGTACACCGAAGTTGAAGTCGTGCTAAGGGGCATGATCTCAGTGACAGGTAATAAAAACAATGCCACACAGTCTTGTAGTACAGCACTAATAGTATTATAGCGATCTGCCAGAATAATTCATCCAATCACATCATGAGTGGGGCAGAGATCATAATTACAGTTGGCACTAGTTGTAGTAGTGATCGCTCACTGCCAGTTTTTACTAAGTTCTTCAGAAGTACCAGTGGATGTACTTTTATCACAATCAAATGGTGTTTTTTTAGGTTCAAATGACAGAAACTTCAACGAATGAAAGCCAGGAAACACACCCATGCCATTACCTGAAATGCCAGTTTGTGATATTGCTGTTTCGCCTCCGGATCCAGAGCATACCACCATTCGCCCAGCTTTTTACTAACTGTACGGTTGTCCTGGTTAGGATGTCTCTGGTGTACTAAGGCTCTATGCCTCTTTGAGAAAATCATAAATGCATTCATTGGCCGTCTGATAGTACTACCTTTTGCCTAAAAGAATACAGAAACCTTAATGACCAGTCATAGCTAGTAGAAATGACCGGCCAGCCTTCTGCTGTCGTTATGCATTAGCATTAGTGCTGGGTGTCTAGTTCCTAAAACATCAGTTGGTTGTTTTTGCGCAATTACAAATAAATTCAAAACAAATATTTAGCACCTAGTCTTAGTATCCTAAACCCTCAGGTTGTGCTAATGTTTTCATATCAGCGCACACTTCATGAAAGAACTAGACAATAATCCAAATTAACTATATACGCACCCGGGCTCGTGACTACAGTACAAATATCCTTTTGCATTGAAGAACACTACTGGATCTAAGAGCATGCAGTGTTGTTTTATCGCAGAACTATCAAAAGCGTTTTTTCTAGTAAAATGTGGCGTTAACAAAATGGTAACCTAAAACCCTTGCATACACAAAGTTACGGAGACGAAAAGTGAGGCTATGTACGAACAGATAGATTGACTAACTCAGCACCCTGATAGCAAGTACGTGTAGGTATGTATCTGTCCCTCAGTTTGATTTGCATTCTTACCTTGCGGGTCTGTTTGTTACCCTCAGTACAGTCTGTCCTTTTAGGCAGAGATGAGGTTGAGTGAGATCTGGGCTTTAGGCCGGCCAATGGTTTGGATTCCTGTGTCGTCTCGGCGAATACGTCATCGGGGTCATCGTCGACATCCAGCAGCTCATCCTCAGAAAGAGGCGGAGCGTATGATGAGTGACTCGCTGCCACTGATAGATAAGCCTCGGCCGAGTAATTCGGTCTGTCCATGCCAACGGGCGATAGCGGTTCATCTAGTAAAAGACAACCCCGGTTTTAACAACAAAGCAGAACTACAATCGGTTCCCGCATCACTTCAGGAGATAGCGTTGTCGCAAACAAGGCACCACCCGGAATGATAGTGTGAAAACTATCGCAAAAATCTATTCAATTATAAGCTACGAGGAGCTGCGGAGAAGACTAACAGCTATAAATCAACGGATTATAACAGTGACAGACCTTTGGGTTCGGGTACGTCATTGTCTAGTTGACTGAGTTCAGTGACTTGTGATGGGTTACTGATAGTCTGGGTGGCCGAGCTTCGAGTCAGACATGGCACGAGTGCATGCCACGGGTACACCGGTATCACATCATTATCACCATCGGTATCTGCAAGTTACAGCGCACATGAATTAATTCAATTTTTAGTACTTTAACACTGTTGTGGGTCGGCGCATTGATTGAAATGTCGAGTAGAGTAACACCGATAGGGAGTTGTGACTGGATATCATACTGCTAAATAAGCACGCTATTTGCCCAGACTGCAATCTATTGTTTGCACGCTTGATGTTCAAGCTTTTCGTGCATTTCCTCTAGCAAACCTCTTTCATAGTAAAAGATAACATCAGTTTACCTACCCGACATGTGTTGCGACTGAGCTGAATCGCGAGGGTCTTTGGAAGCGATTGCCTGATCATTCTTGGCACCGCTCGGCCACTGATGTCTATGCTGCTGTCTGTCAGCGGGGGAGATAATTACCGATCTCATGATTGGAGTAGCTGGGCTACTTCCTGTACTGCATGTAATGTCTATACCAGAATCGGATCGACTATGCTCACCGGAGCGTGTCGGCTCGGAGCGAAGCTGTTCTCCATCTGTGCAGGTGGTAGAAGGTCTGGACGGAATGATATGTTGAGCGTTTAGATATGACATTGGGTTAATCTGCCTGGATAGAGTCTGTGGATAAGGTCCAAACTTTGTAGATGTATGAGAGCGCGAGTCTGATTTGGAAATGGTTGGACCCAAGTTATTCCAGTTTCTTACACCTCCTGGTATGACAGGGGGTACAATCTGTTGCGGAGATATCGGCACAAACCCCGGGAATCCCCTCGTGGGAGATATTAAGCTAGTCATTGGACTGGACATTTGATGCAGGAGTTTGCTAGGATGATCACCAGCCTTTGCGGAAGGGATGGATGTACCGAGGGACACGAGCATACTGGCGGCCTCTTTTTCATCGAATTCATTATTTGATGGCATTCTATGAGGCCCGGCTGAGTGGTAGTCACCCATTGGGCTGGTGGGGCTTCGTTCTGACCGGATATAGTCACTGTTCTCGGCTCGAATAGACTTCCCTTTAAGGGAAAGATGGCGCGAACAGTATCCTCTCCGTTGTGATTCTTTATTACAGTTATCCAACGAGCACAGGCGTCTCCACTGCTTGCCATTAAACTTCTTACGAATCCCATTGGGAGTAGAAACTATGTCGCCTTTCTTGTATTTGAATGGTGACGTACGAGGGGTGGACGCGCGACCGCTATCTACTGAAGCAGAACTTTTACTACGAGAGATGGTGCGTTTTTTAGGTGGACGCATTAGACTATCACCAGGCGTAGTGCCAGGCGATTGGGGTGATCCGACCATCTTAGTTAGTTCTTCCAGTTCACTATCTGGAGAGATCTGCTCCATCTGTACCGGTGGTGCAAGGACCTACATCAATGTTTAGCAAATGAAACAGTAGTCTAAATGCAAACCAATGACATAGAGGTCACTGGCCAAACTAACCCGTTCAGTAGTACACTGTTATATAATTGGGTAACCAATCGACAGTGATTTCACTATGATCCAGGATTACAGTGAACTAGACAGGATTACGCCCACCTAACCGACATTGTACTCCTGTCATGGTACCGGCGAGCCGTGGCGACCATGCATTCTGACCGACAGTCTCGGCTAGAGCACTAGACGATTTAACTGAGTAATTCAACCACTCAACCACAAATATCGCTTGAGGCAATGATGAAATGGAAACTGTTGTCGCCTTACAAACCGCATAAGGTTCACCTAGGTACTGATATATCCCAGTGCTTAGTAGAGTTTGAACTAGAATGTCCTCAGAGAAAACCAGAGAGATCAATCAGCCTGCTATGTAAATAATGGGTAACAGACAGACACTTTCGGTACTACGTACTTTAGCGAATGACGACTCATTCGTTCAATGCGGTGACAGCAATTATTTATGTCATGCTGATATGACCAGTCCAGCTGATTGGAAGTGAGTATAGGCCGGTACAACTGCGCGTAGATAGTAATGGTACTTACCGTGGAATTGCTGGCATTGTTGCTGTTACCACCAGCTTCTGCCAAGTCGTCATGCCAAGGGGGCTGCATAAGCCGTATGTTTGCGCGTGGGATCAATATTGGACTTGGTAGTGCTTCTGACTCCACTAAGAATTTGAGAGGAGGCCCTATGTCCACCTTTCTGATTTTTGCGACAACAAAGACATTATCGTCTGGTTTCTCTCGGACGCATACAGTTAAACCTTCATGAAGCATCCGAGCAGCTGGGCTGTGATTTCCGAGGATGTCTGAGGTTTCCAACACATTCGTATAAGTGACTGGCTCCTTTTGCTTGTCAAACAAAACATTGACACTGGCTGAGTTCGGGGCAGAAAGAATCTTTCCAGGTCTGTAAACGAGATTGCCAGAGCCAAATCTGCCAAGCACAGTATAGTCTATCCAGTCTCTAAGATCAATGGCCGGTTTCCGGATCATATTTTGGAGATGTTCTGGTCCTCTCCTCTTCTTTGGGGGTTTCAGTGGAACATTAGAAGCCATTTGATGGCTCTAGATTAGTCTCGATTAGGAGGAACACTACCACATCTAGGATGCGCTGCAATAGAGATTCCACGCGACAGTCATACAGCGATTCACTCAGTATGTCTGGGATCCAATAACTTAGCTAACAGAACCTACATATCCTTTCACTTTAAAAACACACAAAACCTAAAATCGGTACATGTTACTACTAGAGATGCTGGTTTCTAGTGTTGAATGGACAAAACTCTCAGTTTCAGTATAGCCGTAAACGTAAGACAAGAATCCTGATATTCTTACTCTGACTCTGAGTGATACTGATACCGTATCAGTATCACTCAGAGTCAGATAGTAATTTTGCTTTTAGGCAGCCAATGCACCTGCTAAAAGTAAAACTACAGCACTATTCTCGCGTTGTCCATGTACCGCAATCCCAATGCAAGCAACTAACCCCCAAGGAATAACTATAGATGAGATGCAACCTGTAACTAAAACATAAATCTTTATTTTGGTGATAGCAACTAACCTGTTTAGTCTACTAACTCAGTACGGGTACACCTACACGCCACTTTGACTTTGGAATTGGTAGTCCATACCACCTACTTTTAAGGGGGGATATTTCAGTGTTTTTTGGTCTTTTTGAATATCAAACTATTACTATATAGATCAAGTGATTATAACCAAACCATTATTTTGTGACATAGTCCCATGACACTTTATAACTTACGCGGTTTTTGCAGGATCAAGTGAGAGATTTTCCCTCATCCTGCAAAAGCCAAGTTGACTCCTCTTTTCCTAGTACGAGAGAATCCACTACTGGCCGTATGTGAATGAGTAATGTGCCGGATCTTCCACATTTTGATTGGATAAATGATGTGCACGTGATTCATTTAAGTCCGCTATTGGTCCAAAAAGTCCACTTGCGTAAAGATTTGCAATTGATATGAAACCTCTTTACCGTTTGCCTCCGCCGTGTAGTACTCCAAGAAAAGTGCGTTCACAACATGATACGGTTAAAATTCGGACGAACACATTACGAATCTCTTTATCGATGTCATTTTTGAAATTTGGAAAAATGCTTTGGTCAAGGATAATACACTCTACGCTTTGTTCCGTAGCGTGGCGTAGGCCGATTCTGCAGTCTTGCACATGGCCTGGGAATTCCCTGCACCACTGAAAATACCCTGGTTTGAACTTTATTGGAGTTGTATTACCTTTTTGCCCACTCGCATCGTTATGGGAGTTACCTACTCTCTAGCGGAAACCTCGTTTGACCTCACAGATGACCCGTGCCTTTGTTATTATTTTGATCAGAAACTCAAAGAACATGGTCATGAGATTTCTCATTCGGAAGCCTCGACTTTCTTCATTGTAGCTGAAAGTTCGACGTCCGTTTGACGGCAGTTCGGGACATCTCGCATTCAAGTATGCTAACGTAGCAGGTAAGACAAGTGGGGGCATAAATGACTGCGACAGCACTACTGAGATCTACAAGCGCTAGTGAGTGAAGGACGACGATCGGACGAGTCCTGGGTCTGTGGTGTGGAGGCGGAGTGTAGTGTAGTCACTAAACACTAACAGGGTAGTTTATATCGCACTCTAAAGTTAAAGACAGTGAAATAACTCATTCTGCGGTCTTCTCGATTAGATGCACCGGTTTCCTTCCGCACTCACTAGTAGAAGTGACTGGCTTTCCCTCTTACTCAGTTTACTGTGGCCACTTCGTAACTAGTAACTGACTGAAAAATCCTGTCGCCTAGTTATACGCTAAACATCATATCAAGTCAACACAAAACCCAGCGAAATATTCCTAGGCTACAGGCTATGTCATAAAAGATGATGTGAATCCCGTTAGTCCAGTTACTGATGGCTGTCTCATTTTGTTGCGGAAACTTTTTATAATAAGAGTACCACCACCAGTTATGCTTGTTACGTTTAGTTTTAAGAAGTCACCAAGTAGCTACTGAAGACGGGGTTAGTTACCACAGATTGCTTTGGTATTGATAACAAACCAACAGTGATCATGGTTGAAAGTAGCAACTCAGATTCAGTGAGTGAGTTCTCACTGTTGTAATGTGTTAGTGTACTCGAAAAACCAGTCAATGGTAGGAAGCTGGTCTGTACTGCCGACAAGCAAGTGTACCCTCATAGGAACTTACAGTTTCCCAATCATGCATATATAAATAAGCGCACTGAGGCTAGTAAGTTACACATAGATAAAACATATCTATATGTTTTCATGACCGTGTTTAAGGTATGTAGCAAATTGGCAACCAATCCAAATTAGACCGCTAGTCAGTGGAGTTGGGACAGACTTTGGTTTAGTGGAACTCTGTTTTAGTTGGAAGCTAACCGTAATATTGTATGGAAAGAGGACGATACCATGGGTAGTTCCAGCTCCAAGTTCAAAAAGCAGCTTTACCATGGCGATGAGGTGCATGCCCTACACATCTTCCAGAACAGCAAAGGCCTACAAAAAAAGTTGGATCCAAATATTTCCTACGGTGAACGATACAACCATGACACTCCTCTCCATTTGGTTTCGCGACATGCTATGAAAGAACTCCTTCGGTAAGCCTGAAGTAACGCAATAAATGGTTGATCAATTCAAGGGATTTTTGTTTGTTGCATCATTTTTGTGGTAAAACCTCTGTGAATTGCTCACTCTTTCTGTTATCTAGTTTGTTCCTTTTTGAACTTGGCGGTAACCCAAACAAGAAGAATGGTAGAAATGAATCGGCTCTACATTGTCTGTGCCACTTACGCGATGTCAACAGTAAGGTAGAGCGAGCTTTAAGGGAGGAATGTATAAACATGTTACTAGAATGGACCGGCGTTACACTGGGTGACGGGAGTAGAGAAACACTAGATATCGCCTCTCAAGATATGGTGAGACAAACCTTTTGGTTCTGCCACTGTAAGGGATAGCGGGATAGGTCAGTGACAGAGTGCTAAAACTTGGATTCAAACTCAGGTTATGACAGGCTCCCCCTTTGAGTGTGAGCTCCTCGCATATCCTTACTGCCACAAACGGTTTGAAATGACATAAGTATTTGGAAGTGATTCAGCTTCTTCAGATCTCACCCTTCCCCCGGCGATTACCAAAGGGGCCATGTGCTTAAAAAGTGTTCTTGTCCCAGACTCATCCCTTCTATTGAGACATTGACCAAAAGGCTGAGGTTTTACATGTTGTTGAATTCTTAGTCAGGTAGTGTTCTTTAAAATGAGAGGTTACTTTCTATGAACAAAAGGCCTTTGATAGTGAATGAAATAACGGTTAAAGCGCCTTTCTCAGGATCATGAGATACTGTGTCCAAGCCCTGATAATTTCGCCCCCCCCCCCTCTGTGAGTATGATCTCCTCATAGAATTTCTAGGTCCTGCCACTCTTACGGCTTTGGGAATAGGACAGGTCCTTCATCTAGGATAACCAAGAGTCCCAGCCATGTAGTCCAATAAGTAGACAATGAATTCGCTTAAAAAGTATGGTCAAGTATGGTTACGTACAATGGAAGAGACCTTAGAAGACAGATGCGAGCATATGTTCGACTTTGGCTGTTCTTTGTTTACCTCACCCCCCCCCCCCCATCACACATATGT
>Ga0224501_10000690_pt1 | contig 26195 bp, 24 predicted proteins | sample SF_Oct11_sed_USG_4_FD_169105 | JGI IMG/M metagenome (GOLD analysis project Ga0224501, IMG submission 169105) | Sediment microbial communities from San Francisco Bay, California, United States - SF_Oct11_sed_USGS_8_1 | ecosystem: Environmental > Aquatic > Marine > Sediment | place: USA... | reverse complement strand
GGAAAGAAGGCGGTTATAGTCACTGGGATTAAGCGTTCATAACAATCCTAAATAGGCAGTCAGCCGAGAAACATGAGATAGAGGATAGAAGCATGAGAATCCATGAATCGAAAGCCGGAAGAGTAGTCTTCGCTCGACTTTCTGAGGATGAAGACTTGCTCGAAGCCATAACTCTTCGAGCAAAACAAGCCAAGATTACCGCTGGCTTTTTCACTCTCATCGGCGCCCTAAAAAAGGCGAAGATTGGTTTCTACCACGAACAAGAATACAAGTCTATAGAAATCTCCGAACCTGTGGAGATAGCGTCTTGCATTGGAAACATCTCCGTCAAAAATGACGAAGAGCCAATCGCTCATGCTCACGTAGTGATCTCAAACGAGAGAGGAAAGTCCTTTGGAGGACACCTTCTTCCCGGTTGCGTAGTCTCGGTAAACGCGGAGTTGGTTCTAGTTGAGGCTGCAGATTCCGGATTGCAGAGAATGTTTGATGAAGAAACGAAACTCTACTTATGGGATACGTGAATCAAATATAATACTGACGCCTCTTTTTCCAGCATAAGTGCCAGTTTTAAGACGGCAATTCTATAATAGTTTATTGATTTTGAATACTGATTTTCCCGTCATAACTGATTTTACGCAAAGACTAGCAGGCATTCTCAGGGTACAAGATGAGCACCGAACTTAGGAAGATTCAACGAAAAATCGCCAAACTGAAGAGGGACGCAGAGGAACTGCGACGCCTCAAGTCAGCCTGTGACGACCTCAAGAAACTCCGCAAATCACTAGTTGAAACAGAATTCGATTAGCTCAAAAGCATTCCTAGATACGAGAGGAAAACAGAAACAATTTTCCGAATGCAAACTTCCAAGTACGAGATGTTTTTCAATGATGTTTGAAAAATGATGGGATCAACCTTTTGTTAATCCATACATGAGCCCAACCATAAAGCTGCCCATAAACATCAAGCTTGAGGTGAGAGGATTTAGGAGTGGGAAAAAGGTGGCAACCAATGTTGACACAGTTTCTGCCAATCCGCTGAGATTTAGATTAATTACGCTCACATGAGCCATATACGCAACCAAAAGGACGAAAGCTCCAATAGTAAATGCAAACCTATAAACCTTCTTAACCGTATACCCAACGAAGAACCCACCAAGGCCACCCATGCTCAACGGAATAACCAAGGGCAAAAGCGAGGTCAAAACTTCGCTCATCCTCAAATCACTTCCGAAGCTCGATTAATCTTATCGAGAAATCACGGTCCCGCAGTTTTTGCAGTAATAGAAATTGCCCTTGACTTCGCTCTGCTTTGCCTTGTTGATCTTGCCTTTGCAATTAGGACAATCCATCTATTTTCTCACCTTCTGTTCTACATTCTTCTGAAGAGGCTGTACTCTAAAGGTTCAGGATCAAAACGTAGACAGCCGTCACATGTATCCTTATTTGTTTTCTCTCGTCGCAAGGCGCAGTAAGCTCCATGTGACAGCAAAAGGGCATGCCTACAGTCGTTGCAACTTATTATCAGATCGCTGCTAATTTCCTTGATAGCATGTTTTGTAGGTTTTTTAAGTTCTTGTAAAACATTGATTTGACGAACCATTCGAGCACCGAATGTGCGTATTGAGAAATCTATTAAAAATAGATTATGAATTTGAAATGAAGGATCAGAATCACAATTCCTTACTTGTTATGGGCATCTATAGAAAATGTGGATTTATCGTAGTGGCTTTTCCTTCTTGCCGAGCACTAATTCTTTAAGGGAAACTCCATTGATCATAATGACCTTCCAACGAACTCCTGGAATATCTCCCATACTCCTTCCACGAGAGCCGCCGATTCCTTCAACTATCACCTCGTCGTGTTCGTCAACAACGTTTAGGGCGCCGTCGCCTGGAAGGAAGGCCGTAATAAGTCTACCATTCTTAATTAGCTGAGTTCTCACGCACTTTCGAATCGCGCTGTTGGGCTGTTTGCTCTCAACTCCAACCTTCTCCAGAACGATTCCTCGGGCCATGGGCGCACCCTCTAGAGGGTCGGATTTGACATCAAGCCTGAGCATTCGGCGTTTGTAGTAGATGTCACTCCACCTGAACTTTTTCCGTTTCCCACGTAGTTGTCTCGCAGCGAACTCGCCCTTTGGCGACTTAGAGCCCATGATCTTTCTTCCTCAATCACATGATGCTGACGTGTTGTATTTGAAAATATCGTTTAGCTAGGAATCGGATTCTTTCGGCGTTCCTTCCGTTTTTGCCGATCGCCACTCCTTTGTCCTTGGGATTAACAGCAACCACTGCAATAGTTTTTCCGTCAGGTCGCTCAGTTATCCGGATTTCCTTCACTCTCGCAGGCTTCAAAGCATTTTTGATAAATTGAGCGGGATTATCTGAGTGTTCGATTATTTCATGCCTTTTCCCGGTCATCTTCTCTAAGAGACGAATGTTCTTGCCTCGTTTTCCTATGGCCATCCCAACTTCTCCTTTCTTTACGACAAAGATTATTCTGTTAAGTTCATCGTCAATTATGCAGTCCTTGACCATCGCGCCTGTTATGCTTTCAAATAGGGCTATATAGCGCATCTCTCGGCTTGTGAACTTTATTCCGCTAGACATCCGTAGCCTCCGCAAGCTTAAGTATATCTGAGTCCCCAGGTTCCCTTATCGCCAACGCTGAAACCATGAAAGGTTTTCCACACACTGCACCTAAGTCTATGCTAGTTCCATTGTAAGTAACCAACGGAATATCAGAAAGCCTACAATAATATTCGATATCTTCACGAGCGCCCTTTGGACAGTTTGCCGCTACGATCACCAGTTTGACCTTTCCTACCTTGGCGTTCTTTACGGTGTTGTTAGCTCCCAAAAAGATCTTCCCAGTTCTCACGGTTGTGGCGATGGCCTTGTTGACATCGATCATTTCGTCTCCTCTCTGGGTGCCCTAGACATGTAGAGATCAACTAAACCCGTGCCGATAGGTATCGACTGCCCCACTATGACGTTTTCTGTAACTCCACTCAGCGGGTCACTTTCACCTTTTATGGCGGCTTCGATTATATTTGGAACCGTGATCTCGAAGGCTGCCCTTGCGAGAACGCTAGCTTTCTCTCCGCTGATGCCATGCCTTCCTATCTGCCGCACGTCGCCTGTTGCTGTCATGATGTCTGAGACCAGCATAACATGCCTTACATCTACGTCGAGGCCTTGTTCCTCAAGCACGCCTATTGCTTCTTTGATGATTAGGTTTCTTGCAGCTTCGATTCCAAGCGTTTCAGCGGTCTCATGTATGTGATTGGTGAACGTTCGTTTCGGGTCCACACCACGAACTCCGAGTACTTTTGCTAGGTTAGACCCATCTGTTCTTATAACCCACTCTCGCCCTTCTTCAGTAACAAGGACTCTGCTGATGTTTGATAGACCCTTTACATGGTATGTTGAGAGTTTGTCAAGTAGTTTCTTAGCGTCTTTTGGTTTCTCTGGTTTGATGTTGAGTTGGTCATCTCTGATCCGTATCGTACATTTTGGTAGGCGCAATCCTTTCTCAAGTTCGTCTAGCGAGACGCCTCGATCTTCCATCATTGTTAGGCCAAGATTTATGACAACCTCATCCTTCTCAGGGTCTATGTACATGGCCTTTGAAATATCCCCCACGGTTGTATGAATGATTTCACGAGCTACCTCGGTTGCTTTCTCCTTGCTTTTTCGATGCTCTCTGTCGAGATAAACGCTCATGATTGGCGTAGAAGGCGTTCGTCGAGCGTCGACTATTTCAATAAGGCGGGGCAATCCGAGAGTTACGTTTTGCTCTCTTACTCCCGCGTAGTGGAACGTTCGGAGGGTCATCTGGGTTCCTGGCTCGCCTATTGACTGCGCTGCCACGATTCCAACAGCCTCCCCCGGCTCCACTAGAGATCGCTTATAGTTCTCTAAGGTTTGAGAGATAGCTTCATCTATGCCTTGTTGGGTCAACTTGGCTTTGTTCAACTTTCTTTCTAATTCTTTAACAAGGATGGGTGTAAGCTTGTCTTTGACTTCCTTGACGCGTTCCTCGATTTGTTTTTTTGATGCTGGTTTGCCTTTTCCTCTAGCAATTCGGATTTGTTCAAGAAGCCTTTCGACGTTGACAGCCTTTCCGTGATCACTCTTCGCTGGATCTACTCCATCTTCCCCGTATCTGAATTGGATGATGTCGCCAACGGCATTTCGAACTGTTCCGTCGTACTCGATACGCAGATGTTCTAGGGCGTTGATAAGACGCCTCTGCATATACCCACTCTGTTGCGTTCGCACGGCCGTGTCTACAAGTCCTTCTCGCCCGCCCATGGCATGGAAGAAAAATTCAACGGGGTCTAGACCTTCCCTGTAACAAGAATACACGAAACCTCTTGCCTTAGGAGTTGGGTCTCCTAGCTCAAAGTGTGGTAGAGCCCGATTGAGGTATCCACGCATGATTCTTTTTCCTCGCACAGACTGCTGGCCAACACATGCGGTCATTTGACCGATATTGAGGCTGGATCCCCTAGATCCGGTCCTTGTCATGATCATACCTGAATTACCTACGTCAAAATCTTCGTCGGCCGCTCTCCCCGCCTTGTCCCTTGCTTTTGCTAACTCGTTCATCACGTATATTTCAAAGGATTCGGTTGGAGTCTGACCCGGCAACCTTTCTAATGTTCCATTCTTAAACTTCTTTATTAACTCCTGTATTCGCTCTTCGGAGTCCTGTATAATTTTACCTATTTTTCGCTGGACGGCATCAGATAACTCAAGTTCGTCGAAGGAGTAGGTGAACCCACGCATGGTCACAAAGAGCCTGAGAAGCTGAGAGATCTGATTCAGGAATTTCTGTCCAGCAGAGGCGCCATAATCTTTCATTATCTGATGGAGAAGACTCTCTGATTGCTCGGCTCCAATAGAGGTCCTATCTATCACACCGGACTTTAGGCTGCCGTCTTTGACGACTACATAAGCGTCATAAAGACAATCCTCGCTCAGACACTTAGTGCAACCGCGGCAGAAAGTGGCCTTTGACGCGTAATTCAAGCCTTCTGGGATGAAGAGGCTGAATATCTGCTTTCCAGTCCAGAGAGGCTCGGGCTCCTTGACCTCAGGTTCAGGTATGGAGCCTTCATACTGCGCCGCAGCTAGCAGTCTGAAAACCTCCTCTCTAGTAAGGCGAGTGGACTTACGGGTGAAAATATACGCGGCAGTTATGAAGTCCCTGATCGCTCCGATTATTGGGCCCCCAAATCTGGGTGAGAGAATCTGATCTTGTACCTCCATTAGAATTCGCGCTTCTGTCTGAGCCTCCTCGCTTTGCGGAACATGAAGATTCATCTCATCGCCGTCAAAATCGGCGTTGTAAGGAGGACAGACACAGAGGTGCAGACGGAATGTCTTGTGAGGTAGCACGCGCACGTGGTGTGCCATAATAGACATCCGATGAAGGGATGGCTGCCTATTAAAGATGGCAATGTCACCATCTCTAAGATGACGCTCCACGATAAAACCCGGTTCTACAGCCTCAGCGACCTTTTCTCGATCCACAACAAATTCTAGTCTAACACGTTTACCATCAGGTCTAACGACGTAAAGCGCACCTGGATACCCCTCAGGCCCATTAACAATCAACCTCCGCATCTCATCAAGGTTCCATTCCGTAACCTTCTCGGGCAGCGAAAGCCGCATGGCAACATCTACTGGGACTCCGACTTCGTTTATATCGAGATTTGGATCTGGAGAGATCACGGTGCGTGCTGAAAAGTCTACCCTTTTTCCAGAAAGGTTGCTCCTAAATCGCCCTTCCTTTCCTTTGAGGCGCTGTGATAAGGTTTTAAGTGCCCTGCCAGAGCGATGTCTGGCTGGGGGGATTCCCGAAGATTGATTGTTGAAGTACGTGGTTACGTGATACTGCAGAAGTTCCGACAAGTCCTGAATAATTAGGGTTGGGGCTCCAGCCTCCATGTTTTCCTTTAACCTCTGGTTAATACGGATGATGTCAACGAGTTTGTGAGTTAAATCATCCTCTGAGCGAATGCCAGATTCTAATGTTATGGAAGGTCTGACATAGACTGGAGGAACAGGAAGAACCTCTAGGACCATCCATTCTGGTCTGGCATTCTCGGGGTCAAAACCGAATAGTTCAAGATCATCATCCGGTATACGTTCAAGCCGTTCACGAATTATGCTTGGAGTTAACCGTTGGGCACCCTCTTCCATAATCTCGTGAAAAGTTGTGGGTTTTGTGAAGTCTATCTTGTATTGTGGTGTGCCGCAATGAGAGCACTCTTTACTTCTCGCCTTTCGCAACACTCCCTTGTAAACGCCATCAGGCACTGTTCCTCTCAGCTTGCGAGCACGTTTGATTCTGGCCTTGATCCTAGTTATCTGTTCCGTGGACAGTAAGATGCGCCCACAGTTTCTACAGGTAGCCCTGAGAAGATTGTGGATCATTTTTGTGAATTCTATATGGACTATTGGAACCGCAAGTTCAACGTGACCAAAGTGTCCTGGGCATCGTATTGCCGTGTTGCCACAAGTTTTACAGCGCTGCCTTGGTTCAAGTGTTCCCAGCCGACCGTCCATGAGTCCCGAAATGATAGGAGCTCCGTCTTCGTCGTAGGTATCGGCTGTCTGTATCTCTGCCACGGATATTCTACGTACTTCCTGGGGCGATACTATTCCAAAGTTAACTTCGTCCACAACTTTGCTAACGATTTCCTCCATCACCATTTTATGCTCTCTCCCTCAATTTAAGCCGAGGCGCGATACAGAGGCTCATCATCTCTTGTAGAAGAAGCTTGAATGCGTAGGAGACGACCACTGGGGAAATCTCGGCTTTGTCTTCACAAAGTCGGCACACGTACTTGCGCTGTTTGCTGTCATAATACGCAATGTAGCCGCACCGCTCACAGATGTAAAGAAAATATTTGTCAGATTCCTCAAGTAGTCGATCTCTCAGGAGCATGGCGGCGCCGTGTCCAATCAGACAGTCCCTCTCCATCTCGCCGAAACGCAGCCCACCCCCTCTCGCTCTCCCCTCAGTCGGCTGCCGAGTGAGCATTTGAACTTGTCCTCGTGCCCTGGCGTGAATCTTGTCCGTTACCATGTGATGGAGCTTCTGATAGTACACTACGCCCATGAAAATATCGGCAACAAACTTTTCACCTGTGATGCCGTTGTAAAGGACATCTCGACCTGTGTGGCTCAAGCCTAGTTCTATCAACGCTCTTTTGAGGGCTTCCGGGTTTTCGCTGATAAAGGGTGTCCCATCAGCTGCTCTTCCTCTAGCCGCAGCAACTTTTCCAGCCATGGATTCCAGGAACTGTCCAATAGTCATTCTTGAAGGGATTGCATGGGGGTTGATTATGATGTCGGGAACAACACCGTCTGTGCTGAACGGCATATCTTCTTGCGGTACGATCAATCCCACTACCCCCTTCTGACCATGACGAGAAGCAAATTTGTCACCCAGCTCAGGAACCCTTTGATTACGCATCCTAACCTTTACTAGTTTGCTTCCTTCATCACTCTGTGTGACAAAGACGTCGTTTACTATGCCAGCTTCAGCATGCCTTACGTCGACTGAGGTGTCCCTCATCGTTGGGCCCTTGACCTCGAACTCCTTGTACTCCTCAAGGAATCGAGGTGGACTCGTTCTTCCAATAAGAACATCGCCACCTTCCACTTCGGATTCCAGACTGATTATTCCATCAGCCCCAAGGAAGCGGTAGTATTGTTCACCCCTGTAACCGCGAATGCCTGGTTCTGGTGCGGCGAATCGGTCTCTCAGTCCGCCTAGGTATTGACGGCATTCTGCACTGTAAATTCTGTAGAATGTGGAACGGTGCAAACCACGTTCGACGGAAGCCTTATTGAAGATTAGAGCGTCCTCCATGTTGTATCCTTCAAACGACATGACCGCAACGACACAGTTTTGCCCAGAAGGCCTGAGATTATATCCTACTATCTCCATAGGCTTCGTCTTAACTATGGGCATCTGTGGGTAGTGTAAAAGGTGAGAACGGGCGTCAGCCCGGTAGAGGAAGTTTGTGGTGTATATTCCCAGGGCTTGCTTTGCCATGGCTGCCTCATAAGAATTGCGCGGTGACTGGTTGTGTTCTGCATAGGGGATGAGGGAGGCGCATAGCCCAAGGATTGTGTATGGCGCGGTCTCTACATGCGTGTTCTTGGATGTGGTTTCTTCAGGACTTAAAGCGACCAGCACATTTTCTTCTTCCTCAGCATCAAGGTTCTCAATGATGCCTCGTCTCAAATCATCCCACGTCCATTCTCCAGAACGCAGTTTTTCTATATGCTCATTTTGCAGCTTGGGCATACCGTCTTCAACAACTATGAGAGGCCGACGCACCCTTCCTTCATCGCAGTTAACATACACTTCATCTTTTACGCCGTGAATCTTTGAGAAGTAGGCAACATTGACATCTGAAGAGATCTTGCCGCTTCTGCGCCTTTCCCTTAGTCCAGTCACCAACTCCTGTGGCGACATAGAAAAACCAATGGGACACCCGTCCACGAAAACCTTGGCACCAGAGACTCGTATGTTCTCGTTTGCCTCTTGAATAGGAATTACACCCATTCGATAGAGGATCTGCCGCACTTTCTCGGTGTTCACGCTTATGGAGATGCTGGCGGCTAAGGCGAGATTCTTAACAAGACCACAATTGGACCCTTCAGGGGTCTCATTAGGACATAGTCTTCCCCAGTGAGTTGGATGTAGGTCTCTTGCCTCAAAGTTTGGTTGGCTGCGACTTAGTGGTGACTGTAATCTCCGAAGGTGGCTTAGGGTGGAGATCCGATTTGTTCTATCAAGAAGTTGGGTGACACCGACACGTCCACGCCGCCAGTTCCCCGTTGCCAGCGCGTGTTTAAGTCGGTCAGAGATTATTCCAGGACGAACAGCCGCGGAGATTGTGACTGGGGATCGTTTGAGGCCCATTCTTTCAAGTTGATATTTTATATCTCGACACAGACTTCTGAATGCAATCCTAAAGAGGTTGGAGAGCAGAGGACCAGCCAGTTTCAGGCGTTTATTCTTGAAGTGGTCTTTGTCGTCGGGCTTTCGTCTTCCAAGCTTCAATTCAATGACTCGGCACGCCATCTCACCGAGGAAGAAGGTTTTTTCCCCACGTTCTTCTCTATTACGTCCAAGGTGAGGAAGGAAATTTCGGTCGAGAATGGTTTCAGCCCTTCTTCTTCGGTACTCCTCCACTTGGCCGTGGGCCACACGATTTCCAATGTACATTACCGCTTCATTGATTGTGTCGAAGCCACTAGCCTTCTCGAATGATGGTTCAAGTTCGTTTTGTACAATTTTCTCTGGAGAGACAGCGTCAGCAATTTCTTTGTCGGATTCTAAACCAAGTGCACGCATCAAAACAACAAAAGGTATCTCGGCAGGAACTCCTGGCATCGAAGCGTAGATGGCGCCATCTCCTTTCATTCGCAACTGGATTCTGGCTCTGAAGCCGACTGTTGTTGAGAATATTTTTGCCTGATAGACTGGTCTTGCACCGCGTGTGTCAATGTCCACGAGGATACGGTTCGGTGCTAGATCTTCTAGGGCGACGATGACTCTTTCAGAGCCGTTTATCAGGAAGTAGCCTCCTGGGTCGCTTTGGTCTTCTCCGTGTTCGATTAGTTCTTCAGGGAGTAGCTCGGAGAGGAAGCACAGTTTTGACTTTAGCATCACCGGAAAGTCGCCTATGGAGACTAGTTCGGTTTCGAGTTCTCTTCCATCGATAACTGGGGTCATTTCTAGGGAGAGCGGTGCGGCGTACGTTAGGTTTCGGAATCGGGCTTCCATTGGGTATATTTCGTGTTTTGTACCATCGACTTCTGTGATGTAGGGGCCTGTGATTCTTGATTGGGGGTCGATTATCCAGAGTTGGCCTAGTTTTATCTTGTATGGGCTTTCTGGGATTTCTATGTCGATTTCTGCGATCTCGTCGATCACTTCTTGCAGTCCGTGATCGACGAATTCGTTGTATGAGTCGAGGTGTTGTCTTACCAGCCCTTTCTCTTTGAAGAACGATTTTTGGACAATTAGGATATCATCATGCGAGATTTCCAAATCCGATTTGGACCTCCGAAGATACATTTACCAATATAAGCGTATCAGGGAATTCGTTGAATTTCCGCCTAATCGTGGAATTTCTCCTCCAATGGGTCGGTCATCCGACCCGAAAACGGGTCTCCAAGGTTGCTTCCCATATTATTTTCTGGAAGCTAACATCGTAAGCCCTACTGCACATTAATAAACTTTGCTTTTGGAAGATCAATATTTTAGGTTTAAGAGAAGATGCTTGCGAGGCTAGTGACGTAGATGTACAGGATGCTGGAAACAATCAATGTAAAGCTTTCCAGTTATCTAAGGAATTTTCGAGTTCTTGCTGAGAATGAAAAGGTGATCAAAGGAGCAAAAGAATCAGGATACACGCGCAACGTTGAAAGATGAAAAACTTAAGTAGTGGCCGCTTTTCTTTATGGAATTTGGCTTCCTGAGCCACACAGCCCTGGTAGTATAGTCCGGTCTAGTATGAGCGGCTGTCGCCCGCTCGACCCGGGTTCAAATCCCGGCCAGGGCGCCATCATATTCTTGACGGTTAGCGTTGAAGAGTTACAAGCGCGTATGAGTACATAGAATAAAACCACGGTGGCGGGCCCGCCGGGAATTGAACCCGGGACCACCGGGTTAAAAGCCCGGTGCTTTGGGAGTCTATGCTCTTCCTTGCTGAGCTACGGGCCCAACTGGTTAGATGAAATAGTGCTTGTATGTTTATATTCGTTGCTTTGATGCGGTTTGTCGACGAACTAAGATAAGGATTCGTACTCTGACAATTATTAACAGCTAATAAGTGAACCTATCCCCTCCGGTGAAGATTCGCTCAAGCGTAGCATTAAGGTTAATGAACCCCTCGTTTGTCTTTGCGGAGACAGGTGTCAAAAGGAACCTAAGTCCCAATCGGTGGATGACGTGCATCATGTCACGGCTCAGCAGCCGCCTTGTTCCGCTCAGTCTTTCCTCAATTGCGATTTCTAGCTTGTTAGGACTAGCGGACCAGGCCACGATGCGATCTACGTCTTCAGGTGGAAGGAGATCACACTTTGATAGCACATGTGTTTGGGAGATGAAGAAGCGGTTGTAGAGGGCTGCTGAAAGGAAGAGATTCGAGACGTAGTTTAGAGGATTGGCTGAGAAGACTGAATCAAACAGATACACGACAGCCTTCGGTTCTGTTGTCAGTTCTTTGGCTATGTACGGTCCGCTGGCTCTGAAAGCAAAAAGCTCCATCTGACCTGGGGTGTCAACGACGACCAGATCCGGCTGAAGGCTCTCTATCTCTCTCCCAAGTCTCTCTGCCTCTTCCGCAATGAGATCTGCGGCCATCACGAGGGCGCCATTTGGTCCAAGCTTATATTTTTCAATAATGTCCTCAATGCTTATGTAGTCTCGAACATCTATGTCTGGAGTATAGGGTAGCGTGAGGACGCCTGGATCGAGGTTTGCGGTTATCACGTCTTGTTTCTGAGTTTTCAGCCAATCTGTGAGAGATGCAGTGAGGAGTGACTTTCCTGAGCCTGCCGTTCCGATTATAAAAACTATGAACAAGCAATACACCTGCTGTTGATTGGAGTAAGCAGAGTAGATATGTTCGGATGGCTTATTTGTTTTGGTTTTTGCTCATATGCTTGAGCGATTTCCCCAAAAAAGGGGCTGTTTTCGACATTCGATTGCTACTAGGCTCCAAATGTGGATGTCATATGTAGCATCAAAGGTAGTTTCTCCAGCAACGTAGTGAAAGGAAATTCGTATCAAAGGTCGCCGAGACCTTAATGACCCGAGCTAAGGTCATCTGGAACGCAAACAATAAAGGTCGATTTGATAAGATTTAATTGAAGGCATCAATTAGGGTAGCTTAGCCTAGAGAGGCGGGGGTTGCCAAGCCAGGTCAAAGGCGCAGCCCTGAGGCGGCTGTCCCGTAGGGGTTCGTGGGTTCGAATCCCACCCCCCGCACCATGAACTAGGCTTATTTTAAGCCCCTTTCAGTTTAGAAGCTTGATTTAATGAGATCTAGATTAGTTGGGCTTTAGGCGAAATCACTAGCAAATCGGTTTCAGGATACCGATTCAGAAAATAAGTGATTTTAGCTGTATTGCTGTTCTGCTACATTCTTGACGAGCATAACGTTCAATTCATAATTTCAACTTGCACTAAAGACTTAGGAAAGTTGCACCTAGACGATTTTGTTCAAAGATTGTATCTTTGAGTTTGCCTCAGCGCGGTCATTCGAATATCTCTTTAATTTCTTCTTTGCCCTTTTCTAGCTCTTCAACTTGTTCAGCGTCCTCTTTCAGTAGCAACGCTTGAAACTCTCCAAAATGGGTTTTCTCCTCTTTAGCTACATCCATTAGAACCTCTCTGATGTTCTTATTCTCTGTTGCAGCCGCTAATTGCTCATAGAGATTTATCGCATCCAGCTCGGCTATTATTGCCACTCTCAGTATTTCACGGTCGATAAGTCTCTTCTCAACCTTCTCAATTCTTATGGGTATTTGAGACAGCAATTTATCAAGCCACATCCTTCACATCTATTTTCATAATTATTTATTGTTTTCCGGTTCCTTAGACCTGTACGATGTTGCTATTTCTGTCTCTTTTGTCAGTTTTGCATGCATGCATGTAATGGGCGCAACACCCGATTACTATTGAAGGCTACATAAAGTTTTGTGAGACAAACCGATTTGCTGCATCAGCCTCGGCGGCGAAACGGTTTATAATGCTGATGTGGTATTGATCATGATCTGATTCGTTAACAATTGCGAAAATAATGAGGGAAGCTCATGCCTATACGACAACCGATCGTATGCGTGCTTGGTCACATCGACACAGGAAAGACTCTGCTGCTGGATCAGATCAGAAAGAGCACTGTTCAGGCACGCGAAGCTGGTGGCATAACCCAACACATCGGGGCAAGCTTCTTCCCTCTCGATACGCTCACGAAGATCTGTGGACCTCTCTTAGAAAAGTTGAGAGGCAAGATAAAGATTCCAGGACTGCTGGTCATAGACACACCTGGACATGAGGCCTTCGCAAACCTTAGGAGAAGAGGCGGAGCAGTGGCAGACATCGTTATCCTCGTCATTGATGTCCTAAAGGGGTTTGAAGCCCAGACGTACGAGATTATCGAAATCCTGAAAGCTAGAAAAACCCCGTTTCTCGTGGCCACAAACAAGATAGACCGCGTGCCAGGTTGGAAATCCAAACCAGAAGAGCCCTTCTTAACCTCTTATGAGGATCAAGACTCTTATGTTCGCCGAGACCTTGACGAGCGCCTGTATAATATAATTGGAATTCTCTCCAGACTAGGCTTCAGAGCAAACCGTTTTGACAAGATATCAGACTTCACAAAAACCGCGGCCATCGTCCCGACTAGCGCAAAAACAGGCGAGGGAATACCGGAGCTTCTAGCGGTTCTAGTCGGCCTCACTCAACAATACCTGCAACCAAGACTCCAAGTAACAGAAGGCCCAGCAAAAGGCACCGTGCTGGAGGTGAAGGAAGAAACAGGGCTTGGGGTGACCATAAACACCATCATCTACGACGGTGTCCTCAAAAAAGGCGACACCATCGTTGTAGGAGGAAAGGAAGAAGCCATCGTGACTAAGGTTCGGGCAGCCCTCCTGCCAAAACCACTCGATGAAATTAGAGACCCCAGAGACAAATTCTCCTCAATGGACATGGTCTCAGCCGCGGCTGGAATAAAGATTGCGGCACCAGACCTCGAGAACGCCTTGGCTGGAGCACCCCTATATGTAGTCCCATCTGAAGACCGTCTTGAAGAGTATGTAGAATCAGTTTCCGAAGAGGTTGAGAGAATTAGAATCGCCACAGATCTCGAAGGCGTCGTCCTGAAGACTGACGCCCTCGGTTCTCTCGAAGCAATCGCTGAGAGTTTAAGACGCAACAATGTTCCGATAAGATTGGCGGATGTAGGTGACGTCTCGAAAAGAGATGTTATGGAGGCTGTCGTCGTCAAGGAACATGAACCATTCTATGGAGTCATCCTAGCGTTCAACGTGAGAACCCTCAGAGACGCAGCAGAAGAAGCTGCGGATCGGGGCGTACAGATCTTCCAACACAACATCATCTACCATCTAATCGACGACTACCTCGAATGGATGAAAAGCGAGAAGGAAGGGCTTCTCAGAGAAGAGTTTGACAGATTGGTCAAGCCCGGAAAAATCAAGCTTCTCCCGGGCTACGTGTTTCGAAGAGCAAAGCCCGCCATCGTCGGAATAGAGGTATTAGCAGGTCGTATCAAGTCAAAATACTCGCTTGTGAAGGAAGATGGAGAGGATGTTGGCGAGATATCGCAGATTCAGGATCGTGGAGAATCCATCTCAGAAGCAGAGACCGGGATGCAAGTAGCGATTTCGTTAGACAAATCGGTTGTTGGAAGGCATATCCAGGAGAAGGAGGTGCTCTACGTTAGGTTGCCGGAGGCAGACGCGAAGGCCTTGGCAAAAAGGTTTCAGGATCGTTTGTCTGCCGAGGAGATTGAGGCAATAAACGAGTTTATCGATATAATGAGGCGTAAATCCCCCTTTTGGGCGGCTTAGATGTGTTTATCAGAAGAATCTGGATGGATTTTTATAGTTACGTTATATATTTTCCATGATTAGCGTGCCCTCGTGAGGGAAGAAATTTTAAGAGGTTTCAGTGACCCGAGGTTCATAGGGTTTATTAAGTCTTGCTATACCTTATAATTCCTAGGCACGTTAATCCAATCAAGAAGCTGCGAAAAGAGTACACAGACAGTGAAAACGATGGAGCCCAAAACTAGGGCAATATGGGAGAAAAAGCCCTCCGTATTCCGAGAAGTCTACTCGATAAATGAGCCCTACGCCTACGCGGCCATTGTCAGAGAGCCTGACACACAGAAGATACGCTACGAGATTATTGAGCCTACCCTCTTCAGAAGCGAGCTAGACCAGCTGGAAGAAATTAAGACTTTGTTGATGGATGAAATAGATGTCAGCCTCAAAGAGATCGAAACAAGAGAAAGGGCAGAAGAGTATCTGGAAAGCAAAGTTCGGGAAGTCATCAGAGACTATCGCCTGAAGGTCGCCGAAGAATCCGTAGACAAATTCATCTACTACATCACACGCGACTTCGTTGGATATGGAAAAATCGATCCTCTCATGAGGGATCACCTGATTGAGGATATATCCGCAGATGGCGTGAATATCCCTGTTTATATTTGGCACAGGGAACACGAGTCTCTTCCCACGAACATCATCTACAACGACGTAGAGGAACTGAACTCCTTCATAATCAGGTTGGCCTACCTCGCAAGAAAAAACATCTCTATCGCGAGACCCATGCTTGACGCTTCTCTGCCAGACGGAAGCCGCATCCAACTCACCTACGGAACAGAAATTACTAGGAGGGGATCAACATTCACGGTCCGTCGGTTCCGTGTGGATCCTCTAACCATCTCAGATTTGATTTCCTTTAACACCATGTCACCGGAGATTGCTGCATACTTCTGGTACGCAATCGAAAACCGGGCGTCTATTCTTGTGGTGGGGGGCGTTGCTGCTGGAAAGACAACCACGCTCAACTGTTTATCCATGTTCATAAGACCCGAGATGAAGATCGTGAGTGTTGAGGATACTGCGGAGCTTAATTTGCCTCACGAAAACTGGATTCCCTCAGTTGTCCGCCTGGGTTTCGGCTATAAAGACCGACATGGCGCCATCACCCTCTTTGATCTATTGAAGACAGCTGTTAGACAACGGCCGGACTATATCATTGTAGGCGAGGTCCGTGGGAAGGAGGCGTATACGCTCTTTCAGGCGATGGCGACAGGTCACTTAGGCATGAGTACAATCCACGCGGAGTCTATGGATGCTGCCCTTCGCCGCTTGGAATCCGAGCCTATGAACATTCCTAAATCATTGCTCGCCATGATCGACACTATGGTGGTTCAGCTGCGAACTGAGATTGATGGAAAACCTGCAAGAAGAATCTTTACAGTCAGTGAAATGGTAGAATTAGAGCCTAAGACGAAGGATTTTCTGACCAATGACGTGTATCAATGGAATGCGAAGCGTGATACTTTCTCCTATTCTGGTCGCAGCTATGTCTTGGAGAGAAACATGGAGAAGATGGGACTGAGTGAGGAGGAGATCGGAGAGGAGCTAGATCGAAGAAAAGTTGTGCTAGAGTGGATGGTGAAAAGCAATATCCGAAGATACACCGACGTTGCCACCGTGATCCGAGAATACTATGCCAATCCAGATCGGGTCTATCGGAGGGCAAGGTTGGGGATGCGATGAGCAGGAGCGAAATGAGAAAGAGCGTTAGAAGAGCATATCGACGTGTGGAGCAGAGACTTCGCCCAGTCCTTTCCCTTTTTCTCAGCCGTCTTGGTCGAGGGACCGGAGCTGTTCAGTTGGGTGTGACAAAGCCTCAGGCTTTTGCTTTTCAGCTTATAGGAGAGAAGACTGCTCGCTTTTTTCCCATATTCAAGGATTTGGATGCGAACCTAAGAAGATCTGGGATGAAGACCAGCTTTAGGGCGTACGTTAGCTTAGCCATCCTCACAAGTCTCCTAGCTCCTATCTCCCTTCTAATCCTTATTCCTGTCGTTCTAATATTCCTTCTTCATCTTCCCTTAGTCCCCTGCCTCCTCTTCGGAGTGGGGACAGGTTTGCTCGCGGGAGCTCTAACGCTGATCGGCTTCTACATCTATCCCATTTATCGCGCAGATAACTTGAAGCGAAGATTGGAGAATGGGCTTCCCTTCACCACGGGCTACATGGCCATACTGGCCGGTGCCGACGTGTCTCCTGAACACATTTTCCGCTCCTTGGCTCAGATCGGGGCTCCGCTGGCAGTTTCCGATGAAGCCAGAAACATAGTGAGGGATGTAGAACTCTTTGGCTTTGACATGCTCTCAGCGCTGGAGTCAGCCTCAAGCCGGACGCCTTCCTTCAGAGTTAAGGGACTACTTGAAGGCTTCATAGCCACTGTCCACTCCGGTGGAAGTTTGGTGAAGTATCTCACCGATAAATCACGTCAATTTATGAAACTAAGGCGCATCGCTCTGAATCGGTTGTCAGACACCCTAGGAGTCCTAGCGGAGTTCTACGTGACTTTGCTGGTTGCTGGTCCTCTGATCTTGGTGGTTATGCTTTCAGCCATGGCGATGCTTGGTGGAGGCGCGGCGGGACTACTCAACCCCCACCTACTATTGCATCTCCTGACATATCTGGCGATACCACTTGGATCACTTGTGTTTCTGATAATTCTAGACATCTTTTCGCCGAGGCGGTGAGGATGCCTAAGATTGAGGTGTGGGAGAAGAAGATCGCTTGGATCGTATCTGGCATCTTAGCTGTGATAATCTTCATTACAGCCTGCATGACCCTTCGGGACAGCCCGCTCTTCGACGAATACCTACTTTTGACACTAGTGGTCGGTGTTTTCCCTCCTGCTGTGCTGGATTACATAGATTATCGTTGGAGGCGATCGATAGATCAGCATCTTCCCGATCTCTTCAGGAGCATAGTTCAGGCTCAGCAGACAGGTATGCCTCTGCCGCAGGCTCTGGAAGAAGCCTCCAAAAGAAGTTATGGGCCGCTAACCGGGGAGCTGAAGAGGATGGTGGCTCAGATGTCTTGGGGCATGTCCTTGGAGAAGGCGTTTCAATCCTTAAGCGAACGGGTTAACACTGTGCTGATGCGAAGGACAGCACCGTTAGTTATTGAGGCAAGTAGATCTGGTGGACAAGTTGAGAAGGTTTTCGCGCCTATGGGTAGATTTGTGCAGTCAACGTTGACGTCAGAGAAGAAACTGCAGGCTCAGATAAGACCCTATGTTGCGATTGTATATGTTGCTTTCTTCGTCTTCCTCTTCACCATCATCATACTCTCAAAGACCTTCTTCTCCCAGATAGCCGAGTTCACCATCACCACATTTGGTCTCGTGACGCCCGAAGCCATGAGGAGGATATTCTTCCACATGAGCATACTCCAAGCCTTCTTCGGCGGTCTTGTGGCTGGAAAGATGGGTGAGGGAACAGTCAGCGCAGGCCTGAAACACAGCGTTGTCCTTCTTACAGCCGGGTACGTGGCTCTAAAATTCTTCGTATAAAGGTGATACTATATGTTAGAGAATAACAGAGGAATAACGCCAGTCATGAGTAATCTCTTGCTTACGGTTATGGCTGTAGCCGCCATGGCAATCGCCACAACCGCAACATATGTCATCACGGGTAACCTCCATGACACGATGGGTGAACGCTTCATCATAGAGGACGTATGGTTTAAGCAGAATGACGAAACAGCAATTTATCTCCGCAACGTAGGGAAGATAACGATCGAGATAACAGCTGCCTACGTAAATCACATACCCGAATCATTTACGCCATTCGAGCTAAAAGTCGGGGAACACGGATGGTTAAACATAACATACAGCTGGCGTTCAGAGTCAGTATATCACATTGCCATCCTCACTAACAGAGGAACCGAGGTTGCAGACTATTATGGAGCCCCCTAGGGCAAGGCTACAACACATAATATATTTGACACCCCATAACACCATGTCAAGAGCGAGAAGGAGACATTTCAAGTAGGTCCTTGAGTGTGAAAGCGATCGGAGTAAGCCACAAGTAATCTATTCTTTTGTGGTAGCTTTCAAATGTTTCAAAGCCGCGTTTTGATCTTTAGCCTCAATCAACTCGATATTATAAAGGGTTGCAAGCCGCTTTCCATTTTCATTCATCTTCGGGATCACGATTAAGTACGCCTTTTCAGGCGATACATCATAAACTTTGGCAAACATCCCGATAACAAATTGCTCCGAAACCAAATCCTCAGTCGCGGTTGCGAGATCTATCACAGTTATGTCTCGAGATATTCCACCGCGAGAGGCCATGATATCAAACATGTGGCTTGCACCAGACTTTCCCTTCAAGAACCCGGGGGTTTCTACATCAAATCCACGTTTTTCGAAAAATTCCCTTATGGGCGCGATGAGTATCAGGCCTAAAGCTGCCTCCTGCATTGCTTCATCGCTTACCTTGTAGAGGTATACGTCTTTGTAGAGGGCGTCTTCAAATGCGAAGTTTTGATTACAGTCTCGGCAGAAATGGAGCGGGACGGGTATGTCGAAGCTTTTGCCACACTCATTGCATGTACACCAGACTCCAGCCTTCCTATAGTCCATGTCAGGCTTTGACAATTCCTTGCGGCACTTCGGACACATGAGCTTTCCTTTTTTTCGAAACTTTTCTTCAGCGTCGATATATCCACATGGAACATGCTCGACTAGAGCACTTTTCCTGATGTTGAATGATTTGCAGTGGGGGCAACAATAATGTACGGATACGTTAGCTGAATCACAGTTTGGACAGTAAATTATCTTGTCGTAGAGCTCTCTTTCTAGAACGCCGGCATCAAAGAGATGGTTCAAAAAATCATCGGTTGTCGCAGGCTCTCCGACTATCTTTTCAGCAATCAGATATCTGTATCCGCGTTTGGGATCATAGACGGGAGTTAGTTTGCTGAGCTCTCCGCTTACGAACTTGCTTAGAAGCAGCTGTACGCGGCGGTCTTTGTAGATCTCGCCCCGCTCGGTCTTTGAACCTTTGAGCATGCTCTTTTCCAACCGAATCTCGTAGTACTTTTCCGATTTCATGCGTCCAAAGGCTTAGTTATTTGGTCAAGTCTGTTTAAAGCTTTCCTTTTCAAAATCCGAATCAGAGATAAGCTTTTAATAAAGCGACTAAACGATTTTCTACAGAGTCGAAGCAAAGGTGTTACGCCATGGCTGGAAAGAAAAGCATAATTCAATGTCCCAAATGTAACTTCACATTTGACATATCTTATGGCAGAACATTCGCGTGTTCTGGATGTCCGTCTGTTGTCCAGTGCAGCATGGCCAAGTGCCCGAAATGTGGTCACGAGTTTCCGTTGCCTAACAGATATGGGCACGTTTACCCGAAGCTCTATGGACATGCTCGCTCCTAGAGTTTTATAGCTCTAACATGCTTTGACGTGAATTCTGCGATAAGACTGGGCAGATTTTAAGGGTTCAGCCAATCAACATCTATTAACGCAAGCCCTATGCTAACAATTCTTATCTGATCAGTTGGACTATCTTTCTGACTTGAGGCTTGAAGATGGGGCTTGAAGAATATCGGAAGAAAAGGGATTTCCAGAAGACAAAGGAGCCCAGTGGCGGTGAGGAGAAGCCGAGTGGGAATATCTACGTGATTCAGAAACATCAAGCCACACATCTGCATTACGACTTGAGGTTGGAGATGGACGGAGTTTTGAAGAGTTGGGCTGTTCCAAAAACGCCGCCCACAAAGAGTGGCGTGAAGAAACTCGCGGTGCAGGTGGAAGACCATCCTATTGAATACGCAGATTTTGAGGGGACGATTCCAGAGGGGCAGTATGGCGCAGGTACTGTTGAAATTTGGGATAAGGGACGCTACGTTCTGAAAGACAGAAAGGAGAACAAGCTGATCTTCGAGATCAAAGGCGAAAGACTGAAAGGAACTTACTGTTTGATAAGGTTCAAGGGAAGGAAAAACTGGCTCTTCTTCAAAAAGAAAGAGTAATATTTGCCATCTTTGCTCTACAAGCTTTGCCCCATCTGATGAGGGGAGTACCATGAGTGAAGGCGGAAATGATATTTATTCGAGGGTCAATGGCTACAGTTCCAGATTGGAAAGCGCTGAAGGATATGGTGAAGTCTGGGAAATAGTGAAAGATACAGCGAAGAAATCTCTGGGAAAACATAGGATAGGGATGATGCTGTTTCTTGACGACCTTCCGCTCCGACTTGGCGCTTATCATCCCTTAGGAACCAACAACATAATTTTGAATCGAGCTCTTGTTCACATAGTTGAAGCGACAACGAAATCTAGGCGCCTAATAAACGCCTTCGTTTACGTTCTTTTGCTTCACGAATATCTGCATGCTCTGGGATATGTGCGTGAGTCAAAGGTGAGGCCGTTGGTATATCAGATTTCCAGAGAGTCTTTCGGGGAAGACCATGTTGCTTCACAACTGGCTAAGGCAGGACCATGGTCCCTGCTAAAAGACATACCATTGGATGCTATTGACATACCAAAACAAGTCATTGAAATTGTGAAGGATTTTGAGAAGACAGGCAAAGGATACATTGCTTAGAAGGTGAAAGCAGAGGGGCACAGTCCCTTCAACACGCACTCCCCACATCTCGGATTTCTCCCCGTACAGACGTTTCTTCCATGGGCTACTATCAGATACGTGAAGTCGAACCATTTCTCGTTTGGAATCAGCTCCATCAGATCCCTCTCCATCTTGTCAATTTGCTTCTTTTCACTCAGCTCAAGCCTCTTCGACAGCCGCCTCACATGCGTGTCCATCGCGATCCCTTGATTGATGCCGAAGGCGTTTGAGAGCACGAGGTTCGCCGTCTTCCTCGCGACACCGGGTAATTTGGTTAGCTCATCGAGATTCTGGGGGACTTCAGAATCGTACTCTTCAGCGAGCATCTTGCAACATTTCTTGAGACGTTTGGCTTTGACTCTGTAGAAGCCTGTCGGTTTGATATTCTTTTCCAGCTCTTCTAGGTCAGCCTTTGCGTAGTCATCTGGGGTTTCATATTTCTTGAAGAGGTCTTTGGTAACCTCGTTGACCCGCTCATCCGTACACTGGGCGGCAAGAATCGTGGCAACCAGAAGCTCCAAAGGCGCGCTGAAGTTGAGAGCTGTTCCTTTAACATCGGGATACTCCCCTCTAAGTAACTCGATGATTTTTAGTGCATTCTGCCTGGATACCATTCTCTCATAATCCTTCTGGACTAGTGATTCTAAGATATTAAGAAGATAAAAGCGATGTGTTCGGCTAGACGAGAAAGAATTGTAGAAAAATGTCTTGGTGTCTCTTGAATGAAAAGCGTTAGCAAGTCCTGTCGCTGATCGCATCCGCATCTTAGCACTAGGAAGCAGTCAAGCAAAAAGATTAATTTCTTCAGCTTGCAATCCTAAACCCAATTCAATGAGGGTGAACCACACGAATGAATGCATGAAAGTCTTGGAGACGTTGTTGGAGGATGCGGAATTCTATATGGATCTTATCAAGCCGACTGAGGGTGAAATGAAGATTTGTGTAGAACTCACGGATACTGGAGAGACTGCGACACTAATTCTCGGAGATAAGTCCGAAGTGAGTGAGGGTTGCGTTGAGGATGCTGATGGTAAGGTTTCGATGAAGAATCAGGTGTTGACAAATATTTTGATGCAAAAAGCTGATGCTTTTGCGCTCGCTGCTAGGGCCAGAATGGATGAAAAGAGACCAGTAGAATTCGAGATTTTCAAAAAGGAACATACAAAAGAAATATCGGAGGTCGGAAAAGCCCTTCTAACGTATTTCTTTGCCCCAGGAAGAATCAAGATTAAACAATTGAAGCCTGAACTTGCAGGTCAAGCTCACGGAGCCCATCCGATTCCACTGGTATATTGGAATGGATTACGGTCCAGCTGGATACTAGTGAAGAAAGGAGAAATCCTGAACAAAGAAGGAGAAAAAGACCCTTGCCCACAACTCTTCATAGTTCTAGAAGGTAGAGGAAAAGGCATAGTGGGAGATACGGAGTTTGAAGTTGAGCCCAAGACGGTTGTTTACATCCCAAAAAACACGGTTCACCAGCTAATAGCTGAAGAAGACATAAGCGTCATTTGGTTGGCATGGCAAGCTTGGTAGCGCTGGCGTTTTGATTTGCTTGTTCAAGATTGTGTGTATTTATATTGGAAACTTCTTCTCAACATTGGTCAAACTCAAGTTGGCCGACTTAACCCCCCACGCCATCTCTCGGCTATGTTGTCAGTTTCGGTGATGTCCGCATCATAGACTTTTTTGATGTATTCGAGTCCCTGCCGGTATTCTTTCTCGCTGAGCGCTTCTGTAGCGTCTTCGGGCACAACTATCTTGTAGCCCCTGAAGAAGCCGTCGGCGGCGGTGTGTTGGACACATATGTTTGTGTCTAAGCCTGTAAGGATTATCGTGTCTACACCTATCTCTCTGAGCAACAGATCTAACTCTGTCTCGAAGAAGCCGCTGTACGTTCTCTTCTCAAATACGTAGTCGCCCTTACATGGCTCCAGTTGGAGTATGACCTCTGCGCCTTCTGTTCCCTTCATGGCATGTTCGCCCCACTTCTTGAGTTCCGGATCAGCTGGTAGGTGAGCGTCATTGCAGTAGATTACGGGGATATTGGCATCTCTGGCGGCTTGGGTATGTCTCTTTATGTTGGGGATGATGTGTTTAGCTCTCTCATTTTTTAGCTTGCCGATTACGAAGTCGTTGAGCATGTCTATAATTATCAATGCTTCCACAACATGCCCCTCGCAGGAGAAAGAATCTCCTCAGCGGTTGATATAAAAGTTAAGGAATAGGGGACCCTTACGATCGATCGATGAGGCGTGGACAAAGGAGCAGAAAACCTACGGGAAGGACAACTAGGACAAACTTGACGAGTGGGCATCATTTCATCAAGAGTGCCAAGCGAAAAAGAAGACAGATACAAGAACACCGATGAGTTTGGTGCAGGGGATGGGATTTGAACCCATGTACCCCTTCGGGACGGGATCTTGAGTCCCGCGCATAAAGTCCCTCCATAGGGATTGACCAGGCTCTGCTACCCCTGCACCATTCCACACTAACTCTTCGTTTCTATTAATTTTTTCCAAAATGACGACTGTACTGGAGAACACACAAGAGTTTTAACCAAGAGTCAGACATCGCATACAGGAGGTCTATAAAAATGATATCTGGATTAAAGATTAGAGCACCTACAGAAAACGACCTAGATGCGGTAGTCGAGATCGACAGGAAAATCTTGGGCAAATCGAGACGCGATTACTGGAGAAGGAAGATAGGGTACGTGGACATCTATCCAAGACCAGCCCTAGCCGCAGAAATAGACGGGAAGGTCGTGGGCTTCATACTCGGGTACGTAAGCGGATGGGAATTCGGGGTGCCAGACACGGTTGGATGGATAGACACCATAGGCATAGACCCAGAATATCAGAATAGAGGCATTGGAAAAACTCTCTTCAAGAGCCTCATAGAAAACTTCAAGCGGACGGGGAAAGAGGAGAGACCAGAAGCAAAAGAAAGCAAGATAGAGGGAGTGAACGTAGTCTATACTCTGGTGAGATGGAACGACTGGAACCTACTTAGATTCTTCAACAAGATGGGTTTCAAGAAAGGCGACATGATCAGCCTAGAACTGAAAATACGTTAAGCCCAGCCTATTAGATCCAATATCCATCAACTCACATCCAAAAAGTTTCGAAGAAACTCCACTCGACAGCCGCATAAGTTGACTTTGAAACACCTGCGAATGTTTTCCGAAGTTAAGCCTTATATCACAAGGTGTTTTCTCCTTTCAGAAAAAGGCGGAATCCATGGGACTAGTAGACTTTCTCAAGCGAGAGTTCTCTTTCATCACAGGTAACTATCGGATTCTAGTGTTTAGTTGGATGATAATGGATATTGCCATGGAGATGCCTCTACCTAACTTTCAGTATTATGTTGAAGCTCTAGGTGGACCTCCCGTAGCATTAGGACTTATAGGTCTTGGCAACTTCTTGGCCATGGCGATTGTGGCTTTTCCCGGTGGCTATCTCGCAGATAAGTATGGGCGGCGTTGGCTGATCTCAACGATGACTTTTGCAATGGCTTTGTCGTTTCTGTTTTTTGCATTTGCTCCCACTTGGCACTTCATCTTGCTAGGATCAATTGTCAGCAGTCTCTGTCTGATCTATCAGCCGGCTTTGTTTGCGATGGTGCAGGATTCGTTGCCTCCAGAGCGAAGAGGCATGGGTTCTTCAATCATCCAGCTTATTCACGGGACATTCAACACTCCTGGTCCGGTGATTGCCATATTCATCTTTGCTTGGTTGGGCAAGGTTACCGGGCAAAGGCTCATTTATCTATTAACGACTGGGCTTTTCCTTGCCGCGGCTGTGTTGCGGCTGAGGTTGAAGGAAACGACGACAGATGGGCAGGTAATTCGCTTCAGCTATTTCTTTTCTTCTTATCCAAAGGCGGTTAGAGAGAGCTTTGGGGTTTGGAAGGTTGTGCCTAGGACGGTGCTGTGGCTGTTTTCGGTTAGGACACTCTTAATGTTTGGTATTTCTCTTACCAATGTTATTAATGCGCTTTATGCGAGGGATGTGTTGGGGATACCTGAGCAACAGTGGTATTTTACGCATATTCCTCTCTTGGTTACTATGGTTGTGGCCTCTCTTCCGATCGGCAAGATGGTTGATAAGGTCGGACGGAAGATTCCGATGCTTCTCGGTTTGGGTATTTTCGGTGTGGCCACTATGGTGTTTGCCTTTGGCGACTTCTCCATGGTTCTCATCTCCATGTCGTTGTTTGGTCTCGCTCAGATGATGGTGATGTCAGGAACGATGGCACTTTCAACGGATCTAATACAACCCGTCAACAGAGGCAAAGTCGTTGGATTCAACAATTTTGTTGGTTATATTATCATGGGCCTGGGCATGTTGCTCGGTGGCTTTCTCTATGAAAGCATCCTGCCGCAGTCTCCATTCTTCATAAGCCTCGTATTCACGTTTGTAGCGCTGCTCGTGGTACTGTTTCTAGTACACGAACCCGAGAAGCGAGTAGGTGCAATCACCGTAGAGAGGGCACAGCCTCACCTACCCGCTATAGAAACATAACCGATAAACTTCAAACAACTACCTGATTAATGTGCCAACCATCTTCCCTTTAACAGCCAACAAAACATTCTCAGGCTTAAACCCGTTCACCACCATGGTCCTTGTCTTACTTCGCTGAAGAACCCGAACAGCCTCAGGATCCAGAATCTGATGTATCCCAGCCCTATGCTTATCCTCCTCAAACAACCCTAACAAATCGTCAAAACTCAATTCGTCGATCTTCTGCGCATCCAAATGCTTGTTGGGATCCTTTGTGTATATCCCTTCTTGATCCGTGCCTTTAACCAAGAGATCAGCGCCAACGCTCTCAGCCACCATAGCGGCAACAGCATCTGTGGTCATCCCCGGTCTCAATCCACCCATGACCACAATTTTCTCATCACCCAGCATCTGAACAACCTCAGGAATCGATGTAGGAACAGCCT
>Ga0224501_10000688_pt1 | contig 26201 bp, 29 predicted proteins | sample SF_Oct11_sed_USG_4_FD_169105 | JGI IMG/M metagenome (GOLD analysis project Ga0224501, IMG submission 169105) | Sediment microbial communities from San Francisco Bay, California, United States - SF_Oct11_sed_USGS_8_1 | ecosystem: Environmental > Aquatic > Marine > Sediment | place: USA... | reverse complement strand
GCAGAGGAATCAGCCAGAGTGAAGTTTGTGCGCGAGTAGAAGAGACATCGAAAAGCCCCTGCACTCTTAGCGGTATTTGCTTGGCCCGCCGCACTCAGCTTGTCTATTAGCAGGATTTCAGCGTTTGGATGTTCCTTTTTAATGTGATAGGCTGTTGACAAACCAAGAATCCCAGCTCCAACTATAACAGCATCATACTCAACCATACGTTTTCCTCAAGTCAACAGAATTCTAAAGGACATAATGCCAACTAATAAAACTTAACTCTTAACAAAGCACATTCTAATGGCTTCATTAAGAGAACACTTATTTATTTCCGAGGAATATGAGATACAACCAAACATTCATGATGCCGGAGGAGTTGATTTGCGCATATTAGACAAAAAAGCTGTTTCAACCCTTACCTTGATAATATTAATGTTGTGCGCTGCAGTTTTTGGAGCATTCATGTCCTATATGTTAGTTATAGCAAACTTTTATTTGGAACCGGAAAACACCGTGGAGTTAGTTATAACAGAGGTTAATTTTCCAGTTGACCATGCAGATTATTTTGACATCACCGTTATGAATCCCTCACATTCTCCATCTGGAACAAACATAACGGAAATCTATTTCACAGCCGAGGGTGAAGAAGACATACATTACGTGAGGATAACTGATTTGGAACTTCCAATCTTTCTTGAAAGAGGAACCTCCAAAACAATCAGATGCTTTGAAAATTGGGGTCAATTTGCTGGAAAGACCATTACAGTACACGTATCCGCAACAAATGCTTCCGGAGCAGTACGTTCCATTGAGACAGAATTCGTGAAGTTGGAAATTGAAACATACTTTAATGCAACAGAAAGCTGCAAATACTTCAATGTTACCGTTAAAAATAACGCACAATCAGCAATAAATCTGACACTGACCAAAGTTTACTTCGTGCCCGCTCTCGGGTATGAGCCTGTGGAAAATATGACCATAGAACTCCCAAGAAATTTGCAAAAAGGAGAATCCATCGAGTTTCGATGTTTTGTTGATTGGGAAGGCTATCCTAAACCGCTTATTCAAGTGGAAACGGATGAAGGCTATAAGGTTGAAGTAGAAAAGGAAGTACCTGCACTTGTGATTTTACCGGTCACCAATGTTACATTTAACGAAACAGATCCAAACAAAATCAGCGTAAGCTTTTTCAACTCGCCGGATTCAGCTACACTTGTTGACATAACCGATATTGTTCTAACATATGATAACGGAACAGAATACTACATTAACGGAAGCTTGGCAAATCCTTCCTTCTTCCCATATTACAGACTTGAGGAAAATAAGACTGTTACATTTAACTGCGTTTGGCCTTGGAGAAGTTACCGTGACAGAGACGTTACAATAACCGCATACACTAGACAAGGCTTCACGTCTACCTCAAAAACAGTAAAAACACCTCAACCAGTTATCTTCAAAATAACGGAACTCAACTTCAACTTGACTAACACCGGATATTTCTTAGTAAATGTCACAAACATGCCGTGCTCTCTTCAAAGCATTAACGTTACAAAGATAAAGCTTAACGAAAATGTGACAGAGATAACACCATCTTTTGGGAATATATTAGCTGGTGAAGAGAGACGGTTTAGCTGCGCATTTAATTGGACAAGTTTTAGGGGGGAAAATGTTAATGTTACGGTTTGTACTGAGAACGGTTTAAACATTTCAAAAAGTGTAATGCTACCTTCTATAGAGTTGAAATTATCAGAGGACCCTACTTTTGCGAAATCGACCGTTGGAATTCCATACGTCAACATCACTGTTTCAAACACCGTATTTTCAGCCGAAAACGCGACAATTACACAAATTATTTTTGAGATAGAAAACGCAACCGACATTATTGATGGAACATTAACCAACCCAAAACTCATTCCAGACGGATATGTACTTATTATAGATGCAAATGTTACAATTGTTTGTCCATGGGATTGGACTCTTCATCTCAAACAAGACTTAAGAATCACTGTGCAGACAGCAGAGGGATTCAGCTTATCACAAACATTTCAAATTCCACAATCCACTCCATAAGCTTTATCTTTATAGAGGCAAAAGAACTGATTCTAGAAGGGTGAAGATCTTAACTAATGTAAAGGTCACCGAAAGGGTGCGCACTATAGAATATGCTATTCGTGACGTTATTGCCTATGCAAAGCAACTTGCAAAAACTGGAAAGAAAATTTTTTACTTGAACATAGGAGACCCTGTTGCATTTGATTTTGACACACCAACACACGTTAAGCAAGCTTTAATGAAGGCTGTTGAAGAAGGAGCAAACTCTTACTCGCCTTCTGAAGGATTGGCAGAGCTTAGACAAGCCATAAGCCATAAGGAAAAGAGAGTTAATGACGTGGATGTTCCTGCTGATGATATAATTGTTACCGCGGGGATTTCTGAAGGCATCCAGATGGTTATGGCATCACTTATTGATGATGGTGATGAAATTCTTCTTCCGGGACCAACTTATCCACCTTACATTGCATATGCTAAATTTTTCGGGGGAAAGCCAGTTACATATGAGACTGTTGAGGAAAATGGTTGGCAACCAAACATTGACGATTTGAGAAGTAAAATTTCAGAGAAAACTCGTGGAATAGTAGTTATTAATCCGAATAATCCTTGTGGTGCGCTTTATGAAGAGAAAATTGTAAAACAAATAATAGATTTAGCGGGTGAAAACGAAGTTCCGATCATCTCAGACGAAATCTATGATCAAATTTTATATGAGAAACGATTTGTTAGTACAGCTCACTTGGCTAAGGATGTTCCAGTAATAGGGTTGAACGGTTTTTCAAAAGCGTATTTGATGACTGGGTGGAGACTGGGTTACATGTACTTTCACGAGCAAAACAACCAGCTGCAAGAGTTAAAGCAGTGCATCTTAAAGGAGGCGAGAATAAGGTTGTGTGCAAACACGCCGGTTCAGAAAGCTGGGGCGGCAGCCTTAACTGGACCGCAAGAGCACATTAGAGAGATGATGGAAAAGCTTAGGAAAAGAAGAGATTACGCGTGGAAAAGGCTGAATGAAATGGAAGGGATAAGTTGTGCAAAACCAGAAGCAGCATTTTATGTCTTCCCAAAAATTCATGGAGTAGGATCAAGATGGAGGAGTGACCGCGAATTTGTGTTGGAGCTTTTGAATGAAACAGGTGTGCTTTTCGTTTATGGTTCAGGTTTTGACACGGTTTACGGGTCAGGACATTTCAGAGGTGTCTTCCTTCCACAACTTGAAACACTTGAGCAAGCATTAAACGAAGTGGAACGCTTCATGGAGAAGAATAGGTAGGAACGTTACAAGAAAAATTTTTAAAAACAGGCTACTGCGTCTGTTACTCATAGCCTTTCTTTGATTGCTTGTCCTAGCCTTTTCATGCCTTCCTCTATTTCATCCATCGCTGGGTAGGTAAAGTTCAGCCTCATCGTGTTTGTTCCGCTTCCATCCACGAAGAATGACTGGCCTGGAACGTAGGCAACCTTATATTTTTTGATGCAGTGTTGAATGAGCTCTTTGGTGTTTACCCTTTCAGGAACCCAAGCGAATATAAACAGCCCGCCTATGGGTGTTGTCCACTTGCATCCCTCTGGGAAGTAGGTCTCCAGAGCCTCCAGCATCTTGTCTCTCTTCGTCTTGTAGAGCGCACGAATCTTTGTAAGATTCTCTTGGATGACTTTTCCTTTTAGTGCTTCGTAAGCGATGTACTGCAGAAGCGGTGAGGTACACAGGTCCATACCCTGTTTGGCGAGCACGAACTTGTCGGTTAGACTGTCGTCAGCTACCACCCATCCTAGGCGCAGTCCAGGAGACAGAATCTTGCTGAAGGTCGACAAGTGTATGACTCGTCCTTCAGTGTCCATGGATTTCAGAGGAACAACATCAATGGGCTCATATAGGATTAGGCTGTAGGGGTCGTCTTCAATGACCAGAAAGTCGTACTCCGACGCAAGTTTGAGAAGACGTTTCCTGCGCTCCATAGATAGGGTTACGCCAGCAGGGTTCTGACACGTAGGAACCGTGTAGAGGAACTTTACTTTTTTATGCTTAGACTCTAATTCTTTCAGGATACTTTCTAAAGAGTCCATTATGATGCCGTCATCATCCATTCTCAGCCCGACAAACTCTGGATTGTAGGACCTAAAGGCGTTAATGGCAGCTAAGTAGGTTGGAAGCTCCATAAGCACGACATCTCCATCATTGATGAAAACTTTTCCAAACATGTCAAGTCCTTGTTGGCTCCCGCTTAAAACGAGAATGTTGTCGATGCTTGGCACGTTAATTCCTCTCCACTCCATAAAATTCCTAAGCTCTGATCTCAGCTCCTTCAAGCCTTGTGTAGTGCCGTACTGTAGAAGCTTGTCGCCGTGCTCATTTATCCCTTCCGTGATTATCTCTATAATCTGTTGTCGAGGAAACGTGGCTGGGGAGGGCATACCGCCGCCGAAGGAGATTATACCTCCCTCAGCAACCCACTTTAGCAGCTCTCGGATCTCTGACGCCTTTAGTAGTGATGTTCTTTCAGCGAAAAAAGTTTCAGGAACCAGCATTTTATCCACTTGAACGCGTTTACAAAGTGTAAGCTTAAAATTTCTTTCGGTAACTTTCTTGTGGTTCTTATGGAAAATAAGAATGTTTTACAGCGTTTCGCTACTGATAAATTGGTGTTCCTTCGCCCGTGTTTCTGACAACGTTTTCAAATTCTTGTATTAAACGTCGTGTTATTGGTCCGGGTTTGCCATCGCCTATCATTCGCTTGTTAACTTCTACTATTGGGACTATTTCTGCTGCTGTGCCTGTGAAGAATGCTTCATCTGCCGTGAACAGGTCTGTTGGCGTGATGTTGCTTTCAATTGCGGTGTATCCAAGTTTTTCGGCTAATTTCATGGCGACAGCTCTTGTTATTCCAACTAGGGCACCGGTTGATGTTGGCGGAGTTATGACTTTTCCGTTTTTCACTATGAAAAGGTTTTCGGCGACTCCCTCGCTTATGTAACCGTTTTTGTCTAGGCATATGGCTTCGTCAAAACCTGCGATGTTTGCTTCAATTTTTCCTAATATGCTGTTTAAGTAGTTTAGGGATTTGACCTCGTGGGATGTTGCGTCAACAGGGTCTCTTTTCACCCAGACGAGCATGGCTCTTATTCCTTTCTCTTTCGCTTCTGTTGAATGCAATTTTATGATGTCGGTTATGATTATCACTGTTGGTTTTGAGCATTTTCTCGGGTCGAGTCCTAAATCACCGACGCCTCTTGTGACGACGAGGCGTATGTATGCGTCTCGCAAATTGTTTTTTCGCAAAGTTTCTAAAACAGCGTTTATCATTTTTTCTTTTGTTTGCGGAATGTTAAGCATGATTACACGTGCTGAACGGTATAGCCTATCTATGTGTTCTTTGAGTTTAAAGACAACGCCGCTATATGCACGGATTCCCTCAAAGACTCCGTCTCCATATAAAAGTCCGTGGTCGTAGACTGAAATTTTTGCTTGTGATTTTGGGTAGTATTCCCCGTCGATGTAGACGAGTAATTCTTTTTCCAACAGTTTTTCCTCCAAACTGGAGAGTTTAGTCTATCTGCCTAAGGTTGATATATTTTTTGTAAAACTATTGACTGTTTTTACCATTGTTAACCGTAGAATTGTGGTCTTTTTGAAAGATGTTTTGGTAGGGGTAGCGGCTTAAAGGGCTTGCCTTTTACTATTTCTTCAATCTCGTTTATCAGTTCTTCAAGCTTCATTTTGCGTATTTTTCCGGCTTTTCTGTCCCTTACTGGAAGGACATCTGATTCGATTTCTTTTTGTCCAACAACAATTATGTAGGGAATCCACTCCATCTCTGCTTCTCTAACTCTCTTCTGCAAAGTCAGTGCTCGATCATCAATGTCTACGCGTATGTACTCAGCCTCTATTTCATTCGCTAGCTTTTCGGAATGTTCAAGGTATTTGTCTGACATTGGGATTATGCGTACTTGTGTTGGTGAAAGCCATAATGGGAGCATGGGTGGTTTTCCGTCTTGTTGTTCCTTGTAGGCTTTTTCTAGTAATGCGTATACACATCTTTCGATTGCCCCGCTTGGGGAACAGTGCAGAATCAGCGGATATTGTCTCTCGCCTTTTTCATCAACGTAAGTTATGTCGTATCTTTTTGCGTTTTCAACGTCTATTTGGTCTGTTGATAGGGCTGCTGCCTTGTCTTGGTTGTCTACGAAGTTGAAGTCCCATTTCAGTATGAAATAGAAGAAGCGTTCTTTCCACATCTCAATTAAGACTGGTTTGCCAAAGATTTTCGCTAAAGAAGCTATGAAAGCCTTGTTTTCTTCGTAGAAGTCTTTTGTGAAGCGTATTGCAGTTTCATAGTCATTTTTGGATAGTCCTATTCCTTCTAGGACTTGTATGCATAGTTTGAATCTTGTTATAAATTCCTTTTTTGCTTGTTCCAGGTCTGTGCAGAAGGCGTGGCAGTCTGGCATGGTGAAGGCTCTTAAGCGTCTTAAACCGACAACTTCCCCGCTTTTTTCTCGCCTAAAACTGTAGCGGGTTAATTCGTAAGCCTTCAGCGGCATGTGTTTGTAGGAAAATTGTGTGTCGTGAATCATTAAGAATTGTCCGAAACATGCTGCAAACCGCAGAAAAAGTTCTTTGTCCTCAGATTTAAGCATGTATTGTCTTGCGGGAAAACGGTCTATGTAGTCTGCTAGGCTTGGGTGATGAAAATCGTACATGACTGGGGTTTCAACTTCCATGGCGCCGTACTCTATCGCTTTTGCAGTCACAAATTGTTCAAGTAGGGATTTTATTAGTCGGCCCTTTGGGTACCAGCGTATGTTTCCGGGGTCGCTTCCAGGTTCATAGTCAGCTATTTCAAGTCTTTTCATTAGTATAACATGGGGGGGTATTTGTTGGCTTGCCCTAACTTTTGTGATTTCATATTTTGCAAACTTTTCGAGGTTTTCTTGTCCTTTGAAATTGAATTCTTCGACTGGTATCATTTTTCCGTCTGGCTGAAGAATGTACCAGAACGACTTGAGTTTTTCTTCGGCTTTTACCGCTTCAGAAACTTTTTCTTTTTCCTTTTTTATTTCGGTAGGCGATATGGTGCGTGATTGTTCTGCGAGTGGGTGTCCTTTTATTGATATTGTGAATTGTTTGTTCCAGCCGAAGGGTGCACGGTATGTTTCTAGGTCCTTTTCTTTTGCGTAGGCTTCCATGGCTTTGACTACTTTTAGTGCTTCTGTGGGTTTTGCTAGGTTGCTGCTTAGGTGCGCGTAGGGATAGATTAAAATTCGGTTTACCTTCAGCTTTTGAAGGAAGGCTTGAACTTCATTTATGGCTTTTTTGGCTACTGATTTGTTGTCGCCTTCTTCAACAGCTGTGAACAAGACAACAATTTCTTCTAGGCGTTTTTCTTCTTTTTCAGCTTCTTCAGCCGTGGCTATTTCTTTCTGAATAGGCTTGTACTCAATGAAGTTTGAATGAAGCTGCAATATCCTCATGGGAAACCCCTCTCGTTTAGCCTTTATATCGCCACTGTTCAACCTTTTTCTCTTTTTTTGTCCTCTTCTTATATTCTTTGTAATGTTCCTTACATAGATAAGCACGTCTTTCGCTGCTGCCTATGTTTAGACCGGCTAACTTAACCCTTGTGGCTGGAAGTGAACGTATGGCCTCTTTACCGCAACCAGAAACGCTGCATTTTACACCTTTTGCGACACGTCCCAAGATTAAACGCCTCTTTCAACGCTTTTAATGGCTTTAACGCAATACAATACTCATCATTGCTTAATTTCTTTTTCATAAAGCACGCTTGCCCTTCGATAGATCTCTGCTTTGTCGCCAAAAAACGTTGGACCAGCAGCCTCGACAACGAGCGAAGCATCTGCAGAACCCACACATGCACACCACAACAAGCTTTCGCCGCGGATGTATTCAGCCAAAAAACCGCCAATAAAAACGTCTCCAGCCCCTGTTGGGTCAACAATTTTCTCTGACTTGTAAGCTGGAATGTTATAAATGGTTTCTTCGATGGAGAGTACTGCGCCCTTCATTCCCAAAGTGACGATGACTGCTTCGACGCCGTAGTCATGAACCGCTTTTATAGCTGAGTTAAGCCTTGACAAGCCGGTTGCAGCTTTAATTTCGTTTGAGGATGACTTGTAAATGTCGACGAGTTCTAATATGCGTTTGTCCGTTAGCAATCCTTGAGCAACATTTCCTCTTTCATCAAATTTTCGCACCAGTCCTTGCGGGTCAAGGGACAACGACTCAGCACAACTTCGTAATTTCTCCGCGACTTCATATGTGATTTCGCCGGCTATGGGGGCAAAATGAATGGCTTTGGCTTTCAGAGATTTTGGTAAATCATCCACAGTGATGGATGGGGCTCTGCTCTTTAGCCGCAAATTTCGGTTTGACAAGTTATTAGTGTATTTCAGTTCAAAACCCGTAGTTTGCGCATTCTCAACTTTAACCACTCCAGATAAATCAATGCCCTCTTGCCCAAGCCACCACATGTAAGCCTTCGGAAAATCATCGCCAACCTTGGAAATAACAGAAACAGTTGCATCTAAGCGTCTAGCAGCAAAAGAAACGTAAGCCGCAGAACCGCCCAAAACAACAAGGGGCATATGCCTATCTGGCAAGAAGATAGAATCTATAGTAAAGTGTCCCACCGAAACGACGTCAAACACTTATGAATTTAGCCTCCTCGCCAGAATATTATATGAAACTGAACTTAAAACCAGCGGAAAACTGTTTTAACCACTTTTACCGTTAAGTATTTATTGGTTAATTAAAGAATTATTCGATGCCTCCTTTAAGGGGCGATTCAAATGAAATCCTTATAATTACCACGCCTCGCAGTAACTTACGAAACTTATTGAACACTTTCTTTCCCAAATAATCAAATTTTGAAATTTAGAGGAGGTGATGTTTAATGCTTAAGATTCGCAACATGAGAGTTGAGGATGTGGAAACAGTGGCGAGAATGGTGGCTTTAGACCATGATAATAATCAGGAGAAAGGTTATAGAGAAGCCAGAGAGCACACGCTGGACCATTTAAAAATTGTGCCTCAACATTGCTATGTAGTGGAAAACGATGATAAACAGATTATTGCAGCCATGGTTTTGCATCGCAAGATAAGGTTTTTGAAATCGAAGATTTTCACGTGAAAGAAATTCAGCGAAACAAGGATGCTTTAGCCTTACTTAAAGCAAAGCTTCGGGAATATTTGGAAAATGTTCAAACAGAAGTCCTATGCTGTCCTTATGCCTTAAGAAGACTTATGGCGACATATTAAACCTATGACTGAAGTAGCAGAATTGCTTTTGCTAGGTCTCCTTCGCACTCTTCCAGTGCTTTTCTGGCTTCTTCTGGGCTTTTGCCTGTTTGGTCTGCCACAAGCCTAATGTCCTCTTCTGGTATGACTGGTTTGCGTTCAGCAACCTTCTCGGTGATCTTGCCACCAGCTATCTGAAAGATTTTCTGTCCTTGCACTTCCATTATTGCCACTTCGGGTTCTTCAATGGTGATTTCTTTGCTGCTTGTTTTTATAATGACTTGTTCTACATCTGGGATTGCGTCCATGCTTAAGCCCATGCGCTGCATCATGCGTTTGGCTTCACGGGGACTTACGCGTCTTCGCATAAAACCACCTTTTCACTTAGATTACTATTTAATTCTTATACTTAACTTTCTTCCATGCATCCACGTCTAACTTTAACGGCAACACCTTTTTTGAAGGCTTTCATTTCTGCGCCTGACAAGACAGCGCGTCCAACAGCTAAAACTTCACCATTCTCATTAACTACGATAACTTCGTCTTTTGAGCGGATGTCATCGTCAGCCCTAACGACATGCACTGCAAAAACATCGCCGCCTTTAGCGATAAATTTTGTAACATCACTCCGAACTGTAACAAGACATTTTGCTGAATCTGCATTTTCAACTATTCGTTTTGCGCCTGCAATGCTTAAGGAAAATAAGCCGTCTGTTGGACGAAGGGTTGCAAGCCTTTTACCGTTCAAATAGACGTAACGGATTCTGCCGGTTCTTTTGGAATAGACGATTTCCACGTTTTCGGGAAAAAGTTTAGCGCCTACTCCTTTTCCGAACTGGTAGTCCGCCACGCTTCTAATTCGTCTAAGGGAATTTTTCAAGCTTACACACCATTAATTAATAGGCTTCAATTCGACAACTATAAACATAACCAAACAATAAAAACAATTTAGGTGTCCAACAAGTGCGATGCGAAGTTTGCGGACGCAAAATTCATGGTAAACCTTACAGGGTTATAATTGAAGGGGCAAAGCTAACAGTATGTAGTACGTGTGCGAAGCACGGAACAATCATTTGGGAAGAGGCAAAACCGAAAACAGTAACGCCAAAACTGAGAGTTACAAGACCTGCACCCTTAAAAATCCAGAGTAAAAAGCCGCCACAAATAGCTGTGGAGAGTACCCTAGAGCTTGTAGAAGATTTTGATGTAAAAATAAGGTTGGCAAGGGAAAAATTAGGGCTTTCCCATGAAGAGTTAGGTAAAAAAATAAGCGAGAAGGTATCGGTTCTCAAAAAAATCGAAACGGGGAAGATGACGCCGGACAACAAGCTTGCAGCAAAATTGGAGCATGCATTAACAGTGAAGTTGCTTGTTCCAGTCCCAGAAGGAAAGGTTGCACAAACAAAGATTCCTGAACCATCAAGTCGCAAACTAACCTTGGGAGACTTAATTCAGTTAAGCAAGAAGAAAATGGAGGAGAAAAAGTAACGAAAGCCATCCTAGTTCAGCGCCGAGAATCTTTTGAACCATCAAGCCTAGAAGAGCTAAAAAGCCTAGCAGAATCTGCAGGATACACCATAGTAGGCAAAATAGAGCAAGTTAGACGACCAGACTCCCGCTACCAAATAGGTGCCGGAAAAGTGAAAGAGCTTGCGGAGCTTGTAAAAGAAATAGGCGCCCAAAAAATAATTTTTGATAACCGATTAAAGCCAGTTCAAGCCTACAATTTGGCAAAAGCCACGGGTGTCGAAGCTATTGATCGTTTCCAGCTAATCCTCGAAATTTTTGCAAGAAGAGCCACAACAACCGAGGCGAAACTGCAGATCCAACTGGCAAGGCTGAGGTATGAGTTGACGGGTGCAAAAGAAAAGGTAAGGCTGGCAAGAATGGAGGAGCAACCAGGGTTTATGGGGCTTGGAGCGTACGAAGTGAATGTTTACTACGAGACCGTGAAGAGACAAATACAGTCCATACGTGGAAAACTGAGGAAAATCCGGAGAAAAAGGTTGCTGCATCGCGAAAGAAGAACGGAGTTAGGTTTTCCACTAATTTCTTTAGCGGGATACACAAATGCTGGAAAAAGTTCGTTATTTAATGTTCTCGCAGAGGAAGAAGTCCCAGTGGATAGCGCTTTATTTACGACGCTTTCCACAACGACAAGACTTGTAGAGTTCTCAAGAAAAAAGTTCTTGTTAACGGACACTGTTGGCTTCATAGACCGCCTTCCATTAACATTGATAGAGGCGTTCCATTCAACCCTTGAAGAAACCGTCTATTCAGACCTGATACTTCTAGTAGTGGATGTGAGCGAGCCGATAAGCCTTGTTGAAAAGAAGCTTTCATGCTGCTTGGAAACAGTAGAGCGTATAGGCGCCTCCGGCATCCCGATAATAACAGCCCTAAACAAGATTGACTTATTACCAGAAACAGAAATTCAGCAAAGACTTAAGAGCCTAAAAGAAAGAGCGCCAAACCCCGTGTCGACATCAGCATTATACAAAATTAACTTGGATTTGCTGAAACAAGAAATGCTGAGGATTCTGAAAAATTATGTTCAAGCTTCATTCACCATTCCATTAACAAGTGAAACTATGTCATTTATCTCGTGGCTTTTCAACCGCACAGACGTGCAAACAATAAAGTACACGGGCAACTCTGTATGTGTGGTTTTTGAAGCAATCCCATGGTTTGCAGAAAAAGTAAAAAGCCGCGTGGAAAAATTCAATGGAAAATTTGAGAAAATTCAAGCAGTAAAAGCCTAGCAAGGGACCAAGATATGCCTAAAGTCGTGGTGTTAAGGTGGGGTCACAGACTTCAAAGAGACCCAAGACTTACAACGCATGTCGCATTAACAGCACGGGCGTTAGGAGCCTCTGGGTTCATACTAACGGACATAGAAGACAAAAAAATTAAAGAGGCTGTTGAAAAAGTCGTAAAGAATTGGGGAGGGCAATTCTTTTTTGAGATGGGGGCTCCTTGGAAGGAAGCAGTTAAAGATTGGAAAGCAAAGGGTGGAATAGTTGTCCATCTTACAGCATATGGAGAAAATATGGAAACGAGTGATGTGCTGCAGAGGATTAAGGCTTCTGGAAAAGACATTCTAGTTATTGTTGGAAGCCAAAAAGTTCCAAGGGCTTTCTTTTCAGAGGCGGTCTCCGATTTCAATGTGGCAGTTGGGAATCAGCCTCACTCAGAATGTGCAAGTCTAGCCGTTTTTCTAGACCGCTTTTTCGAAGGAAGGGAGCTGACAAAGTGTTTTGAGAACGCGAAGGTGAGGATAATTTCCCAGAAAAGGGGGAAGAAAATAGTTAGAGATTGTTAGTTCTGATTCAGATTTGGTAAAGAGATTTAAATTAAAGTTTACGAATATATATTTAGATTCAACAGTTGAGCAAAAGGGTTGCCATGTTATCCATTATAGATGACGCAGCATTGTTGAAAGTTGCAGAAGCCTTGGGCGAAGAGGAAGCCGTTAAACTAATTGAGATTCTCAAAAACTCAGATGAAACAACAGACGATGAAATAGCAAACAAAACTGGTATAAGGCTGAACTCCGTCCGCAAAATCCTGTACAAACTTTATGATCATTCTCTCGTAAGCTTGAGAAGAACCCGCGACCCACAAACCGGGTGGTTCATATTCCACTGGAAACTACAGCCAGACCAACTGGAGGGCTTCATACTAAGCCAAAAACGCCGAGTACTCGAAAAGCTTAATATCCGTCTGGAGTACGAGAAAAATCACGACTTTTACTATTGTGATACGCCGGGATGTAGACGTATACCTTTTGAAGAAGCCGTGGAGCTTGTTTTCAGATGTCCAACGTGTGGCAGACCGTTGATGCATTATGACAACGGCAAAATCGTTCAAGTGTTAACGAAGAAAGTTGAACATTTAAGGAAGGAACTGGGTGAGTGAAACGTTTCCAACAAGGGAACAGGCGTTGCAACTTCTCCGTCAGAGTGGCTGTTCAAGAAACGTTATAAATCATTGTGAAGCAGTGGCTGAACTTGCTGCAGAAATCGCGGAGGCCTGCAAAGAAAGAGGATTAGACGTTGATTTAGAACTTATCGAAATAGGGGGCCTTCTACACGACATTGGGCGTTCAAAAACCCACAGCGTCCACCATGCAGTTGTAGGTGCGGAAATTGCAAAATCGTTGGGTTTACCAGAACCAATCATTTCAATCATTAAGAGGCATGTTGGCGGCGGAATAACAGCAAAAGAAGCGAAAAGGCTGGGGTGGCCAAAAGACGTTTACATTCCAGAAACACTTGAAGAGAAAATTGTTTCGTACGCAGACATGCTGATTGAAGGTTTGAGGCGTGTACCAATAGAGAGAACCATAGAAAAATTTTCTAAAGAGATTACATCCTCCGCCATTGCAAGGATACGAAGACTGCATAAGGAAATGTTGGCTTTAGTCGGCGACTGCAAATGCCTACCGTAACGTTACTTACAAAAGTCCACAACAATTTTCAACTAAAGCTGATTGACAAATTTTTAAAATCCATGCTTGAAGGCTTAAAAGTTGAAACAGAAGTCTGCGTAGTTACCCCCCGTGGATGGGTTCAAGTAACAGTTTCGGGTGAAGATGAAAAGGTAGCGTTACGCTACTTGGCTGATGAAATAGGACTATGTCCCACGCATTTGGAGTGTGTGGAGAAGTTCTCAACGATAAAGGGACGCATAACAGCCCTAAACAAAAGCAGAAGGGAACTTTACGTAGACGTAGGAGTTTTCTCACCTAATATTGTGGATGCTACGATTCCTTTGCAACATTTGCAAGCTCGACTTGTGGATGGAAGGAAAACATCGCTTAAGAAATTAGTTGAGCTGTTCGGTTTCTGTGAAAACCTGCCATTAGCTGTCAAAATTTATAGTGTTGATAAAGAGAATAGAGGCATCGAGGCTATGCTATCAGAAAGGCAGCTTACCCTATGTAAGGACTGGGCAAAATCTCTGCTGGACAGACTAATAATTCTAGGGGCATCGTTCAATGAAGTGATGCTAGCTTTAAAACAAGCAAGGTGTAACCGCGACGTGGTAAACATTGAAACTTTAGGATTTTTTGAACATGCAATCGTATGTAAACTTGGAACGGACGCTGTGGGGTTAATCCCCAAAATTGGTAAAAGATTGTGGAGCGCAAATCTCGGCGTCTTTAATTCTAGGGAAATCCTAAGGTTTCTTGGAGATTATTCGATATTGTGAACTTCTCAAAAAGTTTGCACGAAATTCTGCAAAGGTTTCAGAAGTTATTGTTTTTCGGCGATGTACAGTAATAATAACTTTTAATGTAAGTCGCTTGAACGATACCTCCCTATCGTTTTTAATACCCCCTCCCCCTACGTTTTTGCGAAATTGAATGCGGAAAACAGAACATCCTCAAAATCTGGGATTTCAGCCTTGCTAATTTGTGTCACATAAGACCCCAAGCCTTTTTATCTGCATGTCAATAGTTCTGCGTGTTCTGTTTGAAAGCTTGTCTAACTCATAAATCTTCTTTACACTCGTACTTTTTTTGATCATTTCCCTTAGAAGTTTGTTTTCTGCTTCTGTTCAGCGTTTTTCACGAGCCACAAAAAGCTCTCCTTAAGCTATCTGTCCGATTAGCCCGTTTATGGCTGCAAAATAAAAATTATAAATCAATGGTAGAAATTTAGCAACAGCATCTTCTATTTAACATAAATTCAAAACCGCTTAAGTTGTTGCTGCAACTAATTTTTCTGTGCTCAGTATTTTGTCTATTAACTCCCTTCCAATGTTTTTTGTGACATCCAAGATTTCTATCCCTATAATGCGTCCATTCTTGTCAAGGTCTATTATGACGTTCTCCGCAAGCTCCTCGCTTATCTCATACTTAGCCTTTCTAAGCCAAATATACATCGCATCGACCTTTGAATCGTACTCCACTCTCACCATGTCTTCATTCTCCTTGTCCAATAAACTGTAACAACCCTTATTTTATCGTTACTCTTCTCATAAATCACCTTGAGAAACTTGTCTCCATACCTCTTCAACGCAGTGAGCCTTCCCCCACGCGTAACAAAACTGAAATCAGGATGTTCCAAAATATTTTCAACGCTTGTTTTCGATATCTTCCTCTGCCTTATTCGAGATAATGCATGTTTCGTATACTCCACAGCCATCTCAATCGGCACAATAATAGGGTTACTAAAGATAAAATACTTCTCTTACATGTTTTTGATGCGCAAACTTCCTAAAGGCTTCGGAATGATTTTTCCAAAAAGAGAATTGCTGCACTGGTGGGCCGGGCCGGACTTGAACCGGCGACCTCAGCCTCGTAAGGGCTGCTTCAGGCTTGCTTTTCAAGTGCAAGTGTCCTAACCAGGCTAGACGACCGGCCCTCTTTTTGATTTAGAGAAGTTGGTTTTATTAAAGTTTGGTTGTTGGAAATAAATATAAAGTTGTTATTCTTATTATTGCGGAGCGAAAATTGTGATGAGGAAAATACAGCGGCCTGCGAAGGGGATGAAAGTTGTTTCCAAAAGTCCAGGATAGACATAAACCGGGAAGCCCTCTGGTTCCGAATGGTCTCGGCGTTTTCTATGTTTTAATTTCAACAATCTACCTTTTCCTACTACATTACTTTCAAAGTGTCAACTCTACCGTTGACCAGAGTTTTCTCGCCTTAGATTTGGCTGTTTGCATATTGTTTGGCGGTTTTATGGGTTTACTGGATGATTGGATGGATTTAAGGTGGCGGTATAAGGCGTTTCTTCCTATTTTTGCTGCTTTGCCTTTAGGTGTTTTGAGGCAAGGAACACCAATAATGTCAGCTTACATATTTGGTAAAATAGATTTTAGTCAAATTATGTTTTGGGTTATACCTGGCGAAATGATATTCTATCTTGGTGTTATCCCTTTAATTGCCACAGTTACGACTAACACTGTCAACCAGCTCGGAGGCTTAAACGGACTTGAAACTATATGTCCTTCATTTGTTTTGATCGCCCTGATGCTGGCTTCAGGTCCAGATTACAGAGTTTTGCTTTATGTTCCGCTAGCTGTCTATCTTATTCTCGCCTTCTTCAACTTTCAAGGAAAAATTTTTGTTGGAAACACCGGTTCCTTTGCCGTTGGAATCACACTTGCATCCTATGCGATCATCGCTAACATTGAACAAGCTTTGTTGATCGCCATTCTACCCTACATTTTCAATTCTTCATTGAAGTTGTTGAACATTCTTTTCTTTAAGAGTCTTCCAGCCCTAAAGTTGAAGAGTAACAAATTATTTGCAGACCATAGAAGGAGTCTTTTAACGTTGATAGCCTATTACAAACCTTTGTCTGAACGTCAACTTGTTTTAGTGGTTTCGTTTATCTTTGCAATTTTTTCAGGACTAGCAGTTCTTGTAAGTTGGCCACTTTAATGAAAATTAAACTATTCAGAAAGTTTTGTTTTCAGAATTGAATACTTGAATTTTATTAACTTAGAATGGTTAAAGTCTAATATTCCCCTGTCTTTCATATTGAAAGGGACGGACGTATGCTCATAGGGTGGCTGGAATGAAAATTTGGTACGATGCTTGTACGGGAAAGCATATTCGTTACGGAGTTGCTATAGCTCAACGCTTAAGGAAACTTGGCTATGAAGTGATACTGACTACTCGAAAGCATCCGGACACTTTACCATTAGCAGAGTTTCTAAACGAAAAACCTGTCGTTGTTGGAAAGTATGCACCGGCTTCGAAATTGACGAGGCTGAGAGAAAGTGCAAAAAGACAGCTTCTGTTCTGTAAAATGTTCGAGAAGGATCCCCCTGACATCGCCATTATGCACGTTTCAATTGAATGTGCTAGAGTAGCTTTCGGTTTGGGAATTCCTTTAATCTCAACCTTTGACACTCCGCATGCAGAGGCTCAATGCAGATTAACAGTTCCCCTAACGGACACTACTATAGTTTCTAAAGCCATTCCTCCTCCAGCCGTTTACCGTTTTGGAGCCAAAAAAATAGTGCAGTTCGAAGGAGTAGACGAAGTAGCGTGGATTAAAGGTTTTAAACCTAAAATGAAATTTGATTTTGAGAGGGCATTCATTGTTGTGAGGCAAACAGAGGTTAAGGCTGCATACGCCGAGGGAATAAGCGATCTAACTGAACAAATAGCAAGGAAGCTTAGCTCTTTAGCTAATATTGTGTTCTTAACTCGCTATGATAGAAAGCCGAAGAAAGGTTTGGTTGTTCCTGAAACTTTTGTGGACTCGGCGAGCCTTGCTGCCCAAGCAGACTTGGTAGTTAGTGTTGGAGGAACGATAGCGAGAGAAGCTGCACTCCAAGGGACACCAAGCATAGTTGTTCCGATATTGGGATGGGGATATGTTAATGATTATGTTTCTAGGAAAGGATTTCCATTGTTTAAGGTTGAGCCATCGGATGTTTTGAAGGATGCGAAGAAGTATCTAGGGAGACATGTAGATGTGAGTGAAATGCTTGCAGAGCTGGAAAACCCTGTTGATGTGATTGAAACGATCATAGAGAAAAAGCCTACGACTAGAAAAAATTAATAACCTTGGAAAAATATGAAATACACCGTTAGCATAGGCACTCGCAACTTAATAAGTTAGGTGTTGCTAAGTGAAGAAAGCAGAAGTGATACGAGGAAAGAATTGCAGAATCGAAAGAGGCGTGATTCTTGGCTATGGCTCTTTGACTAAGTTACGGGAAGGATATGAACCTACAAGCCCTGTTGTTTTAGGTGACAATGTTCATATTAGACCATATTCTATTATTTACAATGGATGCAAAATCGGAAACTACGTTCACATAGGACATAATTCGATTCTTCGTGAATTCACAGAGATCGGCGACCATTCAAGCATCGGTTCTCTAGTTATGTGCGAAGGCTATACAAAGATAGGGCATCACTCAATTGTTCACTCTCAAACGCACTTAACAGCCAAAATGGAAATCGGCAACTACGTCTTCATAGGACCAAAAGTAACTACGGCAAACGACCGTAGAATACGCTATTTCCGTCCAGCAATCACCGACCCCGACCAAGGTCCCATAATTGAAGATGGGGTTGTAATTGGTGCGGGTGCTGCTCTATTGCCGAAAGTTAGAATTGGCAAAGGTGCTTTTGTTGCTATGGGTGCGGTTGTAACGAAAGACGTTCCGCCATTCAAACTTGTCATGGGTATTCCAGCAAAAGTAATTCGTCACGTAAACAGAGATGAAGTTGTCGAGGCTCTTCAAGGCGATTATGGCATCTAGATAGGGAAAACATACAGTTACAATAACCAATAGGAGAATGCCCCATGAACACGCGCGCAAAAAATTAATATCTAAGTAAACATTCATGAACATAGATTGAAGTCAATAAAATAAGACTCAAAAATACGTTAACATTAATTGCATAATGATTGAAAATCAAAAAGAAGGGTATCAAATTTGTCGGAAGATAAGCCGTTTTATAAAATTGGAGATTCTGCACAGTTATCGAAAACTGTAAAAGATGAGGATGTACGAAATTTTGCTGAGGTAACCGGAGATAAAAACCCTTTACACTTAGATGATGCATTTGCCTCTAAAACCATCTTCAAAAGAAGAATTGCACATGGATTTCTCACAGCGGGATTAATATCTGCAGTAATAGGAAGTAAGTTACCAGGTAACGGAACTATTTATCTTTCGCAAACTCTCAATTTTCTTGCACCTGTTTACATTGGAGACGAGATTACCGCGAAAGTTGAAGTATTTCAGGTTTTAAAAGGAGGAAAAAGGTTAAGGCTTAAGACTCAAGTTATTAATCAGAATGGAACCGTTGTGGTTAATGGTGAGGCACTCGTAATGCCTCAAAGGAGATGATGGTATTGGTTGAGCCAATAGTTCTGGTTGTTGGTTTGGGCGAAGTGGGTCGTCCTTTGTTTGAGTTATTGAGGGAAAGCGAGAAGTTTGAGGTTTATGGTTGGGATGTCGATGAGAAGAAGATGCAAGATGTTCAGCAAGGGGGTTTGCCCAAGGAGGTGGACGTCTTGCACATTTGTTATGGTTGCCGCGACCAAGAGGAATTTGTTAAGGCAACGGTAGATTATGTGAGACGGTTTAGGCCCGAGTTGACGATTATTAATAGCACTGTGCCGCTTGGAACTACAGAGAAGGTGTATACACTTTTAGGTGGTCACATGGTTCATTCTCCTGTTCGTGGGATGCATAAGAGCAGGGAGAGTATGAAAAGGTATTTGTTGTTTCTGACTAAGTACGTTGGTGGGGTGGATAATGAATCGACGAGGTTGGCGCGTAAGCATTTTGAGGTTTTGGGGTTGAAGACTAAGGTTTTGAAGAGTCCGGTGGAGACTGAGTTGGCTAAGCTTTTTGAGACTACTTATCGTGCTTGGATGATTGCATGTTTTCAGGAAATGCATAGAATTTCAAGACGGTTTGGAGCGAACTTTGACGAAGTGGTGGACTTTTTAGAGGATACGCATATGGTGCGGTTTGATAGGCCTATTCATTTTCCAGGTGTTATTGGTGGACATTGTCTAATTCCAAATGCCGAGTTGTTGCTGAAAAGTTATGATTCAATGTTTTTGCGTTTGATTTTAGAGTCTAATGAAAAGCGTAAAGAGGAGATTAAGGATGAAGGTGTCAGAAGGGAAGTTGAAAAGGTTGAAAAAAGAGTTAAAGCGTTAGAAAAAGAGAGGAATGAAAACCTAAGCATTTAATCGTGATTTTTGCCTGTTAATTTTGTCCCCCCTCTGGGTATTTATTAGTTTGTGTAACATGTTTTGGTAATGGTGAAAGGCAACTTGAAGGTTCAAACTGGGTTGAGGGTTGACGGGTTTGTGTTTGACAGTTTTAAGGAGCTTTGTAGATGGGAGAGGATGTTGGTGGGTGAGGCTGTTCAGCGTTTGATGGAGGCTTGTTTGAAGGTGGGGTCTGTTGCTTTGGTTTTGAGGAGTGAAGCCTTGGTGGATGCTGGTCAGAGGAAGGCTGACGAGTTAAAGCTGAAGGGTGCCTTGGCTCTTTCAGGCAGTATATACTTTCATTCAGACAGTAATATTGCAAACTTGTCTGTTTATTGAGTCTCTAATTTTTAAGTATACATTTATATATATGTTTAGTATACAATTTTGCTGGTGGTTCTCATGAAAACAGTGACATTACCCTTACGTTTACCCAAAAAACTCCTTGAGGAGATAGACAACTTGGTTAAGGCTGGCTTATATGGGAGTCGAAGCGAAGCTATGAGAGACGCTGTCCGACGTCTAATTGAGACGAGGAGGCTTCTGCTTGAACCCCACCGTTATTACAGACTCCGAGTTGAAGAAGCCTTGTTTACTTCGAAAACTCCCCCGTCTAACCCAGACGAAGTGGTCGAGCAGGTGAGAAAAATCAGGGAAGAGCTTTGGCGTAAGGGGAAAGAGTACTTTGAGCCTTAAGAAGCTAAAGGCATACTTGGATACAAACGTTTTTATTTTTGGAGTTGAAAGACCAGAATCCAACTCGCGTATAATTCTAGACCTAGCGGAAGAAGGAAAAATAATTCTGGTAGTTTCTTACTCCACCTTGGAAGAGTTAAGGGAATACTTCTCACGGAGATACGACAGAGAAACAGCGATAAACGAAATCTATTACCTAATAAGTCTTCCAAAGCTGGAAATAATTACAAGAGACAAGGTGAAACAAGAAATAAACAAGTATAAAGGAGTGGTTCCGGACAAAGACCTACCACATTTAGTGTCAGCTATAATAGCACAAGCTGACTATTTAGTCTCATATAACCGACATTTTATCGAATCAAAAGCAAAAAATTACATCAAAACCATCAAACAAGCCGATTTTTTAAAGCTTCTCGGAATACAACCGCAAACAACAGACTACTAACTTCATCCAATGAAAATCACAAACTTCTCAAAGCCTAATAAAAGCTCTTTCTTCAAAACACTCACTTATCAAATGCACATTATTATCTAATAAAAAATTGCGCAAGCTTTTCTAGGCTGCATTTCAGGTCCTTATCCGCAATTGCAGTTGTTGTTGTTTTCTGAATTTTTTGCTTACCAACAACAACTGCAAACTAAATTTACTAGAGTCTAGTAAAGTGACACTTTTCAGCCGTCTGATTGGGAGAGGCTGGTTCATCTCAGCTTGGATCTCCTGCCCTCGTGGGCTTCAAGAGTTGGAAGGGAATTGACAGTTGTCGTTGTCCCCGCAGCGGCAGACGACGACAACTGACAGCACAGCCACCCCCTTAGCCTCCCTGATCTGACTGTCAACAAAATTTTTCTTTTGGTTGTCAAAACTAAGCCTTTTAACAGCATTCTGTATCGCCATAGATGTTCTGTTCGGAAACTTGCCTGATTTTATTGGGGATCCGGTACCCACAGCCGCAGCTGGCGGGATTTGAACCCGCGAGAAGTTGCAATGAAAGTTAAGCTACAAGAAAGACCTCTTGGAACTTTTGAGTGTCAAAAGAAAAATATACACATCATGTAAAGTTTGATAGACCGGTGATGTTTCCAGGCGTGATCGGTGGATATCGCATAATTCCGAACACGTTTTCTTTTTTGGTGAAATACTCAGCAAGAATTTTATTATGTTTAAGATGTTTCTGGCTTCTGCTTTTTGCTTGAGGGCTTGGTGCATATCTTTTCTTGAGAGGATTGTTGTTTTTGACCATAAATATCACCGTAAACATCTATGTCAAATGGGAATTACGTGAAGAGTGTAGTGTTCCACTCAGAGGTTTGGATGAGTAATTGATAATATTAGTAAAATTTAAAAATAGTAAAAAATACTAATATTAATATGGAAAAAGAGTTAATTTTCCCAAGAGATGTAACAGCAAACCTTCTAAGATGGATAGGGAGAAGGGAAGCTTATGCGATTAAGGGTCCAAGACAAAGTGGCAAAACAACTTTGTTAAAAATTTTGGAAGATTTTCTAATTAAAGAAGGGATAAATACAGTTTTTTTAAATTTCGAAGATCCTGATGTGCTTGAAGCTTTTGAAAAAAATCCTAAGGAATACATTAGGAGTTTCATCACAAAGAAAGGAAAGTTTTGTTTTTTAATGGATGAATACCACTATGTAAGTGATCCTGGAAAGAAACTTAAACTACTGTATGACACTTTTGAAAACGTTAAGTTCATTGTTACTGGCAGTTCCTCTCTAGAACTCAGCGGGGCTATGGCAAAATTTTTAGTAGGGAGAGTATTTTTCTTTGAGTTATTTCCTTTCAGTTTTCATGGATTCTTAGTCGCCAAAAACTCTAGATTAGCAAAGATTTACGAGAAGAAAAACAAGAGTGTTAAAGAATTTTTATTAGACGGTAAAGTTGAAGTTGAGGAGGAAATTTTTCTTAAGGAATTTACTCCTCTTTTTAATGAGTATTTGATTTTTGGTGGTTATCCTGCTGTTATAAAGGCAGAGGATTTTGAGACAAAAAGAATTATACTGAAAAACATTTATGATACCTACGTATCGAAAGATGTGGTGGAATTTCTAAAAGTTAGCGATGCTTTTAGGTATAGAAATGTTGTTAGAAGTTTGGCTGCGTTGACTGGAAATTTAGTGAATTACAATGAAGTTTGTTCAACATGCCAAACGTACTATAAAGAACTAAAAAGAATGCTTTCGATACTTTCAGAAACTTACATAATAAAACTAATCCAGCCTTTTTACAAAAACCTAATAACAGAGCTTAAGAAAATTCCGAAGGTGTACTTTTTTGATTTGGGTTTGAGAAATTATGTGATAGATAATTTTAATCCTCTTGAAAAAAGAACTGATGCAGGAGCTTTAATTGAAAACCTTGTTTTCTTGAGTTTGCGAAATAATTTTCCTGAGGCGAATATAAATTACTGGAGAACTATAGCGAAAGCAGAAGTTGATTTTGTGTTTAGAATGAAAGATGAAGCAATTCCGATAGAAGTTAAGTATCGATTTTTCAGAAAACCTAAAATTTCAAGGAGTTTGAGGAGTTTTATCAGATCCTACAAACCAAAGAAAGCGTTGGTAATTACAAAAGATTTTTGGGGTAAAATGAAAGTTAACAATACGGTTATTCTTTTTGTTCCAGCATGTTATTTATAGTTTGGAGTTGGTAGTTGATTACAATTTATTTATGCGACAGCTAAGAAAAGGAATCAATTATGATGGGGACATTAGCTACTTTAGATGATTCATATAAGAGATATGTGGGCAGGAGAGGATGTTGGTGGGTGAGGCTGTTCAGCGTTTGATGGAGGCTTGTTTGAAGGCTGGGTCTGTCGCTTTGGTTTTGAAGGTTGAGGGTTTGGTGGATGCTGGTCAGAGGAAGGCTGACGAGTTAAAGCTGAAGGGCGCTTTGGCTGAGTTGAGGGTTTCATAAGGGCTGTGGAGAAGGGGGAGGAATGGTATGTTACGGTGAAAGATAGGGCGACACGTATTGACCAAGCTATTTACCGTCCAGCTTATGAAACGGCTGTGGCTGTGCTTCCGAAGGTTAGGGATGAGAAGTTGATTCGCGAGGCGGAGAAAGTTCTTGAAAAGGCAAACGAGACTGCAGAAAAAATCATAAGAGGATAAAAGAACGGCTTAACGCGCTGAGATAGCTAAAGATGAGTTGTTAGCGTACGCCATCTAACTTCCTAATGCTGAACTACCTCCAAAAAGTTACGATTCTGAGTTTTTACATTTGATTTTGGGGTCTAATGAAAGGCGAAAAGAAGAGATTAAAGATGAAAGTGTTCGAAATGAAGTCGAAAAAGTCAGGATAAGGATAGATGAATTAGAAAAGGAGATAATTAGTAAAAATCTTTAACTGCTTCTTGCGTGATAAGTGAATTAATGGCCTTAAAAACGCCATAGATTATTCCAAAGATCGCTCATAGAAAGAGTATTCTTAAACGGTATTACTAAGTGTTAACGAAAAAAGTTAAAAAACACCTGTTTTTCTATTTACGCAGTAGATGATGTAGCATTGTATAATAACGGCGAGGCACAAAATATAACACACTAATTATTGGTGATTATTTGATAGGCTATGCTTTAACTGATCTAAGCAGGATCCTTTACGGATCACACATCAGAATATCTGAGCTGACAAAAAACTTGAATATACCATTAATTCATTCACGTACTCATACGAGAATGTTAAAATATCTTAAATCAATGCCAGAACTGTGGAGACACAAAGACATCCTTCTTTTCGGAAGTCGCGGAAGATTTTTTGACAATCTCTCCCTAGGTATTTTGAAGAGCCATGGAACCAGAATTATCTATGATGCAGCCGACATCCCCCACCTCCAAAACTTCTACTTCGGAGACGGTGTAATTGACACGAACCTAGCTAGAAGATTCTATTCTTTGGTAAATCTTGCTGATGTGCTCGTGATTATTTCCAAGTCCGCACTAAGTTTGTTCAAGCAAGATGCCCTTAAGAGTAAAAGCGTCATAATAGTGCCTAATGCGTCGGACCCTAGTTTTTTCAATGCAGTTCCAATACAAACCAACACCAAAACCCTTCTGTATGTAGGTGGCTATGCTTTTGCCCGTGGAGTTGATGATCTTGTCGCAGCATTTAATATCTTAAAAAAGAAGTACTCGGAAATTAAACTTAGACTTGTTGGAGCTAATATTCCTTTAAAGTTTAAATCGGATAGAATTTTGGTGGAACATGACAAGATTTATAAAGACATGCCGAAGGCACATGCAGAATCGTATCTGTGCATAGTTCCGCATAAGAAAAATCCATATATGGATGCTGCACTCCCAGTAAAATTGTTTGATGCTATGGCTTCTGCTAGACCCGTGGTGGTTACTGACTGCGTGGAGGCAAAGAATCTGGTTGAAAATGAAAAATGCGGGCTTGCGTCACGTGACAATCCTCGTTCCCTTGCAGAAGCCATAGAATACCTCATGCTCAACCCGAAAGTTGCAGAAGAGATGGGTACTCGTGGACGTGAGGCAGTGTTGAAGAGGCATTCATGGAAATATAGAGCTGAAACCATCGAGTGTAACTTGAAGAAATTCCAGAATACTAGTAAAATTTAAGGTCTTTTTGAATGTAGCTTAAATAAGCATTCTACTTTTAGGTTTATTTCGCTTTTCAGCATTATTACGAGTTGTTTCGCACGTTCTACAACTTTACCCTTTGGATTAACTTCCTAGACATCAAGCAGTTGCATATAAGTATCTTTTATCCGGTTTGCCACTTTCTGTGGTGTATGATGTTTAATCAAATAATTGTACTCTTCTTTCCAAGATTCTTTTGAAGAAAATTTTATACTCTCAACAATTCTCTCAACTATGTTAACATCTTTTATAGGAAGATCAGCGTACTCTCTGTACTCAGAAGAAACATAAGTGACAACATGCCTGCCGCAGGCTATCGCCTCTAATGAAACCATTCCCAAAGCCCCAAACTTAAACTGGTCAACAACAACATCTGCATCCCAGCAATATTCACTTACCCTATCGTGAGGCACTTTAGGTAACACATTCAAACGCAAACCAAGCGAAGAAGCCAAAGCCACGGTTCTATCGAAATCAACACCATATCTAATGATGCTTACATCCACCTCATCCTTAACCCTACTCAAAGCCTTAATGGCCAAATCCGTGCCCTTCACACCCCAATTAGAATCACTCGCAATCAGCACCTTCTTCTTTCCACTATGCTGTTTAAGCGGCTTTGGATAAAAAATGCTAGTATCAACCGGATTCGGCAAATACTCAGCGTCAACCCTATACTCTCTCGCTATATCCAAAATATCCGGAGTGCTCACCAAAACCTTATCACAACGCTTAAGATTATAACGCACAATCCTACCCCAAACCCTATGCTTCAAACTACTCCTCAAATCACTTCCATGAGCATGCCCAACGACTGGATGCTTCCCAAACTTTAAAGCAAGATAACAATCCTGAAGCAAATAATGCACATGATACAAATCAGCAT
>Ga0224501_10000687_pt1 | contig 26275 bp, 21 predicted proteins | sample SF_Oct11_sed_USG_4_FD_169105 | JGI IMG/M metagenome (GOLD analysis project Ga0224501, IMG submission 169105) | Sediment microbial communities from San Francisco Bay, California, United States - SF_Oct11_sed_USGS_8_1 | ecosystem: Environmental > Aquatic > Marine > Sediment | place: USA... | reverse complement strand
TGAGATCCCCAAATTAGTTAAGCCTATTCAAGATGGAGAAGCTGACATTGTTATTGGGTCCCGGTTCCTAGAAGGGACGAATAAGGAGATTCCCAGGTATAGACGTTTGGGAATTAAGCTAATCACTAGGATGAGCAATGGCACTTTGGAAGGTAAGATTTCAGATGCTCAAAGCGGGTTCAGAGCCTACAACAGAAAAGCGATTCAGAATTTAAAACTGCAAGAAAACGGCATGGGCGTCAGCGCAGAGATCTTGGTGAAAGCTGGGAGACAGAACTTGAAAGTCACGGAGGTTCCCATAGGCATAAGTTACAAGGGTATGGAAACTTCTACACACAATCCGCTTAGACATGGTTGGAATGTTATTGCCGCAATTCTGAGGCTGATACTATATAGAAAACCTCTAGAATTCTTGGGCATACCAGGTACAATACTTTTCTTGGCAGGTGTGGTGATGGCACTAGTCTTTTATTATGATTATTACTTGATCTGGCCGCCGCGTTTCATTCCAATTGTTTTCTTCTCGTCCCTCGCTCTGATACTAGCTGGATTTTTAGCCATATTTATAGCCGCATGTGCACGGGCGCGAAAACCTTTGTTATATTTGGGCATACCTGGCGGCGTGTCTTTTCTCGTTGGATTTTTGTTTGGAATATGGATGCTTCAGATTTATGTGGCAGAACATAGAATAGTAACGAATATAGCCGTGGCTTCCATCGCTTTCATACTCATCGGGATGTTTACGGTTTCTAGAGCCGTAGATATTATACGCGAACAACGCCGACTGGAAAACAAGAAGCATTAAGTGAGGTTTGAGGAACTGCTAGAAATTGAGGTTTGCGAAATAAGAGGAAAATGTCCTGTTCATAAAGTAGGAGATAGAATTGTTATTGACGGTCCAAGGATTGTCCTAGAGGAAACCGATGCGGTCTGCGTTCATGCGCTTTCATCGTTATTGCATTATAATATTGCATTAGATGAAGATGTTGACCCGAGGAAACTTGGATTGTCGAAGGAAAGGAGCAAAGCCTATATTCAATGTCCTGATCCAGGAGAACCCTATACAAGCGGTGGAACTGTAATTTTCAAATGTTGTAGAATTGAAGGGTAACATAGGTGTTGTCAGAATGAAAATTCTTGTGACTGGTGGGCTTGGGTTTATTGGTTCTAATCTTGTTTTGGAGCTTAGGAAGCGTGGGTATGAGGTTTGGGTTTGCGATTTGATGCATTCGGAGAGATCAAATTATATTCGTTGTGATGTGGGTAAATATCGACAGGTTGAGCGAGTATTTGAGGAGCACGATTTTGATTATGTCTATCATGCTGCTGCGGAGTATGGCAGATGGAACGGAGAGGATTACTATGAGAATCTCTGGTTAACGAACGCTGTGGGTACGAAGAACATTCTTGGGATGCAGGAGAAAAAGAAATTTCGTATTATATTCTTTGGAAGTGCTGAGGTCTACGGAGATTATGATGGTGTAATGAGTGAAGATGTAATGGATAAGGTCGCTATAAAGCAGATGAATGATTATGCGATTGCGAAGTGGGTTAACGAGTTACAGATAATGAACTCTGCCGCGATGTTTGGAACTGAGACAGTTAGGGTTAGACTTTTCAATGTTTATGGCCCTGGAGAACACTATACTCCATATCGGGGTTTTATACCTAGGTTTATATACAAAGCTCTTCATGACGAGCCCTACACAGTTTATCTTGGTCATAAAAGAACCCTAGAGTATGTTGAGGACATTTGCAGAGCGTTTGCTAACATAATTGACAACTTTAAACTAGGCGAAGTTTACAATCTTGGCGGAGATGAACAGTACACGATCAAACGTGTTTCAGACCTGATCCTAAAATGCCTCGGGAAAGATGACTCACAGGTAACTTACAAGGAGGCTGAGTCTTTCACTACAAGAATTAAGACGCCTGATTCCTCCAAGGCTAAAAGGGATCTTGATTTCAAGCCGAATACACCAATTGAGAAAGGCATGCAAGCGACTGTGGAATGGTTCAAAAGGTTATATGAAAAGTGAACTTTCTGAAGATGTGGTTTGGAGATTGAAGCCATGAAGTTTGACAATGTTTTACAAGACTATGCAGGTAGCAGAGTTCTAGTAACCGGTGGTGCTGGTTGTATAGGGAGCAATCTTGTTCGAGCGTTGGTTAAGGCAAATGTGGAAAAAGTTATAGTGCTGGATGATTTTTCATCTTCGTATCGCTGGAACTTACCTAACCATCCCGGAGTGACGCTTGTTAGTGGGAGCATCTTATGTGAGGAGAATCTGAAGAGAGTTTTTTCTGAGAAACCGCAATATGTTTTTCATCTAGCCGCCCATTTTGCGAATCAGAATTCTGTTGACCATCCTGAAACGGATTTGATGGTTAACGGGTTAGGCACGTTAAAAGTGCTTCAGTATTCGCATCTCGTTGGAGTAGAAAAGTTTGTTTTTGCTTCTTCTGGGTGTTCTGTGTATGGCAGCCAAGCTCCATTACCGCTAAAGGAGGATTTTGTTTCGCTTCATCTCGATACACCTTATCAGATTCACAAGTTGCTTGGAGAGTTATACTGCAACTATTTCCATAATTACTATGGTCTTCCAGTGGCTATAGCGAGGTATTTTAACGTTTATGGGCTTGGAGAGGTGCCTGGGAAGTATAGGAATGTAATTCCGAATTTTATTTGGTGGGCCTTACATAAGCAGCCTTTACCAATTACTGGAACTGGTGAAGAAACGAGAGATTTCACTTTTGTTGAGGATATAGTTGATGGAACTTTGAGGATCGGAATTATCAAAGAGGCAGTTGGTGAAGCGATTAACTTGGCTTCTGAAACCGAGACGAGAGTGATCGATTTAGCACATTGGATTAACGAGCTTTCCGGGAACGAGGCTGAAGTAATTTTTAAGCCTAGAAGAGATTGGGATAAGGTTATAAAGAGAAGGGCTTCAATCGAGAAGGCTAGGAAAATCTTGGGATATCAGCCGGAGACTGAAATGAAGGCCGGTTTAAAGAAGACTTATGAATGGATCGTTGAGAACAAGGATAAAATAGAGGCAAGTGTTAGGCTTAGAAGTTCTCAAGGTTTCGCCTGAAGAGTTCGCTGAGAAAGGTGAAGAAATCTACAGCGGGATTGGGAAGGAGCTGGAGACGGGGCATCAAAGTAATGGTCTTGGAAGGCTATATAGACGCGGCTGGAACACTGAGGGTTAATCAGAGATGGCTAACTATAGAAACAGCGTTAGGGTTGATGCCAGACTGGACACAGTCTTCAATGGCGAATTGTGTCTTCCAATACTAATGGCAATCCAGCTAAGACTGAAGTTGATAGGGAAGAGCTTGGCGACTTACGCTGATGGAAGGGTTAAAGCCGAACTGTATTTCGCTGGCAAGACCAAGGTTGGGAAGACAGTGAGAGAGGTTAAGATAGCTCTAACAAGGGGCGATGAAACCATACTGGGGCCGTCACTATTAAGAGAGTCAAAGGTAGCAGTGTCAAGTTAATAACAAGTGATTGAGATGAAGATATTAGTAACAGGTGGCAGGGGTTTTCTGGGGACATATGTTTGTCAAATGCTTACGGAATATGGGCATCAAGTAATTGATACGGACATTCAAGGAAACGGAATTCATTTAGATGTAACCAAACTTGATGAAGTCACTCAGTTATTTAAGAAGGTTCAACCTGAATTGGTAATTCATCTTGCAGCGGTTGTTGGTGGAGGTCCAAGTAAGGCGAAACCGTACCAGTACTTCTATGTAAACACTTTAGGCACTTTAAATGTTCTTGAGGCTTGCAGGCAGAATAACATTCTGAAATTAATCTATATGAGCAGTTTCAGTCCATTCGGCGAGACATCTAAACCAATAAACGAACTAACGCCCTTCGAACCTACCAACCCTTATGGAGGCAGTAAAGCTTCTGCAGAATTTATCGTCAATGCTTATTCAAGGTGCTTCAACATAAAGACAATCATATTCCGAGCATGTCTTATAGCTGGAGAGGGGCAAATGGAGTACAATGCCCTACAGGAGTTTGTGGATTGTGCGTTAAGGTCTGATCCATTGATAATATTTGGAAGCGGAGAACACAAGAGAGAGTGGCTTCATCCCATAGATGTCGTAAAGGCGTATGTCCTCGGAATACAATATCTTCAATCCATGAGCCAACCATTCGATATCTTCAATCTGGGAAGCGGAGAGCCTATAAGTATGAGAAGGTTAGCGGAGAAAATAATCGAAATTAGTACGTCTTCGAGTAAAGTAATTCATAAACGTTCTGGTTCAGTAACTTTTGATCAGGTAACAGATGCAACTAAAGCGAGGAAAAAATTTCGATGGAAACCCGAGGTTCGTATTTCAGAGATAATTTCTCAAGTAGTTATTTGGCGTAAAGGATTATTGAATGTTCAGGAAAACCATCCTTAGAGTTTCTTCCCAACTATATCCAGAGACCATAGGCGGTGTCGGAGTTCATGTTGATAGACTTGCATCCGACCTTATAAAGAGAGGCTGGGAAAACGTAGTACTCACAGTAAAACTACACGGTGAAGCTGAAAGCGAGGTTAGAAACGGTTACAAAATTGTAAGAGTTCCTTGTCGTATGCAACTTTTTGGTTACAAGATAGCGCCTTCTATACTATCTAAATTATTGGAAATGAATAGCGAATTTTCTGTTATTCATGCACATTCGCATCTTTTCTTTTCAACGAACGTGGTTGCACTTCTTCGAAGAATGTGCTTACACCCCCTTGTAATTACTTGTCATGGCATATGGTCCCAGTCAGTGCCAATGAATGTTCAACAAATTTGGATGCGAACTTTTGGAATATTCACCCTTAATTCTGCAGATGTTGTTATATGCTATACAGAACAAGAAAAAGAAGCTTTGAAGAAACTCGGAGTTAAAGAAGAAAAGATTTACATTATACCTAACGGAATCGATACTTCGTTTTTTACACCAGCACCTAACCATAACTCAAATAACTTACTCCTATGGGTGGGAAGATTCGTTAAAGGAAAGAGACCAGATATTCCAATAAAAGCCATGGTAGAATTACGGAAAAAAATCCCTAATGTTCGTCTAGTAATGTTAGGTCGTGGTCCTTTAAAATCATATTGTCGTAGACTCGTTGACAAATATAGTTTGTCGGGAGCAGTTGATTTTTTGAGTTTTGTATCTGGTGAGAAACTTTTGAAGATTTACAGAGAATCATCAGTAGTTTTGCTTACTTCTGTGAGTGAGGGTGTGCCGCGAACTATTTTGGAAGCACTTTCATGCGGGGTTCCTGTGGTTACTTCTGATCTGCCACAAATAAAATCTATCGTTGCGGGTTGTGGTTACTGTTTTCGTGTTGGTGAAATAAGTGATTTGGTTGAAAAGACCGTAGAGCTCATGCTTAACCGTCAGTTACGTTGGGAATTCGGTGAGAATGGGAGGCGCAAGGTTCGCGAACACCATTCATGGGATGCATTGGTAGACAAACACTTACAATTGTACGAATCGCTTCTCAATTGTTAGGAGTACTATTATAGTTATAGAGTTAGCTAACAATGAAAAATGTCCGACTATCCAAGTAGGAGATAAGGGGTTACCGAGTTCATTCTCACAATACTAAGTCTAAAGTCGATATAGATAAAGCAATTAAGCTCTTAGGTTTGAAGAGGCTTATAAGTCCTAAAGAGTCCATAGGGTTCATCGCTAGAAGAATAAAACAGGAAACGCATAAAAGAAAAGTTTCAGCTATGGAGAACAAAACTATAGTTTTCGTCAAGCATTGCTATCCCTTAGAGAGAGATACCAGACTGATTAAGTTGACAGAAGCAACCAGAAACGGCGGCTATTCAGTTAAATCACTTTTATGGGATCATTACAAAGAGTTGAACGGATGTAAGCATCCAAGAAGTAATTGGGAGGAATTTGTTCTTAGGCTTAAGGTTTCTTTTGGTGTCAAATCAATTCCTTTTTGGTCAATTTGGTGGCTTTTTGTTCTGCTTAAACTAGTGAGTATGGAGTGGAGTATCGCCTATGTAATAGATTTACCTTCGATTGTTCCTGTGTTAATCGCAGGTCGGCTTAAAAACAAACCAGTAATTTACGAAAGTGAGAATACTTTTATAGATCAGGTCATTGTACCTCAACCTATTAGATCTGTCTTATTGACCATAGAAAAAAACCTTGCAAAGCTATCTAACGCAATTGTATTAGTTGATGAGTTGCAAATCCAAGAACTAAATCTTACGTCCTCTTCAAAAATTGTTGTTATTTACGACTCGACTATTGACATGTTTAGGAAATACAACCTTCAGGTTCCAAAAAACAAAGTTTTCACTATGTTTTACGCTGGGATGTTATATAAGGGCAAGAATTTAAATCTTGACAAAGTCATCACAGCTATCAGGGACATAGAGGATATCCGAGTTGTTTTCGCGGGATACGGTGATTTGGCTGAACAGGTTGAAAAATGGTCAAAGGAAATGCCAAATAAAGTGAAGTTTATAGGTAGGATACCTTACCATGAAGTTCTTGAAAGAAGCTTAAAATGCAGCCTTCTTTTTGTGTTAAGGGATCCAAGACTGCCTGTCAATCGATATATATGTGGCAGTAAGCTATTTCAAGCTATGATGTGTAGTAAACCACTTCTGGTCAATAAAGGAACTTCTACTGCATTTAAAGTGATTAAGGATAATTGTGGCATATTAGTTTCTGCTCACAATGTGGGGGAAATTAAAAAAGCTATACTAGAATTAAAAGCTAATCATGAATTGCGCAGAAAACTTGGGATGAACGGTAGAAAAGCCTACGAAAATAAGTATTCTTGGGAGATAATGGAACAAAGGCTTTTGAGTCTTTACTCCGAGATTTTAAATAAGGGCTGAGTGAACTAATGATGTCGGTTGCTTGCAAAAATGAAAGCTATAGTAATGTTAACGTTCTACTTCTGCCTTCTCCACCAACCTTTGATTATCCTGCCACCAAAAACATTTGGGATTACTTACGAATACTATGTAGACATGCTTTTGTAGGAATTAGAGATAATAATTTCGCTTTCATCTTTTCTAAAGACCTCAACCCTTGCTATAAAATTAAACTCACGAAAGGAATCATAGGTAAAATAATAAACAATATCCGTTTACTAGAAGTGGCTCATCTTCAGAAAGTTGACGTTGTTTTACTGCATCAGCAACTCTTTGATCCATTGTCACTTCTGCTTGCCAAAGTTATTTTGAGAAAAAAAATACTATTTTTTGTTGGTGCTTCACGTTTTCAGATTTTCAAGATCAATTCAACTAGCGGTCTGTTTACGTTCTCTGAGCTATTAAACGATATATTGAATTATATTTTGATATATTTCTTCCAAATACTACTCTCAGATGAGATAATACTAGTTACAAATAGGTTTTATCAAACAGAGCCATTGCTTTCTTTTTTTAAATTTAAAACGTGTGTGGCTTACGACATACCTTCAAAAAGCTTTTTTGACGAAATGAAGCCTCAACGCAACGTTATGAAACGCAAGAACATCGTTTGTTATATAGGTTCGGCACGATTCATTAAAGGCTTTCATGTATTTATTAATGCCGCTCGTCTTTTATCATCCGAGAATAACTTGCAGTTTTTGGTAATTGGTGAGCATAATAAATGTGAACCACAGCATTTGAATGAATATCTGAATCTAGAAGAAGTTAAAAAACGTTTTAAAAATATCCAGTTTGTAGGGCGCATCCCCCATTCCGCGTTAGTTGACTATCTCCGTAATGCTAAACTTTTGGTTTTGCCTTCCTTTAGCGAAGGATTGCCTGCCGCTGTGGTGGAAGCGATGGCTTGTGGAACCCCCGTGTTGGCAACCCCTGTGGGAGCTATTTGCGACCTCATTAAAGATAGACAAACGGGATCAATATTACAAGAAAATTCCCCTACATATGTTTCAGAACGGATGCTGCGGATCCTTGCAGAAAACGAGTTACTACAAACTATATCCAAGAAAAGCTCTGAGTTTGTAAGAGATTTCTTTTCATTTGAAAAGAGTTTAGCGATATGGAGAAAAATCCTGCATGAAATATGAACTTATTAATGGTCCAAATGATATCGCCGGTAAAGCCTTACATTCTACGCGAGATATTGGGGGAATAAGGGGGCATTTGGAGAAGATTTTGGAACCGGGAATGTTAACGCTTCGCACCTATGCTACACGCGCTAATTTAAAGTGAAGGGGCATATGAATCCTAAGAGTTCGGCTAGATTTCTGAAAGAGAAAAGAAAGCATACTCTTCTGATTATTACCCAGGATTCGCCACATTCATACAGTCCGTCAGGTCGCAGGATACTCTACACTGCTTTAGCAAGCAGTTTGTTTTTCGGAAGGGTAATCGTCCTTTCATTGCGCGGCGTGAGGAAGCCAAGTTGGCAGAGGCGAAGGGCGCATGAGCACAATTCTAAAGTTTTGCTCTACGCTGTCAACTTTGTGAGGGCTGTGCTCTATCCTTTGTCCGGTCTGTTTGATCCTATGAAATTTCTGGTATTGCTTGTCCATAGTTTTATATTGTCTAAACGTTACAAACCAATGTATATCATAGCTTCAATGCCACCTTTTGAGGTTGGTTTAAGCGCTTGGCTATTGACAAAACGTACAACACGCAAACTGATTATCGACCTTAGAGATGACTGGGAAGCGGCTGTAGGTACAGAACTCAAACGCTATTTTCCTGCGGAGATATTCAAGGTTCTCACGGCAATTACCAACAAAATATATTCGAATGCTCTCGTCATTTTCGTAGCCACACAGACCATATCAGATTCTATTCGAAAGCGAGGGGTAGCTACACAATTTGCTCTAGTGCCAAATGGGGCAGACACTTCAATTTTTATTCCCGAAAATGAAAATGATCGGAGGAAAATTAGAATGAAGTATAAACTGCCCATGGATAAAGTCATAGCAGTTTATTGCGGCAAGGGGACAATTTCTTACTATCGCTTGGATCGTGTTCTTTCAGGCATTAAGTTTCTTTCTCAAGAAGTGAAAGACAGAATTTATGTTGTTTTTTATCTCTATGGTGGGGGTTCCGATAGACTCAAACGGATGCAGAGGAGGTTGGAAATCTCGGACAACGTGTTGGAAATTCGCGATCCATTGCCTCGCAAAAGTTTAGCTGAAGTTTTGGGGGCTTGCGATGTCGGTTTACTTCCCTTTGATGATGTCGCATATCTCTTGTGTGCCAGATCAACGAAGCTCTACGAATATCTAAGCTCGGGACTCTACGTTATCAGCAGTGGACCAAAAGGAGGAGAACTTGAGGCGTTATTTTCTGATAATCCAGCTTTTGGTTTGTTCACTCACCCAAGCGCTAAGGATTTTGCTGTCTCTATGAGTGACGTGTTAGAAAAAGGAGAAAATTTGTTAAGCGGCGATTTAAGGAAACTGCGTCATTCGTTTGTGGAAAAGCACTATGATAGGAGAGCCATCATGAAGAAAGCAATGAAAACCCTATTAGAGCGTGTTGAAGGCACCGTCGATCTGAGTTGCATCAAAAACCATGATAACGATGAATTTGGAGAGATTTTTCTTGAAGGAAAAAAGTAAACAGATGCGTTTCTTTGTCTTGCTTGTCTTTTCTGCTGTGTTAGTGGCGAACTCGATTATCGTCAACTCACCATTGATAGGAATAGTAGCGTCCCTAGGCTTTTTATCTCTCATTTCTGTGGTTATTGGCGAAGTGCTTTATTCTAGTGAAAATCTTTTTTTTAAATGCTTGTTCGGTTTGGCAACTTTTCTTCTATTATTAGCCATTTCTGGTTTTGGATTAATGTTAATTGGAATGTTTACGGAATTTTTGTCGCTTGTGGTTTTGGTTGTGATAAGTGTTTTGTTTGGGATAATTGCTTTACACGGAAAGAGTCGGTTTCCGAACATTCGTGAAGGTTCTTCTGTTAGTGAGCGTGATAAAAAAAGCAAAGATTTGAACTCTTACATTCTGATTTTGATATTCCTTTCTTACGTTGTTCTGGCTTTTCGCTTTCTTCTTTTGGCCAGAACTAGCGAGGGTGAAGCTTCGGTATGGCTGGAAATATCTCCATTGTTTCTTCCTACATTCGCAGTGATGTCCTTAATTCTGGCTTTGATACTTTTTTTCACGCCTGTAAACGATAGTCTAAAGTTGGTTCTGTTATTGGTTTATGCTTTCTTGGTGCATAGCCTCTTTTTGACTGTTTGGTATCCTAGTCGATATGGAGACCCTTTGCAGCATTTGGGCGAAGCTAGGTACACGGCGAGAACAGGAACAATCTACGCATACGGCTGGTTGACTAGCAACTTTCTTATTGTGCCTCTTGTCATGGGTAGGGCACAATATGCATTAGTTATATTCTTTGAGAGGATGTTTAGCATTGACATATACTGGGCACACGCGTTTCTTGTCCCGTTGTTATGGTCAATTTTTGTGCCGTCTCTCGCTTATAAAATTGCAGAATTATTGACCACAAAAAGAAACAGAGTTTTTCCTCTATTGACTGCTCTTTCGACTGGTCTCTTTTCGTCTTTGATCCTTTGGGGGACAGTCTCGGTTCCTAACTCGCTCGGTTTCATTTTCCTCTTTCTATCCGCAGTGCTTCTTCTTAGGTGGATGAGGAGTGGCGGTAGATGGAACTGGTTTATGTCACTTCTAGCTGTGAGTGTGACCTTATTAGCTCATCTTCAACCCGGTCTTTTTGCACTGATATTGTTTCTCTGGGGAAATATTGTTCAAAGGTCTTCGCGCACAGTTTTAAGGATTGCAGGTTTGTTTATGACATCTATCCTTTATCCTGTAGCGTTATATATCTCAGGAGCTTCCTTTGCGCTTTCGGATCTTTTCATTCTCGAGAATTTTCTCTCTTTTCAATCAGAGATAACCACAATTCTTTTGGCGTTCGGGCTTGTAGGGTTAATGCTTGAATTAAGAGGCAAGTATGTCAACCTGAAGGTCGCTTTGACGGTTTTTGCTTTCTATGCAACTATACTGTTTGAGTATTACCTGACAAACTTTGGAATGACGAATCTGCCTTATGGGCCCCAAAGAATACTTGCCATAGGGGATTTTCTGTTAGTGCCTTTTGTAGGCTTGGGCTTGTTGGCGATAACGGACATGTTAAGAAAAGCTGTGGAAAAAGGTGGAAAGAAGTTCTCTCTTGGTTTCTCTTCGAAGAGAATACGGCTTAATTTGAATTCTCGTTTGATTGCCTTAGCTTTGATTTCTCTGTTTGTATCTGCACAAGCGACATCGATATTGTATCAGGCATATCCTCGTAAAGAGGCTGTGTATTACCAGCCCTCTGCATATATGATTGAGGCTGTGCGGTATATTGATGCAGATGCACCTGGCAGGTATGTTGTGCTGTGCGATTTCACGGTCGCAAGGGTAGCGATTGGTTTTCTTGGTATTGACTATGGTTGGGCAGGCGGTGTTCGGGGAGTTTTCGGGATGCCCGAGTGGACGTATCCTACAATGGCCATGTATGCTGATATGGTAAAGAAACCATCTATTGAGATCATGCAGCAAGCTATGAATTCTTTCAACGCCCCTGTAAGCTATTTTGTCGTTTGGGTTGGGCAATTTGGCTTTGACGAAATTGTCCAGCGGACATCAGAAATATTGCCTGTAAATCGAGTTTTTGGCGACGGAAACCTTTACATATTCAGGTACCCGCTTCCGGTCATTGAAGAATCTGGTCCGCCGGTCAAGGTAATATTCGATGACGGAGTTTTGACGAGATCTGTTGAAACAAGGCTTACGTATATGTTTGAAACGGAGATTAATTCAACATTGACTCTTTCCGGATACACCAGCTATAACATAACTGAGTATCCAATCCATTGGGCTTTCTCAGATTTGAGGGTTAACAACGTTCCTAGACCGTTTGATGAAGCCAGCGACATAAACACTTTCGTTTATGTGAAAGGACTTGAACCGAACGACATCTTGACTGTGAAGTGGCGGTGGAACCGCAAATATCCGGGTGCTGTTTGGAAAGAGGACTCTTTCAGAAGTGGTTGGCGCACCCATGACCTTTATAAAGGCACGATTATTCCCACCATCGTCAATGATGGGAACATCTTGAACATGTCATATTCTTTCACTCCAGGACCATACTTGTATTACTATTACGTTAAGGCGGTTAACATTTCAACAACGGAGAACCAGTATATTATGGTAAAGTGGAAGTCTGACAGCACCGTTGCTGTGGTAGCTTATTACTCGGAGTTAGGGCTAGGGAGCGGTTTCGAAGTCGTTCGAACGGGTAGCGAAAGCACCGATTGGATGTTGACCACAGTTGAGTTGCCGTCAAATGCAAAAGTCACTTATGTAATGGTTGGAATAAGCAACATAAGAACAAGGAGCATATCCGGCATGAAAACGCTGAGTGTAGACTACATTCTAATATCAACGTCAACTTAAAGAGCCGTGAGGGAGGTTTTTAGCCATCTCTGATATGACTCGAGCGGGAATGAAGGACAAACCTATCCGATTGTCTAACAAGGCACATCACGGAATAGTCCTAGATGTATCTTCTAGTGGATTTGACAGATGTTCCGTTGACTTCGGTTCAATTTTCATTGACGAAAATGATCATGACACCATATTTCTCTTTTACTCTGGCACTCGAGATGCCCAACGGTCGTGTTCCGCTATAGGATTAGCAGTATCAAACGACGCGTTCAATTTTCGAAAGATAAGTGGCAATCCCATACTTGAAGGAAATTCGCAGTCGTTTAACCATAGAGAAACTTTAACCCCAGCGATAACCCGCGTTGGTAACAGGTTCTATATGGTTTTCTCTGGAAGGCGTTCTTCCAACAAATCAAGGAGAATTGGCATAGCGTATGCAGACGATCCCAAAGGACCTTGGCACATGTTAGGAGAGATACTCAAACCAACCCGTTTGTGGGAGGGAATACACCTTGACAACGGACCCACACTTGTGAAGTTGGACGAGACATCGTTCCTCATTTTTTACAGCAATCTCGCAAGCAACTCCAAACTTGACGTTTTCGCCTTTCTTAGGCGTTACCCAATAAGGAGAATAGGCATAGCCAAAGTAAGGATTCGAGGGCCGTCGCTCTCCCAAATAGAAACATACAAGCTTTCAACAAGCCCATTAAAACATCTAAACGGAGCACGGGGCGACTGGAATGAATCAGTGTTTTGCCCCGGATACTTTCAAGTAAATGGAATGCATCACATGGTTCCAGCGGCATCTACATACTCGGTGGGTTTCCCATATAAGCAGTACATTGGAATAGCGTCAAGTGAAGCACTGTTTTTTGACAAAACCAACACATACATTGAAAAACTCATAGACGGACCCTATGAAAAATCCAAAATTATTCCGAGCATCAAAAGCCAAATAGCCTTAGATTCACCCTCCCCCCTTTTCAGTGGAGAGAAGAACAAACTCTTTCTCTATTACTCGGTTGCAGATCGAGCTGACTACATTTGGAAAATGGCTCTCACAACCTTCGATCTTGGGAGAGAATGAGTATCATATAAGGTGGCAACCTAATCAAAATGCAAGCAAATCACATTAGTACACAACAAGAATCAACTTTGTGAAAGTAATGACAATATGTCAAAGCATTTTTTGGGAAAACCTAAAGCATGGATATGCGATCTGGCATTTCATACGCTATGAGAGAATCGCTGATTTTTTCAACGATACTGATTGCAAATATCTCCTTGATGTGGGTTGTGGTATTGGGCTCCTAGATCCCTTGATTGCAAATAAATACATTGTCGGTGTCGACATAGACCGCAAAAACATCATGGAAGCAAAGCGAATCAGAAAAACAACGAAACTTGACCACAACGCAATCCATAACGTAGTAGCAGATTTGCATTTTCTGCCTTTCAGGGAAAAATTTGATGCGATAATCTGCTCGGAGGTGTTGGAGCATTTAACCCATGATAAGACAGCGCTTGCAGCCTTGTTATCTTTACTTAAAGAAGGTGGTCTCTTATTGATGACTCTACCAAATGCGATTCGGTTGGAGTTTTCTCAACTGTTCAGATTGACTTTAAGACAAAAGCGTATGCATCCGACTCATGTTCGAGAATACAAAGTAAGTGATGCATATTGCCTAGTGCGGGCGTTTCCATTAAGAATGGAAAAAATAACTGGAGTGTATTTTGATTTTCCTCTCTTTCACGTTTTCAGTCCGCCGATTCGCATTCCCATGTGTTTACACCTCTCCCCAAAATTTCGCTTCTTTGTCTACAATGCGTTACACCAAGTTTATACAAAACTTTGGATGCCAGTAGAAAGCCTGTTCTGGCATCGTGCTTACTATATCCTTGCCGTACTGAAAAAGGTTCATCTTGAATCGAACAGGGTCGGCGTTTTCTAGCCTGCGTTCATTTGGAAAAGCTTGAAGACACGCATAGATAGACATCGTTGTCCATCGAAGTTTTCGTCGAAACGTTTGAAGCTTGTTTGTGATGGCTTGTCGGTTTGAGAATATTAAGAAGAAGAGTGCGAGCCATAAAAGGAATAGAACGTAGCCTATCGGAGTATGGATATCGCTCCATCGTTCATATCCAAAATAGTGGATTACAGCGAATATTAGGCTGACCCTAACGATATTCACAAAAAATGTTCCTATGATGCCAGCAACTGACCATATTACCTTAGTTCGTAGGCTGCTGGGATCTTCCATCATTGTGACAACGACTATAGTAGCAAATGCGAGGAAACTATGGATTCCTATGCATCCAGCTGCAACACCCAAGTAGAGAGTTTGTCCGCCTCGAGTGTTTATAATAAATGTATTGGGACCACCGAGCTTAGCAGGAATGCCCAAAACCATTAGAATAAATGCCATAATCTGCACAAAATAGGGGACTGCAGGCTGCAGAAGAAATTCCATCCATTTGCCAACAAAGCTACTGGCAGTCGTAGCAACTATCAGAAACAAAGTTGTGAATGATTGTTTCAGAGCGAAGATTTGAAAGAAGGCGAGGAACAAGCCAACAAGATAAACTGTGTAGTTGGCCACTCCGAAAAATTGAGCTCGAGGATAGAATAAGGCTACGGCGTAGTAGACGAATATGCTGGCTAACATGAGAATCAAGCCCATAAATCGCTGCATTAGACCAGATTCCGAAAAAACAGATATTTTGTCTCTTTTGATCAGCAGAAGAAGAAATCCGTAGAGTGGGATCAACAGAGCAAAGAGGTCATGGCGTTCAACATACCCAAAGTATTGGATTGGCACCAACGGCGCAAAGGCTAAGATATAGAAGAGGTTAAGTCTGTTTTTCAACAGAGACGTGTTCAAGCTCCATTTCGTCATATCATAATCGTTGACTTGTTTCCTACATAAAAATATTGCTTTGCGAATTCATGGATCAGGTTACGCTTTCTTCGACGATAAGTTTTTAGACCGCGTAACAAGTTTAAATAATTGGAATGGCGCGTAAAAAGAGATGGATTCGGAATTGCGTGGGGTTTTTTCTGTCTTGTTATCCATGTTGCTCTTGTTAGGGTTGAATGTAAACATAGTGCCACAAGTTGAAGCCTATACGCCATCACCTACTAAAGTAACTTCTTCTCCCACAAAACCTTGGAGAAGTGCAGATGACGGTGATGCATGGACAGAAAACGATAATGCGACTTATCCTTGGAAATGCTCACCAAGCTTTCCAGACACAATTGAATTTACAACTGAAAATAAGAAAGTGGGTTCTTACAGCCTAAAAGTGAATCATACATCAGCAACAACATACATGGCTTTTTATCTTGACTTGGGTTCAGAGAACAATTTGTCTAGTTACGATCTTGCGGTTTTCTGGTTAAAAGTTTTGAACAAATCAAAATGGACTGGCGATACAACTTTGGGGGTATATAAGACTGGAGCTTTCTCCGGAAGTTGTGAGAAATGGACTTTCTCGCCACATATATTAACTGAAACTTGGATTAAGGCTGTCTTGCCAATGTCAGGGTTTCTGGATGTAAGCTCTCCATCATGGCAAGACAGACGTTATATCTGTTTCCAATTTAGTGATGTTAAGTCCTCTGATTACACAACAGTTTATGTTGATGGCTTGCACTTTGCAACGTGGAGTGATATAACTGAAACAGCTTCTGTTGATGAGACAGTTTTGCCTAACCTTTGGAGCTTTCTTAAAAGATGGCAGAAAACACAGACTTACAATAGCAAAACCTACACAAGCACTTATAGCATGATTCCAATATCTGGAGGTAGTTTTGATTGGGAAAGTCTTGAGGCAGAGGCTCTGGCACTAGTCATATATGGGCTTGCCCTTGCCTATGAGTATTCTGGCATCCAATTTTATCTTGACCAATGCAAACCTTATGTAACATGGCTTTTGCAGTTTCAATATCTCAATGAGAGCCATCCAGCCCATGGAGGTTTTCATCACAGATACAGTGGCACAGCGTTTGCTGATGGAGCTAGAGCAACTTATCAAGGATGGGTTCTGGCTGGACTGAGCCTTTATTATAAACATACTCTAAACCAAACTGTCAAGACAGCTTGTGACAGACTTGCATCATTCTTAATGGATAGCCTTTGGGATGATGCAAATGACTGGTTTGACACCCAAATTGTCATTGCGTCTGGAACAAGAACAGATGCCACAGCTTGGAAGTCAATGCCTCAAGGAGCATGTGCAGTTGGTTTGGCATCTTATTACAAGCATGTAACTCAAAATAGCACAGTTGAATCAATAGTAAATCAATGCCTTAGTAAAGGGATGGAATTATCTAAAAGAAATGACCTTGTTTATGGCACGCAAGTCTATGAGGATGGTATGTATGCTTGGTATGGTATGCTGAGGAGTTATGAGGCTTTCAACAATAGCACTTACTACAATGAAGCATTAAAAGCCTTGACATTGACAAGAGTCAATTATGAGCACACTGGCAACGGCTCTCAGTGGCTTGCGATAAATTGTATAAATTCAACTGGAGGTTTTGATGGATGGGGCTTTGCTTGTTCACTACCACTGCTCTTTGAATTATATGAATATAACCAAAGCTCAGTTTATCTTGAGCTGTTTGAAAATCAAATCCTTGACTTGACTCCTCAGATTCTAACTGGCAATTACAGTATAACAAGGAGAAGAAACAGTGGAGATGTCTGGGTCAATTGGCAATACAGTCCATCTAATGCTTTCATGATAGGAGCTTTAATGGCTTATTACTCAAAAATTTGGAAACCATCAAGACCGTATCTTATCAGCACAGACAAAGAGATCACATACTCATCCTACTCAAACGAAAGATTGAGATTCACAGTCTCCAATGAAAACTTTGCTGGCTCTACAAGCACAACTAAAGTTTGCTGTGGCGACAAAGGTGAACCCACAACGGTTCAGGCAACAAATGAAACCCTAACATGGAGTTACAATACCTCCACTACGATATTAACCTTGAACGTCACACACGCAAGTCCGACAAGAATACTGGTCTACTGGAAGTTTCCAGGCGATATTGACAGTGATGGCAATGTTGACGTTGACGATTTGTACATATTCGCTAGAGCCTACGAAACCAGCCCACCTAGTAACCCAGAATGTGACCTTGATGGTGACGGCGATGTTGATTCTGACGACTTCGCCATCTTCGCAGGAAACTACGGGAAAATAGAACCCTAATGGCAACAACCTCGCGAGCGCGTGAAGATATCTGCAGTTAGCAGCACTGTGCTTGTTAAGTGAGCAAAGATGTTGGACTATGAAGTCTGGGCTTTCCTGCTCAGCTTCCCCGTAAACTGATCTATTTGCACCGAGATAAACATGACTTATGAATAATGTTAATTTGGTATGAAACCTCATTATAACTCGGTATCTTTGGTGAACACAATGGAAATCCTTGTTAAGTTATTTCCTTAACAGAGGAGAAGATGACGTAAAGAAAAAAATGGCCCGTACAATCAAATTTAGGAAATGAATATTATGATTTCAACTTCGAAAAATAGATGGAAAAAGGCACAATATGCAGAAAGTGAGTTCTATCGTATACCTAAAAAAAGAATACAGGCGAAACCGAGCCTATATCTAAATAGACAATTCTTGTTGGATTGCGATTTTTTTAATGATAAAACTATTTTGGAAATAGGATGTGCCATTCATAGTGCAGTTCACACCATAGAAGGAGCATATGAGAAAGTTGGAATAGATCCTCTCGCTAATACATTTGGTCCCGCATATCCACGTTGCGCCGAACACATTCAAGGCAGGGGGGAAGAATTACCTTTTAAAGATGAAACTTTCGATGTGATAATGTGTCTGAATACTTTGGACCATACTCAAAATCCTTACAAAGTACTTAAAGAAATAAGAAGGTGCCTTAAAAGAACAGGCACTCTTCTTTTTTACGTGAATACCTTCTCAACCTTTAAGACCATCAGGAAAAAGCTCGGTATAATCGATGCTCCACATCCTCATCATTTTAGTGATAGCGAAGTTTCTTACATGTTTCAGCGATTAGGATTTGATTTAAATAAGCATATGTATAAGAAAGTAGGCTTCGATTTCCAAAGAATTAAACAGCAAATTAGAGGCAGAGGAGTAAGCTCCGCAGTAAGAGAATTAATTGCCATATTTTTCGGACTAGGTCAATCTTGGTATATGTGCTTAAGGAGATAAAACTTGTACTATTCTAAGAAATGCGCGCGGATAACCTCCGAAGTCTCTTCCTTTTGGGCATTTCATCCCTGACGCTTGACTTTTCTGAACTTAGTGAAATATAGTCCCGCCCCAATACCAATGGTAATTAAGACCAAACCAAAAATCAACATATACCATGGCAGGCCAGCCCCTCCCACCCTATAACTGTAGTCCTCAGATATTCCAAAGTTCCCAGCCTTGTCTTTAGCCCGAATAAAGAACGAAACGAGCTTTCCCCCACTTTGACCAGGAATTTCAGCCGACCAGAGCCCATCATCGTATTTCATCTGCACCGAATCCGCAGTGGAATAGTCGCGCTCAAAGAAAAACACTGCTTCAACGGAATCTAAACCACTTGCATTCTCCGGCTCAACCACCGAAACTTGAACATGCACCGGCTGACCAGCAGAAGGATTCATAGGACTCCATTCAGGAACTCCAATCTCCGGAGGGGTCTCATCAGTCACATTGTAGCTAAAAATTCCAGATGTTTTCCAATTCTCGGCGTTATCAGAAGCATACAGTTTATATTTAACCTCAGTTCCGTAACGAAAAGCCGGAATAATCCCAACGTATAAACCATCTTCACGAACCATAGTGACATTAATCCAGTCAGAATCGCTGGAGTAACTTAAGATAGCGGTCCTCACGCCAGTCTCCAAGTCACTAAAGCTCACCGCAACCGTAACACTCGTGTTATACCATGTGGGTGAACGGTCTACTTCTCCCAAGACAGGTGATGTAACGTCGGCTCCAACCTCTAACGCAATCGAACCGTCCGAAATCGCCCAAAACTCGAGTATCTGCGCGGAAGCATCAAACTTGTAGTCCCATTGAGTCTCATTACAAAAAGCGTTCCAAAATGGAATCTGCAACCTAATCGAAACGTTCAAACCCGGTGTCGTCGACACCGAAACAGTGAAGCGTTCACCATCCCAACTTGTTTCTGTCACCTTGTAGACAGTTCTTACAACCGTCGGATCGACCCGCTCTCCCAAAGTAACCTTCACATGCACAGAATCCGCTGGCAACCGTATCGTATGATCATCGAAGTAAAACCAAGGCTCACCATCGATTGAGACTTCACGGATAGTTTCGTTTGTGCCAACTCGTAGCCAAAGCATACCCTTTCCTATGCTCACAACGTCTGGAACAGCAGAAGAATCAACATCAAACTCAATAGTTGCGCCGTTTCTTATAGGGTTTAGGATGTTGACCCACTTATTGCCGAAGTATAGACCTGCCTCCACAAGCGGAACAAATTGGATGTCAGGAACTTCAGATGTTAAATTTGCATAAACCGTTTGTAGACTATATGTTCCAACTTCGTTCCTTCTAAAGTGCCACACGCCGTAGGTAAAAGCAGGAAATCCATTTACCACTGCAAGCGCCCACTTATCGCGGTCTTTGGAGTATTCGAAGTGAAGGATATTCTTTGCCACATCAGGGTTTGAGTCTATTTGAGTGAAATATTCAGCCGCTCCCCACCAACCCATTATTGCCGCACTATGCACAACAACATTGGAAGTGAGCGCGTCCACAACTCTGAGATTCCACCAATCGGGATAGTATTTCCCAAGACCTGAAATTTCGGGGTGCCCTGACATATCTAGAAGGTGCAAGTTCTCGCTAGCCATAGCATCTAATGTTGTCTGATTCCAATACCCAGCAAAAGTAGCTATCGCGTTGAACTGATCTATTCCCAAGGCTGCAAAATTTCCCTTTATATTTCTTAGTAAAACCTCAATCTCACTCTGCATCATGGAACTCGAATTTTTGTTTCGCAGAGAGGAACTATACTCCCAATCCTTGTACTTGCCTTTCAGCTGAGACAGAATGTTCGGAACACTCTCCTGCCAATAATTTGGATCAAAGTGTGGAGCGTCAGTAAAGGCAATAGTTGGTATAATACCGTATTCGCCAATAGTCGAATGAAAATTGAGGAGACTAACATTCAAGTAGCTCTCGTCAAAACCCCGTCCACCGAGATAATCAAGTCTTATGCTTGCCAGAGGCTGAGGCTTAATAATTGTATTGATGTCAGCGCCAAATGCATGAGCTATCAAAGAAGCCAAGAGGCTTGACCTTTTTGAAATGTCAGTTAACCCAAAATAACGTATTTGGCGAGAATCAGCAGGCTCCTTCGTGGCATATATAAAGGAGCCTTGAATGTAAATTCCAACAGCACCAGTGGCAGGGTTTTTGTAGTAGGTTACGCCACTAGTTTTCTTACCGCTAAAAGGTCCACCTAAAACAGTGAAATCGTAGATTTCATTTCCACCCTCGATTGCCGTCAACACCACTTGATAATTTATGCTGATGGGATAATTTGTGACATACGATAAAGAGGATGGTAGACCTTTGATTGAGTCATCTGTTAAGGAAAGTGTCCCATTATTATGCCAAGCACCACCACCACCCAGATATCCTGTGAAATCTACCCCCAACCGTTGTTCCAATTTTTGAATAGGTTCACTAACAAAGACTTTGTCCTCTTCGTCCCAGAATAATCTTGTGGATTCGTTGCCGAAAAGAGCGTTGCCAATCACTATCAAAATCCCACCATAATTTGTGAAATGATTAACCTCTTCCAGTGAGACTGTAGTGGGCGGAAAACGAAAATAACCGCCGTGAAGAATCACAACGTCGTACTGGTCAAGGTTTGATGTAGTCTGGTCCGAAAGATAATCAACAGCGGTGGCATTATCTGAAGTATGTTGAGTAACATTAAATCCGTATCTAGCAAGATCAGAAATCAAGTAGTGTCCCCCTTTCAAATACAAATTAGCTGGAGAAACAACCAAAACCCTAACTTCGTGAGGAGTGAACGGTGTTGAATTGGAAATAGCCCTCGGCTGTGGAAAAAAGTAAAACGGCAAAGCAACTAACACCACAATCATTACCGCTGCTAGAGACTTTCTCATTTTACCCGCTACCCTTAAGAGGTAAACAACGTTCTTACCCCTTTCTCTAAGTAAAGAATCAAAATTCAAATACTTATGCGTTATTCCAATAAAGCCAACATGACCCTGTTTGACTTGATGATGCCCTTTCAGTTAGATTCTTTGCGCACCATTTTTATGCAATCAATCAGCTCATAGACATAAAGTTAAAAAATACTGAGAACAATCACAAAGTCAGCATTTCAACCAAAGCCACGAATGAGCGATGAAAAATGAAATGGACTCCTCATTTCAAAAATATAGAAAAGCTGATAGCACAAGACAATCCTTTCGCTTTTACAGTAGTTTCACTGCTTATAAGTTGCATGATATATCTAAACAATGTTTACGTCAAGTCACCAATCATAGGAACTGTCACATTTCTCTTTTTCTTCTCAATAAACACCATTTTTCTAGAACACGTCTTTTTCGAGAAAGAAGATGTTTTCTTCAGGCTGATGTTTGGCGTTTTGTTACTAATCATGCTTTTAGGCTTTGTGGGTTGGCTCATTATGATAATCTACAATCTTGATGCTCCCAAGTTCACTCTGGTCCTTTTTATCGTGTCCACACTTTCTTCCTTGTTAAATAGAAGGATGAAACACAAAAATGTCACTTAGTAAACAAGGATCCACCAAGCTTCTACGCATTAGCGAGATTCTCTACATGCTTCTTGCTGTTCTCTCCTTCTACTTGCTCATTGCATCTCGAACTGGAGAAGCGCGCACGGTTTGGCAAGTCTTGCATCCCGCCTTCATCCCAACACTGTTCGTTACAACTTCTCTTCTGCTTACAATTCTGTTTTCATCTGAGAAAACCACACATAAAATGCTGCTCATTATCGTCCACTCCATCCTCCTCCACTCCTTCTTTCCAATTATTTTTCCAGCAGGCGACCTCAGTGGACAACAAACGGTTTTAGGCCAAACAAGACGCGTGTTCGACAACACTATTCTTCACGGATTAAGCGGGTGGCCAACACGGACACTTCAAATATTCATTGTTGAAATGTTCAGAGGAACAAATTTGCAAGCAGCACTGAGCACGATTTTTGCCCGCATGCTTAGTATAGACATTTTTCATGTTCACCTGTTTCTTGTCCCAGTCCTGTGGGGAACATTCGTACCCGTTGCTTCTTTTCTAACAACAAAAGCCCTAGGTGGAGACGACAAGGCTTCAGTTCTCTCAAGTCTGCTTGTCTCTGCCTTTCCATACCCAACTTATTTTGGAGCAATCTCCGTTCCCAACAGTCTCGGCTTCATCTTTTTCTTTTACTCGTTATACTTTATGTTGAAGCACTTGTCTTCCAACAATTCCAGAACTGCATATTTCATGGTGGCTTTTTCTTTCTTTTCCTTTCTTGCGCATTCTTTAACTGGGATCATATCCTTTTCTCTTCTTCTCTTAGCCCTAGCATTCAAGTCATACAAAAGCGAAAAAGCTCCTTCGTCTATAACTTCAAAAGCTTCACTGGCAATCTCGTTCCTTTTCTGTGTCAGTCTTTTGCCTTTGTCTTTTATCTACCTAAGGTTTCTTAACCCTGCCTATCACACAATTTTTACTTTGGACAAGTTTTATGAACTGCCTCCTGAAGAAATTGCAGGGCTATTCTTAATTGGAGAACTCACATATGGTTTCGACCCTAAAACCATACTTCTAGTCATTACAGGCTCCACGTTTGCACTCCTATACATGATATACCTTCTGCATAAACTGAAAAAAAATTCAACTACAGAATTTCGAATACATTTCTCATTCCTTTTCGCCTCGTTTCTGATAATACTAATCGATTACAGAATCCTGAAACTCTTCATGGACGGGCTTCCCCTCAACGAAGAAAGACTTTGGGTTTTCCGAGATTTCATAGCCGTTCCGTTTGTGGCACTCGCAATCTATGCAGTAATTTCACCAATCAAAGCTTTTCTAAAAGCAAAGTCTCCTCCGACCATAACCATTACTAGCTTAAAGACATTGTCAAAGAGTAACGTTCTCCGTGTTATAACCCTGTTATCCACCCTAAATGTCCTAATCCCTGCCGTTCTAGGGGGATGGATTACATTTTCCCTAAGCGCTGCTTACCCCCAAGTCGCTCCTTTACAAACAACTTGGTACGAGCTAGAAGCAGTGAAATACATCGAAGAGAACACCCAAGAAAAATACGTTGTAATTGGCGACGTGTGGACTATTTATGCAGGAGAAATGATTGTAGGAATCTACAACCCTCAAGCCTACTACTTCGGAGAACAAGACTCCCGCGGAATCAGCCTATTCACAGAAATGCGAAGAGATCCCTCCCCCCAAGTAATGATCGAAGCCATGAACCAAACAGGCACCGACACCACCGTAGCCTACTTCATAGTCACCGAACCCAGGCTAGGCGTTGAAGAGTTTAACAGCACCGTTTCCAAAACTTTACAAAACGGCTTGCCAGTCTATGCTACCTTTGGCAACGAAAAACTCTACATCTTCTACTATGAAAAATAGTTAGAACCTAAAGCGCGCAAAACCTTATTTGGGGACTTCGCGGAGAAAGGATTCTAGAAGCTCAAGAAGATGCAACTTAGGGAAGATAGGAGTTCATGAACATTCAAAGCAATAAAGCAATCAAGGTCATGCCTATCGTTGGTGTTAGGCCACAGATAATAAAATCGGCTCCAATTCTTCACCTACTGAAGGAAGACGAAGAAGTTACGTTACAATTGATTCACAGCGGGCAACACTACGATTTTGAAATGTCAAAGATCTTCTTCAACGAACTTGACTTGCCCGATCCCCTACATAACCTTGGTATAGGCAACGGTTCACAAGCCACTCAAACTGCAAGGGCGATGACGCGAGCTGAAAGGGTTATCCACAAGTCAAAACCAGACTTGGTCATGGTTTTCGGAGACGCAAACACAACTCTAGGCGGGGCTCTAGCCGCGATAAAACTGCATGTTCCAGTGTGCCATGTAGAGGCTGGCTTACGATCTTACGACATTATCATGCCTGAAGAAATCAACCGCGTGCTGACGGATCATTGTTCACAGATGCTCTGCGCCCCCACGTTAGAAGCCCTCAAAAATCTAAGAAAAGAAGGGATAAAGAAAAACAGCATTCTTTTGTCAGGCGACACCATGTACGATGCCCTTTTGCAGCATAAAACAGACATAGAGAACTCAACCATCGTTAAAGACTTAGGCTTGACCAAAGAAATCTACGCGGTTCTGACGTTACATAGAGCCGAGAACGTAGATGATGATGAGAGGTTAACGAACATTATTTCGGCAATCGCAAACCTAACAGAGGTTAAGACAGTTTTCCCAGTTCATCCCAGAACCAAAAAAAGATTAAAGAACACAAAGCTTGACAAAATGTTGAAACGAGCTCCTAGCGTAATGTTAACAGAGCCTTTGAGTTACTTTGACATACTCAGTCTCATGAAAAACTCAGCTGTTGTTCTAACCGATTCTGGTGGAATGCAAAAGGAAGCGTTTTTGCTTCACGTTCCATGTGTTACTCTGCGATACAATACTGAATGGGTGGAAACTGTCAAGCTGGGAGCCAACAAGCTGGCAGGAGCTGAAAACGAACGAATACTCAGAGAAACCAGAAAGTTCTTAGAAGATGAGAACATCAAAATGAAGCTGAAGTCGTTGCCAAATCCATACGGAGAAGGAAAAGCATCGCACAAAATCGTTAAAAACCTAAAAGAAAGGTTTCACTCAGGAAAACTCGCCATAAAACCAAGCCGCTCGATCTCTAAGCTTCCCCTTTCACACATCGGCTACAGAGAAAGACATTAAATACATGCTAGACGTTTAGAGGAAAAGATGGCACAGTCCAGGTGATATCGGGTTGAAAGTAATTGTCACAGGAGCAAACGGTTTCATTGGAGTACACACCATCAAAGGACTTCTAGACGGAGGCTATAAAGTTGAGGCTGTTGACGTCAGAACCGAAAGATTGAAAGAGTTTTCTAACAACGAACGCTTTGCAGCCCATGAGATGAACATTCTCGACGAAAATTTCAAGAAGCTCATCGAGATGGGAGATAAAGTCTTACATTTAGCGGCGGTCGCAAGATTTGATACAGCCGAAGCCAATCCACAGATGGCCGTTCGAGTGAATGTTGAGGGTACGCTGAACATCATTCAAGCCTGCATAGAAAAGAAGGCAAATCGTTTAGTCTATAGTTCAACGGGTTCCGTTTATAGCTTGGATGCTCCAGTGCCGATAAGGGAAGACGCTCCCAGAAAACCCAGCAGCCTCTATGGCTTGACAAAGAAAATGGCTGAAGAATGGATAATGTTCTACGGAAATCAACTGCCACACGTTATTCTCAGGTACGGATACATTTATGGGAAAGGCAAGAACTGGGGCGCTGTAGGAGCGTTCCTGAAGAGACTGTCTAACAACCAACAGCCCGTTATTTTTGGCGGCGACCAAACCAACGATTTTGTCTATGTGAAGGACATCGTCAAAGCGAATTTACTAGCATTAGAAACCGTGTACACAAATCAAGCCTACAACATCGGAACGGGAAGGGCTACAAGCATAAGAGACGTATGTGAGTACTGTATAACAGCGATGAAAAGCGACTTGAAAATGAAGATAGAACCCGCCAGAACATTTGACTATCCCATATTCGTCTACGACATTTCTAAGGCCAGAACATTGTTGCGTTT